>Ga0101944_10002979_pt1 | contig 25180 bp, 16 predicted proteins | sample DewCreD2012metaG_FD_75245 | JGI IMG/M metagenome (GOLD analysis project Ga0101944, IMG submission 75245) | Hot spring sediment bacterial and archeal communities from British Columbia, Canada, to study Microbial Dark Matter (Phase II) - Dewar... ... | reverse complement strand
CGCCGAGGGTTTTGATCTGGCTCTTGCGCATTCCAACACATACGCTGGCGATCCACAGCACGGCTTCCATTGCCTTCATGACGGTTCCCTCCGTTAGTTGTGGTTGGGTTGGTTGAGATTGAACCGAACCTTATACCAACAAACGACTTCGGAGGGACCGTCAGTTTTTCTGCACCCCCGCGCAAAACTGGGGATATCTCAGGCGAACGGAGGCTTGCATGACTTTGGGCAGTGGACCATAATCGACCCCGCGTTGGGCTCAAGCGGGGGGAAGCCAGGCCGGCGGGAGACCAGGATGCGATCGACGCACGCAGGCCGCTGGACACGTCGCGGGTTTGTGGCCGCCATGGCGGGCCCCTGGATTGTGCCGTCGCGGGCGTTGGGGCTGGGCGGACAGCTCCCGGCCAGCGAGCGGATTGCGCTTGGGTTCATCGGGCTGGGCTGGAAGGGTTTTACCGGCTGCTGGGGGTCGTTGCTCCAAGGGTTCATTGCCGACCCGACATGCCGGGTGCGGGCCGTGTGCGACGTGGATCGCGTCTATCGCCAGCGAGCCAAGGCCTTTGTCGACGAGACCTACCACGACCGCGGCTGCGCAAGCTACCGTGATTTCCGCGACCTCGTGGTCCGATCCGATCTCGACGCGGTGGTCATTGCCACGCCGGACCACTGGCACGCGGTGCAAACGATCTGGGCCTGCCGCCACGGGAAGGACGTGTATTGCGAAAAGCCGCTGTCGCTGACGATTCGCGAGGCGCGGGCGATGGTCCAGGCCGCGCGGCGCCACGGGAGGATCGTGCAGGCGGGCTCGCAGAGCCGTTCGATGGGCCGACTGCGTTCGGCCTGCGAGATCGTGCAGAGCGGGCGGATCGGCAAGGTGGTCGAGGTCCGCGTGGGCTGCGGCGGTCCTGCCGTCCCCTGCCCATTGCCCGCCGAACGCCAGCCCGAGGGACTCGATTGGGACCTTTGGCTGGGACCCGCCCCCTGGCGGCCCTTCCATTCGCAAATCCATCCGGTGGCGTTCCGTGCCTGGAGCGACTACTCCGGGGGTGGCATGACCGACTGGGGGGCGCACCATTTCGACCTCGCCCAATGGGGGTTGGGCAAGGACCATGCCGGCCCCGTCGAAATCATCCCTCCCGACGGCCGCGAGCACCGCTGGCTGACCTACACCTATGCGGACGGCGTCAGAATCGCGCACAGCAGCTTCGACATCGGGGCGGGGGTGACGTTTGTGGGCAGCGAGGGCAAGGTCTGGGCCATGGGCGTCGCGGCCGAAACCCGCTTCGAACCCGCCTCGCTGGGCCGCCTCCGCCTCCGGCCCGAAGAACTCACCGTCACGCAAAACACCGGCAACCAGAGCCACACGCGGAACTTTCTGGAATGCGTGCGCACGCGGCGCCTCCCCAACGCCGACGTGGAGATCGCCTGCCGCACGGCGATCCTGTGCCACCTGGGCAACATTGCCTATCAACTGCAACGCCCGCTGCAGTGGGATCCCCAGCGCGAAGTCTTCGTGGGCGACGAGGAAGCCAACCGATTCCTGGACCGCGCCCGCCGCGAGCCTTGGGACATCTGAGCGGCGAAAGCCCGGCGGCCCGAACCGCCCGGTTCCTGGCTTTATCGCACCCGCTGCCACGTCAGTCGGCGCGTACGGCTTTGGCCTTGGGCCTGAAACTCCGGCGGCTCGAGGATCAAGGTGTCGCCCAGCAGGGTGAAGCGCCGGCGCTGGTCCGTGCCTTCCCAGTTGGGGATCAAACCGCCCTCGACGCGATGCGTCACCACGCCGGCTTGCTCGTCCACCTCGTAGGTCCCGAAATAGCCGTTGTAGCCCACAAAAGCCGCCTTGGCCTGCTCGGGCGTGGCCTGGTGCACGTCGTCGGAGGGCAGGCGAGACCGGCCCCGCCGCATCGCCTGGGCCACCATGTGGCCCGTCGCGTCGTAAACGAGGATTCCCACCGGATTCGGGCCGTAGTCCAGCGGCGTGACGATCCGGCCGCTGGCGTCCCGCTCCTCGATCGACGCGAGCTTCCACGTGCCGACAAGACCGCTGCGGGCGCTGGTCCGCGGCAACGCAGCGGGCAGCGGCGGCTTCAGCGGCGGCTCGAACACGTCGAAGGCATCGACGGTCACGGGACCGTCGCCGCGGGCGACGAGCCTCAGCTCGTGTTCCTGGTTGGGCAGCTCGGAAGCCAGACGGAATCGGAATCGCTCCTTGGCCGGCCCCCTGAAGTCGACGCTGCCCGCCGCCGCGCGCACGACCTCGAACGTGAACCGGTCGCCGCGTCGGTTGTGCTGCGGATCGCGCCAAAACCTCGGCTCGATGCGCACCTGGCCGGAAATGCTCTCGAAAGGCTCCATCGCGTTGCCCTTGCCGTCCGGCCCGGTGACGCTGCCCGAGAGCGCGAAATCGCCCGCGTCCGTGGTCATCACGATCGTCCACGTCTGCGGAACGAGGTTCCTTCCGAGGGCGACGGCGTGGGGACAGCGGTCGCGGGGAGGATTGGGCGGACGGGGCGCGTTGCGAGGGTCGGGCTCGATGTAGCCCGCGTAAAACACCTCGGCCTGGGAGGCCGGCCGTCCATCGATCCACACGTCGGCCGTCCCGCCGCCCGGCTCGCGCCAGCCGATCAGTTCGATGCGATTGCCGGTGAAGCGGAGCTTCAGTTCGGCGTCGGCCGCCGCGGCGGTCAAGGCCGAGCCGCCCTCGGCCGCCGTCCACCGCTCGGGGGTCTTTGCAACGGCTGGCGATTCCGCCTCGATCCGCCGCTCCCGTGCCCGTGGATCGTAGGAAAAGTGGTCCGCGCGGTGAAAGTGGCGGGCGATGTTCATGACCGTCATCCGCGAGGCGTAACGGTTCTCGTGCACCGCGTCGGCCAGGAGGTCTTCGATCGCCAGGCGGTTGTCGAGCATGTACCGCGTCATTTCGCGGCGGTTCTCCACGAACTCGACGCCGTATTTCTCGCAGAGCGCCCGGAGGCCAGGAGGGTCCTGGTGGCCGTTGCGGGCGTCGGGGTCGGGCCAAACCGCCTTGTGCGGCACGCACCAGTGGAGGCTGCCCACGAGGATGTCGGCCGTGGTCCGCCAGCGCAGCTCGACGAGCATCGCCTCCAGGTCCTCCGTTTCGCCGAAGTTGTAGATCAGCACCACGTCGGGCTGATCGGGAACGACCAGGTGCCGCGCCCATCCATGCGAAAAACGGTATGAGGTGGAATTGCCGGCCATCTTCTTGTAGACGATTTTCGGAGCCTTGGGAAACCGCTGGCGAATCAGCTCGGTGAGCAACTCGCCGTTGCCCAGGCCGTTGGTGAAACTGGAGCCAATGGCCCAAATCACCAAGGGGCGCTCGGGATCGAGGCCTTTTTCCAGCTTCTCGACGGTCAAGGCCATGCCAGCGCCGTCGCTGGGGCGCGGCGGGGCGTGGTATTCCGGCGCGCCCTTGGGCGGTTGGGGCGGCGGCTCCGCTCCCGAACCCAAAGCGCACGCAAGCCCCAAGAAACCCGCCAGCATTCGCAAACCGCCGGCGAAGGCGCTCTTTCGCGGAAACACCTCGTCCCTCATCGCCTGGACTCCTTTGGCGCAAACGGAAAACGGCCGCTCGTGGATCTTGCGTAGATTCTATAGACCCTGATTCCAAGACCATAGCCTCAAGACAAAAACGGGGAACCGAGCCGTCGCCAGGGACCGTCCCGATTTTCGCGGCACCCCGCGGGGGACTGTCCCGATTTTCGCAGCACCCAGCGGGGGACTGTCCCGATTTTCGCAGCACCCAGCGGGGGACTGTCCCGATTTTCGCGGCGAAGTCCGCGAAAATGGGACTGTCCCCCTTCGCCCACCAGCGGTCAGCGTGGCATCCTCTCACGGTCAGCGTGGCATGCTCTCACGACGCGCAGCGCCGGGTGAGCATGGAAGCAACGCTTTGCGCGGCCATGCCGACGCGCGGCGTTGCCGCGTGACGGCATGCCACACGCCCGGGGACTGTCCCGATTTTCGCGGCACCCTGCGGGGGACTGTCCCGATTTTCGCGGCGAAGTCCGCGAAAATGGGACTGTCCCCCTTCGCCCACCACCGGTCAGCGTGGCATGATCTCACGCTCAGCGTGGCATGCTCTCACGACGCGCAGCGCCGGGTGAGCATGGAAGCAACGCTTTGCGCGGCCATGCCGACCCGCGGCGTCGCCGCGTGACGGCATGCCACACGCCGATTTTCGCGGCGAAATCCGCGAAAATGGGACTGTCCCCCTTCGCCACCCGACGCACTTGAGCAAAGCCCCCTTGAACAACACGGCGCGCCTCCCCACAATCGAAAATGCCCTCCAGGCGAGAATGCCGAGGGGTTCCGGCAGGTTCGTTGTGGGCGGATGGCCCGAAGGGAACACGCACGTCGATGGACGAGATCACGGTGGGACGCACGCGGATCCTGGTGGGCGATGCCCGCGAGGTCTTGCCGCGACTCGAGCCCGAATCGATCCAGTGCTGCGTCACCTCACCGCCGTATTGGGGACTACGGGATTACGGCCATCCGTCGCAATTGGGGGCCGAGGATTCCCCCGACAAGTACGTGGCGAATCTGGTGGAGATCTTCCGCGAGGTTCGCCGCGTGCTCCGGCCGGACGGCACCCTTTGGTTGAATGTGGGCGATGGGTACGCGCGGAACGGCGGGGTGGGCGTTTGCGGCCCCAACGCCAAGGTGGGCAATACGAAAAAACTGATCCAGAAACGGAATTGCCGGGTGCCGGAATGCTGGGGGTTGAAAGATCGCGACCTCATCGGCCTCCCGTGGCGCGTCGCCTTCGCGCTCCAACTCGATGGCTGGATCTTGCGATCCAGCATCACGTGGATCAAGAAGGCGCCGATGCCGGAAAGCGTGAGGAATCGCCCGTCGGGGCCAACCGAACCGGTCTTTCTGTTTGCCAAGAGCCCCCATTATTACTACGACAACAAGGCCGTTCGCGAGCGGTCGGGCGCCAACTTGAGGAATTACTGGATATTGGGGCCCGACCCCGGCAATGCGTCGCACCCCGCCGCCTTTCCGCGGGAACTCGCCCGGCGGTGCATCCTGTTGGGAAGTCGCCGGGAGGATACGGTGCTCGATCCGTTCGCGGGTTCAGGGACGACGGGCATCGCCGCCGCCGAGTTGAGGCGCAAGGCGATTCTGATCGAGCTCAACCCGCGCTACGCGCGGGAATCGGAACATCGGCTCCGCGAGGGGGTCCAAGAGGCGCTCTGGAGCTAAAGCATGGCCAGGTTGAACCTCTTGCGCGACAAACACCACCGTTGGATCGGCGAGCCCATCGCGCGTCGATGCCTGCGCGATATCAGCGATCTGCCCTTCGATCTTGCAACATGAGGGGCTCGGTCACGGCGCGAACGCCCAGAATGCCTGGCAGCGAGGCGATCGGCCGTGGTTCGACGGGCCCAGGTTCCGCATGGCTTTGATCCGCGAAAAACCCGGAGGACGTTCGATGCAATCCTGCAACTGGCTTGTTTTCCCCGTGGCGGTCGGCTGGGCGGCGGCGTTGGCGTGTTTTGCCCCCGCCGTCCATGCGGACGAGGGAGTGTTTGCCCAGGAGAACCTCGTGGCCTGGTGCATCGTCCCGTTCGACGCCAAGAAGCGAGGTCCCGAGGAGCGGGCCGAGATGCTCGCCAGGCTGGGAATTCGCAAGCTGGCCTACGACTGGCGGGACGAGCACGTGGCGAGCTTCGACGCGGAGTGCGAGGCGATGAAGCGCCACGGCATCGCCATCGAAGCCTGGTGGTTCCCCGCCGGACTGAATCCCACGGCGCGCAAGATCCTGGAAGTGCTCAAGCGGCACAAGCTACAGGCTCAACTCTGGGTGAGCATGGGCGATCCCGCCCCCAAGGGATCGCAAGAGGAAAAAGTCGCGGCCGCGGCAGCCGTGATCCGCCCGATCGCCGAGGAAGCCGCAAAAATCGGCTCGAAAGTCGCCCTCTACAACCACGGCGGATGGTTCGGCGAGCCCGAAAACCAACTGGCCATCCTCCAGCGCCTCGGATTGGCCAACGTGGGGATCGTCTACAACTTCCACCACGGCCACGCCCACATCGACCGCTTCCCGGAGCTGTTCAAACGCATGCAGCCTCATCTTCTGGCGGTCAACTTGAACGGCATGGTCCGCCACGGGGACGCATCGGGCAAGAAGATCCTCACCATCGGGAAGGGCGACCAGGAGCTTGGCATGATGAAGGTGATCGCCGAAAGCGGCTGGCGGGGCCCTGTCGGAATCCTCGACCATCGGCCCGAGACCGATTCCGAAACAACCTTGCGTGAGAACCTCGAAGGTCTGATGCGGCTGCGCAAGCAACTCCAGTAATCCGAAAGCGTTCACCGGCCAGCGACTGGCTGATTTTTCGGGCCGTTTCCGACCGAACAAAACGTCGATGCCCTTATAGCCCAAGGGGATAGTCCCGCGTTCGCGGACTTCGCCTGGAAAATCGGTCTGTCCCGCTGAAGGCTTACCGCAATCCGGGGCCCCTCGGGCCGCCGCGGAACGGCCGCGGCGCACTCTTTTCATCCGGATCCGGCTGGGTTCCGAGGCTAACGAGGCCGATGCCGCAAGGGGATCACCGCGTTTGGGGCATCGGCGGCGAGCTGGATGGGGACCACCCAGGCCGCGCTGGCGGCCTTGCAGACTCCGTCGGCCCCTTCGCGGCAGTAATAGTAATGGACCGTCACCCGAAGCGTGTCCTGGCCCAGCCGATCATCCACCGGCAGGACGATTTCGAAGGAAGCGGCCGGCGGCTCCACGGCGACGGGTTTGCCCAAGGCGGCTGCCTGGACCGGGCCAGATCGCTGGGCCCCGCCCTTGCCCTGCCCATTGCGATCGTCGGCCGCCGCGCGGTCCACCTGATAGACCAGCGGGGCCTGCGGATTGATTTTGTAGGGCGGCGCCAATTCCAGCGCGACCGCCAGGCGAACGGCGCCGTCTTGGGGTTTCACCTTCGCGGGCGCAAGCCGCTGCTCGATCGTGCCGGGAAGGGTGGCGATCGGCTCGGGTCCCGCGGGCTTCGCGGGCGGCTGAAGTCCGGCGATGCGCAAGGTGGCGACCTTTCCGTTGGACAAGTCGAGCACGCGCACGAGGTGGTTGTTCGTGTCGGCGACGAAAAGCTTGCCCGCCGCGGCCGAGATCCCGCCCGGCTCGTTGAACTGCGGCGGATCGTCGCTGGCCCCCGGCTTGCCCGTGCCGGCCAGCGTCTTCGTGGCCCCGCTCGCCGGGTCCACGACCTTGATCTTGCTGTTGTAGGTGTCGGCCACGTAGAGGCGGCCGCCATAGAAGACCACTCCCAAGGGATGCTGGAGCAAGGCCTGGGTCGCGGGCCCGTCCACGTCCCCGAACGTGAACAGCCGGGCCTCGGCCAAATGGGACGTGCCCACGACGGTCTTCACTTCCTTGCGGGGATCGAAGGGGACCGCGCGGATCGAACTCCCTTCGCTGTCGGCCACGTAAAGCCAGGTTCCGTCCGAGGCCAGGCCGCTGGGCTGGGCGAACGAAGAGTAGCCCAATTGATACGCCTGCTTGGGCATCAGCGGCCCGTCGACGATGTCCTCGCGCCCATTGCCCGCATACGGCCCGATCCGGCCCGCCTCCAGGTCCATCCGCCAAATCTGATGCGGTCCCGCCATGGCGATGTACAGCGCGCCGTGCTCGACCAACACGTCCCAGGGGCTGTTCAGCGCGGTGTTCAAGGCGGGAAGCATTTGGCCGACCGGAGGGCGGTCGCGGTGTTGCCGGCCCGTGCCCGCGATCGTGGTCACCCGTTGGACCGCCAGGTCCACTTTCCGGAGCATGTGGTTCTCGGTGTCGGCCACGTACAGCGTCTGGCCATCGAGGGCCATGCCCTGCGGCTGGTTGAATTCGGCGGTGGAGAAATCGCCGTCCCGCGCCCCGCTTCGGCCCGAGCCGATCACTCCCACCAGCGTCCCATCGAACTTCGCGACCACGATCCGGTTGTGATTGCTGTCGGCGATGAACAATCGCCCGGTTGCCTCGTCCGCCAGGACCTTGCCGGGAAACCGCAGCGGCGTGGCGGCGGCCTTGCGGGCCTCGAGGTCGAAACGCAGCGGCGTCTCGTCGAGCAACTTGCGCTGGCGATAAAAAGCTATCGCCGGCCTGAGGATCGCGTCGACCTGCTCGAAGGTGATCTCGCCGCTCGTGCCCCAGACGGCGTAGCCTTCCGGGTCGATCAGCACCACGGTGGGCCAGGCATTCACCCCGAACCGCCGCCACAGCGCGAGGTTCGAATCGTTGACGACCGGGTGTTCGATCTGGTAGCGCTGGACCGCCTCGGCGATGTTCTTGGAATCACGCTCCGCCGCGAACTTCGCCGAATGGACGCCGATGACGACCAAATGGTTGGGATGCGCCTTTTCCAGCTTCTTCAGCTCCGGCAGGATGTGGATGCAATTGATGCAGCAATACGTCCAAAAGTCCAAAAGGACGAACTTGCCGCGGAGTTCGCCGAGCTGGATCGGACCCGAGGCGTTGATCCAGGCGAGTCCCTCGGGGAATTCAGGCACTTTGACCCGCTCCGCAAACGGCGGCTCGGACATGGCGCGTCCCTCCGCGCGGTACCAATACCAGGCCAGCGCGCCGATGAACATCGCGCCCAGGATCAAGCCGTTCCGGAACGATCGCATGGCGAGGATTCAGGAAGCGTCGCGGGGCCGGGGGCCTCCGTCGCAGGCGGCGCAACCGCCGTGGCTGGCGCCACTAGCTTCGCGCCCGCTCGCGGCGAAGACGCCCGAGCCCCTTGCTCATTTCTCAAACGTGGTACACGTCTTGGTACGACGCGGCCCCGGCCAATGGGCCGAAGTGCGTGCCCCATTCCCGCGACAACTCCTTGCCCAACGACGCCAGGCGAACGCTCTCTTCCTGCGTCAAGGGCCGGAAGCGCTTGACCATTTCCACGTCCTTGCGAACCTGCTGCGGGTTATGGGTGCCGATGTTCAACGTGGCCACCCCTTCGATCGACAAGGCGTACCGAACCGCCGACTCCAAATGCTGTTCGTCCAACTGGGCCGTGCAATTCGGATCGGCGTACTGGCTCTTGCGGGCGCCGCCGAAGACCTTCATGGCGACGATGCCGACTTTGTGCTTGCGGGCGACGGGCAGGACCTTGTCCTCGAAATGGTACGTGTGACGGTCCACGAAGTTGACCACCGTGAGCAGGGCGTCCACCTCGCCGGATTCGAGCAATCCGATCGCCTTCTCGGGCCGATTGTGGATCGAGATGCCGACGAAACGCACCTTGCCCGCCTTCTTTTGTTTCAACAGCCAGGTGTACACCCCGTCGGGGTCTAGCGCCCGCTCCACCTCGCGATCCCCGACCTGATGGAAGTACACCAGATCGAGATAGTCGGTCTTGAGCAAGCGGAGGGAGTTGGCGAGGATTTTCTCGGCCTTGGCGACGTCGTCCGCCAGGACCTTGGACGAGAGGAAGATGTCCTTGCGGCGGTTGCCCAACGCCAGCCCGACGCCCTCTTCCGCGATGTCGTAGGCGGGCGCGGTGTCGATGGCGTTCACGCCCAGCTCGATCGCCGCGTTGACGCAGTCGGCGACATTCTTGAGGTTGTGGGGCTTGGTGAATCCGGAAGGCGCGGTCCCCAGGGTGAAGGTCGTCAGCGACACGCCGGTGCGGCCGAGAACGCGCCGAGGCAACTCGTCGGCCGGGGCTTCCGCCCACGCCGCCGCGCCGAGCCCGCCCAACACGGCCCCGCCCGCAAGCATCCCCGATTGAACCACAAATTCCCGCCGCGACACGCCGTGGCCTGCTTGTTCCGACATGATCCACTCCTAAGAGCAATGTTCACCAGGTCGCGAAAGGATGAGGGTCCCGAACCGTACCGCACGGCCCGGCGATCCCCCCCTTCCGCGACGACTTCAGGGTCTCGAACCGAGCGAGATCATTCTTGCAGCCGGACCAGGAAAAGTCAAAGTGGGCGTGATGCCCGGAAGAGTTACCCCCTGAACCGGGTTGCCGCGTAGCCCGGCTGCTGATGGAGCACCTCGACGAAGGCCAGGATGTTTTCCAAGGGCACATCCCCCTCGACATCGTGGGCGGGGGCGAAAAGGTAGCCGCCCTCGCGGCCCAGTTCGAGCAAGCGGCGGGTCTGGGAGCGAACCTCATCCGCCGAACCGAATGGCAAGGTCCGCTGGGTGGACAGTCCGCCGTGAAACGCCAGGCGACCGCGGTAGCGGGGCAGCAACGCCTCCACGTCCATCACCTCCGGCTGAAACGGATTGAAGCAGTTCACGCCCGCCGCGATGAGGTCGTCGAACAGCTCGTCCACGTCGCCGCAGGAATGGATCATCACGAATTTCCCCGCCCGCCGGACTACCCCGTACATCCGGCAAAGAACCGGATAGATGAACTCGCGCCAGATCCGCGGCCCCATTTGCAGTCCCCGCTGCTGCCCCCAGTCGTCGCCGAAGTAAACCGCGTCGATGTCGTACTTGAGGGCCTCCCGGACCTGGGCGATGTTGTAATCGGCGATCCGGTCGAACAGCGCGCGGACGAACTGGGGGTGTTCGTAAAAATCGGCCAGCAGGTTCTCCATCCCCCGCAACGTCCACGCCCGCTCGTAGAGCGAAAAACCGATTTGAAACACGCGGAAGCGGTCGGGAAACCGCTCGATCCGCTCCGGGATCGCGGCGAAGAAACGCGGGTCGAGGGGGTCGGGAAACTCGTAGCCGGCCAAGGTGGGCTCGGGCAGGACGCAACCTTCGACGTTGCCAATGTCGCGGTCGATCGACCGGTCCCACACCACCCCGAACACGTCCCGCACCCGAGAACCACCCAGCGGAACAAAGAACCCGATGTCGCTTCCCAACTTGACCAGGTGATTCTCCAAAGGCAGTTCCGGATCGTCCACGCCAAAGTGGGATTGGACTTTTTCCTTGGCCTCGGCGGTCAGTCCTATGGACCAGGGGACATAGGGGGGCTTGCCGCCTGCCAAAACGCAGCGGACCACGTCGCGCGGGGTCATCGTGAGTCCTTTTCGTTTGCCTTGCCGGCGGGTAAAACCATGGGGAATCGCCTCGGAGACCATCGGATGGACGACCAGACGACCCTCGCCGCCTCGGCCATTGCTACCAAGGGCGACCGCGCGCCGCCCGTCCTGCCGGCAGTCGTCACGCAGCGCGTCGACGTGGCCCCGGAATTGATGATTCTAAGGGTGGCGGCCGACGGTTGGGAACTGCCCGACTTCGTGCCGGGCCAATACGCAGTGCTGGCTTTGCCCGGCTCCGCCCCGCGATGCCCGGGCAGCGACCCCGAACCGCCCGATCCCCATAAAATCATCCGCCGGGCTTATTCCATCGCCTCCTCCTCGCTCGCTCGGCAATACCTGGAGTTTTACATCGCGCTGGTGCGTTCGGGTGAACTGACGCCGCGTCTGTTCGCGCTGCGGGTGGGCGACCGGGTGGGTCTGGGGCGCAAGATCACCGGGATGTTCACGCTTGGGCAAGTTCCCCCCGACCAGCACGTGGTGTTGATCGCCACCGGCACGGGGATCGCGCCGTACATGAGCATGATCCGAACCGCCTTGACCGCCGACAGCCCGCGACGCTTCGCCGTAATCCACGGCGCGCGGCACTCGTGGGACCTCGGCTACCACGCGGAACTCATGTCGCTGGCCCACGTTTGTCCGAAGCTTACTTATATCCCCGTGGTCAGCCAGCCCCACGAGGAGCCGGTCCCCTGGGGCGGCAAGACAGGCCGCTGCCAGGACATTTGGAAATCGCGTCTGATCGACGCGACGTGGGGATTTCGTGTGGAACCCGCCAATACCCACGTCTTTCTCTGCGGCAACCCCGCGATGATCGAGCAGATGGTGGCGCTCTTGGCCGAGGAGGGGTTTCACGAGCATTCCCGGAAGTCGCCGGGCCAAATCCACACCGAAAACTACTGGTGAAACCCGCTCAGTTTCCCAGCGATTGCAGCGGCGCAGGGATCCGGCCGCCAAAGTGGACAAAGGCGTCGCTGGCCCCGGTGTTGCGGACTTCCATCACCGGCGTGGCCCCGAACAAGCCGCCGAAATCCACCCGATCGCCCGCCTTGGCCCCCGGCACCGGAATCAGCCGCACGGCCGTGGTCTTGTCGTTGATCACGCCGATGGCCATTTCGTCGGCGATGATGGCGGCGATGGTCTCGGCGGGCGTGTCGCCGGGAATGGCGATCATGTCCAGGCCGACCGAGCAAACCGCGGTCATGGCTTCGAGCTTTTCGAGCACCAGGTGGCCGCGCTCGACGGCCTCGGCGAGGGCGGCGTCTTCGCTCACCGGGATGAAGGCCCCGCTCAGCCCGCCCACCGAACTCGAGGCGAACAACCCCCCCTTCTTCACCGCGTCGTTGAGCATGGCCACGGCGGCGGTGGAGCCCGGGGCGCCGATCCGGTCGATGCCCAGCGTCTTGAGGATCTCGCCCACGCTGTCGCCGACCATCGGCGTGGGGGCCAGCGACAGATCGACAATCCCGAACGCCACGCCCAACTCCGCGGCCACTTCCCGGCCGATCAACTCCCCGACGCGCGTCACCCGGAAGCTGGTGATCTTGATCTCCTCGGCCAGGTCGCCCAGCGTAAGGTTGCGTTCGCGGGCCTGGCGGCGCTTCAGCGCGCTGCACACCACGCCCGGTCCGGACACTCCGATGTTGACCGTGGCCTCCGGCTCGCCGGCGCCCATGTAGGCCCCGGCCATGAAGGGGTTGTCTTCCGGGATGTTGGCAAAGATCACCAGCTTGGCGCAGCCGAAACCCTGCCGGTCGGCCGTGGCCTCGGCGATCTTCAACAACACGTGGCCCATCCGGTGGATCGCGTCCATGTTGATCCCGGCCTTGCGCGACGCCACGTTGACCGAGGCGCAGACCTGCCTGGTCTGCGACAGGACGTCGGGCAGCGAGTCCATGACCACGGCGTCGGCCGAAGAGATTCCCTTGTGGACCAAGGCCGTGAACCCGCCCACGAAATCCACCCCGCACTCCGCCGCGGCGGCGTCGAGCGTCCGGGCGACCTGCACCGCCGCCGCGTGCCCGTGACCCGCGAGGATCGTCGACGCCGGCGAAATCGCCAGGCGCTTGTTGACCACCGGGATGCCGTACTTGGCGCCCACGCGGTTGCAGGTCTCCACCAGGCGCCGGGCCCGACTGACAATCTTGTTCTTCAGCTTCCGGCACAGGTGATCCACGCTCGGCGCGGCGCAGTCCTCGACGTTCAGCGCCAACGTCACCGCCCGCACGTCGAGATGCTCGGCGTGCAGCATTTCGATCGTCGAAAGGATTTCGTCCGTGCGAAGCATGTCAGGTGGAGTAGCTCACGCGCAATTGGTTCGTGGCGACGAAGACGTTTTCATGCTGAAGCTTCACGGTAAAGCCAAGCTCCTCGCCCATCTGTTCCAAATCGGTCTGCAACATGCCGATGTCCCATCGCGTCGGCACTTCGAGCTGGCCGATCAGCACGAACTCGTCGCCGGTCCGGTCCCCATACAAATCGACGATGTTGATGTCTCTGCCCGCCAGATACTGGCTGAACCGCCGGACAATCCCCGGCTGGTCTTTGCCAAACGCCGTAATCACAAACCTGCCGCAGGGGTCCGCGGGTGCCAGCTTCGGGGGGGCATTGGCCCGTCGCGCCAACACCTGAAAGGGTGAATTCGCCGTGCCCGCCTGACGCACCTGCTCAGCGATTACCGCTGGATCGATCGGGTTAGGGGTGCTAACGATCATGATGAGGGTGAAGTACCCCCCCAAAACAGTCTGGCTGCACGCATCGATATTCCCCCCCAACGACTCCACGGCGGTGGTCACGGCGGCCACGATTCCAGGGTGGTCGTCGGACATCACGTCCAACACGTATACGTTGTCGAAGCGTGCCTTCATGGATCCATGCGGCCGGTTTCGAGAGACGACGGGTTTTCCTCGGAGCCTGGCAAGGCTCGACGCCCGCCTTCCCGGGGTTCGTCAAGCAGCAGACCACCCCAAGAAAGAGCCGCCTCGTGCCCGCAGACTCTCCCCTATGAGCGGTTGGCATTAGTGTATCACGGGAAACCGAAGTGCGAAACGGACCCTGACTCGGGAAACCTCCACCCCAATCGCGGCATCACGGCCGCTACACTCGCTACAACCCGCAAAACCGTTAAAGTCTAACATCCCCCGCGACGAAGTCTCCTAAAGGGTCCCGGCGCGCAAGGGGATCGCCGTTTCGTTGTTCCCATTCCGTCTTCGTCACTGGAAGGCCGGCAGGAGTCGCCGAGCCTTCGGCCCGGCAAGATCCGGACGAGATACGACGGATTGGGACTTTGGCGGACCATGGGGGGATGTATGGGTGCCATTGCGGGTTGCGGGGCGTGCCGTGGTCTGGTCACCGGCGGGTTGGTCCTCGGCCTGGCCCTCGGTCTGGGATGTACGCGAGAGCGGTATTTCCGCCGAGCCGACGAGGACGTCCGCTGCCTGATCGCCGAAAAATCGGACGATCCTCGCTGGGCGGCCCCCGACGACTTCAACGTGGTCATGGATCCCCGCAGCCGCTACTACGATCCGTGCGACCAGGTCCGGCCGCCCATGCCCGAGGACGATCCCGCCTCCCATGAATTCATGCACTGCGTCCACGGCATGAAGGGCTGGCGCTCCTGGCACAAGAACGGCGACCGGGGGATGCTCGAAAACCCCGACTGGCGCGAGCGCCTGCCGGAATACGTGCCGGTCACCGAGGACGGCAAGGTCCTGCTCTCCATCGAATCGGCCATGGCGCTGGCCAAGATCCATTCGCCCGACTACCAGTCGCAACTCGAAACCCTGTATCTCTCGGCGCTCGACGTGAGCACCGAGCGGTTCCGATTCCAGACGCAGTTTTACGGCGGCGACGAGCTGACCATGATCCATCAGGGTCCGCTGCTGGCCGGGGGGGCGCCGAGGGCGGGCGGCGACCGAAGCACGCTCGACAACCAGATCGATCTTCAAATCCGCCGCCGTTTCGCCACGGCGGGCGAATTGCTGGCCGGTTTCGCCAACTCGATGGTTTGGCAGTTCGCCGGGCCCGACAACTACGCCACGTTCTCGCTGGTCAACTTCAACCTCGTCCAACCGCTGCTCCGCGGCGGCGGACGCGACGTGGCCCTCGAGCAATTGACGATCACCGAGCGGGCCTTGCTGGCCAACCTCCGCGCCTTCCAGCGCTATCGCCAGGGGTTCTACACCCGCATCGCCATCGGCGAATCGGGCGTCACCGGCCCCCAACGCCGCGGCGGATTCTTTGGCGGGACCGGGTTGACGGGGTTTACGGGGCAAGGGGCGGGCGGGTTTGGCGGCGTGGGCGGGGCCACGGGGTTTGGCCGGGCGGGATTCGGCGGCGCGGGAGGGGGCGGATCCGGCGGCGGAGGCGCCGGCTTCGCCGGAGGCGGCGCCGGCCAGGTCGGCGGGTTCCTCGGCCTCTTGCAGCAGCTCCAGCAAATCCAAAACAACGAAGAAACCCTCGCCCTCCAGTTGCGGACCCTCGGACTCCTCGAAGCCCACCTCCAGGCCGGCACCATCGACCTCGTCCAGGTCGACCAGTTCCGTCAGAACATCGAAACCGCGCGGGCCTCCTTGCTCCAGGCCCGAAACGCCCTCGAAGACAGCCTGGACAGCTATCGGACGGGCACGCTCGGCCTGCCGCCCGACCTGCCGCTGACGCTCGACCAGGACCTGATCCGGCAATTCCAATTCATCGATCCGGCCACCAGCCGCTTGCAGAACCGGCTTGCCGACTTCCGCTCCGAATTTGGCGACCTGCCCCCCAATCCGCCCCTCGCCACGCTGCGCAAGGCCCTCGATCGATTGAGCCAAATCCGCGAGGAGATCGCGGCGGAATTCAGCCGGGTGGCGCGGGATCTGGACGACGCCAACCAGCGGGCCCCGGTTCGCCAGCGGGCCATGACGCCGGCCGAAAGCAAGCAGTTGGCCGCCGACCTGGCCAAGCTCCGCGCCGACCATGCCGCGCTGGCCACGCGCCTCGAACAAGCCGGCAAGTCGCTCGCCGTGCTCCGCGGCGAACTGACCGAGAACACGCGCCGGGCCACCGCCGACCGCATCGTGCAGTGCGTCAGCGAGGTCACCTCGATCCTCGACGAGTTGTCGCTGGTCCAGGCGCGGGCAAGAGTCGAGCAGATCGCCGTCGAGCATCAATCGCTCGATCCCGAGGACGCCCTGGACATCGCCAGGGCCAACCGCTTGGACTGGATGAACAACCGCGCCGCGCTGGTCGACACCTGGCGCCTGATCCAGTTCAACGCCGACGCCCTCCAGTCCGTGCTCGACGTCACGCTCAGCGGCGACATCAGCACGACGGGCGACAACCCGATGCGGTTCCGGGCCCCGACGGGCAGCCTCCGCGCCGGCCTGCGGTTCGACGGCCCGTTCACCCGCCTCCTGGAACGCAACAACTTCCGCCAGGTGATCATCGACTACCAGCGCGACCGCCGGCAATTGATTCAGTACGAAGACTCGGTCCACCAGACGCTTCGCTCGCTGCTCCGGGAACTGGAGCAGCTTCGGGTCAATTTGGAGATCCAGCGGCGGGCGGTGGTGATCGCCATTCGCCGCGTGGATCAGACGCGGGAAACGCTGAACACGCCGCCGCAGCCGCCCCAGCCCGGCCAACCCACCACCTCGCTCGGACCCACCGCGGCCTTGAATCTCTTGACCGCCCTGAACGACTTGCTCAGTTCGCAAAACAATTTCATGAGCGTCTGGCTCAACTACTACGCCACGCGGATGCGCCTAGCGAGGGAATTGGGGACGATGCAGCTCGACGAGCAGGGGCTCTGGGTGGACGTGCCACTGACCGAGGCGGCGCGGGTTTCCGCCGCGGAAGTCGAGATGCCGCCCGAGGTGCCCGACGCGCTGCTCAAGGCCCTCGACAAGGCCCCGCCGGCGCGGCCCTCGTCGCCCACGGTCGAGTCGGCGCCGCTGCCGCCGGCCAAGGACGCGCCGCTGCCATCGCAAAGGCCGGCCCCGCCGGCGGCAAGACCAAAGGCCTTGCCGCCCACCTCCGACGATCCCAAGCCTGGCGGCGTCTGGAAGAAGAAAACGTAGGCGTTCCCAAGGAGTTTCCCCATTTTTGCGGCGAAGTCCGCGAACGTGGGACCGTCCCACTTGACTGCTCATAGTCGTCCTTGCCGATAAGAAGAAAGTCGCGACTCTTCGGTCTCAAACAACCGGAAAATCAGCCCGTCCCCGGCCTGTGAACGGTTACGATAGGCGAACAATGCGGCGGCTCCTTGCCTCCTTGGGCACGACGCGCGGGACGGCCGCCATCGCTCGGCGATCTCCACCCCCGCACGCTCAACAGGTTCGCCCGGCGCCGCCCTCGCTCCTTCATTTCCGGAAAAGTTCCCGCGGCGCGCGGGACTGGCCAGGCGGCGTGCCGCCGGCTAAAACAGACGCCGGGAGGGAACTTCACACCATGTCCGGGACTTCCGCTGCCGACTCGACCGCATACAACCTTCGCTACGTCTGGGGAATCTCGCTGGTGGCCGCCTTGGGCGGCTTGATGTTCGGTTACGACTGGGTGGTGATTAGCGGCGCCGAGCCGTTCTACAAGCGATTTTTCGAGCTTTCCACCGCGGCTCAGGAGGGTTGGGCCATGGCCAGCGCGCTGGTCGGCTGCCTGCTCGGCGCGGTCTTGTCCGGAGGGCTGAGCGATCGGTTCGGTCGAAAACGCCTGCTGATCCTCTCGGCGTTCATCTTCGTCGTCTCGTCGATCGGAACGGCCTTGGCGGGAAGTTTCGTCTCGTTCAATGTCTGGCGCATGGCCGGTGGAATCGCCATCGGGCTGGCGTCGAATCTCTCCCCGATGTACATCGCCGAAGTCGCGCCCGCCGCGGTCCGCGGACGCCTGGTCTCGATGAACCAGTTCACCATCGTCATCGGCATCCTCCTGGCCCAGGCGGTCAACTATGGCATCGCCTCGCTCGGGGCGGGCGACGGTTCGGACGCCTGGAACGTGGCGTCGGGATGGCGATGGATGTTCGGCGTGACCGCCGCGCCCGCCAGCCTCTTTTTTGCCCTCATGTTCCTCGTGCCCGAGAGCCCCCGGTGGCTGGTCAAGAACGGACAGCCGGGCGCGGGACGGGCGGTCCTGGCCCGCATCGGCGGACAGGCCTTCGCCGACCGCGAGCTGGAAAGCATCCAAGCCACGCTCGTCGGCGAGATCGAAAGGGTCGATTTTCGCGAGTTGCTCCAGCCGCGCATGTTCGCGATCCTGGCGATGGGAGTCACGCTGGCCGTGCTCCAGCAGTGGTGCGGGATCAACGTGATCTTCTACTACGCCGCGTCGCTGTTCCGTGAGGCGGGCTACAACGTGACCGACGCCTTGCTGAACATCGTGATCATCGGCGCGGTCAACCTGCTCTTCACGGTGCTCGCCGTGTGGAGCGTGGACCGGGTCGGCCGGCGCATCTTGATGCTGATCGGCTTCGCCGGCCTGCCTCTGATCTACGCCCTGATCGGCGCGACGTTCGCCTTCTCCGCTGGGAAAGGCGGGATTTACTTGCTCGTGCTCACCCTCGCGGCGATCGGCTGCTACGCCTTGACGTTGGCCCCCGTGACCTGGGTCGTACTGTCGGAAATCTTCCCCAACCGGATCCGCGGGGCCGCCATGTCCGTTTCGGTGGTCTCGCTGTGGACCGCCTGCTTCATCCTGACCTTCACCTTCCCTCTGCTCCGCGAGACCCTGGGCACGGCCTGGACCTTCTGGCTCTACGCCGCGATCTGCGTGGCGGGCTGGTTCTACACCTACTCCCGCCTGCCCGAAACCAAAGGGAAAACCCTCGAACAGATCGAACGCGAACTCGTGGCTTGACCACGCGCGGGCGAGCTGCGGCCCCTGTCTGGGGCCAGAAGGATCGCCGTGCCGGCGCCTTGGATAGCATAGCACCATCAAGGGGTACGACACCGTCATAAAGTCCCAAAACTCCGCGAACAACAATGTTCTCGTCCGCCCGCCCTCGCCTCGTAACTCGGGACAAAAGACGCTAGAATAAGATCCACGGATCGGGGCGGCAAAGCAATCAAGGGTTCACGGTTGACAGGACCCCGAAAAAGTGACCAACACGGTGGTTGAAATTCCCATTTCGGGGCAGGCCTTTGGCCAAGCCAGCGCGGGCTGCCATTCTCCGGATAGGGGATGCTGGTCCGACGTGTTCCTCGCTGGGCCCGAGAACTCCCTGGTCGTGGAGGCGGTTAGCTCCACCATCAATGGGGTATTTCCGTTCTACAATCCGCTGGTTCTTTATGGACTATCGGGAGTAGGAAAGACCCACCTTGCGGCAGGGATGGCCGACGCATGGCGCAGGAGTCGCGGGCCCCGCGCCGCCATCCACACAACGGCCGTGGATTTCGCCCGACAATGGACCGACGCGATCGAGGCCCAAGCCACCGACGATTTCCACGCCCGATACCGTCGCCCGGAATTGGTCGCCATCGACGATCTTGACCCCTTGGGCGACCGACCCGTGGCCCAGGAAGCCCTGTTGCACACGATCGACGCCCTGCTAGGCGTGGGCAGCCGGGTGGTGGTGACCGCTCGCGCCGCCCCCAGCGACATTGCCGGCTTGTCCGCCGCTTTGAAGGCGAGGCTCGTCGGGGGCCTGGTGGTGCGGGTGGCGCCGCCGGGTCGGGCGGTGCGTCTGGCGGCCGCTCGCAAGTTCGCGGGCCTGCGGGGCCTCGATCTTTCGGAAGAGGCGGCCGCGGCCCTGGCCGACGGGTTGCCGGACACGCTGTCGGCCATCTGGGCCGCTGTCGCCTATTTGGAGATGTCCGTGTCGATCGAACCCAGCAAACCAATCGAACAGCGCGTGGCCGAATTCCTCGCCGAGCGCCGAGCGCACGAGCCCACGCTCCGCGAGATCGCCTTGGCCGCGGCACGGCATTTTTCCGTGCGGCTTGCGGACCTGCGGAGCGGCTCGCGACGCCGCGCCGTGGTCATGGCCCGCGACGTGGCCATGTATCTGGCTCGCACGCTGACCGGCAAGAGTTTCGAGCAGATCGGCGCGTATTTTAGCGGGCGGGACCACAGCACCGTGTCGCACGGCTGCGCGAAGACCGCCGAACTCGTGAAGACCGATCCCAGTCTGCGCGACGCGGTGGACCAACTGAGCCGCCAATTCCGCGCGCCTCGTCGGGATCGCGCGGCGAGCAGCTCGCCCTCGCGATCGGCAGCGCGGCATCCATCGCCATCGCAAAGCGTCGGCCATTCGCCGGTCATGGCGCCGGAGTTGTAGCGGATCCAGGAACAAGACGAGCGGAGACTCCCGTGGAAGAAATGTTCATGACCCGTCGATCACCCGTCGACAACTCAGGCTGCAACGACATCGATCCAGCCGCCTTCCAATTCGCCGCGCCGGGCGACCGTTGCCCAACGCGTTCTCGACGGGCCATCAACAGATCTTCCACCGCCTGGCGAGACACCACGGCATCGCGAATCGCGTTCCAGTAAAAGAACTTGCGCCGAACGGTTTCCGGGCATCGAACATCGAGCGAGGCTTTCTATAAGAAGACGACTGATAGAAAAAAAACAAGGACCCATAGAAGAACCCGGAACAATTCCCGTCACACCTCCCCAGGGAGTTGAAACGAACGATGAAAATCACTTGCCAACGCGATGAACTCTTGCAGACCTTCCAGTTGGCGGCCAGCGTGGCGCCCACGCGGAGTCCCAAGACGATTCTCCGCAACGTGAAGTTGGATACGACGCAGGATCGCCCCACGATGCTGGCCACGGACCTGGAGGTGGCGATTCGGGCGGAGGCGCCGGGCTTGGAGGTGGCCTCGCCCGGCGTGGTGTTGTTGCCCGTCGAGCGGTTCGGCTCGATCCTCCGCGAGACCACGGATGAGCGGCTGACGCTGGAGAGCGACGGGGTCCGCACCCGGGTCGCCGGCGCGCGGAGCGAGTTCTTCCTGCCCACCGAGAACCCCGACGAGTTTCCCGAGGTGGTGGCCTTCGAGGAATCGCGGTATCACAAGGTACCGGCGAGGTTTTTCCGCGAGTTGATCCGCCGCACGGTGTTCGCCACGGACATCGAGAACACGCGGTTCGCGTTGGGCGGGGTGTTGCTGGAGTTGACCGCCAACCAGGTGATCGGCGTGGCGACCGACGGGCGCCGCTTGGCGCGGCAGATCGGCCCCGCCGAGGCCGTCGGCGGCCACGAGACCCGCGACCGCACCATTGTGCCCGCGCGATCCATGCAGCTCTTGGAGCGGGCCCTGGCCAGCGCCGAGGGCGAGGTCCAGATTTCGGCGCGGGAGAACGACTTGCTGGTCAAGACAGAACGCGCGCTGATCTACACGCGTTTGTTGGAGGGCCGCTTTCCCAAGTGGCGCGACGTCATCCCGAAGGTCGATCCGGAAAACCGGATCGAGATCACGGTGGGACCGTTCCATTCGGCCGTGCGCCAAGCGGCGATCGTCACCGACAACAATCATCGCGGCGTGGATTTCCGATTCGGCGACGGCAAAGTCGTTCTCCTTTCCCGCAACGCCGAGACCGGGGAATCCCACGTGGAGCTGCCGGTGGCCTACGACGGGCCGGACATCGCCGTGATGCTCGATCCCCGCTTCGTCAGCGATTTCCTCAAGGTCCTCGATTCCGACACGACGTTCACGCTGTGCATCCGCGATGGGGAAAGCGCGGTCGTCGCCCACGCTCCCGACGGCTATACCTACGTCATCATGCCCCTGTCGCGCGAATGAAGTTCCGAGGGACGACGGCCACGACGGCCGTTGCCGACCGACCAAGGGATCAACGCCGCAGTCAAGGAGGCTCGCATGCCGCACGGACCCCAACCGATCAGCTCGATCCTCGGCGAGTTGATGGTGCGCCGGGGGTTCGCCGGGGTGCGGCGGGCGGAGGGCTTGGAATCCGCGTGGCGCCGCGCGGTCGGCGACGCGATCGCCCTCCAGACGCGCGTGGGAAGCGTGCGCCGCGGCAAGCTCGAAGTCACCGTCGCCCATTCCACCCTGGTTCAGGAGCTGATGTTTCGCAAGGTCACGGTGCTCGCCGCGCTTCGGGAGTCTTTGCCGGATGAAGCGATTCAGGACCTTCGCCTCCGGGTAGGTCCGATCCTTTAGGCGACCCCGCGCGGGCATGTTGCAAGCAGCAGGGTCGGTCCAACCCAGGCGGCCCCCGAGGGACTGAAATACGCCGGCGAGCGGATCGCAGACGACCTGAAAGAAGATGGAGAGCCATGTCATCCGATTCCCCCAACGAAACCAAACCGACCGAGGGCCAAGCGTCTCCGGCCGAGTTCCTCCACTACCGCAAGGTGGAGGCCGAATACGGCGCCGAGCAGCTTGAGCACCTCAGCGACCTGGAACACGTGCGCCAGCGCCCGGCGATGTACATTGGAGACACGGGCCAGCGCGGGCTGCACCACCTGGTCTACGAGGTGGTGGACAACTCGATCGACGAGGCGATGGCCGGTTATGCCACGGAGATCTCGGTCACGATCAACCGCGACGGGTCGGTGACCGTCGAGGACGACGGCCGCGGCATCCCCGTCGAGACCCATCCCGACCTGGGATTCTCCACCCTCCAGGGCGTGATGACGGTGCTGAAGTTTGGCGGCAAGTTCAGCAAGGGGGCGTATTACACGTCGGGCGGGTTGCACGGGGTCGGGGTGACCGTCGTCAACTTCCTTTCCGAATGGTGCGAGGTCGAGGTCCGCCGCGGCGGCCACGTCTACCAGCAGGAATACGAACGCGGCGTGCCGACCAACGAGGTCCGCCGCATCGGCAGCACGAACAAGGTCGGCACCAAGACGACCTTCGCGCCCGATCCCGCCATCTTCCCCGTCACCCAGTTCAACTACAACATCCTCTACCGTCGCCTCCAGGAATTGGCGTTCTTGAACCGGGGGGTGACGATCCGCTTCCGCGACGACCGGACCGGCGAGGGCGAGACCTTCAAGTACGACCGCGGAATCCTTGAATTCGTGGAGTATCTCAACCGCTCCAGCGAGCCGCTGCACAAGGAGATCATCTACATTTCGGGCGAGTACGAGGGCGTGGGCCTGGAAGTGGCCATGCAGTATTCCAGCGAGTACACGGAGAACCTGCACTCGTTCGTCAACAACATCAGCACGACCGAGGGCGGGACGCACGTTTCCGGATTCCGCGCCGCCCTCACCCGAACCCTCAACGCCTACGGCAAGAACGAAAACCTCTTCAAGGATCTGGTGCCCACGGGGGACGATTTCCGGGAGGGGCTCACGGCGGTGATCGCGGTGCGGGTGCCCCATCCGCAGTTCGAGGGCCAGACGAAGACCAAGCTCGGCAACAGCGAGGTCGAGGGGATCGTCAGCTCAGCGGTGGGCGACCATCTTGCCCGCTTCCTCGAAGAGAACCCCAAGACCGCCAAGGTCATCATCCAGAAGGCCTTGCTGGCGGCCGAGGCCCGCGAAAGCGCCCGCAAGGCCCGGGCCCTCGTGCGCGAGCGCAAAGGGGCTCTCTCCGGCGGCGGCCTACCCGGAAAACTCCGCGATTGCACCAGCCGCGAGGTCGACCGCTGCGAGCTGTATCTCGTCGAGGGCGATTCGGCCGGCGGCAGCGCCGAGGGCGGACGCCTGCGCGAGTTCCAGGCCATCCTCCCCTTGCGGGGAAAAATCATCAACGCCTACAAGGCCCGCGAGGACAAGGTCCTGGCCAACGAGGAAGTCCGCAGCATCATCTCGGCCGTGGGGGCGGGGATCGGCGAGGAAATGGACCTCGAAAAGCGCCGCTACGGCAAGATCATCATCATGACCGACGCGGACGTCGACGGTTCCCACATCCGAACCCTGCTGTTGACGTTCTTCTATCGGCAAATGTACGACCTGGTGAAGGCGGGCTACGTTTTCGTCGCCCAGCCTCCGCTGTTCCGCGTGCGCCGCAAGAAGGAAGTCTATTACGTTCAGACCGAGGAAGAGATGAAGGCCCAGCTTCTGGAGGCGGGTCTGGCCGACGCGGCGTTCGAGCCGGGGGACGGGCGCGTGATCCAGGGCCGCGACATGGAACGCCTTTGCCGCACCCTGGCCGCCCTGGAGGACGCCCTGATCGCCCTGGAGCGCCGCGGGATCAGCCTCCGCGCCCACGCCGCCCGCCAGAATCCCGTCACCGGACGCCTGCCCATCTATCACGTCTTTCTCGGCCATCAGGAGCACTGGTTCACCACGCGCCAGGAACTGGATGAATTCCTCGCCCAACAGGAGCAGGAGAGCGGCAAAGAACTCCAGGTGAGCGACCGGCCGGGCGACGAATCGGGCAACGGCAAGGGCAATGAGGACGAGCCCAAGACCTCGCGCCTCCATCTGGTCGAACTCCATGAGGTCCGCTCGATCAACAACCATCTGGCCGAACTTCGCGCGATGGGCTTCGAGCTGGACAGCCTCATTCCGCAGGAGCGCACCGGGCTGGACGAGCCCCGCTACCGGCTTCGCCGCGGGGATTCGGTGATCGGTCTGGAAGACCTCCGCGGCCTGTTGGCCGCCGTCCGCTCGGCCGGCGAAAAGGGCCTGCAAATCACCCGTTTCAAGGGCTTGGGCGAAATGAACGCCGAGGAGCTGCGCGAGACCACCCTGGATCCCGCCCATCGCACCCTCGTCCAGGTCCGCATGGAGGACGCAGGCGCCGCCGACGAGCTGTTCCGCACCTTGATGGGCGACAAAGTCGAGCCACGCCGCGAGTTCATCGAGAAACACGCCCTGGAAGCGCGCAACTTGGATGTGTAGCCGTTTACGGGGACTGGCCCCGCTTTGGCCTCGAGCAAGAAAGAGCCTGAAAACTTGACTTCCCCGGGGCTGTGCGCCGTTTTCCACGCCAACGCTCGGGCGCCAGGAGCGGTCCCTTGTTTCGTCCCCACTTTTCGCCGCAAGGCTTTGGCCCAAGGAACGAACGTATGAAATGGGTGTTGAGTTGGCTGCTCGTGTTTGCCGTCATCCATGCGGCGATGTTTGGCGTCGCCCTGGGCGAAGGGTACTTGGTCCATTGGCTTGTGCCCGGGCTGGATTTCTCCACGGCCGTCCTGATGGGCCTGCTGCTGAACCTGGCAATGGTTTTCCTCGTGTTGGCGTTTTTCCGAGTGGTCGCCCTGTTGCCAAACAGCGCGCTGGCGACCAGGTCCAGCCAAGACGAAGACGAGCAGCACGAAGAGGACG
>Ga0101944_10002978_pt1 | contig 25182 bp, 25 predicted proteins | sample DewCreD2012metaG_FD_75245 | JGI IMG/M metagenome (GOLD analysis project Ga0101944, IMG submission 75245) | Hot spring sediment bacterial and archeal communities from British Columbia, Canada, to study Microbial Dark Matter (Phase II) - Dewar... ... | reverse complement strand
GCGTTCCCGACCCCAAAAAATACGACTCTCCCCTGGTGTTCGCGCACAACGGCGAAATTTATCTGGTGGGCAGAAGGCACCTTACCAAATCCGGCAACTTCGATCAGGGAAACCGCAAGCTCGGATACAAAAACGAGCTTCTCAAATACCAGCTCGATTACTGGCAGAAGCCCAAGCGCTGCTCCATCTGGCGCGTGGACCCCGTGACCCTCAAGGTGTCCTTTCTGGACGATTTGCCCAGCAGGGGCGACACCTGTTTCGCGTCCGTGGTTCCCATGGATGAAAATTCGTGGATGCTTTACAACTACTCGTCGCCCCCGGACGGACCGGACATAAGCTGGAACCAGGGCCAGCAGGGGCATACGCTCATCTATCGCACGCTGCTCACCTTTCCGAAAAACAAGGACTGAAGAAGCTGGGCGCTAACGAGGCTTGATTTCCGTTTTCACGAACCGGCGCAGGTCCGCGATCATGCGGAAGTTGAGGGCGAAAGTGTTGATGTGGCCCGTGGGGTACATGCGCAGCCAGGGCATGGCGCCCCAGCGCCGCCGGGTGCGCTCCACGGTTTCGGGCGGCGCCAGATGGTCGAACTCGCCCGCGGCCAGAAACACCTTGCGGTTCGGAATCCGCGGAGTCATGCTGCACAGGCTCATGAGCGGCGGCACGCGCGGGTCCGTTAGCAGAGTGGTTTCTCCCGCGGCCTCGCGCGCGCGCAGTTCATCCGCGAAATCCCACTTGCTGAAAATGTCCTGAATATCCACCGGGGGCATGCAGAGGATGCCGAAGTCCGCGCTGGGCGCGTTGCACAGGTAGATGCCAGTGAGCATGCCGCCGTAGGACACGCCGAACAGGCCCACGGGTCCCGCGCCGTCCGCCTTGAGCCGGTTTACATATTGCTGCACATCCTCGAACGACTGGCGCACGGTGCACAGGGTCCAGCGCGTGTCCGAAAGGATCATGTACTGGCCGCTGAACGCGCCCTCGGGCGTGCGCGCCTGCGAGTAGGGCAGGGTGACCATGGCGCTGTCCATGCCCCAGGCCGCGAACCGCAGGCACCACCACTCGAAATAGAAATCAAAGGCCTTGTCCACATGCAGCCCGTTGAGCACCACCACCGCGGGGCGGCCGCGGCGCGCGGGCCGGCGCCGGAAATGCTTGACATACACCGTGTTGTTCTCGGGGAAATGCGTTTGCATCGAGCTGGGGAAGCTGCCCTCGAGCACATCCGCCAGCGGCAGTTTGCGCGTGAGCTTGAGGTCCATGTCCGGGGCTGCGTCCGAGACTCTGAAGAACGCGCGCGGATCCCCGATGGCCTCGTCCGGAACCAGGCCCGTGACATCAATGCGTGACACATCCGGCGCTTCCGGGGCGCCGCCCGCTGTGAGTTGACCCGCAACCCGCGCGATGGCGTCGAAAACATCCGTGACGAATTTGTCGAACGCGCTCATTGTGCGGGTCCGAACAGGTAGGGGTGCGCGCCGTCCGGGTCCAGCACGGTTGCGGGCGCGCCGTCGAAGTTATAGCGGAGCACGCCCTGGCCCGGCTCCCAGAAGATCACGGCGTCCGCGTCCGGGGTCATGTTCAGCAGCGCATCGAAGCGGAACATGGCCGATGACACGGGAGCCGCCTGGCCGGTTGCGGGGTCGGCGCTGTGGATGCGGCCGCGGCACCAGGCCGCGCAGTCTTCGCCGGGGATGAACGCCAGGGCGCGAGCCGAGGGCGTCCAGCGCGCGGCCAGCACGCGCTGCGTGCCGTCCGTGACGCCTGCGCGCGAACCGTCCGCGCGGGCGATTTGCAGCGTCGGCCAGCCCCCGCGGCCCTTGCCCGGCTCGAATGCGAAATAGAGTCCTCCCGCGGGCGCGGGAAAGGTCTCGGCGTCTTTTTTGTGCTCAATCATGAAAAAGTTGCGGTCGTTAAAGAACGAATACCGGTCCCAGGCTTCATCGGCCGGGGTGATTTTTTTCTGCGCGCCCGTGGTCAGATCCACCTGGATGTATTGCTCATGCTTCGGGTCCGGCGCGCCGGCCACATGGGCCAGGATTTGGCCGTAGTCGTTGGAGAACCACATCCAGTCCATGCCCTTGTTCGGCAGGCTGATCATTTCGGCGACCAGCTCGTTGGTCTTGAGCTTGATGTCGTAGCGGTACAGTTTTTTGTCGTAGGTGTAGAACAGGCGCAGTGTCTTGGGATTCCAGGCCATGATGGAGACCAGGGGTCCGAGATTCTCGATGGCATAGCCTTTCGGGTTCTTGATGGAGACGAGCAGGGAGCGGTCCGAGCCGTCTGCGCCCATGCGCCAGATCTCGAGCGCGCCGGGATCCGCGCCCTGGCGGAAGTAGGCCACGAAGGGCTTTTCATACCATGCGGCGGGGCGCACGGTCTTTGGTTTTTCCTTGGGAGTGAAAAGTTTTCCGGCGTTCTTGCAGCCGGGGGCTGCGAGGATTGCTCCGAGCATGAGCGCCGCGGCCAGCGCCAGCGCGCGCCCGGCCTTTGCGCGTCGTTCCAGCATGGGTGTCACATCCAGTCCGTTGTAAGGTCGCGTTCTGTTGATGGCTTATTCCACAGTCATGTGGTTTTTGAGAAAAGTTGTCTTGTCAATGGTTCCGGCTTTGTAGCGGGCGAAGTCGTTCATTTTCACGCCGAATGTGTGGCGCTTGCTGCCGCGCGAGTCCTCCACATGAATGGTGACCTGTTCCGCGGAAACGCCGGTTTCCCCGGAGCCCGCGTATTGGAGCGCGGCGTTCAACACAGCGGTGACTTCATCGAGAAGCGCGCCTTTGACGCTGTCGGTTTTGATGCGCGCAACCACCACGGCGCCGTTTCCGGGCATGGTGACGGACGCCACTTTCACGCCTCTGGCGGCAATGGAATCCCTGATGGCCGCGCTGGCCTGGCTGGCGCTCATGCCTCGCGCCGGAGGCATGGAGGACACGAGCTTGCCCTGTTTGTCGGGCGCGGCGGGTTTTTTGGCCTCGGGTTCGGACGGTTTCTTTTTCTCGGGCGCCGGGGCCGGCTTTTCCGGCTGTTTCTCTTTCTCGATAGTGTCCGCCGCGGTTGTGGCGGTTGCGGTTTGGGCCGTGTCCACGGTCAGCGCCATGGGCGCCGGGGCCGCGGGTTTCTTGGCGGCGGGTTTTGGGGTTTTTGCGATCTCGGGTTTTGCGCCCGGCATGCCGGGGATCTTCATGGAAGCGCCCGCGGACGCCAGCCGCGTAACGGAATATTTCAGAGACGCTGCGAACTCGGCCGCGCGGGTCTTGATGTCCACGGCTTCAAGGTTTTCGAGATCCGCGGTTTTCAGAACAGGGGGGGCATAGGCGGCGTCCACGGTTTGGCCGGAACGCGCATCCGCCAGCCAGGGGGCCGCGCCCGGGTCCATGGCCGCGTATTCATCCAGCATGGCGTTGTACTGCGCCAGTTTCTGTTCGTGGAAAGGGCAGCCCTGGAGCCACAGGGCGGCGGCGTAAAGGGCCGCGCCCGCATTGGCCGCGTCAGCTTTTTTCAGAGCGCCGTTGGCCCCGCGAAGCAGGGGCATGGCCACGGCCTGCTTCTGCTCGCAGGTGAGGCCGATTTTGTAGTCGGCCAGCAGCGCCAGCCCGGGCAGGGACTCCAGGGGGTTGGACACCGCGGCCGCGGCCACGGCAGCGCGCGCGCCGTTTTTCGTGGCCGTGTCCACGCCGCCGTTGGCCAGGGCGTACTGTTCCAGGGCGTAACGCATGCGCGCCGCGCCCAGCGCGAAATCCCCGCCGTTCATGGCGCTGCTTCCCGCCGCCATGGCGTCCCGCGCCTTGTTCACCGCGTAGTACCGCGGCACGAGAAACACGCACACCGCGATGAAGAACAGCCCTATCAGAATCAAAACTTTATGCGCTGTTTTCACTGAAGCCCCCATTCACGCACGAAACAGCCCGCGCCGCGCCGCTCTTTTCGCGCGCCGCGCCGCAAGCGTGCGCCGGTCTCACCTGCAACTGGCGGAACTCATTATATCCGGCTGCGGGCCGCCAATCAAGGCGCGTGCGCAAAGCGCGGCGGTTGACGCGGGCGCGTTGCGCGCGTTACAACATAGCCGGGCCGCGGCGCGGCCGCGCACGGCGCATCCAGGGAGGTTCCCGGGCAATGAAAGCCATGGTGTGGCGCAACAAAACCGGACTCGGCATCGAGGAGATTCCCAAACCCGAAGCGGGGCCGGGGCGCGTTCTGATTAAAGCCGCGGCCTGCGGCATCTGCGGCAGCGATTTGTTTCTTTACAAGAACCGGGTGCTCACCGACGGCTGCATTCTGGGACACGAGATCGCAGGCGTGGTGGAGTCGGTTGGCGAGGGCGTGAGCGGCGTGGCGGCCGGGGACCGCGTGCTGGTGCGGCCCTGCGGGTGCGGCCAATGCAAACATTGCGCGCGAGGCAACGAGAACATCTGCTCGCAGCGCCGTTCCATCGGCTTCGGCGCCGTGCCCGGCGGGTTCGCCGATTACCTGTGCGTGGAGCCGGACCAGTGCCTGCCCGTGCCCCCCGGCCTCGGGCTTGACCAGGCTGCGCTCACGGACCAGTTGTCCACGGGCCTGCACGCGCTCAAACTCGTGCGCTTCGAGCCGGGCCAGAGCGCGCTGGCGCTGGGCGCAGGCCCCATCGGCCTGTGCGTGATCATCATGCTCAAACACATGGGCGCGGCCGCCATCGGCGTGACCGAGATGCTGCCCGAGCGCAAAGCGCTTGCCGAGCGGTTCGGCGCGCACGCCGTGTTTGACCCCGCGCAGCCCAAACTCAACGCGTCCCTGGCGCAGCTCTTCGGGCCGGACGGCCCCGACGCCCTGTTCGAGTGCTCGGGCACGGCCCCGGCCACGCAGCAAGCCATCGCCATGGCCCCGCGCGGCGCGAGCATCGCCCTCGTGGGCATGTGCTCCGCAAGCGTCAGCATCATCCCCATGAGCCTGTTCCAGCGCCAGATCGCCATCATCGGCTCGTTCGGCAACACCCAGGCCGAGTGCATCGAGTGCATGGACCTCATGGCCAGCGGCGGCATCCCGTCGCGCGAGCTGATCACCAAGCGCATCGCACTCGATCAGGTTCCCGCGGAATTCGAGCTTCAGCTCACGAGCAAAACCGATATTAAAGTACAGACGCAGATGTTCGAGGAATAACGCCAGGCCAGTTGACGAATGGATGCAAACCTCAAGCCTTGAGCGGCGCGCGGTTTGCGTTTTTTACTCAAACATGATAATTATGGGAAAGCGGATCATAACAGTTGAGCAGCAATTGTGCGCTATAATCCTTTCCGGGCATCTGGCCCGTCATGCTGCGCCAGAGGTGGGTTCATGCGAAAAATAACGGTTTCCACAGGCATTTACTGGGTCGAGATTCCCGGCGCCGGGCTGCGCATCCTGTGCGGCTGCCCTGCGGACGCGGTCAAGCATCTCATGCGCCGCGGTCTCATTGTGACCGTGGAGAAAAACGGCGTCACTTATGAGAGCGGCCCCAACGCCATTCTACTCTCGGATGTGCCCCTTCAGAACGAGCGCTTCTCCAATCTGGGCGAGTTCCCGGCGCTGCAAATGCTGTACCGCCAGGGCATGATCCTGCCGGGGCATCCCAACAACACCGGCGCGCGGCCCATGATCATCGGCGCGCGCGATCAGGTCGAGGCCCAGTCCCAGTACATTTACCGAGGCAACTACGGGCTTGCGGACATCGCGGAACTCGAGGCCGCGGGCGAGAGTCCCGAATCCGCCCGCCAGATGATGCGCCTCAAGCTCCGGTTCGCGTTCAACAAAATCAAGGCCACGGACGAACTGCTGGACATGCGCGTGGTGGGCGATGAACCCGTGGAACTCGCGCCCGGCGCCCGGGTGCGGCGCATAGCCTTGAACATTTTTGAATTTACATACCAGGACGAGCGCGTGACCGTGGACCTCAATCTGGCGCCGGGCCAGGACTACGATCCTCCCTACAACCTCGGGTTCCACGAACTGCGGCGCGAATATTTCAGCGTGGTGCACAGCGGCGAGGGAGACGGCTGGGACCCGAATCGCCCGTGCATGGGCAGCATCATCACCTTTCAGGGCAAAATCTACCTTATTGACGCAGGCCCGAACCTGGCGCACAGCCTCACCGCGCTTGGCATCAGCGTGAACGAAATCGAAGGCGTGTTCCACACCCACGCGCATGACGATCATTTCAATGGCATGACCGTGCTGCTGCGCTCGGACCACCGCATCAAGTATTACGCCACGCCCCTGGTGCGCGCGTCCGTGGAGAAAAAACTCTCCGCCCTGCTCCACATGAAACAGGGCGCGTTCGATCGTTACTTCGAGGCGCACGAACTTAATGAAGGACACTGGAACGATGTGGACGGCCTCGAGGTCATGCCCGCCAATTCCCCGCACCCGGTCGAGACCACCATCATGTTCTTCCGCGCCCTGTGGGAGGACGGATTCAAAACTTACGCCCACATGGCCGACATCGCCGCGTTCGATGTGCTCGAAAAAATGATCACGGACGACCCGGACGCCAGCGGCGTTTCGCAGGAATATTTCGACGCCGTGCGCGCACTCTACCTCACACCCGTGGACCTCAAGAAAATTGACTGCGGCGGCGGCCTCATCCACGGCAAGCCCGAGGATTTCGCCTCCGACGGGTCCGGGAAAATCATCATCAGCCACTCGGCTTTGCCCTTCACCGACGCACAGCTCGAGATCGGCGCCACCGCATCCTTCGGCTCGGCCGATGTGCTCATCCGCGCGGATCAGGATTACACCAAGCCCGCGGCGTTCAGCCACCTGCGCGAATATTTCCCCACCGTGCCCGTGCACGAGCTGCGCATGCTCCTGAACTGCCCCACGGCCGTGTTCAACCCCGGCTCGATTCTGGTCAAGCGCGGCGAACACAACAGCAACATCTACTTCGTGCTGTCCGGGGTCATGGACCTCATCCTTTCGTCCGCGGGCATTCACAACCGGTTGAGCGCCGGCTCCATGGCCGGAGAGCTGTCCGGGGTCATGGACACCGAGTCGCGCGGCACTTATGTGGCCCGCAGCGTGGTGCGCGCCATCGCCATTCCCAGCGGCCTGTACCGCGCGTTTCTCGAACGCAACGGACTCATGGACGATCTCAAGGGCAGCCTGTCCATGCGCCGCTATCTGCAGAGCACTTGGCTGTTTGGCGAAATGCTCGGCTGCCCCCTCAAGAGCCGCATCGTGAAAAGTTCCACGCCTTTTTCCGCGCAGCCCGGCGAGAGGTTCCAGAGCAAGGGCGGCGACGAGCTGTTCCTCATCCGCGAGGGCGAGGCCGAGGTGGTGTGCGACGATGTGTCCGTGAGCAAAATCGGGCCCTCGGAATTTTTCGGCGCGGAACACTCTCTGTTCGGCGAAGAGAGGCGCATGCACGCCCGCGCCATCACCGCAGTCCAGGGGTTCCGCATCCCGGCCAGCGCCCTCGAAGGCATTCCCATCGTGCACTGGAAGCTGCTCGAAACCTACGAAAAGCGATTGCGCGGCGCGCATCTGCCCGAATAAGCGCCGCACCGGAGAACGGCCATGATTACGCGAATCTTTTTTGTGTGCCTGCTGCTCGCGGCCGCGCTGCCCGCGCGCGCCGCGGAACTCAAGCCCGAGTTGCTTTTCGAAGAAAAACTCGAAAAGACCGAGGGCATCGCCGTCTGTCCCAACGGCCGTCTGTTTGTGGCCGAAAACGAACGAGGAACCGTTTACGAAATCCTCGGGGACGGCGGCCTGTCGCTGGTGGCGGACGGGCTTGCGCGCCCCGCGGGCATGGCCTGCGCCCCGGACAACACGCTCTTCGTGCTGCTCTACGCAAGTGGCGAGGCGGTGTCGCTCACTTTCACGGAGACCGGCCCGGTTCAGAAAATCGTTTCCGAAAAGCTCACCACGCCCAACGCCGCGGCCGTGTCCTCGGACGGAACCCTTTTCGTCTCCGAAACCGACAACGGCCGCGTGGTCGTTTTGGGCAGGGACGGCTCTATCGAGGAGCTTGCGGGCGGCATCCCCTACGCCAACGGCCTGGCTCTGAACGAAGACGAAACCATACTTTTCGTGAATTCCACGACGGGCGGCAAAATGTTTGCGATTCCCCTGGCGGGAGAGCACAGGGGCAAGAAGAAAACCGTGGCCAAGGGCATCCAGATGGCCGACGGCATCGTGCGCGCGCCGGACGGAACCCTTTATATCGCCTCGTACGCAAAAGGGGAAATCGCGGCCGTGGCGCCGGACGGCCAGATGACCGTCGCGGCCTCGGGCCTGGTGTCCCCGGCCTCGCCCGCGATCTGGAACGGCGCGCTCTTCGTGACCAGCCTCAACGGCAAAGGCGTTTACAGAATTCCGCTCGGCGCGGATTGACGCGCGCTTCACGCAGCGCGGCTTTCGTGTTATACTGCCGCTGTCGCACACGACTCGCAAGGCTCCCCGGGAGCTGTTTCAATCAGGGACGGAAAAACGGACTCGCTCGCGGCCGGTTGTTATAATGGCCTATACGGCGCGCGCGCCGGGAAAGTTCGTCTGCCATGTCTTTGAGAGTCTGCGTTCTGGGAAGCGGGAGCCGGGGCAACTGCACCCTGGTGCAAAGCGAGCACACCAATCTGCTCATAGACGCCGCACGGCTGGGAAGAAAATACATCGCCGGCGAGCTTGAATCCCTGGATGTGTCTCTGGACGGCATCCACGGCATCGTGGCCACGCACATTCACGGCGACCATGTGGACTCCGGCACCACCGCCGCCATCTGCCACAAGTACGACATCCCCCTTTATACGCACTACGATTCATACCCCGATCTGCTGCGCCGTTCGCCCAAATTCGAGGCTCTCAAGCGCGAGGGCCTGGTGCGCCTGTTCGACTTCGCCCCGTTCGCCGTGGGAGAACTCACCGTGACCCCGTTCCCCGTGACCCATGGCGGCGAATTCGGCAACGACATCGTGGGCCGCCCCGTGGGCTACACCATCGAGGAGCACAACGGCGGCGCTCCCCGCAAAGTCGGTTACACCACGGACCTGGGCCATGTGGACGGACACATCGCGGACCGCCTGGCCGGGTCCCAGTGCATCGTCATAGAGTGCAATCACGATGTCGAGGCCGAGCGCAACAGCACGCGCCCCTATTTCCTGGTGCGCTGGGTGCTCGGCCCGTGCGGGCATTTGAGCAACGACCAGTGCGGCCACGCCCTGCGCGGCATCGCCAAACGCAGCAGCGGCGCCTTGAAAAACATCGTGCTCGCGCACTTGAGCGAAGATTGCAACACCCCGGACCTCGCGCTCAACACCGTGCGCGCGCACCTCGAACAGGACGGCCTGTCCCACATCCCCCTTCATGTGGCCATGCAGAGGCAGCGCACCGGAATCATCGAGTTGTAACGCTCCGGGCGCAAGGCGGAACCCCCATGGACATAGACGCCCAGAAAATCAATGTCTGCGACTTCGAGGACCTGCTCTGCCACAAGTGCGGGAACGCCCCGCTCATTTACTATTGCCCGGCCTGCGATTTCAAGGTCTGCTCCGACTGCCTCCCCAAATGCTTCCGGCGGCTGCCCAACGGCGCGCTCGAATGCCGCAACTGCGCCCACATAGATAAAAAACTCACCACCTTTGTGGATGACAAAAAAGCCTGATTGCGGACGCAAAGAGCGCCGGAACTATACCGGGAGGCGCAGATGCGGGGAATTTTCAGTGCATGTCGCGCTTGATGCGCAGATGCGAGACTTTGGCGGGGATTTCGTCCACAGTGGGCAGGGGCACCTTGAGCACGCGGCCGCTGTGGTAGGACTTGATGGCGGTGAGCGCCACGGACAGGGCGTGCAGGCTGTCCTCGCCCGTCACGAGCGGGCCGTCGCCGTTGGCGGCCATTTTCACGAAGTATTCAAGCTCGTTGCGCAAAGGCTCCTGGCGGTCCACATTGGCTTCGCGCGCCCAGTTTTTGTCGTAGACGATGACTTTCTGCTCGATGAAGTCCAGGGTGGCCACGCCCGCGTTGCCCACCACATTGAGCTTGCGCACCCGGTGCGGCGGTAACCAGCTTGTTTCAATCACGCCCGCGTTGCCGCGGCGGAACTTGAGCATGAGGGACGCGTGATCCTCGTATGCGTGGAACGCTTTGCCGGCCACGGCGTAGACCTCGCGCACACGGTCGCCGTACAGGTAGGAGATTACATCAATGTCATGCGGGGCCAGGTCCAAAATGATGCCCGAGTCGGTGATGCGCGGGCAATAGGGGCCAACGCGCTTGGACGATATGGACACGACATCGCCGAGCACCTGGTCCTCGATGATTTCCTTTAAAATGTCCACGGCGGGATTGAATCGCTCGATGTGGCCGACGAGCAGTTTTTTGCCGGCCTTGTTTGCGGCGCGGATCATGTCCACGCCGTTTTCCACGGTGTCGGAAATGGGTTTTTCCACAAGGATGTGGCAGCCTGCGGCCAGGGCGTCCAGGGCCACGGGTTTGTGCAGGGTGGTGGGCACAACGATGCTGACCGCGTCCAGATTCATGGCCAGCAAATCGCGGTAATCCGCATACGGCGTGGTCTTGAATTCCTCGGCGGCTTCGCGCACCAGGGCTTCGTTCACATCGGCGATGCCCACGAGATTGACTTTTTTCATTTCGCTGAAGATGCGGGCGTGGTTGTGGCCCATCTTTCCCACGCCGATGACTCCGATACGCATGTGGAAAATCCCCCTACTTTCCCGAACAGATCCCGCGTTCGCTGGAATCGAGAAACGCCGCAAGATGCTCGATCTCGGGCGTCTGGACAAGTTCCTGCCGGATGCGGGCCGCGGCCCGGGAAACCGTTTCGCCGCTTTTGAAGAGGATGCGGTACGCTTTCTTGAGTTCGCTGCGGGTTTCCTGGGACAACCCGGCGCGCATGAGGCCCACGGTATTGAGGCTCACCACCGGGGGCCGGTACCCGCCAGCCACGGTCATGTACGGCGGCGCGTCCTCGAGCAGGATGCTGCCCCCGCCCGCCATGGCCAGGGTTCCGATGCGCACGAACTGGTGCGCGGCGCACAGCCCGCCCAAAAACGCCCGGTCTCCCACCTGCACGAACCCGCCCAGCGTGGCCAGATTCGCCATGTTCACGAAGCTGCCCACCCGGCAGTTGTGCGCCACATGGGTCTGCGCCATGAGCATGTTGTGGTCCCCGATCACGGTCTCGGCGCCTTCGCCCGAGGCCCGGTGCAGCGTGGCGTACTCGCGGATCACATTGCCCCTTCCGATTGTCAGGTAACTGGTTTCTCCCTTGAACTTGGTGTCCTGGGGCAGATCGCCCAGCACGGCGCCGGTGTGAATGCGGCAGTCCGGCCCGATGCGGGTGAACTGCTTCACGGTCACATGATTGGCGATCTCGGTGTTGTCGCCAATGACCGTGTCCGCCTCGATCACGCTGTATGCGCCTATCCGGACTCCTTCGCCAATCTGGGCGCTTGCATGGATTACGGCCGTTTCGTGTGCTTGCATTCCCGTTTCGCGTTCGAGACGCACTTTCTCCAATGCGCCGCCCTGTTTCCGTTAATATCTATTGTTATATAATGATCTGCATTCTTGATAATTGAAGATATTGACAATTATTGTGGGAAAACCCCTGATTTACGGCTTTATTTAGGGATAACAACTAAATTTTGGCGAACCGGATCATTTTTGATCGAAAACGCAATGGGAGTAAATTGTTTGGCAAACTGAAAAGCCGTTTGCGGCGGCGCTCCGTAGTCATCCTGCGAAAACCGGGGCTGTTGAAAAGCGCGGGGGGCGAAAAAAACTTGGGTACAGGAGGGTTGTTGAAAAAGTCCCGGCGCCGGAAAAAACGCGGGACAGGCAAGGTTTTACTGTCGCAAAACGCACCCGGTGGGGCTGTTGAAAAACCCAATAAGCTGCATCAAAAGCGTGAACGCAGTAAAAAATAGGGACTGGGAACGCGGCGTTTTTCCGCGTGCCTGTACCTGTTTTTTACGGCCGCCCGGCTCTTTCAACAGCCCCGGCTGTCACCCTTGAGCGCGGGGCATTTTGTAGACGATCAGCCCCGGACCAGGGCGTGTGGGGAGGGAAGGAAACTCTTTTATTTTGTGCGCTTCCTGGTCAAGCGTTTTGTAGAATCTGTTTTGAACCGGATACAAATCAGGAAATCTCTTGTACCTCAAGAACATGGATTCGTTGATGATCACGAATTCGATCCCCATGTCCCGCAGCGCGTCAAAATCATAACGCGTTGAATCCTTGACCCTTTCCATCAGATTATCGGAATCCGAAGAATTCAGCCCATAGAGCCTGAATGGAGAAAACGCTCCCTTTTCGAGCCGAAGCCGGTAAAACCCGGCTTTCGCGGGATCGTTCTCGAGCGCGTTTTTGTATTTTGTCTCGATCTCGTCCCGCTCGATCCCCAGCCAGGGTCCCCACGCTTCGAGCGCAATGTATGACCCTTCGGGAATGTTTTCAACAATCCAATTTCTGGCTTCCGTGCGGGTGTCTTCCCGGCATAAGATGATCGCCTCGCGGAATCCGGACACCCATGGCGGAACCACGAAAACGGCAAGGAGCGCCGCACAGAACAGGTCCGCCCGCTTTTGCGGCAGGCCGGCCTCTTTCAATCGCGTGCGAATTGCCGCAAGCGCGGCGCCCGCGGAAATGCACAGAATGGGAAGGATCGGAAAAAGATAGTGCGGCGAGAATATCTTCCGGGTTCCCAGATACAGGAATGTCACCGCGAAACACGCGGCAAGAACCGCCGCCAGCGCATTGCGCCGGATGAACGCCCACCAGAAAAGTCCGCCAAACGCCAGCAGGAACAACGGCGGCTTGAAATTCCGCCATAGCGTTCCGAGGTGATAAAGCCACCCGTTTTGCACGCCTTCGGTTCCAAGCCAGCCCGTCCCGATGTAGGAATACTCCTTGCCAAATCCCGCATAGAAACTCTTGAAGTCAAGAAACAGGTACGGCGAACCGAGGAATAAAAATGCGATACCGAGACACGCGGAAATCGCCGCCGCTCTGGCGCGCACCCGTGCGCCCCCGGCGCCGGGCGTGAACAGCAGCGCAGGAATCAGGGCGAAAATCATGAAGCCCGCGTTGTATTTCGTGGCCACGCCCAGTGCGGACGCGATCACCGCCAGATAAAACCAGCGCCATTGCTTGCGGGCCACGAAAGCGCACAAAAGCGCAAATGAAACACACACGAAAAAACACATGGTTGCATCCGCCACCGCCATGCGCGAGTGATACATGTGCGACGCGTACGCGGCCAGCGCCAGACCAGCGGCCGCTCCCGCCCAGCGGCCTCCGGCTTCCCTGCCCGCGAAATATAAACTCACCGCTCCCATGATGCCCGCCAGCGCCGACAAAACCCTGCCGATGAGATAGAACTTCCAAGGATGCAATATGTATTCCAGCTTGAACGCCGCCGCGTCCTTAATCACGCCCGCTATCTTCATGCACAGAAAATAAACGATGTCGGCCGCGAAGATGAGGTACATATACAAGTGGGGATAATTGTACCAGTGAGGATTCAGATCCCCGGTTCCGAACCGGATCGCATGCCCGATGAAAATCTCTTCGTCCGGATGATACAGGAACGGGAAACCATACCACACGCCGACAATGCGCGGCACGGCAGCGGCAAGCACGACAATCATCACTATCAGCGGCATTCTTTTCATCGAACACCTTCCCGCTGTTTATGCGCCACGCACAAAACGGAAACTCCCACGGGAAAGGATACGCTCCCGCGAAGCATGGCCGCCTCGAGCCGCATGACCCCTTTCAGGACGGCGTTGACCACGACATTTGGCTGATACACATCGGAACCCGCGGGTTTGCGGATGTTCCTTAAAAGAACCCGGACGAACCACACAGCCGGAAAGACAAAGAAATTTGTGTTTGACAACTTTTTGACGGAGAATCCCGCGGCTTCGACGCACGCGCGGAGAGACGCGCGCGTGAACCGCCGCGCGGTGTGCATGGCCTCGTCATGGCTGCTTCTCAACGACTCGAACGCGGAATCCGTGATCAGCAGCCACCCCCCGGTTTTCAGCGCGCGCGCCGCTTCCTTGAGAGCCGCCGTCACATCCTCGACATCCCTGTGGTACAGCATGTCGCAGCACAGCGCCAGGTCGAACGAATTGTCCCTGAATGGCAATTGCATTGCGGACCCGATGACGAGCGGGGCGGCGGTTTTTTCGCGCGCGAACCGCAGCGCTTCCATGGTGATGTCTACCCCGTAACTTTCGCCCCGGGAATCCAGTTCCCGCAACAGCCCTCCGGTGCCGCAGCCGATGTCCAGGATTTTCGGATTCGGCGGCATGGAGCATTGGGATTTCATCATGCCCGTGAGAATGCGCCGTTTGCCCCAGAACCACCAGTGGTTCCGTTCCAGTCCGTCCATGATTTCGTATTCTTCGGTTCTCATGAGCGGTCAATCCTGTTTGCGGGCGCGCACGGAGGGCGCGAAAACCGCAGCCCGAGCGCCATGCCGAGATATTGCAGGCCGTGTTTGATGAACACGAACAGGCTTGCGTTTGTCTTGGATTCTCCGGCGGCGCGGTCCGTGCATTCGTATCCGGCCTCGACCACCTTGAATCCGCAGCGGTGCGCATTGTAAATCAGGGCGATGCAATATTCGCCGTGCCCCGTGCGCTTGAATGGAACTGTGTTGAAAACCTGTTTTTTAACGGCCATGAAGCCGCTGTCCAGATCGGTCACATGGATGCCGAGCAAGCGCCGCGCGAGACAGTTTATGACAACGCTGGCGAACGCGCGAACGAATGGCCGCGCATCGCGGCCTCCGGCCGCGTACCTCGAGCCCACCGCAATGTCCGCTCCCGCGCCTATGGCGTCCAGCAGCGCGGGGATTTTGCCGGGAGGCATGGAAAAATCGCAATCCATCCACACCACAATGTCACCCCGCGCCAGGTCTATGCCGCGCGCGATGGCGCCCGCAAGACCGCGCTCGCCAGTGCGGCGCTCGACCCGGGTTCCCGGAACGCCCGCTTCCGCCGCGATTCTCCAGGTGCCGTCGGGCGAATCGTCGTCCACGACGATCAATTCGTGCGGCATCCGCAGCGCCCCATGGATTTCATGAAGCAGGCGCGCAATGTTTCCCGCTTCGTTGTAAGTGGGCAAAACAATCGTGACTTCGGGCCTGTCCGCCGCCTGTGGCTCTGTGCCCATTCATGCTCCCCCCAAACCGCACGGCGCCATGCGCCAACAATGCAGGGGATTTCCGCCAATTATACAATGACCGGAACAATTGTTTTCATGGAAGCAATAATATTGCGCCGTCGAACGGGGCGTCAATGGCTGTGCGCCGTTCGCGGCGCCCGCGGACAGCTTTCAACGCCATGCGGACCGCCCGCCGGTTTTCTTTGAATGCGGATTTCTGTTACAATAGTTTTCAGACGCAGAGGAAGGAAACGCCATGACCCGCACAGAGCTTTTTGAACGCATCAAGGAGCGCCTCGCGGCCCTGTACGGCTCCCGGTTCAAGGGGCTGGTCCTGTATGGAAGCGCGGCGCGCGGTGATGCCGCGGAGGATAGCGACATAGATCTGCTCTGCCTGCTTCAGGATCCCGTGAATCCATATCAAGAGGTCAGGCCGATTGTGGAGGCCACATCACAGATTCGCAGAGATTATGCCGCGCATGCTGTAAGCATCCGGGCTGTCAGCATCCAGGAATACGAGCGCGGCGCATACCCGCTTGTCATTGAAGCCAAAAGAGAAGGAATCCCGGTCTGAATATATGGATTCTCAATATATTGACAGTTTGTGGGAACGCGCCCGGCATACGCTCGACAACGCGCGGGCGAACCTGCTTCTGTTGCCGGATACCGCAGCAAACCGGGCATATTATGCCGCATTTTTCGCTGTATCCGCTTTATTCGCAAGTCAGGAAAAAATCTTTAAAAAACACGCCGGAGTCCGAAGCGCGGTTCACAAGGACTTGATTCATTCCGGACAGTGGCCCGCATCACTTGGCGATGATTACGATACGCTCATCGGACTGCGGGAAATCGCTGACTACGGTGCGCTCAAACACGCAGGGCCGGAAGAAGCGGAGGACGCAATTAGGGCATCCGAAAGAATCCTGCGCGCAGTCCATGCCATGAATCCGGGCCTTTTCCCTCTCGGCAACATTTCTGAAAAATAACGCTTTCTCAAAGCTACATTGTTCAAACGCGCCGCCTTTGTCCAATCGTTGCGTTCGTGTTATCATGAAATCAATTGAAACAAACCGCGCAATCCGCATACAATACGCAATCCGCATTGCGGGGGAGGTTCTTGATTATGGATCGCCGCGCCAAACTTTTGTCCCAGCCCACCATGGCCGAGTTTTTTCTCACCAGCGCCAGCCTTCGCTACGGCAAAACCGCATACATCACAAAAGACGAAAAGGGCCGCTTCAAAATCCACACGACATACGCGCAGCTCATGGACCGGGCGTACCGGTTCGCGTCCGCGTTGCTCGATGACAACTACCAGACCGGGGACATCATGGCCATCATGAGCAACCCGGCCGTGGAGTTTGCGTTGGCGGACATCGGCGCGACCATGATCGGGTGCGTGACCGGCGGCATCTTCGTCACGGACGGTCCCGAGCTGCTGGAATACAAACTCAACCACCTGGAAGCGCGCGTGTTCGTGCTCGAAAATGTGAACATCCATGGCCGTCCGCAGCTCGACAAGCTGTTGAGCATCCCGCGGGAAAACCTGCCGCGCCTGGACCGCATCGTGGTGTACGGCCCGTGCGACCCGGCCGCGGACAGCCGCATCGTGCCCTTCGAGGATTACATCGGAAACGCGGGTCCCGTGGCGCGGGTCAGCGACCGCCTGTACCAGGTCGCGCCCGAGATGCCGCTGGTGATCATTTACAGCAGCGGAACCGAGGGCCGGCCCCGCGGCGCCATCCTCACGCACCACAATCTCATGAGCGCCGTGCGCCAGGCCGAGTCCCGGTCCGAGACCGAGGAAAACCGGCGCTACATGGACTTCCTGCCCCCGGCGCATGTGTTCGGGTACATGATGCGCCGCAGCATCGAGGGCCTGGGCGCCACCATCTACATCTCGCACCGCGACACCCTGGCAGACGACCTGCCCGCCGTGGCGCCGCACATCATCGCGGGCGTGCCCAAGTTCTTCATGGCCCTGGCGGACCGCATCCGCTCGCGCGTCTCCGCCATGAACATCAGCATTGATTCCCTCGAAGATTTCCAGAAGCAGCTCATTCTGCGCGCCGCCGGGCTGCACGAGTGCCAGATCGCCATCTCCGGCTCCGCGGCCATCCCCGACGAAACCGTGCTGTTCTTCAAGGACAAGCTCGGCTTCCGCATAGACCAGGCCTACGGCGTGACAGAGACCTCGCCCGGCATCACCGTGAACACGCGCGACGAGTGGAAGCTCGGCACCGTGGGCCGCACTTTCCACGGCGTGGATGTGGCCATCTTCGACGAGAACATGAACGAGCTGCCCCCGGATTGCGAGGGCGAAATCGGGGTCAGCGGCGACAATGTGTTCCTGGGCTATTTCAAGGACGAGGACCGCACGCGCCAGGTGGTGCGCAAAGTGGGCGGCCGGCGCTGGTACCTCACCGGCGACCTGGGCATGCTCGACGAGGAAGGCTACCTGCGCATCACGGACCGCAAGGACGACATGCTGGTGCCCGCCAGCGGCGAAAATGTGTCCTCGGCCAGCATAGAGAACAAGCTGGCCCTGCACAGCCGCTACGCCGGTTACGCCGTGCCCTACGGCACGGGCCGGCCCCACATCACCGCCGTGGTGTGGACCGACGAAACGCGCCATGAAAACATCCTTGAAGACGCGCACGCCGCAGGCGTGGAGTCCGATGACATCGCCGCCATCCAGCGCACGCCCGAATTTCGCGCCCTGCTCGAACAAGACCTGCGCCGCGCACTGGAAACCGGAGATTTCACCGGCCACGAGCGCCCGCGCGCGTTTCTGTATCTCGCCAGCCCCGGCGAGGAAGAAGTCACCAGCACGCTCAAGGCGCGCAAGAAATTCGTGCGCCGCAAATACGCGGCGCAACTCGATGCCCTGTACACCAGCGGCGCGTTCCTCGAAATCATCGGTTGAGAAAGTTTAATCCCCATACACTCCGCTTAAACCGTCATTCCGGTCAGAGAACCGGAATCCAGGGCACAGGATGCAGAGGGTGTGATTGTAGGGGCTGACAGAAACGCCAAAAGTTGCGGCAAAGGCGTGAGCGCAGCAAAAACAGGGACTGGGAACGCGGCGTTTTTCCGCGTGCCTGTACCTGTTTTTGCGTCCCCCGGCCTTTTCAGCAGGCTTGCGGGGCCGGTTTTAAATTTGAACGGTATCAGGGTTGAGCGGAAGCCCGCGGGCGTCAGTTGCTGCTGCTGCCGGTGAGGGGCATGAAGAACCCGCTGAAGGGGATGCCGCTGCGCAGGTCCTCGATGAGCTTTTTCTGCCTGATGTCGAACAGGGCGCGGTCCACGGTTCCGGGCCGCAAACCGAGCACATCGGAGATGGGATCGCCCTGCTCCGGGGCGGGCTGCGCGGGCATGTCGGCAGGCGCCGCGCCCGCGTGATCGCCCCCGTCGGCATGGTCCGGAATCATGTCCAGCGCGCGTTCGGCGAGTTCCACGCCCGCGTCCTGCGCCATCTTCCTGATGCGCTTGCTCACCTCGGCCATGATCTCGGGGTTGAGCCGCATGCCCACGGACAGCACGCCCTTTTCCTGTCCCTGGCGCAGAGGGATGTACTGGCCGCCCTGGTGGTCGGAGAGCGCGCTCTTGCGCGGGCCGTAGATGGCGTGGCCGTAGAAGCGGGTCACGCCGCCGCCTTCCCCGCATTTGGGGCACTCGGGCATGGGCGCGGCTTCTGCCTCGCCCAGGTTCGGATATGTGACCTCGAAGGTGAACTGCCCTTTGCCGCCGCTGCAGCGCTCGCAGATGTATACGTAAGTGACCATGCGCCTCCGCAGTCCCGGCGCGCGCCGGGATTGTCTGCCTAATAGTATACAAGCAATGAGGGAAATCAGAAGCGGCTGTTTCATGGCCGGAAACATTTGCGGCCTCCGGTTGGCTATATATCGGGAATGGCGTTACACTACCCGTGCGGAGGGGAGCCGGACATGAAAATCCACACGCTCACACAGACCCAGGACATCCGCGCCACCATCGGGGAGGCCTGGCGCTTCTTCGCCAATGTGCGCAATCTGCCCCTGCTTTCTCCTCCTTCCGCCCGCATCCGCATCCTCGGCGACCCGCCCGAGGAGGCGCACGAGGGCATGACGCTCACCCACACCATGCTCGCCCTGTTCGTGCCTGTGACATGGGTGTCCAAAATCGTTGTTGCGGAAAAGCCCTTCTCGTTCATGGACGAGCAGCAGAAAGGCCCGTTCGCGCAGTGGAGGCACAGGCACAGCTTTGCGGAAATCCCCGGCGGCGTGCGGGTCACGGATCTCGTGGAATACGCGGTGCCGTTCGGCCCCATCGGCGAAATCGCCAACGCGCTGTTTGTGCGCCCGCAACTGGAAAGCACATTCGCGTTCCGGCGCAAAAAACTGGATGAACTGTTCGGCCCCCCGGAGGCATGACCCGCATGGTTCCGTTGTCCGTGATTCAATCCGAGTTGTTTGGCGCAGGGGTCGCCGTCAAAAGGCTGGCGCGTGAGCTTGGGCCTGTTGACGCGGCGCGCGCGTTTGCGCTGGTGGCCGTGTGGCAGGCGCGGGGCGAGCCATGGCGCGCGCTGGGCGCGCCCGCGGACCGCAGGGACGCGCTGTCCCGCCGCCAGATCGGGTCCGCCGTGCTCCTGGAGCGCGCCCTGCGCAAAGTCGCCGATCCGCAAACCGCCCGCGCCCTGGTTTCGGACATCGCGCTCCGGGCTTCCATAGACTTCCTGGGCCGCAGCGTGCCCGTGCTGAAACGGGACAAAATACTGTCCCTGCCGCAGGCGGACAGGGAGCGCTATCTGCGGCGTATCCAGGCAAAATTCTTCAATGCGGACGCGGACATGCGGCTCGAGGGCGAGACCCGGCTCTTCATGACCGTGCGGCGCTGCCGGTTCGTGGAACTGCTTGACGCCATCGGCGAGCGGGACATGGCGCCCCTGTTCTGCGAGGGCGACCGCATTTTCTTCGACAGGCATCAACCCGGCGTGGCCCTCGAACGGCCCGAAACTCTGGCCTGCGGCGGCGCGGTCTGCGACTTTCAGTTTTTCTGGATTGATTGATAACGGCGGCGGCGCCGAATCCTTACGCCCGGGATTTCGGGGATGACCCGTTCGCGCGCCTGGCGCCCGCGTCCGCCAGCAGCATGGCCGCCACAATCAGCCCGCCTCCGGCCAGCGCGCGCGGCGCAAGGGTTTCTCCAAGCAGAAAATACGCGAACACTCCCGCGAACACCGGCTCCAGCGAATAGATCATCGTGGCTTTAATCTCGGACACATACTTTTGATAGCGCGCCTGCACGGTGTACATGTACGCCGTGGCGAACACGGCCAGGTACGCCAGCGAGCGCCACACTCCGGGGTCGCGCGAAAGCACGATGCGGCCGTTCACAAGCAGTCCCGCCACGCCGGTCACCGCCACCACGGCCACGAGTTGCGCCAGGGAAAACAGCAGCGCGTCCACGCCGCGCGCCAGGCGGCTGATGAGTACGATATGCGCGCCGAACAACGCCGCGCACAGCAGGCACCAGGCGTCGCCCCGGCCCAGGCGCAGAGGAAAATCCAGCGCCAGCAGGGCCAGGCCCGCAAGGCCCAGAATCACCGCCGCGATCTGCGCCCGGGGCGGCAGGCGGCGGTCCAGCGCCGTGGTCATCACAGGAACCAGCGCCACGCACAGTCCCGTGATGAACGCCGCATTGCCCGCGGTGGTGTACTGGATGCCCACGGTCTGCGCAATGAACGCCACGGCCAGAACCGCGCCGATGACCGCGCCGCGCCACACAACCGCGGAGTTGAACCCGCGCAGCCTGCCCGCAAACGCTGCGGCCAGAATCAGCGCCGCCAGCGAAAACCGCACGAACAGAAACGAATACGCATCCACGCGCGCCACGCCCTGCTTCACGAAAACAAACGACGCGCCCCAGAACACCACGCCGATCAGCAGCAGGCTCGCGGGCAGGGTTGTGCTTCTCGCTTCGCGCATAGGCATCATTATAACGGGGCCGCGCGCGTTCCGCGGCATTGACACTCTCGAACCCGCGCGCCAAAATAAAGTAAGCGCCCGGCCGCACACACCACGGAAACCCCGCGCCGCGGCCCCCATGTTACATCATGCAAAGGCGCACCGCCCCCGCGCGCGCAGCCGCGAACCGCAAAAGGAGCATCACAACCATGGAAAAGAAAACCGCCGGCGACATCATGATTCCGCTCGACGCTTACCCGCACATCCCCTACTGGCTCACCCTGCGCCAGGCCGTCGCGGAATTCGAAAAATCCGAGATCGTCATCCGCGGCAAAGTCTCCCGCTCCCGCTTCGTGCTCGTGTTCGACGAGGAATACCAGCTTCTGGGCACCGTGCGCCGCCGCGACATCATGCGCGGACTCGAACCCGACTTCCTCAAAGACAAGCCCCTGCGCGACCGCAAATTGCTCTTCAACAAAGATGTCTTCACGCTCTATCCCTACGAAAAGCTCGTGGAAGGCGTGCGCACACAGGCGGAAAACACCGTCAAGGACATCATGATGCCCATCGCCGTGACCGTGAACAGCACAGACCACATCATCAAGGCCATGTATGAAATGGTGGACCACAATGTGTCCCTGATCCCCGTGGTGTCCGACGACAAGGTCGTGGGCGTTCTCCGCTCCAACGATGTGTTCCACGAGCTGGCCAATCTCCTGCTCTGACCCCGGCGAGACACTCCGGATCCGCTAACAGGGACCTGCTGCGGAAATAACAAATTCAGAAGTTTTGATATGATATTTGCGCTGTTGGCGATGGTAAGTTGCTGATTGCGCTTGCGGCGTTCAGCGCTTGCCGGGTTTGCCCGCGGGCTGGGCGGCTTTTTCGGCGGCCTGGCGCTGGGCGCGCTTTCTTTCGCTGCGCAGGAACCAGATGGGGCACGAGGGCCGGTGCTGGCAGTGCATCTCGGGGCTGTAACAGTCCGCGCATTCGTCGCACAGGTAATAATAGTTCTTGGCGCACCAGAGTTTGGTTTCGCGGTCTTCATGGTTGCGGCATGTGCCCATGTCAGTCACCGCCCTTTGCGGCGCGCAGTTGCGCGCGCAGGTTTTCGACGCGCTCTTCGGCGTCCTCGAGGGCCTGAAGCTGGGCCGGGCGCACGGTGTGCGCGGGCATGCCCGCACGGTGCTCGTGCAGCTCGGCCTCGGCGCGCGCCAGTTCCTGTTCGAGTTCTGCGATGCGGTCTTCGTCCATGGCGTCCGGCTCCCTTGCGCACGGCGGGCGCTGCGGCGCGCCGCGGCTCCATGGCATGCAACAGGATTCGCGGCGCGCGTGTTCCCCAATCTAATTCATGCCCAGCGCTTTTTCAATGGCCGCGGCCAGCCGGGCCTGGTCCTGCACACCCACCAGGCGCTCCACTTCGCGCCCGTCGCGGAATACGATGAGCGTGGGAATGCCCCGCACGCCGTAGCGCTGGGCCACACCCTGGTTGCGGTCCACATTCAGCTTGCCCACGGCGGCGCGGCCCGCGTACTCATCGGCCAGGGCGTGCACGATCGGCCCTTGCATTTTGCACGGCGCGCACCAGTCCGCGTAAAAATCCACCAGGGCCACGCCTCTGCCCGCGGCGCTGTCAAATGTGCTTTCACTGAATTCGATTTCATTGCTCATGGTTGTTGTCTCCTTTTTGCTGATTCGAGGCGGCCGGGCCGGGGTGTGCGTTCCCTCTGTGAGCCGCGCCCTGCTCCCAACCGCTGTTGAGTTCTATTTCAAATTGCGTTCCACTCTGAAAATTTGTTGGGACAAAATGCTCGAAACCGCTGTCAATACGACAAAATTAGGCTTGATAAAAACACTTTTTTAGATGCTCGGGTTTTGGGGGAAGCGCGCCCATGGATCGTAACCCCCAAGCGTTGACATGCTTTGTTGCGTTACTTATTATTGTGAAGTAACGGTTGCGCGCTGTGCGCTTCCTTGCGCACGGTTGCGACATTTGAACGCGATTTTTATGCGCCAGCCCGTTATTATTAAATTACTGCTGATAAAGGATTTTCACCATGAGTACTGATGAATCCCCGAAATATCAGGAAGGGTTCTGGGACTGCCGGCGCATCAACACGGTGCTGGAGTCCATAGCGGACGGCGTGTTCACCGTAGATCTGGAGGGGCGGATAACCTCGTGGAACCGGGCCATGGAGCGCATCACGGGGTACAGCGCGGACCAGGCGCTTGGGCAGCCGTGCGGCCTCATCGAGTGCAGCCAGTGCGCGGGCGGCAACGGGTGTCCGGAGAACGCGCTTCAGTGCCGCGTGTTGTCCATGGGCGAGGTGGATTCCGTGGAGTGCAGCCTGCGGCACCGGGATGGCGGGGAGATCCCGATTTTGAAGAGCGCGCGGGCGCTGCGCGACGACTCCGGGCAGGCGTTCGGCGTGGTGGAGACGCTCACGGACCTGTCCGAGCTGCAGCGCGTGCGCCGGCAGGCCGAGGAGGCGTCCCGCCGCCTGGGCGAGGCGCACCGGTTCGGCAACATCATCGGCAAGAGCGCTGCCATGCGCGAGGTGTTCTACGCCCTGGAGCGCGCCGCGGCCAGCGACGCCACGATTCTGATTCAAGGCCCCACGGGCACGGGCAAGGAACTGGCCGCCGGGGCCATCCACTACCAGGGCGCGCGCGCCAAGGGGCCGCTGGTCACGGTGAATTGTTCAGCCCTGTCCGAATCGTTGCTGGAAAGCGAATTGTTCGGACATGTGCGCGGTGCGTTCACGGGAGCCGTGCGTGACCGCGCGGGCCGCTTCGAGGAAGCCCAGGGCGGAACCGTGTTCCTCGATGAAATCGGCGAAATCAGCCCGCTCATCCAGGTCAAGCTGCTGCGCGTGCTCCAGGAGCGCGCCATCGAGCGCGTGGGCGAATCCCGCGCCCGCGCCGTGGACATCCGCATCATCGCCGCCACCAACCGCGACCTGCTCGAACGCGTGCGCCAGGGCCTGTTCCGCGAGGACCTGTACTACCGCCTCAAAGTCTTTCCCATTCACATGCCCGCGCTGCGCGAGCGCCGCGAGGACATCCCCCTGCTCGTGGACCACTTCATCCGCAAGTTCAACGAAAAAACCGGCAAGAGCGTGCAGCGCGCCGACGCGTCGGCCATGCGCGTGCTCATGGACTACCAGTGGCCCGGCAATGTGCGCGAGCTTGAGAACGCCATCGAGCACGCGTTCGTGCTGTGCGCGGGCGGCGAGCTGGGCCTGTTCGATCTGCCCGTGGAAATCCGGCGCTACGAGTTCGAGCCGCGCGCCGCAGACGCGGACCCCGCGCCCGCGCGCCAGGCGCCGCGCCGCGCCCGCGGCGCTCTCGGCAAAGACGAGCTTCTGTCCCTGTTGCGCCAGAGCAACTGGAACAAGGCCGAGGCCGGCCGCCGCGCCGGACTCTCACGCACCGCCATCTGGAAATACATGAAAAAGTGGGACATCCCTCTCGACTCGCCCGGCCCCGTGGACGATTGACGCGTCACGGCCAGCGCGCCCGGCGGCGGCAGCCGGCGCTCCGGGATCCCTTTTGTTGCCAGCCGGATCGGGCCGGCCGTTCTCTGCGGCCGGGAGGAGGCTCCCGAACCCGATTGATGCGATTTGTCAATCTATATAAGCGGGCATATTTTCCAGGCGTTCATAAGGGATTCGCGAAACATGGTCACATCCCCCTTGATCCCCCTTTGCTAAGGGGGACCCTTGAGCCTTGACGGCTGGGTGAGCCTGAAGGCGCGAGGCGTACAAGCGCACGCACCGGGTTCTTCGCCGTTTTGGTTGTGGACACCGTTTCGTTTCCCTCTTCGGCCAATTTCGCACGCGCCGGGTTCTTCGCCAATCTCGTTGCGGACACCGTATTGTTCGTGCCGCTATACAAGTTGCGCGGGTCCAGTTTTTGGGTCCCCCTTAGCAAAGGGGGATCAAGGGGGATGTGCCTTGTTGCGCAAGCCGCAACTGCTCGGAATTGTCCGCAAAAATCACGGAGACCAGCCGCCGCCGCACCAATTTGGTGATGCCGGATGGCAAAATCCAGACAGGGTGTGGTAAAATGGCGGCATGCACAATGTCTGTTTCTA
>Ga0101944_10002977_pt1 | contig 25187 bp, 39 predicted proteins | sample DewCreD2012metaG_FD_75245 | JGI IMG/M metagenome (GOLD analysis project Ga0101944, IMG submission 75245) | Hot spring sediment bacterial and archeal communities from British Columbia, Canada, to study Microbial Dark Matter (Phase II) - Dewar... ... | reverse complement strand
CGCCGGCGTCGTTCACGCTGCGCATCTGGAAACAGTACATGCAGCAACTTGGACAAGACGGTGATACTCGTTGGTCGCTGCTGCACTGCCAAACGCCGCGCGGCTTGATTGAGTTCAGATGTCTTCGTCATGCGTGCCTCAAATGCAGCGCCCGGCGCGATCCCGCCGGGAGGGAGCGGCCCGCGCCCGCGCCGGGCGTGCTGCGGCGCGGCTAACAAAAAGACGCTCTACGCAGATTTGCGTTGAGCGCCGACGATCTGACCGAGATCGTAAATGCCGGACGCGCCGAGACCGACCAGAATGCCGCCGAGCACGATGCGCGTCACGTCGGCCGGCAGCACTTGCTGCAACACGTACAACACCACACCGACGAGCGCGGACACGATGGTCAGCGTGCGTCCTTCCAGACCGAACGACTTGATAAAGTTCACCAAACCGAGCACCGCGACGACCAGCACCGGATCGAAGTCCATGACGCGCTCCTGAACTGATTTTTGGACGATTGTCAATAGTACTTGGGTACTATAGACATAGTATAGCACAGGCGTCAAGAACGAGAATTTGAGCGCCGCGCCGGCTGGCGGACTAGAACAGATTAGAACAAAACCTTAAAGATTCGCCCCGGCGTCATTTTTGCGCTCAAAAGTGATTGACAAGTAACGTTAGTTGTGGCATGATCGGGAAAGAGGCACCCGGATCTGTTTGTCCGAGCCGATCTCGGACAGCGCGCCAGCGATCCGAGGGAGCAGTGCCGAATTTGGGGCATCTTCGGCTTAAACGCCGCTCGAAAGAACGGCATCAATGATTAATGAGCGAGGTGGTATGAAATACGAGAAAATCGTGAAGATCGTCAAGTCCGTGCCGGCGCGGCTTGACGATCCGATTTCATTGTCGGAAGCCGCGCTGATGCTGTACGGCGTTTCCGACACGCGCGCGCTCGTGCGCGTGTCGCGCCTGATCGAGCGCGGCCTGCTCACCGAGTACCGCGCGCTCGGTAAGCGCCGCAACGCCGCGCGGCGCGTGAGCCGCGCAGAGGTTGCTTCTGTTTTGCGACGCTGGCAGGCGACGTGAGCCAGACGCGCCAGCCATCATTGCGGCCATGAGCCGCCGGGTGCGCCCGTGATAGCGCAGGAGGGAAATGTATAGCGAAGTGTTTTATCATGCTGTGATGCATAGAGATTACGAGCGTGCGATGGAATTCGTCCCATCGGCGCTTAGGGTTCCGATGGGGTGCCGCGAGTTTTCTTTGTCTGCCGAGGCGGAGACCAGGCTGCCTCGACTTGAGGCAGTAAAGTTCTGGATATTCCGACGTGTGCTGGAAGATGAATTAGGCGGGCGGGGGGTGAAGTCTGATCATCCGGTATGGGTGGCATACCGGAAATATCAGGAAAACGGATTTTGGCCAGAACTGGCGGCGGTTATCCGCCAATATTCTCAGGAATGGGTGGCGGAAAACGACGCGCCTCTGCCGTGACAGGGCGGCGGAGACTGGCGGCCTCGGACAGAAAAGTCCTGATAGTCCGAGGTAGGCGCGCGAGCGTGACGCGCCAGCCATCATTGCGGCCATGAGCCGCCGGGTGCGCCCGTCATAGCGCAGGAGGATTATGAAGGCATACACAGTGGAGGGGAAGGCGCTGGAAGGTATCACTACCTCTAGCGGGCACGTGCACGTTGGCGAGCCGGGACGCGGACGGATGGTGGTTCACGTTCCGGTTCCGCCGTGCGCTTTTGCGTCGCGGGTGCGCGAAGGCACCGGGCGCGGGAGGGTGAAATGATCTTCGTTGGGAATGTCTTTCCGACAACGCTCGTTCGTCGTCGTGTCGTGATTGAACCGATTGACGCGAATGATGCGCGAGCGATTTTGGATCGCGAGCAGTTCATGTCCTATTGGGGACATGAAAACACGCTGCAGATCGCATCAGCGATTAGCGGCGTCGATCTGACGCCGCCAATCGCGAGGCCGGCGCTGCAGCTGGCCGCAGATGGTCTGCCATCGTTCAACGGCGAGAGTGCCCACACCGTCTTGGTGCTCTCGCCAGAGTACAAGCCCGGCTTCCGTCCCGCGCCGGGAACGGAGGTCTCGGAAAACGAAATTCTCGGCTGGCAGTGGCTGATCGTCAAGTTTAACGAATAGCCACCACCAGTCTATCGATCTGCTGAGATGAGTTCGCGTGCTCATCTCGGCAGATTTTTTAAGCCAAAAGCATGACCTCAGGACATTGCCTTTGGCGCGAGAAAGAAGACAATGGAATCATGAACAAAAGTGATTTACCATGCCAACGCATCGCAAAACTTGATCAGTGGTTGGCAGAGCAGCGCGCAGCGCGCGCGGCTATTCAGCCGCCGAATATCCCAGATTGGCCTGGCTGGTGGCAGTGCCAGTTTTGTTACGAATGGAATCCACCGGAAAGTAAAGCGTGTGCTCACGATGAGCACATGGGCCTATTTGGAGATCGAGACTAAATTGTGGCCGGTCACCACAGATAAGACAACTCATTTCTCAAGGAGATAAGGATGAACATTGACGCTGCATTCCCGTCGAATTATCTGAAAGCCGCCGACCTGCATGGTGACACAGTGGTCACCATTACAACCGTCTCGCTTGAGCAGATTGGCGATGAGCGCAAGCCGGTGGTCTACTTCGCCGAGATGGAGACCGGGTTGGTCTTGAACAAGACTAACAAAGAAACCATCAAGGCAGTCTTGGGCACGCCGGATACCGATCACTGGGTTGGCAAGCAGATCACGCTATTCCCGACTCAGGTCGATTTTCAAGGCCGTCAAGTTGAAGCGATCCGCATTCGGCTGCGCTCCAATTTGCCGCATGACCCGGTCACCGACTTTTGGTCCGAAGCAACCAAGCGCGGCCTCAGCAAGAAAGACGCGGCGTTCTTCATTGCCGAGGTCGAAGGCGATTTTGTCAAAGCGCTGGCACTGCTGCGCGAAAACAAATAACCCATCAAAAGCCGCGCCGGTTTGGAGCACCGGCGCGGCTTTCTAATGACTATGCCAAGACTCAAATTGGTAAACGCATTGGCTGTGCTGGTGCGCGGCTGGCCGCGCATCGAAGCATTCAGCGCAATCGTCATCCGCGCCGGCGCTGCCAAGCAAAAACCGTTGCTCGTGTTGGCGGTGGATGTCAGCGAGGTCATCGCGCGACTGACGGTCATAGAGTGGAACGCGCAGCACCACTCCCCCGCCCCGGCGAAGTCTCCTTCGGTCGCGCAGAATAGCGCGGAATGAGAATGTGCCGGAACGTGCAGAATAGACGGAATGGCAAGCACGCCGACAAACTGGCGATGTTTGCCACCTGGATAACGGTGCGCAGGGCGGCTGAGGCGTACTATGGCGCTCAACCGACCGGGCCGCAGCTATGGCAGTTGTGCGGGCTGGTGGACAGGGCGTTTGAATCCGGTCTACTCATCCGCCGCCGGCGCAGCGGCCAAAACGCGCCGGAATATAGATTGCTGGAGATCATCATGGAGATTAAGAAAGATTGCCCGCTGTGTCACAAACCATTAAACGACTCTGATGCTGTGATCAATCTCCCGACGCTGCACGAGCGCGTGCATGTCGCGTGCGCGGCGCACGAGATCGAGCGGTATCTGACACATCAGATGATGTGTCGTGACTACGATCAGGACTTTTCAGAACTTTAAGGTAATATGCTTGATTCCAGATGAATTTGGTGAATCATGGCAGAGTTTAGACAAGTACATTGCAAGACCTGGCGCGACGACTGGTTCAGCGAACTAGATGTCGAAGCAAAACTGCTGTGGTTGTACCTGATTACCAATCAGGCAACCTCGGTAAGCGGAATTTACCAACTCCCCAGAAAATTTATCTCCCTGGAGACCGGTATCCCCGTCGAACGAATCGATCAGATCATGACCGAATTCAAAACTGCCGGAAAAATCGATTTTGACGGCTCGGTCATCTGGGTCTGCAAGATGAGAGAATATCAAGCCAATGATTCACCGAAGGTGGCATCGCGCATTGCGCGCGATATTGATACCATACCCGACTGCCGGGTAAAGGGTATCTACGCTAAAAAATACGGTATGGATACCGTATCCATACCCTATTTCGAGTCGTTAGTTGATACAGATACAGATACAGATACAGAGACAGAGACAGATAGGGATACAGAGACAGCGCGCAAAAACGCGGCGAAATCGCGCCCCACCAAAAAATCGCGGCCTCTCCATCCGGCCCCGCTGCAGGTTGAGGCTTATCGTTCTATCACTCATCGTTATCCGCCTAAGTCACTTTATGATGACATCGTGACTGCCGTGCCTGAATCAGATCTTGACTTTTACAAGCAAATACTCAAGGCGTGGATTGGGCGCGGCTGGAACCCGGGCAACATAACCGGCCAACTCGAAGCGTATAAGCGCCGTGAAATCCCGACTAAGAACGGGCGAAATGTCAATGGACACAAATCACCTGCCTACACTGAGGACGACTACAAATTGGCCGAGCGGATCAACGCAACGCGCGGAACTTGAGGAGCGTCAGCGTGAAGCGTTAGCCGCTTACCGCTTGAGTCTTGAGCGGCCGACTTATCGCTGCCCGGTTTGTCGTGACAGTGAGCTGGTCATCGATTCAGAAAATCTCAACGCGGCCAAGCCGTGCCCGGCCTGCGCCGCCCTCAAACGCGCCGAGCGCCTTCAGGTCATCTGTGGTCTAACTGAAGGCGCTCGGCGCGTCTCACTGGAGCAGATTATCGCGCCTGAGCGCAGTCAGACTGCCAATATGGTCAAGGCTGCGCGCGCGTTTATTGATGCGCCATATGGAATGTTGACGATCTACGGCACATGCGGCAACGCCAAGACGCTGACGCTCCAGGCGATTGTGAACGCCGCTCTACAACGCGGCATTCCGGCGATTTACGCCACGTTTTACGACGTGGTGGACTGGATTCGTGAGTCATTCAATGACAAGTCCGAAATTCGCGCGTCCGTCAAAATGCAGCGGTTGCGTGATGTTCCGATATTGTGCCTTGACGAGCTCGACAAGGTGAAGATGACCGATTGGGTGCGCGAATTGCAGACCGAACTAATTGACTGGCGCTATCGTAATGGATTAGCCAGAAAATGCGGCACTGTTTTTGCCATGAACTGCGAGATCGACACACTGCCGGAGTGGATCGCCAGCCGGTTGAAGGACGGGCGGCATGTCGTCGTGCAAAACAATGACAAGGACTTGCGCCCGCTGATGAGGGGCAAATGAAATATCGCGCCCCGCGATCGTCGCGTCACGTTCTGAATTATGCGCCGCAGCGCGCGCCGATCAATCCTCATCAACGCGAAGCATCAGCAGCGATTCGCGCATACATGCGCGAACTGAAAAACTTGCCCGAATTGCCGCCGGCGCTTCCACCCGATCTGCTGCGCGGCATCAGCGCACTGCCGCTGCGCGTGGAACGCGGCGGCTTGATCTATAACGCGGAAACCGGTGTCAGCGAATGGCGCGACGATGCACTGACGGCAGTTTTGTTCGAGCGCGAAGATTTAAGCCAAAAATAGACCGCTAGGACAGTGTATGAGATCGTCGGATATGCTATGCTGACAATACCGAAGTCGCGCCGGTCACGCAGCCTCACGGCAGATGTTTCCAGCGTGACTTCGGTATGGAGGAAAACATGAGTAATGACGCAGATGCGTCGTCTGATGAGTTGAAAGTCGGCGACATCGTTGTGCTCGATGTTTCCGGCGAGCACGACTGCGGAGCGGCCCTCGTTTTTCGTGGCGAGGCGCGCTTTGTAGATGAGTGCGTGCTCGACGGCGTTGTCCGGCTGGTTTTTGAACTCGATCCGCCGCTCGTCTGCGCGTGCGGACGCGAGATCGGAATGTATGAGTCAAGCGCATATGATATTGATGCCGACGGCCCGCTATTCGACTTCATCCGGCGGCTGGCAGATGGATGACGACGGCCCGCTATTCGACTTCATCCGGCATCTGTCGGATGAGGTTGCATCAAGGCCCGTCGGTGACACAGCGACGGACAGCGCAGAGCGGCAGGCGGCGCGCGACGAGATGCTCAAGCCGTTAACGCCAGAGGAGCGCGGCGCGTTGCTGTGCGAGTTGGACGATCTGCTTCTATGTCGTCGTTACGGTTACGCCGACGCCGGAACCGAAGCGCGGCTTCGGTACATCATGCGCCGGCTGCGATGACGGCGGGGAGGTCAAAATGAGTTTCCAGCGAATGTCTTTTAACTTACGAGACTCGATGTTCTTCATCGGGTACATCGTGTTTGTAATCATTCGGCAACATTGCCGTCAACGTATTCGATGATGCCGAAAACGAAATCAGGCCGATGTCGCAACCTGATCGTGGCCGGCCGGAGCGTTAAACAACGATGAAAAAGCGGATTTCGGATCGAGCGCGCATCAGGCGGAAGTGGCAGCAATGCTTACTGCGTCGCACGACGCGACCATCGGCGCGAGCCGTGATCGCGCTCATGCGATCGCAGATGACTGCTTTGAGCGCGCGCGGACTTCTGGCACTGCGCGCGCAGCGCGGGCGAGGCGGGACAGAATGAAGAACGGTGACGATATGGAACTATCAAGCATCATTGCCGTATTGATCATGATCGTTGTCCTGTCGATTCTTGCGGTGCTGCTGATCATGCGCTATCAAGAGCACAGCGCGGCGTTGTACGAACGCCGCATGTCCGCAAATGCGCATCTGGTCTCGATGGTGAAAGACCAGCGCGGTATGAAGATCACGATCTACCGCGACGGCAGCATGGCGTTGGACACCTCGGCCAACGCGCCCGCCAACGAGACGCCCACGCCTCAAACTCCACGACCGATTACTCAGTCTCAATCCAGCGCCGTCGATGTCGATGCTGCGGCTTTGGCTGAGGCCGCGCGCATCGTCAAGACCAGTCTGAGCGATCAATCCCTGGCGGCAAAGAATCAGATCATCCCCGCCGGCCGGTGGTCAAGCGCCGAGATGTGGCAGCGCGCGATCGATGCGCTGCGCGCGCGCGGCTGGCTAATGGACATCGCGGCCGCCGGGCAACGCGGTACGTTTGTCGCGTCCGGCCTGACATTAGCCGATTTGCTGGAGCGCATCTCGCTGGCGCGTCGGCAGGTGGTGTTGGAATCCGCCGTTGCCGCGCTGCCGCCGGCACAGCATGGAAACGGTCATGAACGGGATTGACGAATCAATTGAGCGCGCATACATGAAACTGTCGGCGGACGAGCGCCGAGAAATCAGCGCGATGGCGAAGCGACTGGAGCGCGCGCTGAAATCGAAGGCGCGGCGCTCAGGTGTCCAGCCGCCGCGTTTCGCGCTGCGTCAGTCGCTTGAAGTTATCGCGGCGATTGGCCGCTGGCTGATTGAACGTGAAGACTAAACGCAAAGTGCAATCCCCACGTCGTGTCTGGCAGCCGGCGCTGCTGCGTCGGACATCGCGCCCATCGACGCGCGCGGTGTTGGCCTTGATGCGCACGCAGTTGAAGACATCACCGGCGGTTCTGGCGCGGCGGCGCGCCAAGCAGCGGACGCGGCGGGGCGAAATTCGGCTAACAGGCCGTGTGAATGACCGCGAGCACAGCGGCGCATGTCATTCCCATACCCCGCCGCGCCGCGTGCTCACTCGCAACGAAGCACTGAACTGGCAGAATCCCGATCCAAATCGATTCGCGCTGAACATGAAGCACGTCCAGCGGTGGTCGATTTATGGCCCATTACCCGCTTAACGACGCTCCATGCGAACACACCGTCCGCGATTCGATCTACAATCCGTTTTCACGCTCGTGAAAACGCTCAGGAACGCACAGCATGACAAAGACGAGTATTGAATCGTTGCGCCGTCAGATCGCCGCTCAGCGCGCGTCTGGTGCAAAATGGCGCGAGGTCGGCGCGCACTATCCCGGCGTGCCGTTGGGCACCCTCTGCCGCATAGTCAAAGACAAGCACTACGAGCCACGTTCGCCACAACTGCGTGTCAAGCTTGGCCTGGCACTTCCGCCGGTGCTGGTGGAACCGTGCCTGCACTGCGGCGAGGTGCACGTTCGCAAGACGTGTCCACTTGCTCGTCAATCACAGCGCCGGCGCAAGTCGATGACGCGCGGAATATGGTGAGATGCTCAAATTCTCCGATGATGTTTTACGTCTCGGGCGCGGCAGGCACTATATTGTCCACGTCGAAACCGGCTATCAACTAGGAGCCGCAATCTCAAACTGGCGACTGGCGTTGAAACTGGCGCGCCGCATCGCCGAACCGAGCAATGCGGAATACTTTTACGGGTTGGAGGCTAATAAACTCACGAATCGGCACAAGTCGGCCAGCAAAGTATTTAGCCGGCTCGTAGATGAAATCTTCGGAAAGTGATTGGAATCTATAACATGAGAACCATCATTACCGAACTCAACCTACCGGATAGTTTCGACAACGACATCATTCCAGAATTGACAATCGATGATGTCCTGAAATACGACAGCGTTGGTTATCGCGTTATATGTGACATCCGGCCGGGTAATGCATCTCCGAAACTGGAATTGCTGTTCAGTGCGCTGAGGGACTTCATGACCAGTGACGAGCCGGCGAATCTCGGCTTATCGGCGGTGACACTTCGACTGCTGTCTGATACTCTGCGCGCCATAAGCGAGAGAGCGAGCGATCATCATGAATCCAACCGGTAAAGCCGTCACCGCCGACGAGCGGCTGCGGCGCGCGCATGAGGCGCTCGCCAGGCTGAGTGTTCGCTGACGTGGGGAAACGGTTGGTCGGACTGGTCTGCGTCCGGTCGAATTGACTGGACGACCACCAGCGGACATGAAGTTCACTTCGTGTTCGACCGCGCCGAAGATTCTCCTGTCAATCTCGTCCGCGTCGAGATTGGCAACGATGAAAGCAAATCATTCTATCCGTGGATTCGCTCGGTATGCGAACGCGAGAATATCCCGATCGAAGTTATCCAACATGCGTAATCGTCATGCCAGCCACACATAGTTTTCAATTTGACGCCGAAACCATCGAGCATCTCGACGCGCTGACTAATCAACGCGCCGTCAGCGCGGCGCAGGTTGTGCGCGATTTGATCAATGAAGCGTTCGAGCGAGCGAATCCGCCGCTTGCGGTCGGATTCTTCGCGCTCGACGTGCGCGGAGATGTTGACGAGCCGATCTGCGCGCAGTGTGAGCAAATCATTGAGCGCGATCGAAAGATGTTCGCAGCGCTGATGAGTAACGATACAATCATCGCGCCGCTCTGCGAATCGTGCGCGAATACAGATTAGCGCGCCAGCCAACAAATCGTTCAAGCCGACCGTGAACCGTCGCGCGCGCAGCGGGAGTGGTGCGCGGCGCGGCGCTATGGCGCAACCGTTGACAATCTGGCGCGCCTCGACGCCGAGCACGCGCGGCTGTGGAAGCGCTGCGTGAATAAGATGCGGCGGTAAGCGCATCAGATAACAACTTTTAAGATGCGCGCCGCCGTCCCCATCTCGCTGACCATGACGCCCACGCCCGGCCACGTCACGAGGCTGATCAAATTGCCGGTATCGACGACATACTGCCAATCAGTAAAGTTACTTGTTCGCCAAACACCATCGCTCGCCAGCGAGTACAGATAGCCGTCGCCGCCATCGGCCATCGCGTTCCACTGATTCACCAACGTGAACGGTGCGGTATAACTGATCAGCGTGCCGCCGGCCTGAATCACATACACGCCGGTTAAACTCGATTGGATCACGACCAACTTACCATCAAACACCACCAGTCGCGGCTTGGTCGCCGGCGCAACGCCGTTTATTTTCGACCATGTCGCGCCCGCGTCAGCACTCACGTGCAAATCGCGGGTGTACGTGCTCCCCGTCCAATCGTAGCCGATCGCGTACAACCGGCCATCAAACCCCATCACATCATAGCAGCGGTAATTATTGACCTCCGCCGCCGTCCAGGTCGCGCCACCGTCCGTCGAACGCAGCACGCGGCCTCGCCACGTCGCGTTGTCGCCGATGTGCGCGCCGACCGCTACGTAAATGCTCGTACCGTCGTGCCACAAGCCGAAAGTGTGAATAACATTTGGCAGCGTGCGGGTCTTCGTCCACATGCCGGCGCTGCTGCGCTTGTAGAGGTTGCCCAGCGACCAATCCTCCGTCGGATCGATGCCGCAACACCACCACTCACTACCAACCAATTGACCATCGACTAACGAACCTTGTTCGACCGGCGTGTACTCGTGCGTGAACGTCACGCCGTCCGCCGATCGAAATATCTGACTGCCGTTCTCGTTCGCCGGATCGTTGCCGCACGCGATCAGCAGGTCGCTGCCAAGCGGCTGCATCAGATACGCGCCGAATTTCGAGGTGGCGGTTGTCATGGTATCGCCTCAAACGCCGCGCGCAACGCACCTGTCGCCGACCACTGCTGCGCTGCAGCGGCCGGGGCTAAAAAGTTACATTCGATGAGCCGAGTGTGATCTGCGTGACCGCTCCACGGAAAACACAGTTGTAAATCTGCGACGGATTCCACGTGAAATTAACGCAGCGCGCCGATGTACCGCCCGATCCTTCGAAACCGCAATTGCAGATCTCGACATTCCCGGCAGTTGGCGCGCTTGAAGCGGTCACGTATAGCGCGTAAGTTGATGCAATGAAATAGCAATTCCAGACGTTGATGACTATCGTTGAATCTGAAATAGTCAATCGCCCTAACGTCGAATTGGCGGCTTCCAAAATCGAAGAGCCGCTCAAAGTAATCGACAGGGCGTAGCTGAAAGTGCCCGATGTGCAATTATAAATGCGCAATTGCGCACTGCCGCTCAACGTGAGAGTCGCCCCGCCAATTCCCGGATCAAGCACGCAATTCTTGAACGATACGACTCCGGTGCTTGTCCATGTGCCGGAGTTAAATGCGCAATATACACCGACGAAGTCAACGCCCATCCCCGCCGTGTCTGGTCGGATGCCTTGCGCGTTTTCGATCCGCGCTACTCGGCACACGTTGATGGCGCTTGTGGATTGAAACGTCAAAGTGTACGTGCTGCAATCAATTGTGCCGGGCCCGACGAGATCGCAGTATTGCTTGATCGTCGTGTTCTCCGTCAGCGTGATATTGCCGAAACAGTAGATCGCGTACCGCTTGCTGCTGCTGGCGTCGGTGATCGCGGCCATTGCGGCGGCCAGCGTCGTGTAGTCGCCGTTGCCACTCGGATCGACGACAACGACGTTGCTGTAGTCGGTCAGGCTTTTGCCGGCGGCTTGTAGTATTTGTAGCGCGGTCATATCGCCTCCTTATTCGTGCGTATTCGGTCAAATCTTCTCACCAAGCCGCGCAAGCAAAACATCGAGTCGCGGCAGCGGACTTTCCGGCGTGACTTGCAGCGTGCGCGTGTCCGCTTCGTAGCGCGTCTCCGCGACGGTAAACGTGCGCACGCGCGCATCGTCGTTGAGCGTTGGCGGCAGATTGCGAATCGTGATCGTGTCACCGCTGCGGCACAGCCAACCCGGCCAGCGCGCGCCGGCGGCATCGTAGAGCATATTGAAGCGCAGCGTCGCGCGCGGCGTCGGATTCTTTAAGTCGCTGAGCGCCGTGTCGCGAATGACGCCGGCTTGCGTCGCGCTGGTCGTTTGCGCGCTGATCGCGGCGCGGCGCGTCGCCCCGTATTGCGTGACGCTGTCTTCATCAGCCGCGAGCGGCGTGCGCTGTGGTACGTTATTGCGATCCTGATAGACCGCATAAACGCTATTTCGTACCGAATCGATCGTGCGCTCGACTTCCAGCGAGACCGCATCGACAAACCACACACGCCCGGCGCTGCCGCGCGGTCGCAGATGCAAAAGTCGATTTTCGTACACGCCCCATTCCCAACGCCGCGGCGGCGCGGCGTTGTCGCCAAGCGCAATTAGCGTGTTGAGGATGTCCGACGGATAGCGATCGAGATAGATTTCATCCGTCATGTCCAGCGCCGGCGACTCGATCAAGACTGTCTCCGAAGCGATTTGCGCGCTGTTGGCGGCATGCGTATACTCGACCAACGCGCGCGCGATCTCATCCGCATACACCGCCGCGCTGGTGGTCGTCTTGATCCGCAGATTCGTGATCTTGATATAGCGATCGCCGGTCTCGCCGGTGTACGTGTTGGTCGCCGGATTGATTTCGACGCGCAGCGAGTCAGCGGCGGAGTTGGTTAACGTGACATTCGCCGAACCGCCGAACAGCGCGCCACTGCCGAGCACTGAGAATTCCGCAGTCTGCGAGCCGCCTAATCCGCCGCTCGTCGATACGAGCGCGAACGTATAACCGGTGTTTAAGTAGATTTTGTAATCGAATGACACCGTCTTCAGATAGCGCACGCCGCCGGCCGGCGCAACGAAGCCTAGCCGGCCGATGTGCGTTGCTGTCGTGTAAGTCTCGTTCTTTTTTAGTGCGATATACAACCGGTTGTTGTTATCGACTTCAAATTTTTCGGTGCGCGTGTTCGGCCGATCGTCGGCCGTCATCGCGCGCCAGTCGGCGTAACTCGTCGTGCTCCATAACGCCGTGTACGGTATATCACTTAGTGCGCGCTGATAGCCGAGCGCTTTCAGATACAGTCCACCATCGGTGATCGATGCGTCTTCCAGCCGACCTTCCCACGCGATCGCCCCGCCAGCCGCAACGACGACGTGCGGCAGACCCGGCCGATCGTACAACCGAAACGTTTCGGATAACCGCAGCGGGACGCGAAACGACAGATCGGCGAAGCCGTGTTCGTTCGTGCTGAATACCAGATCGCGCGCGATCGGACTGTAGTCGGCGATCAGGTGGCCGCCAGGCGAGTCGTAGATTCCAACAAACAAACTCATCTCATCACCATATAACCTGTTGTCCGCGTTAACGTCCATGTGTTTTGAATGAGCGCGCCGCCAAGCGTCGCGCGCCAGTGGATCGTCGCGCCATCGCTGCCAGTTTGGAGCAGCGCATAGTACATGGTCGCCGCGCGCGAGGTGAGATAAGCATCACCTTGATAAGACGAGCGCATTTCCGTCCAACTCGCGCCGACGTATGGCTGAATCGCCGTCAGCGCGCGATGATCGATCGACTCGCTATTACCGCTGTAGCCGCATGGTTGCTTGATGACAACACAGCCGTAATCAACCGAATCAGTATTGATGAGCGCCACGCCGTCGATGTCGAGCGTACCGCTGGCCGCCGATGCCGTGCACGCCAATCGGATGATGGCGTTCGACACGGTATTAGCGATCAGACCAACGAAGTACCATCGCGGCCCGGAGGCCGCTGGGATAACGACATGTGGCGTATAACTCTCCATCCGACCATTCGAATAGTGCGCTCTGATCTTGAACGCCGTTGTACTTGAATTGTTGCGGACGTTCAACCAGATCGCCAGCACGCCAACGCTGTCGATCGCCCAGCCGCCACTGTACTGCTCGGTCGTCGAAGATGGCGTATAACGCAACACCGTCGCGCTCAATGGAAAGTTGGTTGTATCATAAAAAGCCGAAAAGTTGGTCGCCGGCAGCAGGTAATTGGCCGGAAAAATCTGTATGTCAGCGACACTGCCCGCTTGCAGCACGACCACATCTGAATAACTATTCGCCGTATCTTTCTTCGCGATATTTCGTATAAGCAGCGCACTCGGACTGACGATGTCGCAAGCCGTCAAACTAATTGTGGCGACTTCGCCGTTATCCGTTGCTGCCGACGCCGCCGTTTCGGTGGTGTGCAACCACTGACCGGTGCGGCGCAGTTGCAATCTAACGCCAACGATCACCGCTTGCGGATGCGCTGTGCTGATGTCGCCCGGCAATGTGATCGAGCCGCCAAGCACGCACGCTTGCAGTGGACTAGCCGCGCTGCTGACCGCCGCATCCGGCGGCGAATACTTGATCACAACCGCCGACACGATCTCGCCGCGCCCAAAGCGCTCGGCTTGCTCGACGAGCGTTTGCAATGCGTGAATCTTCGTATAAGCATCCGCCATCGAGGAGCCGTGAACATTCAAGATGAATGTTTCAGTCACATCCTCGAACGATCCGCGCCCGCCCAACTCGCTGGCGCGCAAACCGGCGATGTGCGGCGACCAGCCGCCATACTTCAATCGATATGCCGTCGCGCCACCTGCGCCATCGGCGATGGTGCAGGTAGTTGTACCATCCGTGATCACGAGATAGAGTTCAGACATAGCAAGTGTCTTTCATCGATCGTCAGCGCAAACGGATGCGGCTGTCCGCACGCTTGCCGGCTTCGTCCATGATCGCTTGTGCGATCTCCGCCGGACTCATCGCTTGCGCTTCATAAATGTTGATGTCGCCGAACGCGAATTGCATGCCGCCGCCGACCGTCCCGGCGCGCGCGGCTTCGGCGATCGCTGCATTGGCCGGCTGCAAGCCGGCGTTGAAGCCGCTCGAAAACGCCGCGCCGAGTGCGTAGCCGCCGGCCGCGTATGCACGAGCCGCGCCAAGACTGATGTGTGGAATCAACTCGATCGTGCCGACGACCTGGCCGATCGTATCATTGAAGCCTTGAATTATGCCGTTGATGATATCGATCGCGCCGTTGACGACGCCTTCTAGAAATCGCAAAATGCCGTTCCAAATGTTCACCACAGTATCACGCACACCATTCCAGAAACGATCCCACGCCTCGTGTACGTTAACTCCCATGCTTCGCAGCGTGCTATCGATGCCGCCCCAGAAGTTATCCCACAGGGTTCGTATCCCGTTCCAGATCGTCTCGACTGTGTTTTTGATCGTAGTCCACGCCGTCTGCCAATCGCCTTTTAGTATCGACAAGACGGTGTTGACGACGCCTTTGATAGCGCCGATCGCTGTCTCAACGATCGTGCGAATTTGTTTCCAGACGAAATCCAGCGTACTTTGAATCCAGCCGCCATGTTCTTGAATGAATGACGCGATCGCGCCGAACACGCTGGTGACGACGCCGGAGATGATCGAGGCCGCCGTTTCAATGATGCTGCGAATGTTATCCCATGCGCCAGCGAGAAACGATTTGATCTCTTCGCCGTGCGTCTGCATGAATGCGCGGACAGCATCGAAGACAGCACGAATGAATGAACCGATCGCGTTGATGATCGGTTCTACAACCGCTTTCGCGCGCTCGAATGCGCCGCCGATCTCCGCCGCGATCAGCGGCCAGTTGGTCTTGACCCAGGTCACGACATTTTGCAGCGCAGTGATGATCTGCGGCAGAATCACCGTCGTGAAATGGTTCAAGCCGGCTTGAATCATTTCAATTCCGTCTTGAACGATCGGACTGGCGAGCGCGGTTTGTAGTCCTTGCGCCAGTTGCGTCAGCATTGGCAGCAGCGCCATGCCGATCGTTTCGAGGATATCCAATCCGATATTTTTCAGAATCTCAAGACTGCCGCTAAACGTTTTGCCGGCGGCTTCGGCGCTGCCGCCGAATTCGGTTTGTAGTTCCTTGAGGATCATCTTCTGCGCGCCCATCACGTCGCCGGCGGCGGCCATGCTCTTGATCATCTTCATCTGCTCTTCGGTGAACGAGACGCCGACTTTACGCAGAGCCGTTACGCCTTTCACCGGATCGTTGAGCGCTTTACCAAGTTGTATCGCGCTGGTCTTCGTATCCTGACCAAGCGCGATGCTCATATCTAACACCGCGCGCGTCGCTTCTGGAAAGACTTCTTTACCGATATTGGTGAACGTCAACAGTAGACTATCCGCCGCGATGATTTGATCGTCGCTGAAAGTCGTCGTCTTTTGCAGCGCGCCGGCCAGTTCGAGTATAGAATCTTTGGAGACGCCGGCGACGTTGTTTGTGCTCTTTAAGACTGCATCCAGTTGCGCTAGATTCTTTTCCGCGTCTGCGGCTTCCTTGACTGCGATCGCCAAGCCGCCGGCCAGCGCGCCGATGCCGGCGACCGCGGCGATGCCGGCGATCTTGGCGACGTTGCCGATACCGTTCAGCGCCGCACCGATCACGCCACTCGATGCTCGCGCCTGATTTTCAGCGTCTTTCATCGATTTCAGAAAGCCGCTGATGTCGCCATTAAGCGCCACGTTCAGCGTTGCAAGTGTGCTCATATCATCCGCCGCTTAAGCGACTCAGCGCTAGCAGTCGCTCTTTCTGTTCGCGCCAAGTTTGCTTCGCGCCGCGCTCGACTTTCGCATCGCCAAACAGCATGAAGTCATCAATCTTGAACGGCTCTGGCTTCTTCTTCGGATCGCGATTAGCGTTCGCGATCAGACATGCGATAGTGGCCGCGCGCATGTCGGCGCGTTCTTCGCCGAACGGTTCAAGCGCGGCGTAGGCCATCCATTCACTCAGTTGTCGCGACGTGATGCGCGCCAGCATCGCATCTACATCCACTTCGCCGACGGCCAACGCTAGTCTGAAAGCGAAGCGTCGCGTTGGCCGTCCACGGAGTTTTTTGTGAGTTCGTCCAGGTCATGCCGCGTCAAGCCGCACAGTCGCGCGGCCACGTCATAGACGCGCTGCAAAGCGGCGGCGCTTTTGGTCGCTAACTGCTTCACGTCTTCGTCGCTGAAGATGCGCTGACCATTCTCATCCACGATCGCACGCGCCACCAACTTGGCGCGCGCGTTTTCAAGCAATACGTGCGCATCCGTACCGCGCAGTTGCATGATCGACGTTTCGTAAGCGTCGCGCTCCCTGCCGTTCAGCGCCTGCACTAGCACGTCGCCGTTCCACTCTGGCACGTGCACCACTTCACGCGCCAGATCGGCGGCTTGCAAGATTTGATCGCGGGTCAACAGGTTCATGTCATCAACTCCATGTGAGCGCGCCGCTGATCTTCAGCGTCACGTCAGCGCTGAGTTTATCCGCAACCGGCGCTTTGATTCCGAAATTAGTCACTAGCGCCGCAAAGGTGACTTCGCTCAAATCTGGATACACGATCTTGAAGTTGCGCAAGGTGCGCTGATTGGCTACATACTGCAAGCCGGCAGTGGCGTCGTGCGTCGTGTCGTCCGGCTCGAAGTTGATTGAGAACGAAATCTCGCCGTTATCAATCAGGCCGGCCACAAATTCTTTGCGCGCGCCGCTGCTGCTGTGATTGGTCAAGTCGATCGTTTCGACGCTGATCGTTGGCCCGTCGATGTCACCGACTTCGCCGATCGTATTAAATACTTCGGCCATACCGGACAATCCGTTGCTCATCTTTAGAAGCGTGCCAAACGCTGCAATGCCCATCAAGTCCTCCTTAATTATTCTTCATGCCAGATCAATACGTCGAGCCGCGTTACCGGCGAAGCGGTGGCCTGCCGCTCAAGCGCGGTATCAGTGTCGTTTTCCACCTCGCAGCAATCGATCCGCACACCGCTGACCGTACCACGAAAGCCAAGCCAGCAATCTCTCACCGCCGCTGTCAATGTTTTGACGACGCTGTAGTCGTCAGCCGCACAGGTAAATTGAAACCGCGAGTGCGCCAGATGCGACGATCCGCTGTGATTTAGGTCTTTTGGCGACGAGATCTTTTGATAAGCGACCGCTGGCAGCGCCGCCGTTTGCGGAATGACTAACGGATAAAGACGACTTGCGCTGCCGGTTCCGATTAGCGTCGTAATGGCCGAATACGTAGACATCCGCTCGAAGACTGCTTCTTCGATCGTCGCCATGCGGCTCAGTCCTCGTCGTCAGCGCCGTGCTCGACGATCGCGCGGCGTTCTTCGACCGCGCGCCGGATGAAGTCGCCGACGGCTTGCGTCGATGCGTCTTTCTTCGTATCGAATGCCGGCCGCAGCCACGGCCGCGCCGCCATGCCCGGATGCTGCACGCCGCCGATGATGACTAGACCTCTGTCACCCTCAAACACCAGCGGATTTCCTTTTATTTCGTGCGGCTGCGTGCCGACTTCAATAAAGCGGTAATACCATTTCTTCTTAGATGGCCCGATCGCCGCTTCAATCAAACCTTTTTTGCGCTGCGTGATGCGCAGCGCAGTACGTTTCGCTACGTAACCGCCGATCGCTTCGGCGTTTTGTTCGGCTTGCGCCTGAATCACACGCGCGCCGGCGCGCACCGCCGATCGCGCTGTCGAGCGCACGTTGCCGCCGAGTCGCTGTAGTTCTTCCAGCAACTCTTTAGCGCCTTCGATCTTCACATAGACTTGAATATCTCGACCGGCCACGTCACACGCTTTCAGTGCAGATCAACTGTGTAAACGTCGCATCATCGCCGAGTACCGCCGCAATGTCGAAGTAACGACCGCTCCAATGAACGCGCATCGCCGGCGTCACATCAGTGCGCCGCCGAATCGTAAAGCGATGATTCAAACTTGCGTCAGCCTGCCGTTGCACGATCGTTTCGCCACCGCTCAGCACTTCATGCCGCGACCAGACGGTAGCCAGCGTTGACCACGCTTCGACCTCCGCGCCGAATGTATCGCGCGTCGGCGTATTCTGCTCGATCGTGATGCGATGCCGCAACCGTCCAGCGCGCATTAGTCCCAGCCGACTACCCGGATGCCGCTTGTGGCGGCGACGTATACGCCGATCGTCGTAACCGCTACTTCTTCGATGATGAACGTGCCACCATCCGACAGCACGAAGTCATACGTCGTGTTACTGACCGTCGGCGTCGCGCTGTCATTGATCTTGAAGTAAGCGGTTTGGCCGCTGCGATTGCTGATGATGACGTGTTGCTTTTCGTGATTGAACGACAGCAGACTGGCTACGCTGCTGGTGATCGTGCCGGTCGCCGCCGTGGATTCGCCGCCGAATCGCGCCATAATGCGTCACTCCTAAAACTTGAATAACCGCGAAGCGTTGACCAGCGCTTTAACCGCAAAGTCGAGTTGCTCCGATGACGCGCCGATCAGCATTGCTTCGCGGTTCTCGTACCAATGACCGACGAGCATCAAGATGGCTTGTTTGATCGCTTGCGGCACGTTGGCCGCGGCGGTGTAGCCGGCTTCATAGCGTACATTGACCGCGTTGTATTCGCGCAGCGTCGTGGTCGGCCACGATTGATCGTACTTCAAGCGCGCTTGCCCGGGTCGCGCGATCGTGTTCGCGTAGTACACGCTGCTGTCCAGCGTATATTCGCGATCATCAGCATCGTAGTATTTCACATACGTGACGCTGATGATCGGACTGCGCGGCAGCTCGATCACGCCGCCGCTCGGCCAGCCGTCCAGCCACAGATCGATCGTCTGCTGTGAAATGCTGCTCCACGTGATCAATTCCACGTGTTCGCGCGCGGCTTTGATCAATCCGCTCAATAACGTATCGTCATCGGTCGTATCGATTCGACAGTGCGCGCGCGCTTCAGCGGTCGTCACCGGCTCCCAAGTCGGCGGGACAGCCACGACAACGGATCGCATAGCGCTCACTCGCCGCGCCGCGATTTGCGCGCCGCTTGCGGCGGCACGGTGGCCGTTTCGGTCGGCGGCTCAAGCGTGGCGCGTTCGATCGCCGCGCGAATCGCGTTTAAGCGCAGCAAATTGGCCGCTTCCTCATCGGTCAACGTGATGTCTTCGCCGTCCACCAGCGTCACATCACGCATTCCGGTGAAGAAGCGACCGTTTACTGTCGCAATGTACCGGTTCATCAGCACCTCGCGAATGAGGACTGGCGCAGCCGCACACTGCGCCAGTCCGCGAGAATTACGACGCCGGATGCGTGCCGCAGCGGATCGCTTCTGGCACCAGCACCTTGTACACTACGTCGAAGTAGTAATACAAGTTGATCTGGCCGGTAGCCGCCGCGCCATACGGATCGCGCAAGAAAGTAAAGCCATCGCCTTCGCGCATACCAACGAATGCGAAATTACCGAATACGATTGATTTCGCATTCGCGCCGATCGCGCTGATGCTTTCGGTGTTGTACACCGGAAAGCCCCAGAACTGCCCGCGCCCGCCGTTGATCGTGTTCAGTGCATTGTTGAAAGCCGGCGCATACTGCCAATCGCTGCCGGACAGTTTGCGGTAAGCGCCTTCGGTCGCGCGCCGCATCAACCACGCAGCGTTATCGGCGTACTCGGCTTTCAACGAGTACACGATCGTTTGGATGTCGCCAGCCGTCGCCGCCGCCGCCGCGGCCAGCGGGACGGCCGTTCCGTTGGTCGCCACTTCGGTGCATAACAGACTGTTATGCGTGAGCGCCATCGCTCGGCCAACGTAGTCTGTCAAGAAGTCCAACAGTCGACTGTCCTCATCGCGCAGCAGTTCAAGCGACATCTGAATCTTCTTCGTGTACTTGACCAACGTCATCGAGACTTTGCCAAGCGCTGGCGCGTCACGATCGAACGCGGCGGCTTCGGCGGTGCTCACAAAAACATTCGCGGTGCCGTTGTCGAATGGCACGTCCACGGTGGTGCCGCGACCAGGTACACGCAGAACGTTGAGCATATTAGCCAGCATGGACTCGTCACGCTTAGCGATGATGCCTTGATAGTGACCAGTCGGCACAGCATAGCCGCCATCTGCGCCCGTGCCGATGTTCATGTCGGTGTCGTTGCTGGCGCGTGTCTCGCCCAGCGCGCGCGCATCGCCGGTTCGGATGTAGTGCGCGAGGGCGCGCACCTCGTTGTCGCCGCGCGGAATCCGCAGCAGCGCCGGCGCACCGATCGCCGGGTCTTGCGCGCTGCGCCGCTGTTCGAGCGCATCTAGATCGCGCTCCAGCGCTTCTTGCCGATTGCGAATATCGATCTCAGCGTCCATGCTGTCGATCTTTTTCGCAAGCGCATCGTATGCGGCGCGCTCGTCATCCGTCAAGCCGCGCTGCTCGCTATCAGCCGCGTTGAGAATATCGCGCGCCTGGCTGATCAAAGTCGCGCGCTGTTGCTTCAACTCCTCGACGTTCATGCCTCATCGTGTCCTTTCCGAAAATTCAAGCGAAGTCGCATCATCAGCGCGCTCGCTTGTTGACCTGCTTCAAACATCCGCTATACGCGCTGCATCTTTTCGGCGAGATCGAGCCGCAGGCGCAGCGTTTCAAGCCGCGCGCGCGAGTCGAGCGATAGCGGATGATCATCTGGCAGCGTGATCGTCAGACTACGTGCCGTCACTGATGTCTGCGGATATGCCGGCCAGGTGACCGGACTCACCTCGTATATCCGCGCCGACAGCACCGTTCGCACCCAGACGCCGTCAATCTTTTCCCATTTACTGCCGTTCTCGTTGACCGAAAACGCGAAACTCATCTGCGACACATCGCCGCGCTTGATGAGCGCCACCGCATCGCGTCCGGCTTGCGTATCTGGCGGATCGATCGTGAACGCAATGCCATTTTGATCCTCGTTGATGGTCAGCGTGCCGGCGGCCGTTCGACCGAGAACCTGATCGGTGTTGTGCTGCCACAATGCGAAAATATCCGGATAATCGCGCAGGCTATCGGTGAACGCGCCAGGCGCGAATCGCTCGCGCCAGCCGCCGAGATCGACAGACGACGTGTTATATAACACCGCGTAGCCTTGCAGTTTAGCGTCTTCAACCGACAATTGCGCATCGCGCGCGCGAATCTCGCGGCCAAGCGCATCGACCGGCAGATTAATTTGCATTCGCCGCCTCCTCGCCGATCGTCGTCATATTGAGCGGCGTCAGATAACCATCGCCGCCGGCGATCGGATTCATGTTCTCTCTGTTGCGGATGTCATTGATCGACAACCAGCCCCATTGCCGGCCGACCGCGTAAGCGGCATAGCGACTCTGAATATCACCGCGCAACACGCCATCGATCAGGTGCTCTACGTAGACGCGCCCGCGCTCATTCGGCGAAAGCAATTTCTGATTGATCGCTTGCTCCCAGCGCACCAACCACGGTCGCAGCGTGTCCGTGACGAATTCGATCGATTGATGTTCGATGTTGCTGAAGGTGGCGTGGCGCAGGTCGCCGATTTTGTGCAGCGGCACGCGGAAGATGCGCGCGATTTCTTCAATCTGGAATTGACGCGATTCGAGAAATTGCGCATCGTCTGGTGGAAACGATAGCGGACTAAACTTCATGCCTTCTTCGAGCAGCAACGTGCGTCCGGCGTTGAGTGCGCCGGCGTATTCGGCTTGAAACGATTCTTTCAATCGTCGATACGCATCGTCTGTCAGTTCGCCAGGATGCTCCAGCACGCCGCTTGGCCGCGCGCCGTTGGCGAATGTGCGCGCGCCGTATTCGTTCAGCGTCAACCCCAAGCCGATCGAGTCGCGCGCCACGGCGATCGGTGACATGCCGATCAATCCGTTCATACTGAGCGCCGTGACATGCAAAATCTCGTAAGATTCGTATCTGATCGGCGAGCCGCGTCCATTCTCGCGGTATTCATAGCGTAACGCGCCATCGACGCGCTTGACCGTCATGTTTGCCGGATGAAGCGGCCACAGTTCGCGCACTCTGCCGGCGCGATCGAAAACGATTTCGCTATATGCATTTCCCCACAAGCACAGATGCACCATTGAGGTCTCGCGCCACTGCACTGCCGTCATGTCAGCGTTAGCGGCGTCATGCAACACATGATAAAGCGGATGATCTTCGGCGCGGCTCTTGCCACCATCCGGATCGCGGCGGTAAACGATGAGCGGCAGCGTGCTCACGCTTTCGGCCAGCACGCGCACGCAGGCCAGCACCGCCGAAAACGTCAATGCGCTCTCGCTGGTGACGTTCGCGCCGCTGACCGACCGGTTGCTGCTCAGTAGCGCCACGAATTCGGCATCTGTCATGCGTCGCTCGCGCGTCGGTTGTCGCTTGAAGATTCGATCGAGTAGTGACATGCGCCGCCAAATAAAAAAGCGCGATGCCCGATCGGGTATCGCGCCGAGACCTCGCAGGTTGCTCTTTGCTCTAGTGTTATTATACCACGTCTGTCAACCGTCGATGCACACTTTCCAGTCTTTCAGCCGCACCAGCGCTTCAGTGCAGCCGCGATTGCGCGCGCGCTGCAGTTCTTCGACGACGTGAATCACGTCGAGCGGCAGTACGACCGTCGCCGCGCGGCGCGTCCGATGCCGCAGCACGGCCCGCCACTCGCGCGCGACATTTTCAGGATTTACATCGCCTAGATCGCTCATAGTACTCGCACTCCGTGAGTTTGATAAACGCTTGTGACTCTTCCGATATTCCGCATCGCGCGATCAAGCGCCATCAGCATCGCCACAAAGCCGTCGATTTTCTCTCGACTTCGCGACTTATCCGGCTTGATGTTGCCCGCCGGGTCTTCAACCGCGACGACGTTATCAGCGCACCATGTCAATACCGGATGATTCATGTGCGCCAACCGGCGTTTTTTAATCAATTCTTCGACATCCTTCATCGGCGGCGACATCGAGGCGAAGCCCTGCCCGAATTCGACCATCGTCAAGCCGCGTTTTTGCAGTTCTGACGCCACGCGCGCGGCTCCCCAGCGGTCAAACGCGATTTCACGTATATCATATTGCCGGGCATCGCGTTCGATTTGCGCAAAAACCCAATCGTAGTCGATCACGTTGCCCGGCGTCGCGATCAGGTAGCCGCTTTTACGCCAAACGTCGTATGGCACGCGATCGGCGCGCGCGCGCTTGAGGATGTTCTCTTCCGGTACGAAGAAACGCGGAATAACCGCATACACACCATTCGACGACGCCGGCGGAAAGACCAGCACAAAAGCCGTCAGGTCACTGGTGCTTGACAAGTCCAATCCCGCCCAGCATGGCCGCCCGCGCAATGCGGCCACGTCAACCGTCAACGCGCCGCAGGCTTGCCAATCTGAGAGTGGCAGCCACTTCGTCTCAGATTGCGTCCAGACGTTTAACTCCAAACGCAAGAAACTATTCTGCGCTGCCGGCATCTCGCGCGCTGTGTTGAATTTGCGCCGGATGTCGTCTAATTTTTTGCTTACGCCTAAGTTCGGATTCGACTTGAGCCAGTTGCGCTCATCCTGCCAGTCATCGTCATCGTCAAGCGTATAGATCAGACCGAAAAAACTGTCGTCTTCTATGATGTTATCAAGTATCTTGCGTGCGTATTCGTCCAACTGGAAGCATAACGATTGCCGATCAAAGCCGGCGGTCGTGATGCCGAATAACAGCGGCTGTCGGCGTGAGCCGGTGGCCGTGTCCAGCACGTCAAACATGCTGCGATTTTTGTGCGCGTGCAACTCGTCGATGATCGCGCCATGCACATTTAAGCCGTCCAAAGTGTCAGTATCCGCACCGAGCGGCTCAAATTTCGACGCCGTATCTTCGATGTGCAGATTATCTTTGAAGGTGCGCACGCGCTTGCGGAGCAGTGGCGAAGACTTAACCATGCGCATCGCTTCAGCGTGCGTGATGCGCGCCTGATCGCGCTTGGTCGCCGCGCTGTAGACTTCAGCGCCCGGCTCTTGGTCGCCGGCAAATAGATACAAGCCAACCCCAGCGCCGATTGTTGACTTGCCGTTCTTGCGCGCCACCGACACATATGCGGTTCTGAAGCGCCGCAAGCCGTCAGCGCGCCGCCAACCGAATAGCACGCCAAGCAAGAATTGTTGCCACGCCTCAAGTCTGATGGATTGCCCCGCCCATTCGCCTTTGGAGTGTTTTAGAATGCTAAAAAACTTGAGGATTCGGTCAACGCTATCGTGATCAAACCACAAACCGCGCCGTTCGCCGACTTCGAGATCGTTTAAATGTCGTTCGACCGCCGCGCGCGTCCAACGACTTGCCGGCACACGGCCGCTCATCACGTCTTCGATGTATCGATCGATCAGCCAGTTGCTCATTTATCCGCGCCATGCGCGTCACCGGCTTCATCGCCAACGACTAATGTCCGCTCACCAAATAAAAACCGTTCTAGTGCATCTTCTTCATTTGCCGGTTTTTCGACTTTGATGCGCGATCGACTGGACGGCGTCATGCCAAATTCGCTGGCGATCTTGACCATCTGCTCAAGCGCTTTGTTTGCCACGCTTAAGTTCGGATTCTGATACAAGCCGCCGTTTGGCCCGGTTAGCACTGTGCCCTGTTTCGCCACTTTCTGCCGCGCCTCGAGCCAGCGCTGATACGCATCGCAGTACGCCGCCAGCGCCGCGCGGTCGATCTCGACGACGACGCCGGCGGCGGCGAGCAGGTTGACGACGCGCGTCCATTCTTTGCGCGCCAAGCCGGTCAGATATTCTGGACAATCCGGCGCGCGACGCGCGTAGACTGGTTCTTTATCATTGAGTTTGCGCTTACCAGGATTGCCGCGCAACTTCTTTTGCGCGGTCGGCAGCGGCTTGCGTCCGCGTGTCATGTTCAACTCCACTACGAATCAATTTTGCGGCCACGAAAAAAAGGC
>Ga0101944_10002976_pt1 | contig 25202 bp, 41 predicted proteins | sample DewCreD2012metaG_FD_75245 | JGI IMG/M metagenome (GOLD analysis project Ga0101944, IMG submission 75245) | Hot spring sediment bacterial and archeal communities from British Columbia, Canada, to study Microbial Dark Matter (Phase II) - Dewar... ... | reverse complement strand
ATGTGCAGATAACGGCGGAATTGATAACGCCGATCGCGATGAACGAGGAACTTCGGTTCGCGATCCGCGAAGGCGGGCGGACCGTCGGCGCGGGCGTCGTCTCGAAGATTATCGAGTAACACGGGCAATCGGCAGGTTTTGGAGAAAGAAACATCATGGCGGACGGTTACAAGATTCGCATCAAGCTGAGGGCATACGACCACCGGCTGCTGGATCAATCCACGCAGGAAATCGTATCGGCGGCCCAGCGCACCGGAGCGGGCATCAACGGGCCCATTCCGTTGCCGACCGCTGTGTCGAAATTTACCGTGAACCGCTCGCCGCATGTTGATAAAAAGTCGCGCGAGCAATTTGAATCGCGCACCCACAAGCGGCTGCTGGACATCATCAATCCGACGGCGCAGACCGTGGATGCGTTGATGAAACTGGATTTGCCGGCGGGTGTGGACGTGGAAATCAAGCAATAAGCGCCAAAGCGCGCGGAAACCCGCGCGCAGCGACGCCGGACGCCCGGCATGGCCGGGGCTGCGGCGCGCGGTGAAGGATTGCGAAGCATGTTGAACGGACTATTGGGCAAAAAACTGGGAATGACCCGGATCTTTACCGAGGATGGCCGCTGGATTGAAGTGACCCTCCTGGAAGCAGGTCCGTGCACGGTCGTCCAACGGAAAACCAAGGCCCATGAAGGGTATGAGGCGGTTCAGCTGGGCTTTGGCCAGGCGAACAAGCGCCGCCTGACGAAACCCCTGCAGGGTCATTTCGGCAAGGCCGGGGTGGACCCCAAGCGGACCTTGCGCGAATTTCACGTGGAACAGGACGACCCCCTGAAACCGGGCGACGAAGTGCGCGCGGACATTTTCAAGGTCGGCGATCGCGTGGACGTGAGCGGAACCTCAAAAGGCAAGGGGTTTGCGGGCGGCATGAAACGCCATGGCTGGAGCGGCGGCCCGGGCACGCATGGATCGAATTTCCATCGCCGTCCCGGATCGATCGGCCAGAGCGCCAGCCCCGGCCATGTGATCAAAGGCAAGACGCTACCGGGCCACATGGGCTGCGAACGTGTGACCACGCAGAATCTTGAAGTCGTGAACGTGGACCCCGCCAAGAATCTTATCGCGGTGCGGGGAAGCGTTCCCGGCGCTCCGGGCGGCGTCATCGTCCTGAAGAAGAGTGTCAAAGCGATGGCCGCCGCGGCGGGCTCCAAGAAAGGGGCGAAATAACTATGGCGACGGTGAAAGCCTATACAATGGACGGGCGCGAGATTGAACCCGTCGAAGTAAGCGACGCGGTGTTCGGCGTTGAGCCGAACGAGGCGCTGGTGCGTGGCGTGGCTGTGGCGCAACTCAATGCGGGCCGCCAAGGGAATGCCGCGACAAAGACCCGCCGCGAAATCAGCGGGGGCGGGAAAAAGCCGTATCGCCAGAAAGGCACCGGCAACGCCCGTCACGGCAGCACGCGCGAACCCCAGATGCGGGGCGGCGGCACCGTGTTTGGGCCGCATCCAAGGGATTACCGGCAAAATGTCCCGGTGCGCTGGAAGCGACAGGCCTTGTGTTGCGTTTTGAGTGACCGTGTGCGTAACGACGCGCTGTGTGTTCTGGATACGTTGAAGTTCGACACGCCCAAGACCAAGCCGTTCGTTGAAATGCTGGGCCTGATTGCGCCCGATCGCCGCAAAACCCTTTTTGTCACGGCGGGTGTGGACAGCCATGTGTTGTTGTCGTCGCGCAATATCCCGCGCGTGGCGGTGCGCACGGCGTCCGATCTCAATACGGTGGATGTGCTGGACGCGGAGCGGGTGGTGATCGTTCGCGATGCCCTCGCTGCGCTCGAGGAGCGGTTGGCATGAATACGAATCCCTTTTACATTATCAAGAGCCCGCTGATTACGGAAGAATCCACGATCCAGCGCGAAGCCAAGAAACATTACACGTTCCGGGTGGATCCACGGGCGAACAAGCGCCAAATCCGCGACGCCATCGAACAGATGTTCAACGTCAAGGTTACTGCGGTGAACACCATGAATTACGACGGCAAATTGAGCGGGCGGCGGGGCCGCGGCCGCCCCGGTTTCCGGCCCAACTGGAAGAAGGCGATCGTCACTCTGCGCAAGGGCGACGAGATCGAGCTGGTCTAGGAGTAGCGAGATGCCTATCAAGAAGCACAAACCGACGACGCCTTCACGGCGGTTCATGAGCGTGGCGGATTTTTCCGGCCTTACCCGGAAAGAGCCCGAAAAGGCGCTGTTGATGCCGAATCCCGAAAAGGCCGGGCGCAACAATCACGGCCATGTAACGATGCGGCGTCGCGGCGGCGGCCATAAAAAACAGTATCGCATCGTGGATTTTCGCCGTGAAAAGGATGGCGTTCCCGGCAAGGTGACGGCCATTGAATACGATCCGAACCGATCGGCGCGCTTGGCTTTGGTGGTTTATGCGGACGGTGAAAAGCGCTATATCATCGCGCCGGCGCAACTGGAAGTCGGCATGACGGTCATGAGCGGTCCCCAATCCGAATACCAGGTCGGCAACTGCATGCCCCTGCGCAACATGCCGCTCGGCACGGTGGTGCACAACGTTGAATTGACCCCCGGCAAGGGCGCGCAGATGGCGCGTTCGGCCGGCAATGGCTGCCAACTGCTGGCGAAAGAAGGCCGTTTTGCGGTGCTTCGTCTTCCGTCGGGCGAAATGCGGCGCGTATTGATTGACTGCCGCGCGGTGGTGGGGCAGGTCGGCAACGAAGAGCATTTGAATATCAGCCTGGGTAAAGCGGGCCGTTCGCGGTGGTTGGGCAAGCGGCCGAAGGTCCGCGGCGTGGCGATGAACCCGGTGGATCATCCGCATGGCGGCGGTGAAGGCCGCACGTCAGGCGGACGCCATCCGGTAACCCCCTGGGGCGTTTCGACCAAGGGCCACAAGACCCGGAAACAGAAGAATCCCTCGAACACGTATATTATCCGGCGGCGCGGCAAGTAAGGCAGGCGGCCGGCAACGAAGGAGATTGAATCGGTGGCACGTTCGATTAGCAAGGGCCCGTTCGTGGACGATCATCTGCGGAAGAAGGTGGAAGCCCAAATGCGCGGCAGCGACCGCCGCGTGATCCGCACATGGTCGCGTCGTTCGATGGTCACGCCGGATATGGTCGGTTTGACCATCGCGGTCCACAACGGCCAGAAGTTCATCCCGGTGTTCGTCACGGAAAACATGGTAGGCCACAAACTGGGCGAATTTTCGCCGACCCGCACGTTCCGCGGCCATTCGGGAACGAAAGCGGCGGCGGCTTCGGCCAAGGGCTAACGGACGAACGGCAAGGAGGTTACTGACATGGCGGTATACACGGCACGGGCGAAGTTCCTGCGCATAGCGCCCCGCAAGGTGCGGCTGGTGGCGGCCTTGATCCGCGGCAAAAAAGTCTCGGATGCCCGCACGATTCTGCAATTTGCGGTGAAGCGCGGCGCGCCGATTTTGAACCATCTGTTGGCGTCAGCGGTCGCGAACGCGGAAAGCCTCGCCGCTGAGAAGCGCGAACGAATCAATACGGACGACATGGTAATAGGCCAAGTTCTCGTGGACGGCGGTCCGACCTTGCGTCGCTACCAGCCGCAGCCCCGCGGCCGCGCAAGCCGTATTCGCAAGCGGACGAGCCACGTGACATTGTCCATCATGGATACAGCCAAGTAATTGAAGGAGAGCACCTGTGGGCCAGAAAGTTCATCCAAATGGGTTCCGGTTGGGCGTGATTCGGACGTGGAGTTCCGTGTGGTACGCCGGGCGCGATTATGCCGAACTGCTGCACGAAGATCTGAAACTCCGCGACTATATCAAGAAGCGCCTGTACAACACCGGAGTCGCCAAGGTGGATATCGAGCGCGCGGGCCGCAAGGCGAAGGTCCATATCTACACGGCTCGCCCGGGACTGGTCATCGGGCAGCGCGGCGCGGAAGTGGACAAGTTGCGCAGCGAACTCGAAATGCTTACCGGCCGCGAACTACTTATCAACATCCATGAGGTGCTGAGTCCCGAATTGAGCGCGCAACTGGTGGCGGAAAGCATCGCGCAGCAGTTGCAGCGGCGCATTTCGTTCCGGCGGGCGATCAAGAAGTCCATGCAGAGCACGATGCGGCTGGGCGCGAAAGGCATCCGCCTGCGCGTGTCGGGCCGTTTGAACGGCGCGGAAATCGCCCGGACCGAAAACGCGCACGAGGGCAGCGTGCCGCTGCACACGCTGCGCGCGGATATTGATTACGGATTCGCGATCAGCCATACGACCTACGGCTGCATCGGCGTGAAGTGCTGGATCTATCACGGTGAAGTAATGCCGGGCGAATATGTTGGAACCCCGGGCACCGACGCGATGTCGCAACGGCGCCGGGAACGCGCGCCGGGCCGTTCAAGATAACGGCCCGCGGGCCCTACGTGGAGAATTACCGCGATGTTAATGCCGAAGAGAGTGAAGTACCGCAAGCAACAACGAGGCCGCCGGGCCGGCTTCAGCAAAGGCGCCACATCGGTGGATTTTGGCGAGTTTGGATTGAAGGCGATGGAAGCGGGCTGGGTGACGGCGCGCCAGATCGAAGCGGCGCGCATTGCGCTGACCCGCCATCTCAAGCGCGGCGGCAAGGTGTGGATTCGCGTATTTCCCGACAAGCCGGTCACGAAGAAACCCGCCGAAACCCGCATGGGCAAAGGCAAGGGCGCCCCGGAATACTGGGTCGCCGTCGTCAAGCCGGGCCGTGTGATGTTCGAAATCGAAGGCGTTGCCGAGGAATTGGCCCGGGAAGCTATCCGGCTGGCCGGCCACAAGATTCCGATCGAAACGCGATTCGTGAAGCGCGTGTAACGGCGCCAGGAGAAAAGACGTGAAAGCGAGAGACATTCGGGAATTGACCCAGGACGAGCTGGAAAACCGCTTGCGCGAGCGGCGCGCCGCCCTGATGAATTTCAAGATGCAGCAGGCGACAGGCGTGGTGGACAATGTTCGCGGATCCCGCAATGCGCGGCGGGATATCGCGCGGATTCTCACGATTCTGCGTGAGCGCGAACTGGCCGCGTCGAAAGGGAGCCATTGATCATGGAAGGACAAGTGACGGATAGCCGCGGACTCCACAAGGAACGCGTTGGCGTGGTGACGAGCAACGCCATGCAGAAGACCATTACGGTGTCGGTGACGCGCCCGGTCGAACATCCGCTGTACAAGAAAGCGATCAAGCGGACCAAGAAGTTCAAGGCGCATGATAAAAACAACGAGTGCAAGGTCGGCGACGTGGTGCGCATTCGCGAGACCCGGCCGCTGAGCAAAACCAAGCGGTGGACGCTGGTGGAAATCGTAAAGCGCGCCGACTGAGGCGCCGGCTGAGGAAGAAGGGCCATGATTCAGATTTACTCGAACCTGGAAGTCGCCGACAATTCGGGCGCCCGGCGGATTCGGTGCATGCAGGTGATGGGCGGGTCGAAACACCGCTACGCGCATCTGGGCGACATCATCACGGCCAGCGTGCGGGAAGCCCTGCCCAACGCCGCCATCAAGAAGGGCGACGTGGTCAAGGCGGTCGTCGTGCGGGTCCGCAAAGACACGCAGCGCCCCGATGGAACGGTCATCCGCTTCGATTCGAATGCGGCGGTCATCATCAACGCACAAAACGAACCGCGTGGAACGCGCATATTCGGCCCCGTGCCGCGCGAACTGCGTGAAAAAGGCTTCATGCGCATCATTTCGCTTGCGCCGGAAGTGGTTTGATGCAAGGGAAACGGACATGAATATTCGGAAGAACGACACGGTATTGGTAATCACCGGCAAATACAAGGGCCGCCGGGGCCGGGTGTTGCGCGTGTTTCCCAAGGAATCGCGTCTCCTGGTCGAAGGCGTCAACATGATCAAGCGCCATACGCGCCCGACCAACCGCCAGCAGCAGGGCGGCATCGTCGAGCGTGAAGGACCGATTCACATATCCAATGTGATGCCTTGGTGCGAGGCGGCCGGCGCGCCGTCCAAGATCGTCATGAAACGGCTGGCGGACGGCACGCGTGTGCGGGTGTATAAAATCAACGGCGAGACCCTGAACGATTGATGCGGGCGCATAGGACGCCCCAAGGAGTGGATGCGCTGTGGCGGCAAGATTGAAAGAGCGATATCTGAAGACCATCCGGGAGGAAATGCGGACGGAGTTCCACCATGCGAACGTCATGGAAGTCCCGCGCCTCGAAAAGATCGTCATCAACATGGGCGTGGGCGACGCGCAGCAGGAACCGCGCCTGCTCGAAGCGGCCGTGGCCGAATTGAGCCAGATTACGGGCCAGAAACCGATCGTGACCAAGGCCCGCAAATCCATCGCGGGGTTCAAGGTGCGCGAGGGCGCGAAGATCGCCTGCATGGTGACATTGCGCGGCGAACGGATGTACGAATTCATGGACCGTCTGTTCAACGTGGTGATTCCGCGTATCCGCGACTTCCGCGGGATTTCGCCGAACAGTTTCGACCAGGCGGGCAACTACACGCTGGGTCTGCGCGAGCAGTCCATTTTTCCGGAACTGAACATGGATTCGATCGCGAAAGTGCGCGGGATGAACGTGACCTTTGTGATTGCCGGAAAAGGCTCGCCCGATGAGAACCGCGAATTGCTGCGGAAGTTCGGAATGCCGTTCCGGACAAGCGAAAAGCAGAACTGAGCCGGTGGCTTGGATAATGGAAAGAACGGGAGGATATCGTGGCTAAGACGTCACTGATTATGAAGTGCAACAGGGCGCCGAAGTTCAAAGTGCGCGCGTATCGCCGCTGCCGGGTGTGCGGGCGCCCGCGCAGCTACATGCGGAAATTTCAGTTGTGCCGCATCTGTTTCCGGAATTTGGCCCTGGAAGGCAAGCTGCCCGGCGTAACGAAGTCGAGCTGGTAGGACAGAGGAACTGCGACGATGTCGATGAGCGATCCGATTGCCGATTTGCTGACGCGTGTGCGCAACGCCATCACGGCGGAGCAACCCACGGTGGATATACCCGCCTCCCGGCTGAAGGAGGAGATTTGCGCCGTGCTGAAGCGCGAAGGTTTCATCCGAGACTACGCGCTGACGGCCGAGCGGGGTACGCCGCGCTGCCAATTGCGCGTCACGTTGAAATACATGCCCGACCGATCCTGCGTGATTCAGGGGTTGCGCCGGGTGAGCAAGCCCAGTTTGCGGGTTTACCGGCAGAGCAAGGATCTCCGGCCGGTCCGCAGCGGCATGGGCATTTCCATCATGAGCACGCCAAAGGGCGTGATGACGGGCAAGGAAGCCCGCGCGGCCAAAGTCGGCGGCGAAGTGTTGTGCGAAATTTGGTAGCGGCGCGGATCCGCCCGCCCGGCGGGAGGCCGCAACGCGTGAATGAGAAGGATTGGAACTGTGTCTCGCATAGGTAAATTGCCGGTGGTGATTCCCGACGGCGTGAAAGCGACCTTACAGGGAACGCGCTTGACGGTAAAAGGGCCGAAGGGAACGCTCGAACGGGATTTGCATCCCGATATGAACGTGGCGGTTCAGGACAAGGAAATCCTTGTAACGCGCCCATCGGACAAGGGCGCCCATCGTTCCCTGCACGGGTTGACGCGCGCGCTCATCCAGAACATGGTGACGGGCGTTACGCAGGGTTTCGAGAAGACCCTCAAAATCGAAGGCGTCGGCTATCGCGCGTCCATGCAGGGAAAGTCGCTCAACCTGGCGCTTGGCTACAGCCACCCGGTGTTGATCGATCCGCCGGACGGCATTGCGTTCGCGGCGCCGGAACCGACCGTCATCAAGGTCGCCGGCATTGATCGGGAACTTGTCGGCCAGACGGCCGCCGACATTCGCGCATGGCGCAAGCCCGAACCGTACAAAGGCAAGGGCATCCGGTATGAGAAGGAATACGTGCGGCGCAAGGAAGGCAAGGCAGGCTCGAAATAAGCCCTTGTCCGCGGCGCGATCGCGCTGCGGGCGCGGAGGAGAATAAAACGGTATGGCAAAGACGAATCGCAAGCAAGTGCTGTTGAAACGGCGTGCGCGCCGAGTTCGCAAGCATGTGTCGGGCACGGCCGTCCGGCCACGCGTAAGCGTGTTCCGCTCGGTGAAGCACATTTACGCCCAGATCGTTGACGACGACGCCGGTTGCACGCTGGCGGCCGCATCGTCGGTGATGCTGAAGATTCCGGGCGGCAATATTGAAGGCGCCAAGGCGGTCGGCAAGGCCCTGGCGGAGAAGGCGCGCGAAAAGGCCATCACGCGGGTATGTTTCGACCGGGGCGGCCGCCTGTTTCATGGGCGCGTCAAGGCCTTGGCGGATGCGGCGCGCGAGGCAGGACTCGAATTCTAGGAGAGGCAAGCTTGAGCACGGAGCGTACATCGAGAAGAGAGCATCGAGGCGAGCGGCGCGATCGCGAGGAAGCGCCCTCCGAATTCATCGAACACGTGGTGAAGGTTTACCGCGTGGCGAAGGTGGTCAAAGGCGGACGCCGCTTCAGTTTTAGCGCGGTGGTCGTGGTTGGCGACGGAAAAGGACGTGTGGGCGCGGCGATAGGCAAGGCTTTGGAAGTGCCTGACGCCATCCGGAAGGGCATTGAGCGCGCCAAAAAAACGATGATGGAAGTTCCCATTGTCAACACGACGGTTCCGCATGAAGTCGTGGGCCGCTGCGATGCCGCGTCGGTTTTGTTGAAGCCCGCGTCGCTGGGCACCGGCATCGTGGCGGGCGGGCCGGTTCGCGCCGTGCTCGAAGCGGCCGGTTACCAAAATATCCTGACCAAGTCGCTCGGATCGAACAACGCGACCAACGTTGTCTGGGCCGCGCTCGATGGATTGAAACAACTCAAGACCGTCGAGACCTACGCCACCATGCGCGGACGCGACGTCGCCGAGATTTTGTAGCGCTTCCGTAAAATAACGACGGCGTCCCCTGCGGCGCCCGAACGAATAAGGACATCGGAATCCATGGATTTGAACACGCTGAAAAATGTGGACGGCGCCCGCCGGTCCCGCACGCGAGTGGGCCGCGGTCCGAGTTCCGGACTGGGTAAAACCTCCGGACGCGGCCACAAGGGTCAAAAGGCACGTTCCGGCTATTCGGCGCGGGCCGGTTTCGAAGGCGGCCAGATGCCGCTGCACCGCCGGATTCCCAAGCGCGGTTTCCATCATGAAAAGCGTTTTCTGATGGCCGAAGTCAATGTGGACGTGTTGGAAAGCAAGTTCGACGCAGGCGAGGAAGTGACCACGGCCGCGCTGGTTGCCCGGGAAATCGTGGATCCGGAACGGGGCGGCGTGAAACTGCTCGGCCGCGGTGAACTTACGAAAAAACTGACGGTCAAGGTCCAGGCGGTATCGCCCGGCGCGCGCGCGAAAATCGAGGCGGCCGGCGGAACCGTCGAGTGCGTCAAACTCGGGGCTGAGTAGGAGGACAAGCGGTGTCGAAGCCAATCGAAGCGTTCCGGAACGCATGGAAAATTCCGGAACTCCGTCGCCGCATCACGTTTACGCTCATTATGCTGGCCATCTACCGGCTGGGCGCGCATGTGCCCACGCCCGGCGTGGACGGAGCCGCCTTGGCCAAGATGATCGGCGGCGGCGGCGGCTTGCTGGGATTCTACGATATCTTCAGCGGCGGCGCATTCAGCAATGCGACCGTGTTTGCCCTGGGCATCATGCCCTACATCAGCGCTTCGATTATCCTGTCGCTTCTGGTGGCCGTCGTGCCCGCGCTCGAAAAACTGTCCAAACAGGGCCAGGAAGGCCAGAAGAAAATCACCGAATACACCCGCTACGGAACGATTGGGCTTTGCATTATCCAGTCGGTCGGCATCGGCATGTTCTTGCAGAATCAAGGCGAAGACATCGTGGCGAATCCCGGTATCGGGTTTCTGCTGATGTGCGTCATCTCATTTACGACCGGTACGGCCTTCATCATGTGGGTCGGCGAACGGATCAGCGAAAACGGCCTCGGCAACGGCATCTCCTTGATTATTTTTATCAGCATCGCTTCCCGCCTGCCCAACGCCATCATCCGCATCTTTCAAATGATCGGCCAGAGTCAGCTCAGTATTTTCCAGGCGCTGATCCTGGTGGCGCTGCTGGGCATCGTCGTCGCCGGCGCCATCTGGATCACGACCGGCCAGCGCCGCATCCCCGTCCAATATCCGCGGCAGGTCAAAGGCCGCAAGGTCTTCGGCGGCCAGCGCAATTACCTGCCCCTGCGCGTCAACCAGGCGGGCGTAATTCCGATCATTTTCGCCAGTTCGATTCTGATGCTGCCGGGCATGCTGCACGGCGCGATCGCCATCCCGGCGATAGACGATTTCATCACAAACTGGTTCGACTACAATGGATTTTTCTACAACGCGATCTATGTGATCCTGATCATCTTCTTTTCGTATTTCTACACGGCGATTACATTCAATCCCGTTGAAATTGCCGACAACATGAAGAAATACGGCGGGGTGATCATGGGCGTTCGGCCGGGCAAGGCCACCGCCGAATATCTCAACACCGTCATGGTCCGAATCACGCTGGTCGGTTCGTTGTTCCTGGCGGTCGTCGCGCTGTTGCCCAATATTGTCTATAGGTTTTTGCAGGTGTACGACTGGACCATCGTGGGTTTCTTCGGCGGTACGAGCCTTCTCATCCTCGTTGGCGTTGCGCTCGATACCGTGCGGCAGATCGAACAGCACCTGATCATGCGTCATTATGACGGATTTTCGGCCAAAGGACGCCGCCTGCGCGGCAGGAGAGGGTGATCATGGGATTGCGTATCGTCATGCTCGGCGGACCGGGCGCCGGAAAAGGCACCCAGGCAAAACGGATGTCGGAAGCATACAAACTTCCGCACATCTCGACCGGCGATATTTTCCGCGCCAATCTGCGGGAAGGGACCCCGCTGGGCTTGGAAGCCAAAAAATACATGGATGCCGGCAAACTCGTGCCGGATCAGTTGACCTGTGAGATTGTGGCCGACCGCATCGCCCAAGGCGATTGCGCGGGCGGATATCTTCTGGACGGATTTCCCCGTTCGTTGCCGCAAGCGGAAACCTTCCAGCAGTTACTGGTGTCCCGCGGCGAGGCGCTGGATCTGGCCATCAACGTGGATGTGAACGACGACGTGATTGTCGCCCGGTTGTCCGCGCGCCGGTCGTGTCCGAAGTGCGGTGCGATTTACAATCTGCAATTCGGCCCGCCGAAAAAGGACGGCGTCTGCGATGTGGACGGTGAAGCCCTCATCCAGCGGCAGGACGATCAGGAAACGACGATACGCGAACGGTTGCGCGTTTATCATGAGACGACGGAGCCGATCATCGCTTATTATGAACAGCAAGGCATTTTGAAGACCGTTGACGGGGAAGCCCCGCCCGACGCGATCTTCGCGAAAATTGAAGAAATTGTGACCGCGGCTGGAGCCGCACGCTGACCGTGATTGCCCTTCGCACAGCGCGCGAAATCGCCATTTTGCGCGAGGCGAACCGGATCGTGGCGGATGTGCTGAGCGTCATGGCGGAGCATGTGGCGCCCGGAGTGACGACGCGCGATCTCGATACGCTGGGCGAACGGCTGATCCGTGAACGCGGGGCTATCCCCTCGTTCCTGGGTTATCGCGGCTATCCGGCGGCCACGTGCATTTCGGTGGATGAGGTGATTATCCACGGGATTCCGGGGCCGCGGAAGTTGCGCGCGGGTGAAATCATCGGCATGGATGTCGGCGTCCTGTACAAGGGCTATTATGGCGACGCGGCCCTGACGGTACCCTGCGGCACAGTTGATCCGGAACGGACACGGCTGCTCGAAGTGACGGATCGCGCGCTGGCGGCCGCCATTGCGGCCGCAACGCCCGGCAACTGGCTACAGGACATTTCGCGCGCGATTCAACGCACGGCGGAGTCGGCCGGTTTTTCGGTCGTTCGGGTGTTTGTGGGCCACGGCATCGGCACTTCGATGCACGAAGATCCGCAGATTCCGAATTTCGACACGGGAGAGCGCGGATGCCGGTTGAAACCCGGCATGGTGTTCGCACTCGAACCGATGATCAACGCGGGCACATTCGATGTGCGGATTCTGGAAGACCGGTGGACGGCCGTGACGGCCGATGGACGGCCCAGTGCGCATTTCGAGCATAGTATTGTGGTTGGCGAGAGAGAGGCGGAGATTTTGAGCCTGACGCCCCGCCGGGCGTGGGGCCTGCCAAAGCGCGCCTCATAACGGAGAGTATGCAAAAAGAAGAAGCGATAGAGGTGGAAGGTACGGTGGTTGAGTCGCTCCCGAATGCGATGTTTCGGGTCGAACTCAAGAACAAGCACCGGATTTTGGCCCATGTGTCGGGCAAGATGCGGATGAATTTTATCCGGATTCTGCCCGGCGACCGCGTCAAACTTGAAATGTCGCCGTATGACCTGACGCGGGGCCGGATTACCTACCGGTACAAATGACAAAGCCGTAGCAGGCCCGTAACGGATGAAACACCCCGCCACGCGCGGGTATGGAGCGATAACGATGAAAGTGCGCAGTTCAACGAAAAAAATTTGCGAGAAGTGCAAGATAATCAAGCGCCACGGGCGCATTCGCGTGATCTGCGAAAATCCGCGGCACAAACAGCGCCAGGGATAACCGGGTCATGCCGGCCGATTCAGGCGCGATAAGGGTAGGAGAAAACAGTTTATGGCTCGTGTAGTGGGTGTGGACCTTCCGCGTGACAAACGCGTGGAAGCCGGACTTCAGTCCATTTTTGGCATAGGGTTGACGCGTGCGCGGGAAGTGCTTGGCAAGGCCGGCGTGAACGGCGATACCCGGGTGCGCGACCTGACCGACGAGGAAGTCAGCAAACTGTCCACCGTCATTCAAAACGACTACAAGGTGGAAGGCGACCTGCGCCGCGAAATCAGCGCCAACATCAAGCGTTTGATGGACATCAATTGTTACCGGGGCCTTCGGCACAAGCGCGGCCTGCCCGTCCGTGGACAACGATCGCACACCAACGCCCGCACCCGCAAAGGGCCGCGTCGGGCGACCATCAAGAAGAAATAGGAGGATTTGACGCGTGGCCAAAGAAAAACGAACCACTCCCGGCAAGGCCAAGACGGCCAAGAAGCGCCGCTCGGCGCTCAATGTGACGTCGGGCGTCGCCCATATTCTGGCGTCGTTCAACAATACCATCGTCTCGATTACCGATATGCAAGGCAATGTGGTGGCATGGTCGAGCGCGGGGCAGGCCGGCTTTTCCGGCTCCCGAAAAAGCACGGCGTTCGCGGCGCAGTTGGCGGCCGAGCAAGCCGCGCGCAAGTCGATCGACGCGGGAATGAAAGAAGTCCGCGTCTACGTGTGCGGCCCCGGAGCAGGACGTGAATCGGCTATCCGCGCCATCCAGGCGGCGGGTCTCGATGTCACGCTTATCCGCGACGTGACCCGGATTCCGCACAACGGATGCAGGCCGCGGAAACGCCGCCGCGTGTAACCGGCAGTTGGCGGCGGACGCCGGGCGGCGTTGCGCCGGCTCGTTGAACTTCGGGCGGCAAGGCCGGAGAATTCCTGCGGCCCATGCGAATGAACCCGCGCGCGCGCGGGCTTGGCGAAAGGTCAAGATACATGATTGCAAAAGATTTTGTGACTCCGAAATGGGTGAAAATCGAAGACGATGCGGACGAACGCTTTGCGCGTTTCGTGATCGAACCCTTTGAGCGGGGCTATGGAACGACCATCGGAAACGCGTTACGGCGCGTGTTGCTGGCGTCGCTTGAAGGTTCGGCGGTTACCGCGATCCGAATCGAAGACATCCAACATGAATTTTCCGCCATTCCCGGCGTCCGGGAAGACGTGACCGACGTCGTGCTCAATTTCAAGCGCTGCCAATTGCGCCTGAACCGCGACGAGCCGATCATTTTCTCCTTCCACCACAAGGGCGCCGGCGAAATTACCGCCGGAGAGGTCTTCAAGAACGCCGATGTGGATGTGTTCAATCCGGACCTTGTCATCTTTACCGTGACGTCGAAGTCCGCCAAGATTGAAATGGAGATCAAGGTGGCCCGCGGGCGCGGCTATGTTACGGCCGAACACTTCGAACTCGAACACGCACCCCTTGGCACCATCTATCTCGACGCGAATTTTTCGCCGGTGACGAAGGTCAATTTCCAGGTCGAGGATGCGCGTGTCGGGCAAGTGACCGATTACGACCGCCTTCTGCTCGAGGTCTGGACCAATGGGTCCATTTCGCCCGAGAAAGCCGTCCAGGAAGCGGCCGACCTGCTCATAGACCATTTCCGCATTTTCACAACACAGGAGGCCGAAACCGGTAAAGAGGGCGGACGCGGCGGCGACAACTCCGAATTGGCGGTTACACTGGCCCGGCCCATCGAAGAACTCGAATTGAGCGTGCGCGCCGCGCACTGTTTGAAAGCCGCCAACATTCGCACCATCGGCGATCTCGTGGTCCGCACGGAATCCGAGATGCTCGATTTCCCGAATTTCGGCAAGAAATCACTCGATGAAATCAAGGCGCTCCTGGAGGGCATGGGGTTGTCCCTGGGAATGAGCGTGCCGGGTTACTCCGCCTCGCCCATCGTGCTCCTCGATGAAGACGACGAAGAAGAATAATAATAACCGGAAGGATATACGCCATGAGGCACCGTAAATCAGGGAGACGGCTGGGCCGTATGATGGCCCATCGCAAGGCGACCATGAAACACTTGGCGGTCGCGTTGTTCACCCACCACGCCATTGAAACCACCGTGGCCAAGACCAAAGAACTGCGCATGTTCGCGGAACCGCTCATTACCCTCGCCAAGATTGACAATGTGGCGAACCGGCGCCGGGCCTTCGCGGCCCTTCGCGACAAGAAGGTCGTGACGGATCTTTTTACCACCATCGGCCCCGCTTTCGCGCAGCGTCCCGGCGGATATACCCGTATTCTTCGCTTGGGCAACCGTCCGGGCGATGCGGCCGAAATGGCCCGGATCGAATTGGTCGGCATGGGCGAACACAAAGAGGCCTAGAACGAAAAGCGGCGGAACCCGCCGCGGCCATGGCATTTTACGCAAGTCCACACACAAGAGCGGCCGGCCAGCCGCTCTTGTGTGTTTACCGGCGGACCGCAAGGAGGCACGGATGGTTCGTTTTGGAATCTTGGGCGCCGGACATTTCGCGGCGGCGCACGTCAAGGCGCTGGGAACGATGCCGGATCGCGCGCGCGTGGCCGGTTACGCCCGGCGGGATTCAGGAACACCGTTCAGGGAAGGCGAGGCCGCGGGCGCGTGCGCCTTTTCGCCGGATGCGTTGATCGCTTCGGAAGAGATTGACGCGGTTTGCGTCTGTGTACCCAATCACCTGCACCGAACCTATGCCGAGGCCGCCCTGCGCGCCGGCAAACATGTCTTCTGCGAAAAACCGCTGGCCCTGTCGTCCGAAGACGCCGACGCGATGCTCCGCACGGCGGAAGAAAGCGGGCGCATCCTGATGGCCGGACATCTGGCCCGCCATATTCCGGCCTATGCGGCCGTCAAAGACCTCTTGGCGGGGGGAAGCCTGGGCACACCACGCATCGTGTACGCCAGCCGGATGCATTGCGGCGGCGGGCGGTCGTGGCGCATGGACGCGGCGCAGGGCGGCGGGGTCATCTTCGACTTGCTCATTCACGATATCGATCTGTTGCGCTGGTACATCGGCCGGCCGCGCTCCGTTGTGGCGCGGGGACACCGGCACGAGCAGGGCGGCTACGATTACATCGGCGGGATCTTGTCTTATGAGAACGGCGTCATGGCCGTTGTGGAAGGCGGTTTCGTATTCCGTCCGCCGGCGGGATTGCGCGCCACCATGCGGATCGTTTGCGAACGCGGCCACATCGAAATCAACACCCACGACACCCATGCGCCAGTGCGCATCTTTGAAGAGGGCCGCCCCGAACGCCTCATCGGGGTAAAACTCGACAACCTGCATCTGGACGGGCTTGCCGCCGAGTTCACGGAGTTTCTCGATACGATCGACGGGATGCCGCCCCGGCGCCTGCATCTGCGGGATGCCCGCGACGCCGTCGCCGTGGCCGATGCCATTGTCCGGGCCGCCGATACCGCGGCGGAAGTCTTCCTCGCCTGATACGGCGCATGGTGTTTTCATCCTGGATTCGGCAGTCGAAACCCGGTTCCAGTACGCAAGGCGTGGACTTTATGGACGAAGTGGACAAACCCGCCAATCCCCTTTGGGATGAATTCCGATGTGTCCATATGCGCGCCGCGATTGACTTTTCGTGCTGTGCTTTGTTCCAATACGCTCCGATTGCGCTGCGTTCGGCGGCCGGCCCGGAAGAAAAGCGATAACGAAGACGTAAGGGACCTTGTCGTCATACGGTTTGTTGCGTGTCGTTTTCCGCGCGGGTCCATTGCGCGTGCGGGGACCTGTTCACCTCCGGCGGATACGGCCGAATGCAAGCCATCGTGCGTGTGGGCGGAGAAGGACATGGCGGATACAACGCGGCAATATGACCCATGGAGATATGCCACATTCCTATTGTGGTTGATCCTTTTCATGGCCGGCCTCGTTCCCGAACCGGTGTTTCTGATGCTGCGGGAAGCGGGCGGCGTGCTTACCCAGCGCGCGCTTGTGAATTCGCCGCATGCCATTACGGTGGCGCTCGCGGGATATGTCGCCGTATTCGTGTACCACCGCTGCCGCGACGGGGGCGATTCGCCCGGCGCCGCGCAGGACAAAGCCTTACAGATGGCCATCGTCGCGCTTCTGGCCTTTATGCCTGTGGATCCTGGGTCTGTCCTGGCCGCGCACACCGCCCCCGTCCTGGAACACCGGATCGTGCTGTATGGCGCCGCGTTGTTCAAACTGGCCGCGTGGTGGTCCTTGCTGGCTTTGTTTATCCGGTATTATCTGTTTCGGGGCGATGACGCCTTTACGGAAATCGGATCCCTGTTTCCCAGCACCCGAAAGCCGGACCCTTCGCCGTCCTTGGATTCATCGGACCCGGATGTAAGCCATCCTACAAATCACAACAAGGAATAATGGATTTGAGCGTCCAAAAACGTCTTATTTGTAATCCAGATTACAAATAAATTTTATCCTTTTGTGATCTACTTCATGAAAATCTGGACGACAAAATGCAAACGCAAAATGGATATGATTTCTAGCTTCTTGTTATATAATAAGTTACGCAATAATCGCCATGCGGGGTCAACGTCATACGACCCTATTGCGTTATAACGACAAATGGGCTACACTAACTGCGAAGGTTGTGATGAGACCTTCCGCGGGGCATCTCGAATGAGACCGTGGATATTCGCCGTAGTGGCGGCGGCAATACCGGCTGCAACGTTTGCGCAAGGTGTGCTGCAGATCGGCGAGTTGACAGTTGAATCGAATCAGGTGACGATTCCGGTGTATTTGGGCGGAAACGTTGGCGCGGGAGTAGCCGCGGCCGATTTTCGTGTCATCTATGACCCCAATGTGCTACGTCCGGTTTCCGCGACGGCAGGAAGCGCGGCGGCGGATGCCGACAAGCGTGTGATGGCCAACGAAGCGGGCTCCGGCGAGTACGTGGTGGTCATGATGGGAATGAACCAGACGGCCCTTACCTCCGGCGAGATCGCCCGGGTCGTGATGGAGCGGACATCCAATGCGGGTCCGGGCCAGTGGAAACTTGGCCTAAGCCGGCCAACCCTGTCCACGACGGACGGCAGCATTATTGAAAGCGCCGTTGCGCCATATACGCCCGCCAGCGGGCAGGATAAGACCGATGAACCGGCGGAATCGGCGCCTGATGAAACGGACGCGGAAAAGACCAGCGACTCCGCGCGCGGCCAACCTGCGGGAATCCATCCCACCGGCTTGGTGAAAGCGCGCGAGGAATCGGCGGCCCGGCCAGGGCAAATTCGCCCGGTAGGCCGTGGCGGCAACACAGCCGCGGCATCCGGCAAGGATCGCAAGCCATTCGAAGAGGCGCTTCAGTTGCAAAAAGAGGCGCGTGGCGCCATTGCAACGCCGGGTGCTGGAGGCGTGGATAATTTGCATTCCGCGTTACCGGACGAAACAAACGAAACCGGTGCGAACGTTTTGTCGGCGGCCCAAAAGGCCACGCAAGACAAGACGGCGCAACGGGCGGCAATAAAAACATTTGAATCAACGAGGTCCAACCCTGAAGGAAGGACTGCGACGTCCCGAATGGAGGCCGGAAACGGTCCCGCGGGCGGGACATGGAAGGCCATTGCGGCGGGAATCGCCGCAGGCGTGGTGGTGGCCATCCTCAGTCTGATAGTCCTTCGCCGACAGGTGTTTGGTTAGATCTTCCCCCGAAGAGAGGATGTCTAATCCTCTGCGGACCTCCGGCGCAATGCCGGAGTGACGCACCTCACCGGAGATGCCGGGCGCCCCCTCCCGGCATCTCCACCCCCATTAATGCCGGGCGCCCCCTCCCGGCATTTTTTCTTTTTAACCCCCACCCGGTTGTTCCTGGTTGCGCCAGGGACGCGGGTTTTGTTAGTATTACGATCATGAAAAATATCATACTTTTTTGGCGCCGCCGCACGGGGATTGGTTTTTCGGTAGGCGGAATCGCGATTTTTTTCTGGATGGCGGTCGGTTGGACGCCTTCGATTTATGCCGCACAGCAGGAAACCGATATCATGGCGGGAACATCGCTGGCCGGTGAATTGGTGGAGCGGCTGTTGGGACCGCCGGTTTCGGTCCGTCCGCTACTGCCGCCCAACATGTGTCCCGGTCATTACGATGTCCGGCCCGGCGACATTGCCGCGCTGGCCGCCTGTCGGATCCTCATTCTCCATCCCTGGCAACGGGATATGCCGAATGTGGCGTCCGCTATCCGGGCGGCCAAACTTCCGGAATCGCGCATTTGTGTCATTCCGGCGCCCGGGAACTGGATGCTTCCCGATCTTCGCGCCGGGGCCGCTCGCGCGGCGGCCCAAGCGTTGGCGATAGTATGGCCGGATCGCGCGGCATCGCTGGCGTCCGTGGCGGAAGCCATCGCCGCCGATTCGGTTGCGGTGGGCGCGCGGGAAAAGGCGCGGCTCGACGAGTGCGGCGCGGGCGGCGTCAAGGCGCTTTGTAACGAACAACAAGAGGCGTTTGCCCGTTGGGCGGGGATTGACTTGGTGGGCACGTTTGGCCGCGCGGAAGGCATGAGCATGGGGCGGATGGATGCGTTGATTTCCCGCGCGCGGGAAAGCAAGGCCGCGCTCGTGATAGATAATTTGCAAAGCGGAGATGTAAAGACGGGCGAAGCCCTTGCCCGTGGCGCGGGGGCGGCGCATGTGGTTCTGACCAATTTTCCGGGAACGGAACCCGGTGCGGAGACATGGGAAGAAACACTGCACCGGAATGTGGACCGGATCCTTGCGGCGATTGTCCGATGGCGCGGCGGCCATGGATGATCTGCCGGTAGATATTCGCGATGCCACGGTGGTGCGCAACGGCCGGTGCGTGCTGCGCCGCGTCACGCTGGGCGTGCGCCGTGGGGAATTCGTGGGGGTAATCGGACCCAATGGCGCGGGAAAGACTACTCTCCTCATGGCGATCAACGGGATGGCCTCGCTTTCCTGCGGCGCTATCCGAACCCTTGGCGTTGCGCTGCCTTCGTATCTTCCGCACCGGTTGCGGCGCCGCATCGGATACGTCGCCCAGGTTGAACGAATCGATCCCCGGCTGCCCATGACCGTCAGGGAGACCGTGGGTTTGGGCGCGGCCGGACGGCTTGGATTTTTTCGCCGTCCGTCACGGAGCGACCGGCAAAAGATCGCGGACGCATTGGAACAGACCGGTATCGCGCATCTGGCGGAATGTCCCATTGGACAGTTGTCCGGCGGAGAATACCAGCGAACAGCCATCGCGCGGGTGCTGGTTCAGACGCCGGATCTTTTTTTGTTCGACGAGCCGGCCGCTTCGATCGATCCGCGGGCGCAACAGGATATTCTGTGTCTGATCCAGGACATCCACCGCGCCACGAACGCCACCACGCTTTATGTGACCCATGATCTCGGCACGCTTCCCGAAGAATGCACACGGCTTGTGCTGATGAAAGACGGGGCAATCTGGCGCGAAGGCGTCCGAGAGGCGATGTTGCAGCCTGCGCTGCTCGATAACCTGTACACGACGTCGTGCGCGAATAACCGCGGTTGTGAGCCGGAGGGGTGAGGCGGGATGTTTTTTGGACAGGAGTTTTTCTGGAACGCTCTTCTCGCAGGCCTCTTTGCCGGCGTTTCCTGTTCGCTTGTGGGGGCTTTCGTGGTCACCATGCACCTGTCGTTTCTGGGGGTTTGCATTGCGCACGCGGCATTTGCGGGTGCGCTGATGGGGGTGTGGCTTGGATTCGATCCGCTTGCCGGCGCGCTTTGCTACAGTCTGGCCGCCTCGGCGTTGGTGGGGCCCCTATCGGACCGGGGTGAACTCAGTCCGGACGCTTCGATAGGAATTATTTTTTCATTGACGATAGGATTGGCCTTTTTGTTTCTTGGTCTTGCGCCCGGATCGCATACCGAAGCGCTTTCCCTGTTTTGGGGCAACATCCTGACGGTGTCCCGTTCGGATTTGCTGCTTCTGGGCGGGGTATCGGCGGCGATTGTGATCGGAATGGTGTTGTTCAACAAGGAAATTCACGCCACGGCCTGTCATCGCCCGGTCGCCACGGCCGTGGGCATTCCCGCCACGCTTGTGTTCTATGGGATGTTGTTTGCCACGGGCGTGACCATCGCCGTGAGCCTGCGCGCCATCGGCGGCCTGCTGATCTACTGCCTCGTGATCAATCCGGCGGCTTCGGCCATGCAGATAACCTATCGTTTCAACCGCATGCTGGCGATCTCGGCGTTTTTCGGCGCCGGCGCCTGCTGGGCGGGCTTGCTGGCGTCCTATGTCTGGGATCTGCCTGCGGGAGCAACCATTGTGGTGGTTTCATCGCTGGTATTCGCAGTCTGCACGGCGTTGTCGCCCAAAAAGAAAGGGATGTCATGGAAACGGGCGGACTCGGCGGGATGAACCGGCGGATTCGGGACTTTTTCGACGAACGGGCGGAAAAATGGGATGAAATAGTGTGTCCGCAACATGCGGAGCGGCTGGCCGCGTTGATGGCGCGGCTGGACATTCCGCGGGAAGCGAGCATCTTGGATGTGGGTTGTGGCACGGGCGTTCTTTTTCCGCTGCTTGCGCCGGCGGGTGGGCATGCGCGTCATGTCGTAGCCATGGATGTGTCGTTCAACATGCTGCAAGCGGCCGTTCGCCGGGCCGGTTACCCAAGCGATCGGACCGCCTGCATCCAAGCCGATGCACTGGCGCCTCCCTTCAAGGATGCCGTGTTCGATTGGGTTGTGTGCAACAGCGTCTTTCCCCATTTTCCGGACCAGGGCGCCTGTGCCCGGCAACTGGCGCGGGTGCTTGTTTCCGGCGGACGCTTCGTGATCTGCCATAGCCAGAACAGGGAGGCCATCAATGCCATGCACAATGCCCATGGCGGCGCGATCGGGGGTCATGAATTGCCGGATGAGTCCTTCATGGTTGCCCTAATGGAACGGGCCGGGCTGCGGCCGATTCTGCTGGAAGACGCTTCGGATCATTATCTTTTGCTCGCGATAAAAGAAGGGATAAACGTCTGAACCGGGAATCGGCCGCCGAACACGGCGCTTTCGTTGTGAGCGAAGTGGACCGGGTGGACATCGTTCAGAGGGAGAAACGTTTCCCGGGATTGTTTCGTCCATAAAACCCACCTTGTCCATCCTGTTCATCCTAAAATCGGCAGTTGAACGCGGCTCTTTCGATCAAACCATGGACGAGATGGACGTTGTGGACCCAGTGGACTTCACCCGAAAGGGGATTGATTTTCTTGTCCATTTCGTCCACAAGGTCCACGACGTCCAGAGGATAACACATAGAATCCGATCTTGACTGCCGAATCCAGGTTCATCCTGTCCACTTGCATTTGTCCGGGGGTTTCCGCAGGATATCGGGCCATGAGCAGCCGAGTCGAAAAAAACACGGCATTTCAGACGGGCGCGACATCCGGGATTTTGGACTCGCCGTTCCACTCCGGACGCCTTACTTGGAGCGACGCCTTGTGAGGCTTTTCGTGCGAGTGTTTGCCGTGGCGGCCATCGCCGGCTTCGCCTTTGCGGCGGGGTATCTGGCGCATCGCAACGAGTGGATCCCTTTTACATGGCGCAATGGCTTTCGGGCGTGGCTACAGGGGCCATCCTCCGGCGCGGGCGCGTCCGGGGATTGGTCACCGCACCTTCCCGAATCGTCGAAGCATGCCGAACTCGACGCCATCGGTTATCTACAGGCCTATACGCCCGCGCCCGCGCAGAGCGGCGTTACGTTGTTTCGCGAGGATGCCGCCCAGCCGGGTTACAACCTGTACAATTCGGGGCATGCTCCGGAGGCGTATCTGATGGACATGACCGGACGTGTGCTGCACACCTGGCGGCGCGCGTTGCACGAAGTCTGGCCCGGTTATGTTCCCCCGCCGTATCTTCGCCATGCCGCAATGCAGTATTGGCGCCGGGTGCGGTTGGGCGAACAAGGCGAGTTGTTCGCCCTGTTCGACGGCATTGGTCTTGTCAAACTCGACAAGGATTCCCGTGTGCTGTGGAGTCATGAAGGCCAATGCCACCACGATCTCGACATCGCCAAGAACGGCGCTATCTATGTTCTGACCCAGAAACTCGAACGGGTGGCCTGCCTGAATACCCGTAAAGAGGTTCTGCATCCCACCGTCACGGAATTGGCGCCCGATGGACAGGTCCGCCGTGTATTATCGCTTGCCGTCTGCTTTGCGCAATCACCGTATGCGCCGCTGTTGGATGGGCTTCCGGATACGATAGATGTGTTCCACGCCAATACGATCAAGTTGATCGACGGGAGGCTTGCAAGCCGTTCCGATTTATTCCGCGAGGGCAACCTGCTGGTTTCGATACGTTCGATCAATACCATCGCCATTGTGGATCCGGATCGCGAAACCGTCGTATGGGCCTTGACGGGTTTGTGGCGGCAGCAGCACGAACCGATACTGCTCGATGATGGCAACCTGATCGTTTTCGACAACCAAGGCGATCGGGGCCGATCGCAAATCCTTGAAGTGGAACCCTTCACGCAGCGGATTGTATGGCGCCACGGGGGATTTGATTCGCAATACTGTGGATCGGTCCGGCGGTTGCCGAACGGCAACACGCTCATCACGGAAACCAACGGCGGACGAGCCTTCGAGGTTACGCGGGATCACGCGATGGCTTGGGAATTCTTCAACCCCCACCAGCGGGTCGAAAACGGCGTGCCGATGATTGCCGCCCTGCTTGAAGTCGAACGGTTGCCGCTGCAGGGCGATTACGGGTGGCTTGCCCGTTGAAGGGGTGATTTCCACCGCGCGGCGGGCGGGCCCGGCGTGCTGAAAAAGTTTGCGCGGGTCTGTTGCATGGCATTTGGGCCGCGGGTATAATGCGATCGCGTGAAGGGCTTTCTTCGTTCGCGATGTAATAGCGCGGCGCCGAGTGGATACCGCGCGGCACGAGGAGGACGTTTCGCATGACGATGACCAAGCGGGAACTGGTAATCAGCGTGGCCATGCAGTTGGGCATGACCCAGAGCGATGTGGCGAAGATCATCGAGAGCGCTTTCGATGCCATAACGCAGGCGTTGGCCCGGGGAGACCGTTGGGAGTTGCGTGATTTCGGCGTGTTCGAGGTCAAGACGCGCGCGTCGCGCATCGGGCGCAATCCCCGGACGGGCGAGCAGGTGCCCGTGCCCGAACGCAAAGTCGTCAATTACCGGCCTGGAAAGAAAATGAAGCAGATCATCTGCGGAGAACATGACGGTTCCAGCCAGAATGATCCCGCCGTTTCATCCGGCGGCGAGTAGCCGTTATCCTTCGGATCAAGGCGTTTCCTGATGAAAATCCTTGCGGTGGACACGTGTACCGCGTTCAATGCGGTTGCCTTGTGCGAAGACTCCGCCGTTCTGGCCGAGACAAACGTCCTTTGCGGGCGCGCCCATTCGGAACGCCTGATTCCCACCGTGGATTGGTTGTTGGCGGAAACGGGACTTGGGTTGGCCGACGTGGATTTGCTGGCGGTGGCCATCGGTCCCGGCTCGTTTACCGGGGTGCGGATTGGCGTGGCGACTTGGAAGGGCTTGGCCCTTGCGGCCCGCAAGCCGCTCGTGGGTGTGCCGACTCTCGATGCCATGTCGCTTCTTTCGGCGGTTTCGGACGGAATTGTCTGCCCATTGATTGATGCGCGCATGAAAGAGGTCTACGGGGCCGTTTATGCGTTCGATCGGGGCGTCCGCCACAAATGTTCTCCCGACCGCGTGGGGCCGGTGGAAGTTGTCGCGGCGGATCTTCCCGAAGCGCCGGTGTTGCTGGGTGACGGCACCGAGTTGTATCGCGATCGCATCCTGGCTTTGAGACCGCACGCACGGATTGTCCCGCCGATGCACCTGAATCCGCGCGCGGCGGCGGTGGCGCAGGAAGCGTTCAACCTTGTTCAATCGGGCGCGGATACGGATCCCGCGCATGTGTCGCCCGTGTATCTTCGGCAGTCGCAAGCCGAGGAAAACCGCGCGCGCCGGTCGCGGCCGGCCGCCCCCGTCATTTAAAGGCGCGGGCCATGGCCCAATCCGCGGAGACATTACGTCCGCCGGAACCTCTTGCGTTTGTTCACATCGAGGAGGAACACCTTCCGGAGGTGCTCGCCATCGAGCGGGAAGCGTATCCCGATCCGTGGTCGGAGCGCATGTTCCGGCAGGAAATCGAACAAAACATTTCTTTTTTTTATGTGATGCTTTTCGAGGGACGCGTGGCGGGATACGTCGGATTTTGGCTGGTCGTGGATGAGGCGCATATCACGAGCGTAACGGTTCGCGATTGTTATCGCCGGCGGGGTTTTGGGCGGCGCGCGATGGAATTTATTCTCGACCAGGCGAAACGCCTCGGCGCCCATCTGGTTACACTCGAAGTTCGGACATCCAACCTTCGCGCACAGGCCCTCTATGCAAGCATGGGGTTCAATATCCTCTATCGTCGAAGAAATTACTATAACAACCGGGAAGATGCGCTTGTGATGGTGTTGCCGCTTGTCAATTCCCGGAATTAGTTCGCGGTTTGTCCCCTCGTTTATTGACCTTTGCCCTGTCCTTTGTCTTGGATTCGGCAGTCAAGATCGGATTCTACGTGCTATCCTCTGGACGTGGTGGACCTTATGGACGAAATGGACAAGAAAATCAATCTCCTTGCGGGTGAA
>Ga0101944_10002974_pt1 | contig 25211 bp, 20 predicted proteins | sample DewCreD2012metaG_FD_75245 | JGI IMG/M metagenome (GOLD analysis project Ga0101944, IMG submission 75245) | Hot spring sediment bacterial and archeal communities from British Columbia, Canada, to study Microbial Dark Matter (Phase II) - Dewar... ... | reverse complement strand
GCAACGGTTACCGTTCCCTGAATGAAGGCGATATGGTAAGCCTTGAAATCCAGAATGGACAAAAGGGACTTCAGGCAGCAAAAGTAAAGAAGCTGTAAAAAATCACGTTACCGTAAAAGCGCTTCAGATAATTTTCTGAAGCGCTTTTTTCTTAACAGTCAATGAACAAGCAATAAAAAAAATGTCCTGCTATAATTTTTCTTGTGAATAATTAAATTAAAAGCTATATAAACAATATAACTATTGAAATATTGGTATGTTTTTAAACCAGAGCGCAAAAGCTTCTGTGGAACCATCGGAGCGCAGGGGTATTTTATGACAACGATTACAACTATAGAGGACATCGTAACGCTGGCATTAGACAAAGAAAAAGAGGCGGTTCAGTTTTATACAGAAGCCAGCGAGATAGTTAGAAATCCTGGTACTAAAGCTATGCTTAAAGAGCTGGCTGCAGAAGAACAGAAACACGTTGCTATGCTTACCGACATTAAATCAGGAAAAACCTTAGAAAGCATCGGCGCACAACGACTCCCACCCACCATGGACCTCAGCAAATATCTTGTCTCCGAACCAATAAGCACACACAGCACGCCCCAGGATATCATGATCATTGCCATCAAAAGAGAAGACCGGGCTATAGCCTTTTATTCAAGCCAAATACCAGTCGTCAAAGGAACCGACCTGCAGCACGTATTTGAACATTTATTACAGTGGGAACAGGCGCATAAGGAGCGATTGGAGAGTGAGTATGACCGAGTGGTATTAAAAGACAACTAAATTTATCTATGAAAAATACCATTTGTAATAAAAAGTATCCCTGTCCCGACTGTAATTTTTGCCAATTCTGCGCAGCAGTCCGCTGTATTGCGTGCCGGCGACCACAACAGAGCCAAAAGCTGACCGCGGAACAGCAGATAGCGCGTTATGAAGAATTGAACCTTGATCGCAGAAATCCCGGTGAACCACTTTATTTTAAAGAGTAGCACCTGGGCTTTTTTAAAAAATTGCCGTCTACCGCTGGTAGTATATATTTACTGCCTCATGTCCTTATTTTCCGCCCTGGCAGGTGCAGAAGTGGTGCAGCCAGGAGACCGATTTCCACTACTTTACCTGAACCGGCCGCCCGAGCCTGCTGATCAAAACTACCTTGGATTATTGCCGGAACCTTCCACCAGCGTTAAGAAAGACGTATTTACTCTCACAAATATAACTGCAGAACTAATAGTATTAGAATTTATAAACCGTTACTGCCCATCGTGTCAGGCTCAGATGCCTATCATGAATGCGACCTATGCTGTTATTGAAAAAAACCCTGAGCTCAGACATAAGGTGAAAATTCTCGGTGTAGGATCTGGAAATAATGAACAAGAACTAAAAGAATTTAAAACAGAACAGTCAATACCATTTCCCTTAATTCACGATCCCGAATTTACTGCCTATGACACAATTGGAGACCCCGGAGGAACACCGTTTACGATACTGGTTCGAAAGGTTGATAATCGCTGCATCATTCTTTCAACCCATCTTGGTCGTATCAATTCAGCAGAAGAACTTTTAAAAGATATACACAATGCATTAACGCTCGATCCTGCCTCGCTTCAAGCATTAGCTGCACAAACGGTGGTGCCCCGTGGGGACAGCAGAGCGCTGAGCCTCGCATTAACCGAAAAAGAGATTGGGCAAAAAATTCGGCACTGTCTGCAGACCAGCTTTCAGGTGGATGCGCCTACTCCCAACATAACCATTACAAAAATTACATTGCCGGGGGAAAAAAAGGTCTTTAAAGGCACTACAAAAAACCAAGGGAAATCGGAAACGCTATATGCAACCGTAATAAGCAGAAAACCAACCTGCGATGTGTGCCACGGGATTCACTTTATTGTCGTCTTTAACCTGTTGGGTGTAATCAAAGATTTTGTACCGCTGCATTTGACCAAGTACGGCAATGCGTTGTGGAGTGCTACTGACACCCAGTTTATGCAAAAAAAGCTGGTGGGGCAATCGGTTATGAATCACCTCCAGTTTAATCCGAAAATTGATGCCGTTTCCATGGCAACGATGACGTCGGCAATAATTTTTAACAGTCTCAATAAACTAAAGGAAACCGTACAAGAACTGCAGCGGATTGAAAAATGACAACTGGACATGCTATATTACTAAACAAATACCGCTATGAGTTGCGGAGATAAAACGAGAGGTAACAGGAGGTTTTATGGATAAAATTGTGGATCCTAAATGCCCCGGTTCCGATCCCACTAAGAAAGCGGTGCCGGAATTATTTGCGTGCCCTGAATGCGGCGGCGATGTTGAGATATGGTCTGACGAAAATAAGGGCAAATGCCAGTCGTGCAATAAAGTGATTCACCGGGACCAACTAAAAAAATAACCTCAACACGAACATGCTGTTTACTCCCGTTGATGAGATTTTTTTAGGGTTGCATAACTTCTTCCACGGGAATGTGAACTTCGGATCGCTTTAAAAACCACGGCATAAAGGGCGCATCCCAGAAAACTGCGTAGGCGTCTCCTGTTTGCCGATACCGCTTATTTTCGTTCAGCCATTGTTCTAATTTTGCCTTTGCTTGAGTGAAGTTGCCGTGGGAATAGGCTCCCCTGATACCAATGCTTGCTACGGTACGCGCAGGCACTGTTGATACCTGAACATTTCCCTCATTAGTCAACACCTTTTTTTTATCCTGTGCCCCTACGTAAAATTTCATCTGGGCATTCTCAATACGTGCTTCTACGGGAGCAGTCATGGCAATTTTGTTTTGGCTAATATAATTAAACAGCCTTCTAAACAAATAATTACGCTCTCCATAATAATTCCCCGGAGTCTCAGCCACGAGCACTGTTGATTCGGGAATAACTTTTACTTCTATACTGCCCGCCGGTGTCTTTTTAAATGCCTGTTCAACCCCGTAAATATTTTTAATCATAAGCGGCACTCCTATAAAAATAAGCAGCACAATAAAAATAACATAACCTATCCACCGAGCAGAAAACGATCGTTTTTCACTCATTGCCTCTCCTTTCGTTAAAAAGATTTAAATGCAATCGCGCACTCTGAAATGCTTATTGGTTATACAAACGATAAAACAGAAACGGCGCACCGCCAATCCACAACAGCACCGCACTCCAGATTCGTCCGGCAAAAATATTGTAGTCCGACCAAAGTCTGTTCCAAGGATGTCTCATGACATAATGGCCGAAAAGAAATTCAAAGCCAATGGTAAGACATATCCATATCAGGCCAACCGCAAACGCCTGTTGAGATGAATCAATCTTCCATAATAGCATAAGCGTCCCAATGTAGATGCCCAATAACACGAGTGCGGTTACAGTAGATAACTGATGAGCCTGCAGCTCATTAAGGTTTTTTGCAAACCAGTACTCCCGTAATATCCCATTTAGAATAGCTATCAGCACCATGGGAACCCACGCGATGACAGAAATTAGCAACACCATAAATCCTTTGTTTTTTAATAAGGGGTTTTTTTAAACTAAGCACTGACAGATTGACAGCTCATGCTCAAAGAACGGTTGGAATTTAAAACAAACCGCCCATGCTGCCTGCATATCCGGTCAGCTCAACATAACCCTTGCAGCTTGTCTGTTTTCCGTGTGACAAACCCTGCCCAGCCACCGCTCCCTCCCAATAAACAATCCCCGTTGTCTGCCTCGTATCAAGTTCCTGGTCAGCAACAAGGGGTGCAAGCGTTATATCAATGTGCTCTGAGGGAATAGTTACTCGCCATCTACTTGGGTAGTTTGCTCCGGTTTTTTGACTCTTCCAGGTATCCAGCACCGTAACGGATATTTCAGAAAGGCTTATGTGCCGATGCCTTCCATCAGGTTCAACCATCGTGCCCGAAGATTCAGGATTCAATGTTTTATTGGTTTTTCGCAATAGGTAAATCATCAAATCTCTGCCGTCAGATAGATGTAGACCGAACCAGTCCCATCCTTCCTGATCCTGGGCAAGCTGCGCGGATCCGAATTCGTGATCAAACCAGCTTATGCCCTGCACCCTAATGAGCGGGCCGTCGGCACTGGTTCTTATACTCCCTGTGGTGTCAAGATCGGTAAACGATATGTAATAAGAAGCCTGTCCCTTTCCCGCTCCCTTCTTGCTGATACCGCCAGCGCCATGATACACCAGCGGCTTTCTCGGAGTCAATTGAAGCTTGAGTTGCATCCCCCTGTTACGTGCTTCAAGAAAAATATCGCTTCCCGCCATGTGCGCTTTCCAATCAAAAAGCCAAACCTCCATATCCCCGGTTATGGCTCCCGCCAATCCGGGACCGGCACGAGACATGCGTTCATCCATTGTAAATATTTTTTTATCAATATCGGTGATAGCAAAATGTGCAACATAAATATCCCGAATAGACCATGAATTGGCGCTCTCGGCAACGTGGTTGCGGAGACCCTGCCGAAAAAAGGTGAGCTGATATCCATAGTGCCTACCTGAGCTATCCGCAAGGTTTCCCGTAACGTACCACCATTCCGTGCGGTATTCCGGATGCGCTCCGTGGTCCCGCGGAAAATCCCAGGCACGCGGAGAAATTGCCACCTGCCATTGAGCGTTTTCATCTCCCTGTGCTGAAAGCCCTGCATTCATATGCAATAAAATCACTGTTTGCAAACTAACAAGGAAAAGTATGCGCTTCAAGAAAAATAGTTTCATGCGACAGCATTACTCCTCGCGTATCTGCATCTGAGGATATAACCTACAAATTCTCCAGACTGGATATAGTGCTGCCCCCAAGCTTGCGAGCAGCGCAGTGATCGCGGCTTGCAGATATGGATTCCATTCAAAATGATAAAAAACCGTCCAGTTAAAACTATGGAGGTTGATAACCTTAATAAGAACAAACGCCAGGGCGGTACCCACGATAGAACATAATACAAAACTGAGAATGCCCATCGCAGCGCCTTCCATTACCGTCATGCCCGCCACTTGCAGCGTGGAGAAACCAAGAGCGCGATAGATGCCAAACTCCCGTTGCCGCTCAATAAACAGCGTGAGGAGGGCGTTCGCAATGCCAAAAAAAGCCACAACTACTGCGATAATACGCATGGAGCGGGTAACTGCAAAGGTGTTATCAAACACGCTGAGGATACTGCTGTGCATCTCTTTTTGGGTTGCCACCGGAAGATTAGCGCGACCGGCATGCAATTTTACAGATTCCATGACCGCCGCGCGGTGCGGATTATCTTTAGTAATGAAAACGGCGACACTGTCAATGGTATGATCATTGAACAGTTGGAGATACGTTGATCGGTCCATCATGATCAGGCCATGTTCACTGGTATAATCGTAAAATATTCCGGCAATGGTTAATTCTGCAGGCCCGTCAACACCGTTAAGGGTTATCGTATCACCCGATCTCAATCCAAACCGGCGATAAAAACTTTCTGATACTATTACGCATCCGGTTTTAACTGAATGCCAACTTTCATTACTTCCCTCAAGCCAGCCAAAACGGGCAAACTCTTGAAGAACAGCGGCATTAACAGCCGCTATGCGGATCATGACCCCGTTATACAGATATTGAACGTTGCGATACGTATCTATCCCGCCGATCCCTCTAATCCGCTTAATTTCATTATAAAATGCTTCAGGCACCTCAATGTCGGCGGACAGCGCAATGTATAAATCAGCGGCAAGCTGGCTGTTCATCCACCACTGCACAGAACTCCTGAAGCTCCCAATCATTGACCCAAGCCCAACCAGCATTGAAAGAGCAACCATGAATGCTGCAATTGCCACGGCCGTGCGGCTCAAGTTGGCACGGATATTAGCGGCAGCAATTTTGCCGGTAATGCCGCCGATATAATAAAGGGTTATCTTTAAAAGCGGACTGATGCCTATAAGAACCAAACTGGTAATAATGCTCGCACTGCATAGCAGTAAAAAAGCGCCGGCAAATCCCCAATAAACATTACTGCGTGCAGCCGACATAAAAACAAGACTCAAGAACAGCACGGTGCTTCCTCCTGCTGCGGCCTTCAGCATGGCTGCGGCTTCATTTCTGCTTCTAACGCGGCCTTGAAGCGCAGTTACCGGGTCAATGCGCGACAATTCACCCAGCGGAAAAATTCCCCCGGCAATACTTGCCCCGCACCCTAACGCCGCGCCATAAACAATAAATAGCCAACTCCAGGACGGGGCCTCGGGCGCTACAAAAAAATACAAACTGCTGATTGTTTTTCCGATCAAGACGGTGAGAATCTGTGTCAGGAAATACGCCAGCACGCCGCCGATCACACCACCTAAAATACCAAATAAAATAATCTCAGCAAGAAAGGCAAAAACGATTTCCCCGGTCCGCGCGCCCAAGCTGCGCAGTATCCCTGCATCTTTCTTGCGGCTTACTACGCCAAACATGGCGGTGTTATAAATAAGAAACACTCCCACAAAGAGGGCAAACAGAGAAAGCGCTTCAAGATTTAGCCGGTAGGCAGTCAGCATATCATTCAGCACCGCAGTTTTTTGTTCGCGTGCCTGAACAATAAAGCCTTTTTCCCAACGGGATTTAAACGTTTTTGCATCGCTTTTTAGAATGAGTTCAATGCGATCAATCCGGCCGGCAAGGTCGAAGATATTTTGCGCGTGTGAAATATCCATGAGCATCAGAGGGTCTCCCGAGGGATTAAGAAATATACCGGCAACAGTAAAGTCGCCGCGCTTGGTTTTGATGGTAGCTCCCTGCGTGAGCCCCCATTGCGCCGCAACCCCGGAATCAATAAAAACTGATTTCTGATCAAACAAAAAACTCACCGCTTCTGCTGCGCGCCGCCGTGCAATAAAAGAAATCGTGACAAAAGCTGGCCTCAAATTTCGGTCAAGAAACGGGTCAATTCCAAACACTCTGAGGAACGCGCCATTCTTAAGCTGAATTCTCCGGTCAATAATCGGCGAAAACTTTTCTACGTCAGGGTCTGTCATCAGTTGCACGAGAACCTTCTCCTCCATGGGGCCGGCTGGCCGCATGATGGTATGCGTTGCGCGTCCTGCAAGGAATGCCACCGCGCGGGAGAAACTTGCCAGCGACGCCTGGGAGGAAAATGCCATACCGACAGCCGCTGCCACACCACAGGCAACACCAAAAACCTGGAGCATGCTAAGCACCGGGCGCCGTGGAATATAGCGCAGAAATGCCTTTGTCACTATTTTCATGCAGTGGTTTCCGGAACAGAGAGGCTTTCTTCCAGAATGCCATCCACCATGCGCATGGTTCTATCTACAAACCGGCAGGTTAACGGGCTGTGTGTTGCGACAATCAAGGTAGTCCTTTGTTCGCGGCAGGTGCAGGTGAGAAGCTCGAGAATTTGCATTCCGGTCTGTGAATCCAAATTGCCGGTTGGCTCATCGGCAAGTACAATGGCAGGCTTTTTTATAAGCGCTCGCGCGATAGCCACGCGCTGCTGCTCGCCCCCGGAGAGTTCGTGGGGAAAGCGATTACCCTTTCCTTCAAGACCAACAGCTTTGAGATACGCATAGACTGCCTGTTTATCAGTTTCTCCGGCAAGCTCAAGCGAGAGATAAACATTTTCAAATGCGGTAAGAGTCGGCAGGAGGTTAAAAAATTGAAATACAAACCCCAGCCGCTTGCGCCGCAGCATGGTTCTGAACTGTTCCCCCAGTTCAGTAATGTTGTTGCCTTCGATTTCAATTGTGCCGTGCGAAATGCGATCAAGGCCGGCTATTACATTAAGCAATGTGGTCTTGCCTGAACCACTTTTGCCATACAGCGCAATACGTTCACCGGCATCCACTTCAAGACTGGCACCACGCAGAGCAGCCGTGCCGGTGCTGTCACCTTGATAATATTTCCATACATTGTTGATACGAATGACCGGCAGCATAGACATCCTCTTTCACAAAGCATGTTCACCAACCGTCACGATGCCGAGGTAACCATCAAGCGTCAGGCGGTCTCCCGTATGAATCAGGTGTGTGGCATCTGGAACTCCCGTTACACAGGCAATCCCATACTCGCGGGCTATTATGGCGCCATGAATGAGCATACCGCCACGGCGCTCAATAATACCAGCGCAAAGCGGAACGACGAATGTCATAGAGGGAGCAACTGCGTCGCACACCAGTATCTCACCGGCCTTAAAATTAAACAGCTCCGCATCCCTAATAATGACCCGTGCTGTTCCCACTCCGATGCCCGGACCTGCCGGTTGTCCGATTAATTGACGAGGCTGAACAATAAATTCTTTTGGCCTCTCATGCCGGGCGCTCTTTCTGGCGGGAACATAAGAGGGATTGTGCAATACCTTGCAGAGCTCTTCAACGGTAAGCGCATCGATATCAGATATCGCGCGCGCGCCTATGCGTCTCCGTGCCTCATTGAGCGCTCGGTACAATTGCTGCTCTATTTTCCCAAGATACAGGTTGTCATCGTCTCTCATGCGGTAGCTGGCGCGAGCCAAATCAAGCAGCTCATGCGCACGCTCACGCTGCGCTGCCGGGAAACGTTCCAAAAACCTATCTGTCAGTTCAGCCTGATGAACACGGACAGCTTGTTTATCAGGAGTAGAATGATCTGCCATTTTCAGCAGGAGCCTTATAAGCGCCTGCTTGTGCTTCTCTGCCTGAGCTGTCCCACTCGCTTCGCCACTGTATCTATCTATAAATGCGTCAAGCATGCTATTAAACGCTTTGTGCTGAAATTCACATCCATTCCGTAACGCTGCCGCCAAATGTTCAGTGCGCCGAATTATGGATGCCATGTGCTGCAGCATGCGGTTTCTTTCTACACTGAGCATCTTGTCTGATCTCAAAAGGTCTACAAATTCGTATGGGTCAGCCGGTTTAACCATGTCGTTGTAAACCTGACCAAACAATCGCATGCCATGGGCAAAGGGGATAAAATCATGCCAGTAAACATGTGTCCACTTCTGAAGGATTTCATTCCGATCTGCTATTTCAAAAGCCAGCTCATGGTCTTCAAGCCGGATTAAATCCGTATCCGCCAATCGCGATGCCTCGGCAATCAGTGCCGGTATCAGTTCCTGTTCAATCTTAACGCGCAGTGCTTTCAAGTTGTCAAAACTTCTGCGCAGGCTCAGATACCAGGACCGCTGATCATCTGACATGTCTGTTTTTTGAGCAGTAATTGGCCGCGACTGCAATACATACAAGCGATTTTCCCGTATCGTCCATTCAACATCCTGCGGCTCGTGAAAGACATTGTCGGCTGTATTGACAAGTGCACATACACGGTTAATGTGTTCTGTAGAAAGCGGTGCTGCTTCAGCCTGTGCAGCAGACAATGGTTCAAAACGCACACCTTCAGAAAATGCCGCCAGTTTTCTGCTGCGCAAAGCCGGCGTATGGGAGAGAATGGCGCCGGTTTTACGATCAATTATCCACCGGTCGGGTTCTATGCTTCCATCCACCAGTCCCTGATTAAGCCCGTAAACTGCCTCTATGACTGCCTCTGAATTATTAAGCGGGTTTTTACTAAACGCCACGCCTGACACGTCCCCTTCAATTATTTCTTGAACGATAACTGCCATCACGCTTTTTTCTACATTCAAGCCAAGTTCCTGTCTATACAGCAAAGCGGCATCAGACCACAGTGATGCCCAGACCAGCCTTATATGCTCAATAATAGATTTAGTCCCCCTGACATTTACATACGACTCATGTAACCCGGCAAAAGAACTGCGCATCGAATCTTCTCCAGGTGCGGAAGAACGCACCACAGTTGCCTTATCGGAAAATACCGAGGCAACGGCGGTCTGCAGTTCCTGCGCAGGGTCTGCAGGAAGAGGCGTTGTAAGAAACATATTGCGAATGCGCAATGAAACATCCCATAATTCCTCCCAACGCATATCCGTGAACGGTTTGCGGCATAACTCGAAATAAATACGTTCCCGCAGTCCGGTTGCGTCAACATAAACATTATAAGCGGTGGTTGTGATGCAAAGTGCATGGGGAACGTTACCGGCATGCTGAGCCATTAATGCAAGGGCAACCGCTTTGCCGCCAACGAGCGCGGTGTCCTGTTTGCTTACTTTATCGAGGGGAATAATCAGTTTCATTATGCGACATGTAGTTCCACAACATTTTGGAATGTGCGCACCACATAATACGTTTTGACTGATATCTGGACGAGTGCGCAGGCGGGGGATTGAACAAATTCAGTAAGATGGGGATGTTTATTAAGGTAGAGTTTAACATAGTGTTGCCGAACACGCTGGTCAGCCTCAAGGGCGGTTCCAACAGCGGTTACCGCTATGGCTTTATGAAAGTCAGCAACCTTGTTGGTTCGGGAGTCTATGAGCAGCGCTACTCTGCCGTCGTTTGAAAAATGATCGTATTTGCGCGTGGCGCGGGATGTTGCAAATATAATCTGCTTGAGATCATCGGTTGCCGCAAAAGCAACCAGGCTGCTGTAGGGCTGACCATTTTTTTGCGTCGCCAGAACTGCTAATCGCTGCTTGTTAAACAGCTTTTTTAGTTCTTGTTTTAATCTCAATTCAGTGTTCATGCACTTTTTCAAACAGCTTATTTAATTCCTCTTCAGCTAATATATTACGTTTTAAAGCGATCTCCCGAACGGATGTCCCGGTTTCCCATGCCTCTCTCGCCAAAGCTGCAGCTTTATCATAACCAATAAGCGGAACCAGCGTGGTGACCAGAGCTATGCTTTTATCTACCGTTGCAGCGCATTTCTCCTTGTTTGCAATAATGCCGTCAACGCATTTTTCTGTAAATACATTCACCGCAGAAGCCAGTATTTCAATTGACTGCAGTAGATTATAGGCAATGAGCGGGAGCATGGTGTTCAGCTCAAAGTTGCCTGCCTGCCCGCCAATCGTGATGGCGGCATCGTTACCGACAACTTGAGCAGCAACCTGCAGTATTACTTCAGGCATAACCGGATTGACTTTTCCCGGCATAATGGACGAGCCGGGTTGCAAATCAGGAAGCACTATTTCCCCTATGCCACAGCGCGGCCCGGAAGCAAGCCAGCGGATGTCATTGGCGATCTTCGTAAGGCTTACCGCTACCGTTTTCAGCACAGCGCTTGTTTCTACCGCAGCATCCTGTGCCGCCTGCGCCTCGAAATGGTTCTTTGCCTCAACAAACGGACAGCCTGTCTCTTGTGCAATACACGCAATCACCCGGCGTGCAAATTCCGGATGGGTGTTCATACCGGTACCGACGGCAGTGCCACCCAGAGCCAGTTCAGCCAGCCGCGGCTTTATTGACTGCAATCGCTCGATAGCCAATTCTACCTGCCGTGCGTAACCGCCAAATTCCTGGCCCAGGGTTACCGGCACGGCATCCTGGAGATGCGTTCTGCCGATCTTAACAATATCTTTGAATTCATCGGCTTTATTTTTAAGGCTTTCGTGCAAGTTCTGTAAGGCAGGCAGGAGACGGTTTTTGATGGAGATGAACGCGGAAATATGAATGGCTGACGGGATAACGTCGTTACTTGACTGCCCAAGATTGACATGATCATTCGGGTGAACGGGAGATTTTCCGCCAATGTTGCCGGTGATGATTTCATTTGCTCGGCCCGCTATCACCTCATTAACATTCATATTAGTTGAGGTGCCGGAGCCTGTTTGAAAAACATCCACTGCAAACTGGTCGTCAAATGTGCCGTCCATTACTTCCTGTGCAGCCTGAACAATTGCCATTGATACATCAAGCGGAAGAAGACCACATTGCTGATTAATGTGAGCGGCATGCTTTTTTATAAGCGCAATCGCCTTTATAAATACCGGCTGAAATGTCAGGCCGCTGATGGGAAAGTTCTCTATGGCACGCTGGGTCTGAGCTCCATAATACGCATCTTCCGGAACTTTTACCGTTCCCATGCTGTCTACTTCCTCGCGAAATCCCATGATGTTCCTCGTCTATTATAAAGCGGTGGTGTTCTGTGCGGGTTGTTTATCATCTGCGGCTCGTGACCTGTCGCACGTGCCCGGCGTCATGGGTCACGATTTACATCTTGTGCAAAATTTCTCTAAGCGGCATAGGATTGAATTTTCTCTCAACCAATGGTCCTTCAGCAAGCCCATAAATCTGGTCCGTAAACGACGGTTTTTCTTCTTTGTAAATAATGCCAATGGGTATCAGATCACCCCACTCGCGAGCTTTTTTTAGCGCTGCATCATAGTCGGTCGGATCATGATTATCCTGCGTTACCTCATACACTCTATCGCTGTACCATTTATGGGTATTGATAGAATTAAAAGACACACAGGGCTGAAAAATGTCTATGAGGCTGAATCCCCTGTGTTTCATCCCTTCCTGAATCAACATACTCAAGTGCTCAATGTTGCCGGAAAACCCACGCGCTACAAATCCAGCCTTAAGCGCCAAGGCAACCAGAAGCGGATTAAACGACTCCTGAATAACCCCATGGTTCTGAATGCGTGTAACCATACCGCGTTCGGAGGTCGGCGATGCTTGGCCTTTGGTCAGCCCGTAGACCATATTATTATGGGCTAAGACCGTGAGATCAATGTTGCGTCTGATTGCATGCATAAAATGATTGCCCCCTTCGCCGTAACAATCTCCATCACCGGTATTCACCAGAATTTTTAAACGATGGTTAGCCAGTTTGGCACCCGTGGCAAGAGGCAACGCCCTGCCATGCAAACCATGAAACATGTTGCATTTCATAAATTCAGGAGTTTTAGCAGCCTGACCGATGCCGGAAATAATTAATATGTCGTGGGGTGCAATACCCTGTTTTGCCAAGGCATCCTTCATTGCAGCCAGTATTCCGAAGTTGCCGCAGCCGGGACACCATTTGTTTTCATACTGCACGTCAAAGTCGCTTATTGAAATCATGTATCACCTCGCCATCTCTTTAATCCTCTTAACAATTTCGATGGGGTAAAAAGGCCTGCCGTCAAACTTAAGGATGGGCGCAGTCGGAACAAGTCCGGTTTCCTGCCTGAGCAATTGGGCAAATTGGCCGGTACTGTTATTTTCCACAATAAAAAACTGTTTTGCATTGCCCAGCGCGCTGAGCGCAGCATCTCCCGGAAACGGCCAGATATCGGCAAAATGCACAACGCCGCAATCCATTCCAACATTCCTCAATATCCCGGCAGCCTCATACACTGCACCAGCTGTTGATCCCCAGCCAACCAGCAATATTTGTGCATCGCCATAAGCAATTTGCGGCGGACGCATTTCAGCTTTCATGTAGGGGACTTTTGCATTTCGTTTAATAACCATATTAGTGCGCTCTGTTATAGATTCAATTGAGTGCCCTTCTTCGTTATGCTCGTTGCCGTTCGCCAGAACCAGTGATGTCCCCAAACAGGGAATGCGGCGAGGGGACACGCCGGTTTGCGTACAGGAATATCGTTTATAGGAAATATCATCGCCAGCCTCTTCAATAAAACGCTCAATAGTATCCGAGACGAGGAACTCCTCTTCAATGATATAGAGTGAATCTAACAGATACTGGTCAACGAGTATCAGTGCTGGCACCTGATACTTTTCTGCTAAATGCAAGGCCCGGGCTGCAGTATTATACGCATCTTCCGGCGAACCGGGAGCAAAAACAAAACGCGGAAATTCATCCTGCGCTGCGCGTATGACAAAGTGCAAATCCGCTTGCGCAGTGCGTGTGGGCAATCCGGTTGCAGGACCGGGACGCTGGGCATTGACTATAACAATCGGCGTTTCGGACATGCCTGCAAGTCCCAATGCCTCGGTCATCAAACAAAAGCCTCCACCGGATGTTGCGGTCATTGAACGAACACCTGCAAATGATGCCCCAACAACCATGTTTGCGGCTGCAATCTCATCTTCTGCCTGTTCCACTACCAGGGGAAATTTATCGGCGTAATTTACCAAGTGTCCCATGATACTGGTGGCAGGAGACATGGGATAAAAAGCGGCAAAACGCACATCTGCAGCAAGCGCTCCCAATGCTACTGACAGAGAACCTTCTATCAACTTTCCCTTGGGCTCTCTTCCAGTCCAGCTAAAAGCACTGTTAAATGTGATTCCCCTAACCGTTTCATAACCAAGTTGCGCTGCAGCCAGGTTTTGTCGTCTTAGCTCGGCGCTTTTTTCGGCAAATTGCCGGGTAATAATATCAGAAAACAAATCCAAGGGTGCGCCAAGCAACGCCAGGCTTGCTCCAGCAGCAACGGTATTTGCCGTTATAGCGCTCCCCGCTTTGCTGGCCAGATCAAATAGTGGTATTGATAAAACGCCTTGTGCTGCATCAACAGCATCTTTTGTCGCCAGCATAATCAGCCCGTCAGTCGTCATTTCATCGCGGTGGATTTCAAGGGTCTTGCGGTCAAGACATACAAGCATATTAACCTGATGATGGGGTGCTCTCACCTGCTTATCGCTTATTCGAATCTGAAAAAAACTGTGTCCTCCCCGTATGCGCGATTCAAAATCATTGATAGCAAACACATATAAACCTGCTTTCTGACAGGTAAGCGCTAAGAGCTGTCCAACCGTCTGTATTCCCTGTCCCGCTTCACCGCCAATTTTTACCGTTACATCAATGCCCATTTTGGAACACTCCTTATTTCAAGATGATCAAGATGAAACCTGCGACGAGTGAAATGCGACATAATAAATGCTGATTTATTTCTCAATCCAAATTCTAAAAAACCATTATCAGCAACAGTCTAACCGGCAAGTATTGCAATGGCCCCATGAAGTGTGGCACTTATAAGAAGCACGATGCCGACTCTTTTATGAACAACAAAAGAAAAGTTTATGTAGCGCAACCCGGATGCGACCTGAAATAGCGCCAAAATAAAATTTATAATACCAAGAATAAGTATTATGTTCATCGCTTATCCCCCTGTAAATACTTTTTATTTTAAGTTTATTTATTTTAGGGTAATTGTTTTTATCACAGCTCCTTTGCTGCCATGGATGTTGCAATTCGCATCTGCTTTTATCTCTGCAGGTCCCTCCATTTTATATTTTATTTCCTTAGTAAATGTAGATGCTGGCGGCAAATCATTCCATTTAAATTTCCATCTCTCAACTTCCTTTCCATTGACCATTATGTATGCCCAGTTAACATGATGAATGAAATTATCGGCATTATGTGAAACCGTAATTTTTATGGTTATCTCCGATCCATTTGCGGCACTCTCGGGAACGTCAACAGTTACTGATGCTTTATCAGCACAGGCATTCCCGGCAAAGGATAACGACATTACCAGTGTTGCACCAAGTAAAAACAGAAATTTAACCTTTCGCATAAATTGTCCTCCTACAAAATATTACGTTTGTTTCGCAGCGAATAACCGCTCAGTATTTGATTTAACGTGCCCTTATATTGTATTAAAATTTTATGGCTTTCTCCCAATCCCTCAGGGGAAATGAGTTTGCTTACCGTGTTTACACTATTGCGCTTGATATTGTTTGTAGCATATTTTTCCTGCAGAACCTCATCTATTCGTAAAGACACCAGAAATGTTCCCTGGGTTGCAAAACCCACACATTCAAATCCATATTCTTCGCCCCATTTCTTCAAAGAAGAGAAGTTAACATGGGCGGTAATGTCCTGATGACCAATGTGCTGATAGGGATTATCATTAAGCTGGTGCCGGTAATAACACATAATCGTTCCCGTTTTTCTGCGCTGACTGTAATATTCTGCTGCCGGGTAACCGTAATCTATGGTAAAAATGAAGCCTTTATCAATAATTGGCGTTACATCACTAAGCCATTTTCTTATGTCAAGATTGACTTCGGTGCGATATTCTGAAGGAAGAAAAATGGAAAATTCTTCGAGATAGCTTAAAATCTCCGCGCTGCATTCTTCATACACCTCACAGAAATCATTATTTTTAATAGTAACATATATTTCATTAATTTTGCCACCATTGTTATAAATGAGATGAACGGGAAAGGCATCAAGCAGCTCATTGGAAAAAAGGCATCCCGTAACCGGCGTTATCTCTGCAGGCGATAACACCCACTGGATTTTATCCTGGTAACGATGAAGCAGTTGTTGCTGTTCTTTTATCAGATGGATATTAATCTCTATTATTACATAATGAATCGCTTCAAAAAAATCCGTTTCCTCAAGGTATGCAAGCATGTCATGTGCGACATATCCAGTGCCGGCTCCCATTTCAACAATATAAAAACTGCCGGGCTTTCCCATCGCTTCCCACATCTCGGCGATCTGTTTCCCAATAAGTGCGCCAAACACCGGATGAACATGTGCACTGGTATAGAAATCCCCGATCCTGCCAATTTTAGTATTAGCTGATGTATAATACCCATACCCCGGATAATAAAGCGCCATTTCCATAAAGTCCCTGAATGAAATAGCACCTGCTTTTTTTATCTGGTCAGCAATTATTTCTTTCAGATTCTCCATAAATGTGGCGCAACTCGGATCACACGGTTTTCATGACGCTATTGTGGCGGGACCAGTTTACGCACCTGGCCGCTGTCTCCTGAAGGGCCGGAACGCGTGGCGACAATGATATATAGATTTAATTTTTATCTCACAACCCCTTCAGTAAGCTTTGATGAAACAGGTTTCATAAAAATTTTAAATGACAGAACAATTACCCCGATAGAAAGGCTGAGCAGAAACAGATCAGTAACCACAAGAATATAGTTACCCTTATGCAGATAATTTCTGAGCAGAATAAATAAAGAGGTAATAGTGGTTGCCATCATAAACACGGCAGGAATCGCCGTAAAGAAACATGCACGACTGCTAATTAACAGCCAACTTGAGACCGCAAGCAGGCTCAGTGCAGCAAGAAGCTGATTAGCTGCGCCAAAAATTGGCCAGAGTGCGCTGAAAGCATTGGTATAGGCGAGAATACACATCAGGACGACAGCGAGGGTTGAGTTAAACCAGTAATGTTGCATGATGCGCGGCGGGCGTTCAAACATGATTGACCAAAGCTCCTCAAACAAATACCGGTTGAGACGCACGGCTGCATCAAGTGTCGTGATGACAAATCCCTCTACCAGCAGAATGCCAAACACCGTTCCGAGTGCAACTGGAATACCAATGCCCTGATTGAACAAATGTCCGGCACCTAATGAAAACCCTAATATTGGATTTGATTTAATACCCGGATCACTGGGCCATACAATTGCCTTATAATCCACAAAATTAAGGCCGGTCCCCAGCGCCAACAGAACGCAAACAGCAAGCAGCGATTCAAGCAGCATGGCATTGAAGCCGACTTTGCGGGCATCGCATTCACACGAGAGCTGTTTGCCGGTAGTGCCTCCGGCAACCAACGCGTGAAAGCCCGATATGGCGCCGCAGGCTATAGTGATAAACATCATAGGCCAGATGAGCCCAAGCTGATTTATACCGTCTGTAATATTAAAACGTGGCGCAGAGAGAGGTATCCCGCTTAATCCGGTAGAAAATACTGAAACCACCAGCAACCCAATCCCCGCGTACAATATTTGCACATTAATAAAATCCCGCGGTTGCAGAATGACCCAGACCGGCACCCCTGCCGCACAAAGCACATACACTGAAAGAATCATCATCCATACCGTAGGGCTCAGCGTAATCGGGTATGCTATGCCCAGCAGGACGGACAGTATGCAAATCAGAGCGGCTAAAACATATGCAAACACCGTCGGTATGTTTTTACGGTAAATAAGCCAGCCGAGAACTGGCGAACAGAGTGTAATAATGATTACTGACATGGAAGCAATGCCGCCGATTTTTCCCATTACCACGCCGTCTTTTACGACGGTTTTTAGAAAGGTTTCGCCTTCAGTGAGGCCGATTTTGCTGAGCGGCCACAGCGAGGTCAGCGACATGGCTGTTGCGGTAAGAAATGACGAGGTAAGAAGCACCAGCATCAGGATTGTAAAAATTATAATCAGATTAAAACCGGTTTTCCCCAGCGTTTTGCGGGCAATTTCGGCAACTGATTTTCCACCCTCGCGCAGGCTGACAAACAATACGGTAAAATCATGGACCGCGCCTATTATAATGCCACCAAAAACAACCCAGAGCCATGCTGGTATAAAACCGTAGATAATGGCCATAGTCGGACCAATTATAGGGCCGGCACCTGCAATTGCCGAAAAGTGATGGGCAAAAACCACATATCGCTTGGTGGGAACATAATCCCTGCCGTCATTATAGATCTGCGCCGGCGTGGGATGTTTTGCGTCTTCTCCAATGGCGTTGCCGATATACCGTGCATATATCCTGCTTGCCAATGCAAAACATATAGCAGCAATAAGAATATAAAACAGTATGTTCATAGTCGTATCCTCAGCAACACAAATACGTCGTTAATAACAGCACAATAATCATATAATTTATGTCGCGTCAATCAGCAGGAGAAAAAACATTTTCCCAAAAATTGTATTACCGCAACTGGTAAAGCCCCTGATTTCATGCTACATGTCTGGATGTTATACCTCCTCATGTCGGTATAATCACCGGCTCCCGTAAAATAAGCTGCAATGCGTCGCGCGCCTTTCCTGCCAGTCCTGGATGCGTCCCTTCAAGCGAAATAATCTGCCGCAGATTGTCAGCAGTGCGGAACACCAGCATTGCCATATCGCCTTCATCAACAGCGGTGAGTTGCAGCACTTCCTCCCACGATTTGCCGCAGGCCCAGGCATACAAGGCTGCTGCCGGCCAGAATTGCACGATAGGAACTTCAAATCCGTATTTTTTTTTCAAGGTGATTAAATCCTCAAGCGCCCGTTTCATACGCGCAAACGCTGCGGCAAGCGACGATCGGTCCCATGCCACAGAATCGTCAATATCTAAATCCCTGAACTTGTCATTGACGAACGGCGCGATAATGCCGCACAACAATTCGGGCTTGAGGTCATTTAATATTCCCTTACGTATGAGTTCTGCAATCAGCAGCGGCTGGTCAAGGCGAAGCTGCGCAGCCCACTGGCCGTCAGCAGTTAAAGTGCCTGCCTCGGTAGCAAAGCCATTCAATACAAGAAAGTTCAGGTGTCTTGCAAATTCCTTCCACAAAGCAGTGCGCGCTTCCTCCAGTGCATCGGTTGCCTCGCGAACTTTATCAACCATCTTAATAAAATGGTTTTTTTTGCCTTCGTGGCACAACGCAAAATGAGAACATCCTTTGCAGGGCAATTCCCTGAGCTCTTTGTCAAGCGTTTTAATCTCTTCGCTGAGCGCTGCAAATTTCTGCTCATGTTCTTTTTCTATGTGTCGGGGATACGGAAGCGGAGAATACTGTTCAGTGTCAATGCTTTTGCGAATTTCAGCCCATTCTTCAACTCCCAAATTATCAGGAAGCAACAGCGCGCCATTAAGAACATGCTTTATCCTCGACAACGGCATTTTAACCGGCCTGATGTCAGCGGCTCTGGTTTTAATAGAACCTTTGATTTTCAAACACTCACAAAACATAACGCCGTTTTCCATTTTGATGCCAAGCGAACAATACAGTCTTCCCTTGGTGTCCGAAAACAACTTTCCGCGGAACAGGTGCTGCTCTTTAAAGAGTTCCTCAGCAAACAGCCGGCGCCTGCGTTCAAGTCGGCCAAGAAGCTGATACCCGTCTCTGCGTTTTTTTACGCGGAACAGAATTTCATCATGAGTGGCACAGCGACATCCGGACATTTTTTCCATGAGCCGTTGCATTAGTTCCTCGCGTCGCTCCTCGAGCGAACGCAGTTGCTCAATGTTTTGAAATGTTGCAAAAGACTGGGCAAGCAGTTCGCGAACCTCAGAGGGTGAATGGCTCAGCAATAAATTAAGAGTCATGGAAAAATTAATTTTTATTTGGCTTTTGATCGGTTCGGGACGGGAATCAAGCAGCGCGTCAATAAGATGCGGATTTTGGAAAGGTCCGTGCACCACCAGTGCAAAACCGATTTTATCCTTTCCTCTGCGCCCTGCTCTGCCCACCGCCTGGTGCAATTCCAGTGCGGTTAAATCAACAAATTCTTTGCCATTAAAGCGGTCGCTTTGCACCAGTACAACGGTGCGCGCAGGAAAATTAACACCTGCCGCCACGGTTGAAGTTGAAAAAATAGCATCCAGATGGCCTTCGTTCATGAGTTTTTCAATGACGATTTTCCAGTGCAGAATCTGACCGCCGTGATGTGCGCCAACGCCATGATTAACCAGCCAGTTTAATTGCGGGTGGTTTGACAAAAACGGATACTCTGCCAGTAATTCGATTACCCTGCGTTCAAGCGCCTGGCGTCGCTTTTCGCGTAGTGCCCGATGGCTGCAGGTGTACAATGCACTGTTACAGTCATCACGGGATTTGAGAAAAAAAATTGCCGGCAGAAGATTGAATGTCTCCATCGCATCAAGTATCCTGCCATACGGAAGCCGGCCAGAAGAGCGTCTGAATTTATTCTCCTGAGAATGGATGAGAAAATCTCTGATTTTTGGAGAAATACCGTCAAAACCTGACAGGGGAACAATCTCACCATTAGGAAACAGATAAAGAGGATAAATGGGCACGGGACGTTTTTCGTGGTGCACTACCTGACATTCAGTCTTTCTGATCGCAGAAAGCCACTGGGCAATTTCCTTATCATTCTGGATTGTTGCAGAAAGAAGGAGCAGGCGCACGCGACTCGGCAAGTAAATCATGACTTCTTCCCACACCACACCCCGATCAATGTCGCCGAGATAATGCGCTTCGTCCATTACCACGAGGTCAGCCGGGAAATTCTCGCCCACATGCATGGAATCGTACAAATGATTACGAAGAATTTCTGTCGTTCCTACGATTACTGGTGCATCTGTATTTTCTTTTCTGTCTCCGGTTAAAATTCCGACCTGTTCACTGCCAAACTCTTCGCAAAACTCCTGATATTTAGAATTTGAAAGCGCCTTCAATGGAGAGGCGTACCATGACCGCTTGCCATTGCCCAGCATTTCCTTTATTGCCTGAGCTGCAATCCAAGTCTTGCCGCTTCCCGTCGGTGCGCTCACGATAACGTCCGAGTTTTTAATTTTTTCAAGTGCTTCAATCTGAAAATTATCCGGGACAAAAACGGTTTCTTCGGGAACACCGATGCCTTCAAGAAATTTTTTTAGCTTTCGATCAACCCTAGGGGTAAAATTGCCGCTGTATGCTGCCGGTGAACTGTCTCTTTTTTCCCTGCGCTCTCGTTGCCCGGGTCGTTTATGTATATTAATGTTTTTTGTCATGTTATACTTGTAACCTTTTGTAATATAATAATTATATTATAATAAATAATTGTGAGATTTGACTTTCATTAAAAATCAGCTTACAACTGATTGCTTAAAGCAAATGGCTATCATTATATTATTATCTCATTAATAAAAGCTGGGGGTCAATAAGATGTTTTAAGGGGTGTTAATTTAATATCTGGGAGATGAATAATCCGGCAGAGTGTTCCTTGTTGATATACCTTCTGATCAACAATTCATCTTTACCTAAATTTTATGAATATTAATTGCGCACACTTTTAACCCAGGAATCATTGCTATTGGGTCAAGGATATCAGAAGTCAAAAGATTAACTGCAGCTTCTTTGAAATGAAAGGTCATAAACGCGACCCCAGGTGGTACCGTTTCAGCAACCTGCGCCTTAACTCTTATTTTGCCCCTCCGTGAGGTTACTTCAACCATTCCATTATCACGCCGAATTCCAAGCTTTACTGCATCATCGGGATTAATCTCTATCATTCCTTCTGGATATATTTCCGAAAGTCCCTTTGACTTGCGACTTAACGTAGCATGGTAGTGGAAAAGCACGCGGCCAGTAATTAACAGATAGGGATATTCATCATTCGGTGTTTCAAGTGCTGGGACATAGGGGACGATGTGAAACTTTCCTTTGCCACGTGTAAATCTGTCCTTATGCAAATACTTTACACCTGGATGGTCTGGCGTAGGGCACGGCCACTGCAAACCTTGTTCTTCCAAGCGGCTATAGCTAATCCCCCCATACGATGGTGTCAGTGACGCAATTTCTTCCATTATCTTTTCTGTTGATTCATATTGCATCGAATAACCCAGCAAGGTGGATAGGTTACAAATTATTTTCCAGTCAGGACGCGCATTACCTAACGGCTCTATCGCCTTTCGTACCCTCTGTACTCGTCGTTCAGTATTTGTAAAGGTTCCATCCTTCTCTGCAAAACTCACACCTGGAAGAACTACGTGGGCTAACTCAGCCGTTTCTGTAAAAAAAATATCCTGCAAGATCAGGAGGTCAAGATGGCTCAGCTCCTGTCTCACTTTGCCAGCATTAGGGTCAGTAAGAACAGGATTCTCTCCCATAATGAACAAAGCTCTGATTTTTCCTGACTCAATCCCTTTCATCATTTCCATCAAGGTCATGCCTGGACGTGGATTAAGAGAAACACCCCATGCTTGCTCGAATTTCTGCCGCACAGTGTCATCGTCAACCCGTTGATAGCCAGTAAATACTCCAGGCAATCCCCCCATATCGCAAGCCCCCTGTACATTATTTTGCCCACGCAGAGGGTTAACTCCGGCATTTGGTTTTCCTATCTGTCCGGTTGCCATAGCTAAGTTTGCCAAAGCTAAAACATTATTCGTTCCGGTAGCATGCTGGGTGATGCCCATAGCATATAAAATGGTTGAATTGGATGACCGGGCATAAAGGCGCGCTGCCTCTACAATGTCGTTGGCAGGAACACCGGTAATTTCTGCAACAATCTCCGGCGTGTATTGCTTTACTGAATCAGCTACCTCTTCAAACCCCTCCGTGTTATTCTTGATGAAATCTTCATTCTGCCACCCGTTGGCAATGATGGCATTCAGCATGGCGTTGATAAGCGCTGCATCAGTTCCCGGCTTATGTCGCAGCCAAAGGTCTGCATAATCAGCAAGCTCAATGCGCCGCGGATCAGCAACAATAAGCTTTGCGCCCCTCTTTTTAACTGCAGCTTTAACCTCCAAAGCAATCACCGGATGATTCTCGGTGGTATTGGAGCCGATAATGAAAATGCAGTCTGCACTGCTGATTTCTTCCACTGAATTGGTCATTGCTCCGCTGCCAAAAGCCATCGCCAGACCGGCGACAGTGGAACTGTGTCAAAGCCGAGCACAGTGGTCAACGTTATTAGTGCCTATTGCAGCGCGAGCCAATTTCTGCAAAAGATAATTTTCTTCATTGGTACACTTGGCTGACACAAGGAAACCGATGGCCTCTGGGCCATATACTTCCTTTACTTTTTGCAAACGTCGAGCAACTGCATCCAGAGACTCATCCCATGATGCTATGCGAAACTGGTCCCCTTCTTTAATCAAGGGATTGGTCAAGCGATCAGGACTGTGCACGTAATCAAAGCCAAACTTTCCCTTTACGCATAAATTGCCGTTGTTGACCCCAATACCCCGCTCTGAGGTCACCCGGACAATCTGCTCATCTTTGACATTTAAAAACAGCGTGCAGCCGACCCCGCAGTAAGAGCATATCGTTTTTATTTTTTTAAATTCCCATTCCCGTCCGCGGCCCACGCGCGAGCGTTCAGTCAACGCCCCTACCGGACAAACGCTCACACACTGCCCGCAGAACACGCAGTCGCTTTCCTGCAGCCCGCGTTGATACGGAACCGACACTTTAGTGTTAAATCCCCTGTGCGCATAATCAATGGCATTGCTCGCCTGTATCTCGGAGCAAATTCGCACACACCGCTCGCACAGTATGCACTTGTTGTAATCCCGAACAATAAACGGGTTTTCACGATCAACCGGGTAGTGATGCTGCTCCCCTTTAAACCGAGAGCCGGTCAGCCCCATTTCATAGGCCAAATCCTGAAGTCGGCAATCCCCGGTTTTTTCACAGGTCATGCAATCCAGTGGATGGTCGGACAGCATGAGCTCCATAACCATTCGCCGGGCTTGCAGGATGCGGTCGTTGCGGGTGGTTACTTTCATTCCGGCAGAAACTGGATAGGAACAGGCGGTTACTAAGCTTCGCGCTCCTTCTATTTCCACCAGGCAAATTCGGCAGGCGCTGCAGGAAGAAAGCTCCCAGTGATGGCAAAGGTATGGAATTTTGATCCCAATTTTTGCAGCTGCCTCTAAAATAGTAGAATTCTGGGGAACCGTTACTTCTTGATTGTCAATTAACAACTTTACTTCATTCATTGCATCTTCCTCATCAAATGATTTTGACCGCGTCAAACTTGCACTCAGCGTGACATATACCGCACTTTATGCACCGTGACTGATCCAGGATATGAGGCTCTTTGGCTTTGCCGCTGATTGCGCTCTGTGGGCACGCCTTCCGGCACAGGCCGCAGCCGGTACAGGTCTGTTCGTCTATCTCATAGCGAATCAGCGCCTTGCACACGCCGGCAGGACACTTTTTCTCTTCGATATGAACGCGGTACTCATCCTCGAAATAACGGATCGTGGTTAATACCGGATTGGGTGCAGTCTGCCCCAGTCCGCACAGTGAAGCATCTTTAATAATAACGCCCAGATCCTTAAGAGCTTCCAGGTCCGAAACTTCTCCCGCGCCTTCGGTTATTCTCTGCAGCGTTTCAAGCATTCGTTTGGTTCCCAGCCTGCAGGGCACGCACCTGCCGCATGATTCGCTCTGGGTGAAGGTCAGAAAAAATTTTGCCAGATCCACCATGCAGGTATTTTCATCCATGATGATGAGACCACCTGATCCCATTATGGCGCCGGCAGCAGTGAGCGAATCATAATCTATTGGAAGGTTGAGCAGCGTGGCAGGTATGCAGCCACCCGATGGCCCGCCTGTTTGTGCTGCTTTAAATTTCTTGTTGCCGGGAATACCGCCACCGACATCAAATATAATCTGCTCCAGGGTGATTCCCATGGGTACCTCAACCAGGCCGGTATTATTGATCTTTCCTGCAAGGGCAAATATTTTGGTACCCTTGCTCTTTTCTGTTCCCAGACCGGCATACCAGTCCGACCCCCGGTGAATGATGGGAGGCACATTGGCAAAAGTTTCCACATTGTTAATATTGGTTGGTTTGCCCCAGAGTCCGGAAACCGCGGGGAAAGGCGGCCGTGTCCGCGGCATGCCTCTGCGTCCCTCGATGGAAGCTAACAGTGCGGTCTCTTCCCCGCACACAAAAGCTCCGGCGCCTTCCTTGATCTTGACCTCAAAACTGAAATCAGTGCCCAGGATCTTCTCACCCAACAATCCCAGCGAACGTGCATCAGCGACTGCCTTTTTTATATGGTTTACCGCAATAGGGTATTCCGCCCGGACATAGATATATCCTTCCT
>Ga0101944_10002973_pt1 | contig 25215 bp, 23 predicted proteins | sample DewCreD2012metaG_FD_75245 | JGI IMG/M metagenome (GOLD analysis project Ga0101944, IMG submission 75245) | Hot spring sediment bacterial and archeal communities from British Columbia, Canada, to study Microbial Dark Matter (Phase II) - Dewar... ... | reverse complement strand
GATTGATCGAAATGCTCGACGTTCTCGACCTCTGGCAGGTCGTCCGCCCGGCGCGCGTCGCCGATCTTGACGGCCGGCGTCTCCGGGGCGACGCGCGCCAGCGTGTTCAGGGCGTTGTTGATGGCGCGGTGGGTGAAGGCCGTCACCAGGACGCGCTCGCCGCGCTCCACCAGGGCCTCGGCCAGGTGGGCCAGCACGCGGGTCTTGCCGGTGCCGGGCGGCCCCTGCACCAGCCAGAAGCTGTCCGTGGCGTAGGCCGAGGCCAGGGCCTCCTGCTGGCGCTCGTTCAGGCCGAGCCCGGCTGCGCGTTCGGCGGCCCGCTCGTACGGCTCGGTGGCGACGACCGGCTGGGTGAGGCCCAGCAGGGCCGGCAGGACGCACTCGCGGCCGATGAGCGTCTCGGCCGCCTGGTCCAGCGCATCCAGCACGAAGCCGCTCAGGTCGAGATAGCCCTCGTCCATGATCCAGCCGTCCGGCTGTTGAGCCAGGAGCTGGAAATCAATGGGGCCGCCGTCTGGGAAGGCCAGCAGCCGCGTCTCGTCGTCCAGTTCCAGGGTGAGATTGAAGGCGGGCTGAAAGAAGGGGCTGCCGCGGTGCAGGCAGAGCGCGTCGCCTTCGCGGAAACGGGACCCGTTGCGCGCGCATTCAAACTCGAGCAGGCCGCCCGGCGTGACCCCGGCGAAGCGGACGCCCTCGATGGCGTGGCCGGCCGCGATCCGGTCGGGCAGGGGCCGCGCCCACTGCGCTTCGATCTGCTGGCGCCGGGCGTCGCGCTCGTCCAGGACGAAACGGCGCAGGCGCTGAACGAAGGCGGCCAGGCGCGGGTCGGGCGCCGGCGGTGGGCCGGCCGCGGCGCCGCGGATGGGGGTCGGGTCAGATGTCATGCGGGGCGGAGGGCGATCTGGCGCGGCTTGAAGCGGCGCGCCAGCCGTCGCGCCATGCGTTCGCTGATCTGCGGGGTGGCCTGCCGGGGTCTGCGCTTGTCGGTCATCTTGCCGCTTCCATAACTCGCGCCCCTATTGTAGCCGGATTATCGCGTGCGCCAATGGGCGCGGCCTGGCTGGAGCGGCGGCGGCTCGCCGATGAAGGTGTGTAGATGATGAGAGAGTGCGCGGCCGGCCCGCCGGGCCGCCCGACTGTGGTATGATAAGCGCCATCAAGTAATCGGCTTTGCGCACCAGTGGTCGCCAAACCCGTGATCGGTTGGCGACCATTTTGTTCGGAGGGCCCTTCCAAGGAGAACTGGAATGAACGAAAAGTTGTATGTGGGTAACCTGTCCTATGCCGTCACCGAAGACGAGCTGCGCCAGCTGTTCGCCCAGGCCGGAACAGTCACGCTATGTGAACTGATCCGGGACCGCGACACCAACCGATCCAAGGGGTTCGCGTTTGTCACCATGGCCACGCAGGCCGAGGCCGAAAACGCCACGCGGCTGTTCAACGCCTATTCGCTGGGCGACCGCTCCCTGACGGTGAACGCCGCCCGGCCGCGCGAAGCGCGCTCGTCCTTCGGCGGCGGCAACCGCGGCGGCTTCCGCCGTTAGAGGGCCGTTTCCCGAACGCGACCGTTTCCCGAACGCGACCGTATGGCCGCCAGCGTCTTGTGGGCTGGCGGCCTTTCTTTCCGGCCCAGCCGGGCGAGGGAGATACGCGATGGAAGTGAAATTATACGTGGGCAACCTGGCTTTCTCGACGACCGCGGATGATCTGCGCGTGCTGTTCGCCCAGGCGGGCGCCGTCACGGCGACCGATGTGGTCAAGGACCGCGATAGCGGCCAATCGCGCGGGTTTGGGTTTGTGACCATGGCGTCCCAGGCCGACGCCCAAAACGCCATCACCATGTTCCATGCGTTTTCACTGAACGACCGCGAGCTGACCGTCAACACGGCCAAAGCGCGCGAAGAGCGACCGCGCACCTTTGGCAACCGCGGCGGCGCCTTTGGCAGGGGCGGCGGCGGCGCGCGCGGCCACGGCCGGCGCGGCGGCAATCGCCGCTATTAGAGCGATTGCCGATTTCGTTTACGGCATGTCATTCCGGCGGAGGCCGGAATCCAGCGAATTTGGGCGGGACCTGGCCCCCGGCTTGCGCCGGCCGTAGCCCGATGTCTGTGTCAAAGCGTTGGGGCGCACGGCCGTGCGCTCCTGCTGGTGGGGAATTACACAAAATTCGAAAAACGACCCTTGCGCCGGGGTGACGTCAACGCAAGCGGAATTCGGTATAGAGGCCGCGGTTCTTCCGGCGGGGTATTCAAGCATCGGCCGGCCAGGGCGCGCCGGCCTGCAGGGCCGCGGCGTACTCGGCCAGACGCTCGTCATCGTGGCCGCGGATCTGCGCCAGGAAGGGGAAATCGGCGGGGGTGATGGTGAGCCGGGCCAGCGGCCGGACGGGGACAAAGCTGGCCAGTTGGGCAATGTGGACCTGGCTGGAGCCGAACGGTATGGGCGGCTGGTCCTGAAAGGTCGCCCGGGGCAGGAGATACAGCGTCCCGGTCCGCCAGGGCTGCCGGGGCAGGGCGGTCCGGCTGACCGAGAAGACGTAGAACGGGCCGTGGACCTGGCCGGCTTCATCGGTCAGCCGGATGCAGGCGTTGGTCACGGACAGCGGGTAGCGGTCCCGGTCCACGATGGCGAAGAACATGGCCCATAGCGGGTCGGAGGCGGCGTAGACGGCTTTCTGGTTGCCGAAGTCGTTCAGGTCGTTCGCCTGGCGCGGCTCGAAGAGGGCGATATCGGGGACGCCGGAGCCGTGCCAGGCCAGGTCGTGCCGCTCGGCGGCATAACAGACAAACTGCCACTTGGGCGCTGGCAGGTCGTACGGGATGGGGGCGCCGCCGCCGGCGGCCAGGGCGGGGTCCAGCAGGGCATCAAACGCGGCGCGGGTGGCCGGGTCAATGGCCGCGCTCGGGCGCGGGAGCCAGTAGTCGGGGAGCATGGAATAATTATAGCGGCGCCCGGCCGGTCGCGTCCCTCAGGTGACCGCGCCGATCTGCTCCGCAGAGGCCGCCTCGCTCGGCGCCCGCCCGAAGCGCGCCGTCAGGCGCGCGCCATTGGTCACGGGCGCAGCGCTGCGCGCTGCTTCGGGCGGACGCGGAGCGTCCGCCGGTAAGCGCGCCGTCAGGCGCGCGACTCTGGCGGGCATTTTTTGTTTGGTCACGGTCGCGGCACTGCGTGCCGCTTCGGGCGGACGCGGAGCGTCCGCCGGTAAGCGCGCCGTCAGGCGCGCGACTCTGGCGGGCATTTTTTGTTTGGTCACGGTCGCGGCACTGCGTGCCGCTTCGGGCGGACGCGGAGCGTCCGCCGGTAAGCGCGCCGTCAGGCGCGCGCCATGCCCTGGCGGGCATTTTTTGTTTGGTCACGGTCGCAGCGCTGCGCGCTGCTTCGGGCGGACGCGGAGCGTCCGCCGGTAAGCGCGCCGTCAGGCGCGCGCCATGCCCTGGCGGGCATTTTTTGTTTGGTCACGGTCGCAGCGCTGCGCGCTGCTTCGGGCGGACGCGGAGCGTCCGCCGGTAAGCGCGCCGTCAGGCGCGCGCCATGCCCTGGCGGGCATTTTTTGTTTGGTCACGGTCGCGGCACTGCGTGCCGCTTCGGGCGGACGCGGAGCGTCCGCCGGTAAGCGCGCCGTCAGGCGCGCGCCATGCCCTGGCGGGCATTTTTTGTTTGGTCACGGTCGCAGCGCTGCGCGCTGCTTCGGGCGGACGCGGAGCGTCCGCCGGTAAGCGCGCCGTCAGGCGCGCGCCATGCCCTGGCGGGCATTTTTTGTTTGGTCACGCAGTGCGTTGCCTGCTCGGCGTAAAACGCATAAGCGTCTCAATGCCCTGGCGGGCATTTTTTGTTTGGTCACGGCGTTAACTGTTGGCGCGCTCATTGGGTGCGCCAGGGGTCTCAATGCCCTGGCGGGCATTTTTTGTTTGGTCACGATTTACGCAGGCCCTGCCCATCCTCACTACGACAGTGTGCGTCTCAATGCCCTGGCGGGCATTTTTTGTTTGGTCACGCGTTGAAGTCCAATGATGGCTCGTTCGTATCCCCAGTGCGAGTCTCAATGCCCTGGCGGGCATTTTTTGTTTGGTCACCCGACAAGGGGTACGAGTACGCGGTGGTGTCTTCGCCAACCGATAGCGTCTCAATGCCCTGGCGGGCATTTTTTGTTTGGTCACCGGACCGTGGGAGTTCGACGAAGACGCTGTCGCCGAGTTCGTCTCAATGCCCTGGCGGGCATTTTTTGTTTGGTCACAGCGAGCGGCAGTAGCTCGCGCGAAAAGGGCAGAGGAGTCTCAATGCCCTGGCGGGCATTTTTTGTTTGGTCACCCCAAATCCCGCTGTTTTGCGAGGCGACCATCCCAATTTCCCCGGGTTTCTTTGCGATTCGAGAGGCGGCCTCCTTTCTGAAACTGCCTGTGGTCCTCGATTCCGTTGCCCAACATTTTACCTCCTTTCACACTCGCTGCCTATATCTGGCGGGTGCATGGCGGCAGGATTCGAGCGCCGCCGGAACCCGCCTCACCCCCCGCCGCGCTCGAATCAGGTTGACATCATCCTCCGGCCCCTCCGCTCAGACCACCATGACGGTCTCCGGTTTGGTGATCTCAGCGCGGGTGCTCTGCGCCCGGCCGGCGCAGGCCGCGCACAGGGCATAGTAGCGCACATGATCCTTGCGCGGTCGGATCAGTTTGCGCACACGCGCCTGCAGTTTCTTAAACTGCTCCGCCGTCACCCAGCATTCGAAGACGCTGTACTGCACCGGCGTGCCGTAATCCAGCAGGGCCGTGTGCAGGCGCGTCCGCCGCCGGTCGTCGGAGATGTCGTAGACGATGACCCAGAATTGTTTATCGGGCATGGAATGTCCCCGCTATCCGAGCGGCGTCGCCTGATCCATCACACGCGGCCCCTGACGCTTTCATCTGGCCAGGAATGGCCGGTAGTTCGGCTCGCCGCTTTCGATGCACCTGCGCAGGCGGCGGGCCTGCACCTCGAACACTTTTTGATAACTCAGCGCGCGCCCGGCGTCGGGATGGACGACCTCCGTGTTGAGACGGCGGCTGAACTGCTGCAGGAACAGGCGCCGCCCGCGCCGGGCCAGGTACACGCCGCCGTCCTCGGCCGTCTCAAAATCCTCCGGCCCCAGCATGCGGTTGTTCACCACGGTCAGCACCACCGAGTCGGCCACGATGGGGCGAAATTCCTCCACCAGGTCCAGCGCCAGCGCGGGCCGGCCGTACTTGTCGGCGTGAAAGAAGCCGTCGTAGGGGTCCAGCCCGGCCACCTCGCAGGCGGTGAAGACGGCGTTGGTGAGCAGGCTGTAGGCCAGGCTGAGCAGGGCGTTGGCCGCATCCTTGGGCGGGCGGCGGGTGCGCTTCTCGAAGCTCAGCTCCGGGCGCAGGGCGGCGCGCAGCAGGGTGAAGTAGGTCCTGGCCGCGCTGCCCTCCAGCCCGCGCAGTTCGGCCACGTCGCGCGCCAGCCGCGCTTTTTGAATCGAATCGGTCAGCCGGGCGATGAGGGCCTCGGCGGTTTGAGGGCCGCCGCCGGCGGGCGGCAGTCCGTCGCTCGCGGTCGGCGGTCCGTCGCCGGCCGCCTCCACCGGGGGCCGCGCCCGGGCCAGGCGGCGGGCAAAGGTGCGGCAGTTCTTGATCTTGCCCAGCACGATGGCGCGGCTGATTTCGCGGCAGAACTTCTCGCTGCCGGAGGCGGCGTACTGCTTGTGGCGCAGCGGCAGGTTGCGGGCCTCGGCGGCGATGAGCCGCCCGCGCAGTTTGCCCTGCGCGCTGATGAGGGAGACGCTGACGCCGGCCTCCAGCAGGGCGAGCATGGCGGGCGTGGTCAGGCCCGTCCCGCCCATCAGCACCACTTCGGTGACATGGGCCAGCGGGGCGGCCAGCAGCACGTCGTCGTCCTTCGTCACCAGCAGCCGGCCGTGATCCTTCTCCACGCGCGAGCCGGGTTCGGTTACGTACAGAGTCGCCATGGGTCCATCTCCCGGTCTGGTTGGGCGAAGGCAAGGCCTTCGCCCAACCAGCGCCTTCGCCGACCCGACCGGCCGGCTCACCACCGCCAGCCGTACGGATCGGGGGCGAAGTTCCACAGGATGCTCAGGTTGCGGCCGCGCACTTCGAAGCGCTTGCCCTCGTACACGAAGCTGTAAGTGTCGCCGCGGAAGGTGACGCCGAGGAAGGTGAAGCCTTCGGCGAAGGAGGCGACGCGCGTCTTTTCCGGGTTGAGTTCGAGGCTCACGCCGCGCAGGGCGGCCTCCACGTCTTCCCGGGCCTGCTCGGCCTCGGCCCGGGTGCGGGTGAGCACCACGAAGTCGTCGGCGTAGCGCGCCCACTGCCAGCCGGCGCGCTCCAGCGTCAGGTCGAGCTGATGCAGGACGATGTTGCACAGCAGCGGGGAGAGGACGGCCCCGAGCGGCACGCCCCGGCGCGGGGCCGGGCCGGCCAGCGCGGAGCGCCGCCAGACCCCGGGGCGCACCTCCACCAGCGGCGGCGGCGTCCGTTTGGCCCCGGCCTCCAGCCACAGTTCGATGAGGCGCAGCAGCAGCGGATGGCGCACGCGCCGGCGCAGGCCCTCCCGGATGACGCCGTGCTCCAGGCTGTCGAAGCAGTCGCGGATGTCGGCGTCCAGCACCCAGCCGAAGCCGCGGTCGCGCTCGCGCAGGACGCGCTCGACGGCGTGCATGACGCCGCGCCCCGGGCGGTAGCCGTAACTGCCTTCGAGGAATTCCTGCTCGAAGGCCGGCGCGAGGGCGTTGAGCACGGCGCGCTGCAGGACGCGGTCGGTGACGGTGAGGATGGAGAGCTCGCGCCAGCCGCCATCGGGCTTGAGCACGCGGAAGCGGCGCGGCCGGTTGGGGCGGTAGGTGTTGGTGCGCACCTGGTGCGAGAGCCGGTCCAGGTTTTCCTGCCAGTGGCGCTCCCAGCGGGCCAGCGTCACTTCGTCCACGCCGGGCGCGCCGCGGTTGGCGCGCACCTGTTGCCAGGCCAGCTCCAGCGCGCGGCGTTCCAGCACCGAGCGCAGGGTGGGTGCGTCGTCGGGCATTTTGGACCTCGCCCCCGGCCCCTCCCCCTATGGGAGAGGGGGTAAGCGGTTTCGGTTGTTAAGGTTCACCGGGCGCGGCGCGTGGGCCGCGTTCGGCCGGCTCATCGCCGGGCGGGCCGGCTTCGCGCCGGCACTGGCCCAGGCCCATGGTCACCCCCACGCCCACGCCGGCGAAGAAGGCGAAATCGGCCAGCAGGTTCACCACGCTCAGCCAATAGCGGTCGCGGTTGAGGGCGGTGTAGCGGGCCACGCCCACGGCGCCGGGGCGCAGGCCGCCGTCCTTGAGCGGCGTCATGCGCGTGCGCAGGTCGTAGGCGGTGAGGGCCAGGCATTCTTCGGCGAAGCGGCGCGCCTCGGGCGGCAGGGCCACCGGGGCGAAGGCGTTCCATTTTTCGATCAGGCTGCCCCAGACCCACTGCGGCAGGGGGACAGGCACGTGCCGCCCGGCGGATTTGAAGGTGGTGGGGCTGGCGAAGCGCAGGGCCAGGCGGTGCTCGGGCGCGCGGCGGCTCAGCAGCCAGGGCGCGGAGAGGGCTTCGTAAGTGGCCGCGCCGGCCCAGGGGTGGCCGCCCACGGCGGCGGACTCCACCCGCAGCGCGCTCTCCGCCAGGGTCAGCGCTGCGGCGCTGGCCCACAGGCCGCCCGGCTCGGCGGCGCGGCGGAAGGCGGCGGCCACCGGCGCGGTGAGCGCCGTGAAGCGCAGGGTGTACGTCTCGGCGGGCAGCAGGCCGTGGTGCCACGGGCCGATGAGGCCGGAGGCGGTGAAGGGCTTGGGGCCGGGAGAGTCGTGCACGGACTGAGCGAGGGCGGGGTCGGCGCGGCGCAGGGCCTCCAGCGCCAGGGCGTGGGCGGCCCGGCCCAGCGGGGGCGGGGGCGGCGCGGCCTGCGGCGGGCGCAAGGTGAGGACGAGGCTGAGCAGGTCGGTCATGGTCAGCAGCCTCCGGCCAGGGCCAGCACAAGCATCAGCGCGATGACGCCTGCGACAATAAGCCAGGGCCTCCAGGCGGGCGCGGGCGGCGGCTGGTCTGGGCGAGGGGGATCGTCCGGCGCGGGCCTGAAGGCGAAGGGGGGATAGGCCGGCGTTTCATCGTCAGGGTCGTCGGCCTCGTCGTCCGTCTCCCGATCCCGCCGCCGCTGCGCCCGCCGGTCCAGCCAGAGGCGGTCGTGTTCCCGCTCGCGCTGCGCCTGTTCCAGGCGTTCCTGCAATTCTCGTTTTTCGCGCTGGAGGCGCAGGGTCTCCCCGACGAGCCACAGGCCCAGCAGATCGTCGCGCCAGTCTTCGCGGTGGTCGCGGTTGAGGTCGCCGAACAGGCGGTCGTCGTCGCTTGACATCGCATTTGTCTCCGGATCAGCCCGAGCGTTTGAGCCGGGCGGCGTCGCGCACCGCCTGCAGGTTCAGCACCTCGGCCACCTCGTAGCGGGGCGGCAGGGCATCCTTCACCGGCCTGAGGCGGACGATGGGGGGGAAGTAGCCGGTGCGGCCGTGGATCTCGGCCAGCAGCAAAGCGGTGATGAAATTCAGGGAGGGCGGATTGATCAACAAGGAGGCCGTTTGCCACTCTTCCGGGCTCAAATCAATCTTGGCCATCAAGGCCTCCAACTGCGGGAGGAACGAGTGTTGATGGTCGAACTGCACGGGCGCGGCCAGCACGCGCTCCAGCGGCTCGGCGATCATCTGCCGGATGGAGTCGAGCTGAGCGGGGGTGAGGGGGTGGGAGAAGTTGAGGAGGATCATCTCGGATTTGCGGCGTCGGTTTGCCGAAGGTAATGCCTTCGGCAAACCGGCCGCCGTCTTCAGCCTACAGCATCGGCATCGTCACCGGCACCGCGTGCGCGGCGGGCAGGCCCTGATAGTTGGCCGCGCTCGACCAGGGGTAGTGGGCGGTTCGCGCAGCCAGCCCCGCGCGCACCGGGTTGGCGTGAATGTAATTGATTTTTTGCGCGAGCTTGTGGCGCGAATACGCAATGAAATCGTAACCGGCGCCCTGCCGCCAGACCTTGTGCGCCCATCGTCGAAAATGCGCCTCATCGCGCGGCTGACGGGCAGGGAGGAGCAGACCTGCCGGGCGGCCTCCAGTTCCTCGCAGAAAATCTGCGCGCACCCGGCCCGCGCGAAAAACGGCCGGCGTCCCCAGGTGACGGCGGTGAGGAAATGCGCGCCGTGAGGGAGGGCAGGGTGGGGCATTATTGTTCCTCTGGGTCGGCGGAGATGGTCGGGTTGCCTGCAACGAGCGATAACGCATCAAGTTGCCGGCATAGTTGTTTGATCTGCTCCACCAGGTCTTTTGCAGGGCGGGGATTCTTGCGCATCCCGGCATGGTCAATGTCATTTCTCGTATCGGCGAGATCGTTCCAGAGTGAGAGTGCTTGCGTCAATCCGGGCACAGCGCGAAACCACAAGGGCCTAAACTGCGCTTTAGCGCTTGTCTCGCGCCAACGGCGGCTTTCGCTGTTGAAGACGCTCGTAACGGACTCGCGCAATTCCCGGTTACGCAGATCATACTCCCCGATATGCGCCATGGCCCAGCTCACCAGCCACTCGCGCGCCAGCGTAATTGCCTGCACAAACTGCTGTTTTTCGACGCACCAGCCGATCATGCGCCGTGTGACAGTCAGTGTTTCCCATATCTGCGTTTGATCATCCGGCTTGTCAAAAGCGATAGGCGAGAGCGCCTGCTCTATATCTTCTGAGAGTAACTCAAACGGCTGAATGGCGAGCGTCGCTTCGATGGCCGGGCGCGCGCGCTTCAGTGCCGCCGGAATGCCGGCTGCCGCCTGCATCGCTTCATGAGGGCGGATGAGACGCAATGCCAACGCTGTTGATTCCAAGGTGCCTGCCGCCGAGTCCAGTCCCTTAACTTTCTCGATGACATCCGAGGCAAACCCGGACGCCCGCACGGATTTATCCTTTGCCGCGCGCAGCAGCGCCGCCAGATCGCGCCCATCGCCAAAGCGCTTAAACCTGTCCGTAGCTGCCGCCCATTCCAATAGCGCCATCATCGGGCTGAGGTCGAACATCGGCGTGCGATTCGGCGTCACCGATTGGTCGCGCACGTCATAAGCGCCGTACAACACCGCCGCCAGTTCCGCGCGCCGCGCCGCCCGCAGAAAGGCCGCCGCCAGCAGGCCAATCAGCGGGAATGAGCGCAGGCCGTGCGTCACATCGAACGCCACCTGCTCGCCCTCGGCAACGGCTTCAGCCACCTGCCGAAAGATGGTCCACAACTCATCGGTGTTCTGACCTTTGGGGACAGGGACAAAACGGGTGGGAAGCCCGGCTTCTCCCTGAAGCGCCGCGCCGTGTGCCGCCTCGGCTTCTTGAGTGGCAAAGACAACCAGTCCGCTTGGCTGAAGAAACGCGCACGAGGCGACCGGCGCATAGCGCGTCACGCGCCTCTGCTCGCCCAGCGCATATTCCGTTTCGCCGTAAGGGCCGGTGCCCAGAAAGGTGAGAAGTTTCATTCCGGTCTCCTATCCCCTCCGGCAGCGTACCTGCCAGACTCTGCCCTGCCGCGTCAGGCTGATCACTTCGCAAATCACCGCATCGCCCTCGTGGAACTTCTTGCTCGTGTCGTTATCTTCCGGCGCGATGTAGGCGTAGGCCACCGTATCGTCCAGGCCGGGGATGGACAACTCCAGCGCGCGCCCTTCGACGCTGAAGACTGTGCCCTTGAACCGGTCGCCGACTTTGGGGAGGTCGGTGAATCGTTCGGTCAGGGGCGATTTGGGCGCGGGCGGCGGCTTGGGAGGCCGCGGGGCGGCGGCAGGCGGTTTCACCGACGGCAGCGCCGCCGGTGACAATGCCGTCGGCGACCGCGGCGCGGCTTCAATTCTCATCGGCTTGAGCGTCGTCCCCGCGAGTTTTGCCAGCAGGGGCTGAGGCTCGTCCAGCGGCGTGAGCGCGAGCCGCACCCAGCCGAAGGGCAGGCCCAGCGCCGCATCGCCGTTCACCAGCCGGCGCGTCTTGGGGAAGGGCTTGCTCAAATCCGGCTGCCATGCGCCCTTATGCTGAGGCGGCCTGCCCAGCTGATAGCGCTTGCGCGCCTCGTCGCGCTCGGCCGGCGGCAGATGCTCGCCCACCGTCAGGCCGTTCCAGCCCGTGCCCCAGCTCATTTGCAGAACGAGGCCGGTTTCGTTTCCGACCAACTGCTCTTTGTAAAAAGCCTCGGCGGCGGAAAACCCCTTGGCTTGCGCGATGAGCAATTCCTCGTGGAGATGGCGGCGGCCGGCCTGCCGGGCAATCTCCGGCAGATGGGCCAGCCACTGACGGCTCCTCTGCCAGCCGAGGCGGGGCGCCTGTTCATGGTCTTCGGTGTACTTCAGCGTCAACTCATCGAAGGTGAGCGTGGTCTCGAACGTCACGCCGGCGCACACGGCCTCCACCGCCAGCGGGATTTCCGACTCGGTCTTGTCCGCGTCGCGCGCGTGGTTCAGCGACGGCTCTGCCTTCGCTAACACGCGCACATTTCCCAAGATCAGCGGCGACGGTTCAGTGGGGAGCGGGGCGCTGTCGGCCACGTGCAGGGCGCGCAGGATGTCGCGGTTGGGGTTATCGCCGAAGACCTGCTGTTCCCAGTGATCATCCGCCCTCTTGGTCTCACTCCCCGGCCCCAGAGTCGCGGGAACCGCGCCGGTATCCAGCGCATAGCGCAGGAGCGCGGTGCGCAGCGCGCCCTTGAGCGACGAGCCGGGCAGGTAGCATCGCCCGTGGACGTCCTTGATTTGCTCGCGCACTTGAGCGACGGAGGTGCTCCCGCGCAGGGTGTAGCGCACAAAGGGCGAGCCGGGGCGCAGTTCATCGGAGATGATAAGTTCGCGGGCGGGTTTATCGAGCCGGGCGCGCGGGCCGTTGCGCTCCAGTTCGCGGGCGTAAATCGCGTCCTGATCGAGCACGAAGGTGGTATCGCCCGTCGTGTCGAAGTCGAAGTCCCTCAACAACTCTGTGCCCGCGCCGATGTGCAGGGGCGTGAGGGTGGTGACGGTGACTTTGTACTTCATGGCGCGTCTCCTTCCCACAACCGCCCGGCGGGGATGGTAAAGGCCAGCCCACAGCGATAGACCGGGCGCTCCGGCCCGGCCCACGCCACGCCCTCCGGGCGCACATTCACCAGCGCGCCGCGCGCCCCGCCGGGCAGCAGCGCGCCCTCGGCCACCAGCCGCACCGCGCGCCGCCGCCAGGGATTGCCGTCGGCGTCTTCGCACCAGCCGCCCACGCGCGCCAGCGCATAGGCGCTGTTTTCGGTTTGCAGGCCGCGCAATTCTTCGTCGGTCTGCGGGGCATAACGCGAGAGCAGGAGCGCCGGGCCGCCGTCCGCGGCGGGCAGGTCATTTGCGCTCGGCTCATACGTAAACGCGCCGTGGCCGATGGAGCGCAGGCCGCCCAGCCCGGCGTCCTGCAGATACTTCAGCGCCGGCTCGATGAGCGCCGTGTCGCCGCGCGCCGCGAACCATAGCCCGCAGTTCGGCGCAAACAGCACGCGCCCGCTGTGGAAGAGCGCCGAGGCATTGCTCATCCGATCCACGGTCACCCGTGGCACGGTCTGGTGACGCCACAACAACAAGGGTTCGCCGTCTGTGGGCTTGAGCGCCGCTTCAATCTGCCGGCGTTCCTCCGTCGTCAGCCATAAGCCGCCGCCGTGCAGGAATTCGCGTTCGGGCACCCGGCCGGCGCGGAGTGAATCCAGCACGGCCTGCGAGAGCCAGCGGATTTTCTTGAGCGCCTTGCTGTCGTGTTGAAACGCCTGCGCCGCGAAGCCGGGCAGGCGCGGCGGACAGGGATAGAAACGCACCCCTGCCGCCAGCGGGAAGGCCGAGGTGAGCGTGAACGGCGATTGCCCGTCTTTGAGCGTCGCATCCACATCCACGCCGGTCTGCGCCCACGCCGTCACCAGGGCGGCGAACAGGCTGTCGGCGGGAATCCACTCCTGCGCCGCCTCGCGCCCGACGCCGACGAACTCGCCGAGGTGCAGCGCCGCGCGCAGGGTCAATTGATAGAGGGCCATGCGGCCTCCTTTCACTGCGCCAGCTTGCCCTTGAGCCAGCTCAGCACGGCGTCCTTTTGCGCGGCCAGTGCCGGCAGGTCGTCGGCGGTAATTGTCTTTGTGTCTTCGGCGTACTGTGGGCCGTAGCGCAGTTTCAGGCTCAGGTTGCGGAAGGCGATCTTGCCGCTGCCGCGCGAGCCGTGCCCGCCGAGGTAGTCGTCCTCCAGCAGTTGCATCGCTTCCACGACATGCCAGAACAGTTCGGCGTCGCCGGGCAGGTAGGCGTTGAAGACGATCTCCATCGGCCCGAAGACGGCCCCGGCCGGCACGCGCTCGATCTGGCGCGGCGTGGCGGCGGCGGTCACCCGGTCAATGGCCGCCTCCCACTTGACTTCGGTGAAGGGGAGGTCGGTTTTGGCGTTCAGTAAATCCTCGCGCGACTTTGGCGTGAGTGGAACATCACGCACAGTCAGGCGATTCGGCGCGGTAATCCAGTCCCCCCCATCGCCAGTGACACCAAAAACCGGATTTACCCAGTAAGCCTTGTATTCTTCGGCATTCCGAGCCGTGTGAATTTCTACTTTGCCTTGACCATCGCGCTTGCCTGGGTTAACCGTGAAGTTGAGTGGTGCGCCCAAAGCCTTTTCACCCAGGGATCGCATTTTGCCCTTCAGTGACGAACCGGGAATATAAGGTTCGTTGTTGCGTTTGTTTCGAATAACAGGCAAATCCACGCCACCGATGGTCAAGGCGCCTTGGGTGTCGCCGATGCGTAAGCCGGTCTTGGTTTCGATCTCGCCGTAAATGAATATACGCCCTCGAAGTTTGGCCGAGCGGGTCATGAGAGTTCTCCTTTCTAATCTTTGCCGGGGCGATAGAACCGGTGATAGGCTACGACGGCTTCACAGAAATCTACAAAGTTCTTGAAATGTTTTTCGTGAGGCTCTGCGTCTTGCCGGATCAGCTTGATGGCCTCATCCAGGGCGTCTTTGAGCGGGCGCATGGCGCTGCCGGCGCGCTGGGTGTAGTAAGCCAACTTGGGCTGAAGCAGGATGATTTCCTGATAAGCCTTTTTGCGGTCCGTGTCCCAGCGGAGCGCTGCCTGTCGTACAGCCCCATAAATATTGCGAAGCTGACTGGTCTTAAGATCGTTCGCCAACTGCTTCCCCAGCTTGTTTGCCTCATCTACCAATAAGGAAGCATCATCCTCCAGGATGATTTTGCGGGCAATAGCTTCAGAGAAAGCCATGGTTAGTCCTCCTATCGAGTAAGAAATTGCGCCCAGCGCGCGGCCAGGCCGGCCAGCTCCATCGGCGCGGCCTGCGCGCCGAGGAAGACGGTTTGGATGCTCTCGATTTCTTTCTTCGCCGATTCGTTCTCCTTCTTGATGGATTGGATAGCGCGGGTGAGCTGATAAGCCGCCAGCCATGTCCAGCGGCCAAATTCCACCTTGCCTTTGTCGCGTTTGGCCCGCGCCACCTGCGCGCGCAGGGCCAGTATCGTTTGCAATACGGCGCGAGAGATTTGCGATCTGTCCACAAAGTCGGCCAGCGTGTAGGCGCGGCGCTGGGCGGCGGCTAATGCCTTCCAATCCAGCGCCTGCTCCAGAAAGGTCACCGCGTCTTTTTCGGGCCGCAGACTCTTGGCCGCGCGCTCGGCCGCCTCGGCCATCTCCGCCGCCTGATAGAGGGGGAACTTCTCCTCGGCCAGGGCGATGCCCGCCGAGAGGGTGAGCGCCGGGTTGCCGGCGGTATATTCGCGGAAGGCCTCGCGCACGCGGCGGGCGAACTCCGGCAGGGCGTCCCACGCGCCCACCACAAACACATCATCGCCGCCGGAGTATTGCAGGTAGAGATGGTTCGTCAGATCCTGCTTTTCGATTTCTTTGGCGTCCTTCTCGCCCTTCGCCAGTTCCGGCAGATAGCCCTCGAAGAACAGGCGCAGGGTGAACGAGAGGCTGGCGATGCGCGACGGGCTGGCGGCCTGCCCGAAGCCTGCCTGAAAGAGTTTGCCGAGGTTATCCACATCCATCCGCAGAACGCCCCAGCGTTTGAAGCCGCCGCGCACCGGTTTCTGCGCCAGTTCATCGAACGTCCGGGGGCGCGAGAGCTGACTGCCGTTTTCTTCAACAAGCGGAGTCAGCCGCGCGAAAGGGCGATAAGAGATAACCCGCGGCGCGTTGCCCAACACACCCAGCCGGCGGTCTGCCTCGCTCGTCGGCTTCAGCCGCCACACGCGCACGAACTCATCCGTGCGGATGGGGTCGGTGCGGTGGTCGTCGCGCGTGCTCACCAGTTGAAAATCGAAGCCGAACACGCGCAGGGCCTGCTGCCAGCCGATGGCGCGCCCGGCGGCGGCTTTCTCCACCGGCGCATAGGCGATGTGTGTGGCCGCCGGCAACTGCCGCCCGAGTTCCTCGAGCGAGAGGACAAATTTTGCGCGGTAAGTCTCCGAGCCCTCTTCCTGGACTTTCTCCACCGTGTCGCCGTCCTCGCCTGTCACACGGCAGAAGAGGAGCGGGTCGCCGCCCTGCGAGATGGGCCGACCGACATGCTGACGGAGCGCCCCCAGCGTGGCCTGTGAAAAAGGCTGGCGCTTGCGGCGGTTGAGCTCCCGGCCAAAACGCTCGCGGCTGGCGCCGAAGTCCTTCAGGTCGGCGGCGGTCAGCGGCATCCAGTGCAGGGTCAGCCCCAGCGCCCCAGCGTGCAGGGTCAGCAGGCGATCGGTCAGGTCTTGCGCGATGGCCCGCAATTTCTCCTGAGCGCCGACGTGGGCGAAGAGCTGAAACCCGCCGCCGCCGATGTAGAGCGCGTTGGTGAGCGGCAGGCCCAGTTCGCGCAGCACGGCCAGCGCCAGCGCCTCCGTCAGCAGCTGCACGTAGAAGGAGCGGGCGCGCAGGGATTTGGCCGCGCCCTCCGAGGCCAGCGTGTAGATGAACGCCTGCAGGCCCGAAAGGTCCCCGCCGACCAGAAGGCAAACCTTGGCGTTGGAGTCTTCTGCAGCCCTGCACCAATCCGCCGAACGATTATCTGACGCGAGGCAGGCCGCGAAGGCGGCTGTGGTCCGCAAATGGTCGAACAGCGAAATATCCGGCACGCTTTCCCAATAGGCTGACGGGATACACCATGTGTAATCCTGCAATAATGCAAGGATCGTCTCCAGATAGCGCGCCTTATCGGTAAGTTGAGATAGGCCGGCCTGCTCGCATTGAGTTGTAAAATCGCTCCATAGTTTTTCGTAATCACGTTGCCACTCAGCCCGCCATTCGTTCTTGCCGGCACGCGGCATTGTTGAGGGGAACAGGGACTCCTGACGGTTGGGGGCAAGGCGCCCCAGCGGCACGAACCGGGACTCACCCGAAAACTCTCTCACACCACAGAAGATGGACTGTAATCGTGGGATACGGTTATCTTCATCTTTTTCACGTTCCATAGCTTCCTCACGTTCCATGGCAGAGAGATGGTCGGCAAGTTGAATCCACAGTTCGCGCTGATTGCGGGGGCGATGGTGATAGGCAATGCCGCTCAACTCTTCGCGCCACGCTTCCGGTATAAAGGTTTTCATAAAGTCGTAGGAAGCCAGCGCGTGAATGTAGCCAAAGTCTTGCCTGGCCTCTGCGGCGCGGGTTTCGCTCATCCCAACCCCCGCCCTCTGCGCAAACTTCCCCACATCATGCAGCAGCCCGGCCAGCGCCGCGTTCAAGACGTGTCCTTCCATTTGAGCCTCCTTGTACACCTGCGCCAGTCTACCCCGGCGCAGGGCCGATGTCATGCGGGATTCCCCGTATTTCCGCCCGGCGGGGGCGTCAGCGTGTAGTACAGGCTGAGCAGCCTCACCAGCTGCGTCCGGTTCACTTCCGTTAGCGCCCAGTGCGCCGCCGCCTTGCGGTAGGCCGAGCGCAGGTGCTGTTCCACTGTGCGCGGCGAGAGCGCCAGCCGCGCGGCCAGCTCCTGGTCGCTCAAACTCTCGCGCACCAGCAGCTCCACCACGCGCTGCTCCGCGTCGGTCAGGCCGTCCAGCACAAAGGCCCGCGCCTGGTCCCGCGACTCTTGCAGGCGCAGCGCCCGTTGCCGCTGCACGGCCTCGAATGGGTCGTCCACCTGGCTCAGATCGGTCAGCACCGGCGAGACCGCGCTCCACAGCACCACCGGGATCTCGATCAGGCTGAAGGTGTCCCCCGGCTCGGCGTGCAGGCGCTTCTCCTCCAGCAGCCGGCCCTGCGAGACCAGGTGCCACAACCGGTCGCCTTCGTCGAACAGCATCTGGGCCACCGCCATGCCGAAAACGCTCATAGTCTTGCGCCCGCCGGCAATGGACACGTGCACCTGGCGGCCGGCCAGCTTTTCGGCCCGTACCACGCGGTATAAAGTCGTGAAGACGGCGGCGGCCCCGGCCGTGCTGTCCACGTCCTTGAGCGGGCCGGCCGGGCCGGTCAACTCGACGGTCTCGAATTCGATGGGGAGGTAGAGCGGGGCGGTAAAGGCGGCCCGCAGGCGGGCCAGCGAAGCCGCGATGGAGTCGGTGCCGGGGGCGGTGTGGACCACCACCACCCGAGTCACGCGCGCGCCGCGCGCCAGCAGGCTGTCCAGGGTGAGGGTGACGACCTGGGCCTCGCTGCCCAGTGTGGCAATCAGGCTGCTGGCGCCGGGTTGGGAGATCGGCATCGTCTGGCGATTTAAGCCGGCCACCCGCCGTAGCGGCGGATGGCCTGGTGCCGGAACATGCTGCCCCCAACCAATCGCCCCGACGCTGGTGGTACCTGGCAGGTAAAATCAGACTCTAAGCGTCCACTGGCCCATTATACGGAGGATCGGCCCATTTGTATCTACCCAGTCTTTCGCACTCAACAAACGCCAGGTTAGATTATAGAATGTCGGCTATCCGTTACAACCGGTGGGCTGATCAGCGGCGCACCAACATGACCACTTTCCTCAACAGCCTCGGCCTGCCTGCCCCCGAACTGGATGGCTGGGGCTGCCTGTTTGCCCACCCCGACCGATTCGAGGCCGGGGAAGGCGAGGCGACCCCTGATTGACAGGAGCCGCAGGTCATTACGCAACCCGTCGCCATGTTGACCATTGACCTCGAGACAGCCCGGCGCTTTATCCTCGGCAAGCAGGGCTTGTGGCCCGGGCGGCGCTGGCGCGGCCCCCGGGGGGTGGAGCCGGCCATGCGCGCGATGGAGTACCTGCAGCTGGACCCGCTGCAAATCGTCGCGCGCAGCCAGGACCTCGCCCTGCACAGCCGTGTGCTCGATTATCAACCCGGCGCGTGGGAGGCGGTGACGTACCAGCAGCGCAAGTTCTTCGACTGGGGCGGCTGGCTGGCCGTCCGGCCGATGGACGAGCTGCCGCACTGGCGCGTGGTCATGCGCCGCGAGCGCGAGGGCGGCTATGGCGACCCGCGAATCCGCCGCCTGGCTCGCGACCACGCCGGCGCCATCGCCGCAATGCGCGCCTTCTTGCGGGAACGCGGCCTGGTGAGCAACCGGGACTTCGAGATGGCGGCCCGCGCGCGAACGCAGAGTTATCGCGGCCGCAAGGACAGCGCGCTGGCCCTGTATTATTTGTGGCGCACCGGCGAGGTGATGATCCACCACCGGGACCGCTTTGAGCGTGTGTATGCTCTCGCCGAGCAGGTCGCGCCCGCGCACCTGCTCGGCGAGAGCAGCGAGGCCGAGGCGGATCGATTCTTAGTCAAGAAGGAAGTCGGCTTCAACGGCCTGTCGCGGCTTAACCGGACGAGCGATGGATATCATGGTCGCGGCGAACCGGATCGCGCGGCGAAGCAGAGGCTGGGGGCGATGCTGGCCGACGGCGACCTGGTCGAGGTGAAAGTGGACGGCTGGAAAGCCGTGCACTACGCGCTGAGCCGCGACCTCCCGGCTCTGAGCGCGTTGAGCGCCGGGCGCATCCCGAAGGCCTGGAAGCCCCTGGCGACGACCACAACGGACGAGGCCGTCTTCCTCGCGCCGCTTGACCCGGTCTGCGCCCGCGGGCGAGCCGGGGTCTTGTTCGGCTTCGACTACGTGTGGGAGGTCTACAAGCCCGAACACCAGCGCCGGTTCGGCTACTACACGCTCCCCGTCCTGTGGGGCGACCGGCTCGTCGCGCGCTTCGACAGCAAACTCGACCGGACCACCAGCACGTTCGTCATCCTGGGGTTTTGGCTGGAGGACAAAGCCCTCGGCAAAGACGAGGGCTTTGCCGAGGCGCTGAGCCGCGGGTTTGCGCGCCTCCTTAAGTTTCTCGGCGCGAGCAAAATGGAGGCGCAGGCGATCCGCGAGCCGCTCCTGCGCCGACGGGCAGGCCCGGCATGAGTATCTTGCTCAGCCGGCACCTGGGCGCCCAGGCAGCCGTCGCCAGCCCGCAGAGCCCTGCCGGGACTTCACGCGCACGGAGCGCTGGCGCAGTTCATGATTAAGGACCTGTCTCTAAACCTCAGCAGAGGCGTAGCCGACGGCACTGCCGTCGACTATCGGGCGGGTTTAGAGATAAGCTTTAAACGTACAAAGCGAGCCGGAGGTCTCCCGACTCGCTCTGTGTATAGCTTCTATGCGCCCGAATGGATTTGAACCATCACAGCCTTTCGGCCACTAGGCCCTCAACCTAGCGCGTCTGCCAATTCCGCCACGGGCGCAGGCTTGCAGTGATAGAATTATAGCCAGTTAGAGGGTGCTGTCAATTCACGCGCCGCGTGACGTGTTGCTTAAACTCCCGCTTTTTCCGCTCCATACCGTCTTTTTCCCCGGGATGACGCTGCCGCTGCATATCTTCGAGCCGCGCTACCGGGAGATGATCAACCTGTGCCTGGACGACGGGCTGCCGTTCGGGGTCGTGCTCATCCGTTCCGGGCCCGAGGTCGGCGGCGACGCCCAGCCGCACCCGGTCGGCACGTATGGCTCCATCTCGCGCGTCGAACGGCTGCCCGATGGCCGCCTCAACATCGAGGTGGTCGGCCAGGAACGCTTCCGGGTCCTGGACCTGCACCGTGATCGCGCTTACCTGACCGGCACGCTGGAGAAGTTCCCGCTCCGGGACGCCGACGGCCCCGGCGCCGTCCATTGCGCCCGGCGCCTGGTCCCGTGGATCACGCGTTACCTGAAGCTCCTCGGCGACGCCGCCGAGCTCGCGCTCGACCAGCAGGCGATGCCCGTCCGCCCGGCGGCCCTGGCTTACCTGGCCGCCATCATCGCCCAGGTCCCCATGGCCGAAAAACAACTCCTGCTCAACTGCGTCACCACCGAAGAGATGCTCGAGCGCGAGCGCGCCCTCTACCGCCGCGAGCTCAGCCTGATCCGCGCCATGCTCACCAGCCCCCAGGCGCGCCACAACGCCGATATCTCGCCCAACTGAGCCGGCCCCCGGCCGAGTCCCGACGAGCCTCAGCCGCCTCGTTCGCCCGGCTGCGCGGGCCGTATCCCGCTTGGTGGGCCGATGCGTGGGGGCGCACGACCGTGCACCCCTGCCGGCGGGAATTTACACAAAACTCGGAAAACACCTCCTGCGCGCCGACCCGATGGCCCACTTTACCATTTTCGGGTTATACTTCCCAATAAGCTCCGCATTGTGAGAAATCTTGTGCAAAGCATCGGTCAGCCGCTGAAAATCGACGGGGAGGCGTCCGTGGTCGAGGCGTTTATCCGCCGGGTGCCTTTGTTCGCGTCGCTGCCCGATCGCGAGGTCGGGCATCTGGCGGATACGCTGCAGCCGGTCGAGTTCGCCCCGGGCCAGGTCGTGTTCCATGAGGGCGAGTACGGCGACCGCTTCTACATCGTCCTGTCCGGCGAGGTCGAGATCATCAAAAGCCTGGGCGCCGAGGCCGAGCGCCTGATCAGCGTGCGCGGCCCGGGCGACTACATCGGCGAGATGAGCCTGGTCAACCGGGACGGCCTGCGGACGGCCAGCACGCGCGCACGCGGCCCGACCCGCGTCCTGGAGATGACGCGCGAGGACTTCGACACGCTCCTGACGCGCTACCCCACGCTGGCCTATGAGATGGTGCGCGTGCTCAGCCTGCGCCTGAACCAGGCCCACAACCTGGCCACGCGCGATCTGCAGGCGAAGAACCGGCAGTTGACCGAGGCCTACCAGGCCCTGCAGGCGGCGCAGGCCCAGATCATCGAGAAAGAGAAACTGGAACACGAGCTGCGGATGGCGCGCGAGGTCCAGGCCAGCCTGCTGCCCCGCGCTTTGCCGCGGCCGGCGGGCTGGGAGTTCGCCGCTCACTGGCAACCCGCGCGCGAAGTCGGCGGCGATTTCTATGACTTTATCCCGCTTGATCGGCCGGGCGGTCAGGGCCTGGGTATGCTGATCGGCGATGTCTCCGGCAAGGGGATGCCGGCGGCCCTGTTTATGGCGATGGCGCGCAGCCTGCTCCGCGCCAGCCTGGCCCTGGCCGGACCCCCGGCCGACGGCCTCACCCAGGCCAACCGGCTCATCCACGCCGACGCCGGCGCCGGGATGTTCGTGACCCTGTTCTACGCCCAGCTCGATCTGGCCGCCGGCGAGCTGACCTACGTCAACGCCGGCCACAACCCGCCCTGGTGGTACCGGGCGGCGCGCGAGGACTGGGAGGAACTGAAACGGACCGGGACGGCGCTGGGGTTGTTCGGCGTGCAAGCCCTCGGCCAGCGCGCGGCGCGGCTCGCGCCGGGCGATTGCCTCTTCCTGTATACCGATGGCGTCACCGACGCCGCCGATGCCCGCGGCCAGCGGTTTGGGGTCGAGGCCCTGCGCGCGGTGTTGCACGCTCACCGGCACAGCACGGCCGCCCAGATCGTGGCCGCCGTCGATCAGGCGGTGGCGCAATTTCGCGGGGATCAGGGATTGTTCGACGATATCGCCATCGTCGTGGCCAGGCGGATCTGAAAAGGAGGCTGGAATGGAGATCGCCGCTTCTCAACACCACGGGCGGGTGCCGGTGACGGTGTTCCAACTCAGGGGCGACCTCGACGCGAACACGTACGAGCAACTGGAAACGCGGGCGCGGGAGGCGCATGCGACCGGCATGCGTGATCTGGTGCTGGACCTGGCCGGCGTCCCGTATATCAGCACGGCCGGGATCCGCGCCATCAACAATATCTTCAACCTGTTGCGGACCGGGGCGCCGACCGAGAGCGACAGCGCCATCCACCAGGGCCTGCAGGACGGCACCTTCAAGTCGCCGCACCTCAAACTGCTCAATCCGCCGCCGCGCGTGGCCGACGTGCTCAACATGGCGGGCGTGGATATGTTCCTCGAAATCCACAGCGACCTTGGCGTGGCTGTGGCGTCGTTTTAGGCCCTGGCTCAGCCGGACTTCGCCGGCGCGGCCTTGCGGTTGCCGTCCAGGGGGCCGTCCGGAGCACGCCGGGCAGGTTCGGCGCGTAGCCGGGGAAGACCTCATCCAGCCGGGGGTTGTTCAGGCGCTTGAGGCAGACCTCGGCCAGCACGTCGCGGTAGTCGGTGGTCACGGCCAGGTCGCCGGGGCCGACGAGCTGCCCCTCGGCCAGGCCCGGCCAGCGCCCGTGGACCTGGCCGCCGACGACCTGGCCGCCCAGGAGGAACAGCGCGCTCCCGTGGCCGTGGTCCGTGCCCAGGCTGGCGTTCTCGGTCAGCCGGCGCCCGAACTCGGACATCACCACCACGGTCAGCCGGTCGGCGTGATCAAACAGGTCGGCGTGCAGGGCGGCCAGCCCGTCGCCCAGGTCGCGCAGCAGGCCGGCCATCAACCCCTCGCTCCCGCCCTGCGCGAAGTGCGTGTCCCAGCCGCCCAGGTCCACGGCGGCCACCTCCAGCCCGACCTCGGCCTTCACCAGCTGCGCCACCTGCTTCAGGCTTAGCCCGAACTCTGATTCGGGATAGCGGGCGTCGCGCGCCGGGCGGTACCCGGCCGGGTCCAGGCCTTCGAGGGCGCGCAGCGTCGCCAGCGTCTCCCGGCCCACCACTTCCAGCGGCCCGGCGCCCGCGTAGAGGGCGGACAATGCGGCGCGCATGTGTTCCAGGCGGCGCGCGTCGCCGCCCAGGTGGAAGTCGCCGATGGAGCGCAGGGCGGCGGCCGGCACGGCGCCGGTGAGGCTGCGCGGCGTGAGCGGGCCGAGGCCGATAGCGCGCAGCGGCGATCGGTTGTCCGTGTTGAGCGTCGCCAGGTGGCGGCCGATCCAGCCGGAGGCCGGCCCGCGCTCGTCCTCCACACCGCGCTCCATGAGTTCCATGGCCCGGAAGTGGCTGCGGCTCTCGTCCGGCGCGCCGCAGGCGTGCACGATCGCCAGGTGGCCGGCCTGCCAGGCGGGCAGCAGGCCCCCCAGCGCCGGGTGCAGGCCGAAGAAGCCGTCCAGGTCGAGGGTCCGCGCCGCCTTCGGCGCAGAGGCGTGATCGGGGCGCGGGATGCCGAGCAGGGGCCGGGCGGCGTAGTAGGCGGCCTCGCCGTGCGGCACGACCATGTTCAGCACGTCGGCGGCGCCGCGCAGGAAGACGACGACCAGCACGTCGCCGCGCGGCGCGGTCTGGGCCGGCGCAAACGCCAGGCGCGGCATCCAGGCCGGCCAGGCGGCGGCCCCGGCCAGCGTGGCCGCGGAACGGAGGAAATCGCGGCGGGCGAGGGTGAGATTCATGATCGGACTATCTCCACTGGAACTCCGGCGAGGCGACCAGCCCGGCGACGAGCACGCGCGGGAGGTCGTCGCCGGCCGCGCCCACGACGTCGAGCAGGGCCGCGCGTTGGGCGGCCGGCCGCGGCGCGCCGAGAAGTAGTTCGCTCAGCCGGTCGGTGATCTCTTCGGGCGTCCGCGCGCCGGCGCGGGCCAGGAGGCCATCGAGGTCAACCGTTGTCCCCGGCAACGCGCCCTCGGCCAGGGCGAGCGCGAACTGCCAGCGCGGCAGCAGGTTGCCGCTCCAGGCCTCGGCGTGGTCGGGGTAGCCGTCCGGCGTCGGCCAGCCGAAGGGGAGTTGCCCCAGCCGCCTCAGGACCTCCAGCAGCGGCGGGCCGGCGTCCGTGGCGGCGTTGAGCTGGCGCAGGGCCGAGACCACGAAGTTCACCGGGCGCTTGAACTTGGGGACGAGCGCGCCAGGCGCCACGCCGTCGAGCAACACCGGCCGCAGGGTCGCCCGGATGTCGCCGCCGCTGTCCGTGAAGACCCGGGCCGCGCGACCCACCAGCGCCTCGGGCGCGTCCGGGCCGAGAAAGCGCGCGGCCAGCTTGCGGGCGATGAAGCGGGCCGTGCCCGGATGCGCCGCCAGCCGTTCGACGACGCGCTCCGCCTCGGCCTGGCCGCCTGGCTCGATCCGCTCGCCCAGCACCGTCTTCACGCCGTCGTCGTGCCGGTCGGGGTCGAAGGTGAACTCGCCGCGCCACCAATGTTCCTTCACCGTCCAGCCCGTGAAACAGCGGGCCAGCTCCATCACGTCGATCTGGGTGTAGCCGCCGTCCACGCCCAGGGTGTGCAGTTCCATCAGCTCGCGGGCGTAGTTCTCGTTGGGGCGCGTCCTGTCGCTGACGTGCTGGTCCAGGTAAACGAGCATGGCGGGCGAGTGGGCCGAGGCCCAGAGCAGGTCATGGAAGTTCCCGAGCGCGTGCGGCCGGATCACGGCCCGGTCGTCCACGGTCTTGAGGTAGAAGCAGTCGCCCTTGTCCGCGCTGATGTTGAAGTGGTCGCTCCAGAACTCGACCATGACCTCGTACAGTTGGCGGCGGCTGTAAATCTGGCGCAGGAGCGTGGCCTGGCGCAGCTCGGCCGGCGCGCTGGCCCGGTCCTGGTCGTCGAACAGCTTGTCGCTCCAGGCGTGCAGCTCGTGCGCCTTCATCGTCAGCGACGGGAAGCGGCGCAGCATCAGGTCGGTCGCCCCATCGTCGATGGTCTCCGGCGCGAGCTGGGCCTCGATCCAGCCTGCCAGGCCGGCCTCGGCGGCGGCGAGGCGCTCATCGGGGCGCGGGCCGAAGGTCAACCGGTTGAGCGCGGCGAAGACGGCGTCGTCGCGCGGCCAGGCCGCGATCGGGCGCGGCGCGCCGGCTAAAAAGCGATAGGCGGGCGCGCAGGCCGAGGCGGTGACGCCGGCGGCGGCCAGGGCGGCGAGGCGCAGGAAGGCGCGGCGCGAAAGAGTCATGGAAAAGTCGCCAGGAAGAGACACGCCGGGCGCGCCGACTCGCGCCTGGGCGGCCTCGTCGTCAGACCCCCGCTGCTTGCTGAGCGAGGGCCGGCTGAGTTTTGGGCAGCCAGCGGAGC
>Ga0101944_10002970_pt1 | contig 25231 bp, 21 predicted proteins | sample DewCreD2012metaG_FD_75245 | JGI IMG/M metagenome (GOLD analysis project Ga0101944, IMG submission 75245) | Hot spring sediment bacterial and archeal communities from British Columbia, Canada, to study Microbial Dark Matter (Phase II) - Dewar... ... | reverse complement strand
GAGGCCACGGCCAGACAGGTCAGCAGCAGCGCGATGACCTGGTGTTCCGGCGCGGCCAGCGCCACCAGGCGCACCAGCACGGCGGCCGCGCCCAGCTTCGGCAGCGACGCCACCACGCTGGTGGTTTCGTTGGACGCACCCTGGTACACGTCCGGCGTCCAGAAGTGGAACGGGAACACCGCCAGCTTGTAGAACAGCCCGGCAAGCGTCAGCCCCAGCCCGGCGATGACCAGCGGCGTGTGCAGGACCGGCGGCAGCCGTTCCATCATCAGCGGCAGCGACGTCGTGCCGGTCACGCCAAAAAGGTAGCTCATCCCGAATAGCATGATCCCGGTGGCGGTGATGCCGAATACGATGTACTTGAGGGCCGATTCCATCTGCACCCGCTGGCCCTCGCGCTCGCGCCGCATCGCCACCAGCACGTAAAGCGGGAACGAAGCCAGCTCCAGCGCCACCACCAGCGTGATCAGATCAATGCTGCTGACCAGCAGGGTCAGGCCCGCCACGCTCAGCGCCAGAAACAGGAAATACTCCGGCTTCACGTCGGCCCGGATGTCGGGCAAATCGCCGCTCAGCAGCACCAGCAGCAGAAAGCCGATGCCCAAGACGAGCTTGAGCCACTGCGAAAAGGCGTCCACGCGATACGCGCCGTCGAACAGCACCGCCTCCTGGCCCAGGGTCAGGGCGCAGGCGGCGATCATCGCCAGCGCGGTGGCCGCGGCGGCCCGGCGCGCCGGCTGCTCGCGCCCGTGGCCCAGCGCCAGAACAAACAGCCCCAGCGCGCCGGCCGACAGGATCAACTCGGGAAGGAAAGCCATAGAGTTCAGTCGTCGCGTGGCTGCGTAGCGCAGACTTCCAAGTCTGCTGTATCGCGGATTTCCAATCCGCCAAGCGCTGCGAATTCCGCCGCCCCGCCGACTGCCAGTCGGCGAAACGGCAGACTGCCAGTCTGCGCTACCGATCCGGCAGTCGCCGCGCCGGTTGGCCGTAGCGCAGACTTCCAGTCTGCTGTATCGCGGATTGTCAATCCGCCAGCCGCCGAGTAACCCGCCGCCCCGCCGGCTGGAAGCCGGCGATACGGCAGGTGGGAAACCTGCGCTACCGACCCGGCAGTCGCCGCGTCGCTTGTCCGTAGCGCAGACTTCCAGTCTGCTGTATCGCGGATTTCCAATCCGCCAGCCGCCGAGTAACCCACCGTCCCGCCGGCTGGAAGCCGGCGATCCAGCAGGTGGGAAACCTGCGCTACCACGCCGGGGGAACGCTCCACTTGCTTGAGCACGTTCTCCACGCTGACGTGCAAGACGCGCGTGAAGGGCTGCGGATGCAGGCCGATCCAAAACACCATCACCAGCAGCGGCGCGAGCGTGACCACCTCGCGCCAGCCCAGGTCCTGCACCGCCGAGTGGTCCGGGTTGCGCGTGCCGCCGTAGGCCACCCGCTGCAACATGCGCAGGTTGTAGGCCGCCGCCACCACCACGCCCGGCACGACCAGCGCCAGCAGCGCGATGGCCCACGGTTGCGCGAGCTGCTTCGCCCAGCCGAAGCCGCCGATCAGCACCAGCAGCTCGCCGATGAAACTGTTCGTCCCCGGAAACGCCAGCGAGGAGAGACAGAACACGCCCAGGAAACCGGCGAAGACGGGCATGTGCTTGCCCAGGCCGGCCGCACGGTCCAGCTCGCGGGTGTGCAGCCGCTCGTAAATCATGCCCACCGCGATGAACAGCGCGCCGGTGGTGACGCCGTGGTTGACCATCACCAGCAACGCCCCTTCGATGCCGGCCTGGTTCAGGACAAAAATCCCCAGCGTGGCGAAGCCCATGTGCCCGACGCTCGAATAGGCTACCAGCTTCTTCAGGTCGCTTTGCGCCAGCGCCGCCAGGCCGCCGTAGAGAATCGCCACCACCGACAACCCCAGCATCCAGGGCAAAAACAGGCGCGTCGCCGCGGGCGTGATCGGCAGACAAAACCGCAGAAAGCCGTATGTGCCCATCTTCAACAGGATGCTGGCCAGCAGCACGCTGCCGGCGGTGGGCGCTTCCACGTGCGCCGCCGGCAGCCAGGTGTGGAACGGGAACATCGGCACTTTGATGGCGAACGAGACCGCAAAGGCCAGGAAAATCCACATCTGGAACGTCCGGCTGAAGTCCCGCCCCATCAGGTCCGGGATGTGGAACGTGCCGGTCTTGAGGAACAGGGCGATGATGGCCACCAGCAGAAACACCGAGCCGGCCATGGTGTAGATGAAGAACTTCAGCGCCGCATACACCCGGCGCGGCCCGCCCCACACCCCGATGAGCAGCGCCATCGGAATGAGCATCGCCTCCCAGAAAACGAAGAACAGGACGAAATCCAGCGCGCTGAACACGCCGAGCATGGCGCTTTCCATGATCAGCAAGCAGACCATGAACTCCTTGACCCGCGTCGCGATGTTGCGCCACGAGCACAGGACGCACAACGGCAGGATCAGCGTGGTCAACAGCACCAGCAGCAGGCTGATGCCGTCCACGCCGAGGGTGTAGTTCACTTTGAGCCAAGGAATCCAAGACCAGTGCTCGACGAACTGGAAGGCGGCCGTGGCCGGGTCGAACTTCCAGTAAAGCGGCAAAGAGCAGGCCGCCTCGGCCAGCGTGAAGACCAGCGTCCACCAGCGCAGCGCGCGCGCGCTCCGCAGCAGCGCCGCGACCGCTGCAGCCCCCAGCGGCGCGAAAATCAGCGCGCTCAGGAACGGGAACGTGGCGGGTTGGACGGGGAAGTTCATGGCGGATCTAGCGGCAGCCGCAAGCAGCCGCGCCGCGCGGGCGGAAACCGGCGGCCGAGAAGCTGCGCAGCCCGTCGGCACGACGGATGGCTCGTAGCGCAGACTTCCAGTCTGCCGTATCGCGGATTTCCAATCCGCAAACTGTCGAGAAACCCGCAGCCCTGCCGACTTCCAGTCGGCGAAACGGCAGACTACCAGTCTGCGCTACCCGAGCCCGCTGGCGGCGCGGCCGACCTCGTAGCGCAGGTTGGCAACCTGCCGTATCGCGGATTTCTAATCCGCAAACCGTCGAGAAACCCGCCGCCCTGCCGGCTGGAAGCCGGCGATACAGCAGGTTGGAAACCTGCGCTACCAACCCAGCAGACGCCGCGCCGGTTGGGCGCATCTCATTTCCTCGCTGGTCACGCGACGCTGACATCGTTCAGAACAACAGCAGCAAAGCCACCACCAGAATCACCACCGCGGCGAAGGCCAGCGTCAGGCTTTCCTGCAACGCGCCGCGCTGGGCCGTGCGCAACCGGCTGCCCACTGCCCGCACCACCGCCCCCAGGCCGTCCACCAGCCCGTCAATGACGTGGTTGTCGAACAGCCCCACCAGAAACGCCGCGGCCTTGAGCGGGATCAGACCGGCCCAGCGATAGAGTTCGCCCACCCAATTGTCCACCGCCTGCGCCCGCCGCTCGGCGAACCGCAGAAACGCCCGCCCGCCCATCCGGTAAAACCAATCGGTGTCCAGGCTGATGGTCGGCTCGGGCGTGAGCTTTTTGAGCAGCAGGAAGAACCCCACCGCCGTGAAAAACAGCACCTGCAACGTCTCGGACACGTGGTAGGCCGTGTAGGGCTGGAAGTCCGTCGGATACGGCAGCATCCGGTAGAGATACGGCGTGTAGCAGCCGATGAAGATGCACAGCGCCGACGCCACGGCCATGCCCGCGTTCATGTTCCAGGGCGCTTCCTTCGCGCGCGCCCAGGTCTCCGGCTTGCAGCGGTTTTGCCCGAACCAGATGAAGTAGGGGACTTTCAGGCCGGTGTGCAGGAACGTGCCCACCGAGGCGAGCATGAGCAGGAAACCGGTCCAGAGCCGGTGCTGCTCGAACCCGGCGGCGACGATCATGGACTTGCTGACAAACCCGCTGAACAGCGGAAAGGCCGAGATGGAAAGCCCGCCCACCAGCGTGAAGACAAACGCCCACGGCATCTTCTGCCACAACCCGCCCAGCTCGGTGAACTTGCTCTGGCCGGTCATGTGCAACACCGCGCCGCAGCCCATGAACAGCAGGCCCTTGTAAAGGATGTGGGCGAAGGCGTGGGCGCACGCGCCGTTCAGCGCCAGTTGGCCCAGTGGCGTGTCCAGGTCGGCCATGCCCACGCCCGCCACCATGTAGCCGACCTGGCTGATGATGTGATAAGCCAGCAGCCGGCGGCAGTCGTTCTCCAGCACGGCATAGACCACGCCGTAAAGCGCCATGATCACCCCCAGCGGCACGAGGATGTCCAGGCCCGCAAACCCGCGGCACAGGGCGTACACGGCGGTCTTGGTGGTGAGCGCGCTGAGGAACACCGAGCCGTTGAACGTGCCCTCGGCGTAGGCGTCCGGCAGCCAGGCGTGCAGGGGCGGCACGGCGGCGTTCAGAATGAACCCGATCATCACCAGCCACGCGCCCAACGTCGGATGCTTCACATCGAACAGGTTGAAGGCCAGGTCGCCGCCCGCGGCCTGCGCGTGGAGAACGATGCCGGCCAGCAACGACACCCCCCCGGCCATGTGCACCAGCAGGTAACGGAAACCGGCGGCCAGCGATTGCGGCGTGCGCCGATACCAGACCAGGAACACCGACGAGAGCGCCATCAGCTCCCAGAACAGGAACAGCGTCAGCAGATCGCCGGCGAGGATCGCCCCCAGCGAGCCGGCGGCATAGACCCAGGCGGCCATGTGCTGGCCGTTCTCCTTCACGTGCAGGCCGTAGAGCGTGGCAATGCCGGTCATCAGCGCCATGATGTAGGCGAAGATGCGGCTCAAGGCGTCCACCCGCCCGAACGTCAGCGTCCAGTCCAGGACCTGCACCTGGCCGAAGACACCCGACGGCATCGCCCACACGCGCGCGAAGACCAGCAGCGGCACGAGCATCAGCCAGCCCGGCCGCAGACGCCCCGGCACGAGCGGCAGCAACAGCGCGCCGAGCAGCAGGATCAACGCGGGATGAAGCCAAAGCTCACTCATCGTCGTAGTAATCCTCGCGTTGCATGATGCCGGCCTTGCCGAACCACTTCGAGACGACGATCAGAACCACGCACCCGACAAACCCGAACACGGCCCAAAACGCCGGCAGATGCTCGGCCCGCGTGTGCGCGTGCTCCTTGTCCACCAAGCCGGGGAGCGCGTCCAGCGCGACCAGCAGCGCCAGCGCAGCCAGGCCGATGCGCACCACGGTTTTGAGCCGGTTGCGCAAAAATGCGATGAGGCGGACGAGGTTCATGGCTGGTTCAGTTGGCAGAGGGCCGCGCACAGAACGGCCGCTGGAGTAGCGCAGACTTCCAGTCTGCCGTATCGCGGATTTCTAATCCGCAGGCGTTGCCCGAAAACCAGCCCGCCAGTTGTTCGTGCGGCCTGCCGGCTGGAAGCCGGCGATACAGCAGGTTGGAAACCTGCGCTACCCACGCCGGGAGCGCCGCGCCAGTCGCTCGTAGCGCAGACTTCCAGTCTGCCGTATCGCGGATTGCCAATCCGCGAAGCCCCGCCAAGTCCGCAGCCCCGCCGACTGCCAGTCGGCGAAACAGCAGACTGCCAGTCTGCGCTACCCGAGCCGGCTGGCGGCGCAACCCACCTCGTAGCGCAGGTTGGCAACCTGCCGTGTCGCGGATTTCTAATCCGCGAGCCGTCGAGAAACCCGCAACCCCGCCGACTGCCAGTCGGCGAAACAGCAGACTGCCAGTCTGCGCTACCCGCTGCCGGGCGGGAGGCGCGAAACCTCGTAGCGCAGGTTGGCAACCTGCCGTATCGCGGATTTCTAATCCGCCAGGCGCTGAGAATTTCGCCGCCCCGCCGACTACCAGTCGGCGAAACGGCAAACTGCCGGTCTGCGCTACGCGGTTGGGCGGCGTGAGGAAGTTCATGGCAACAGGGCTTGGGCGAAGTTCATGAAAAAGTCCGGATACAAGCCGAGCAGGACGGAGATCACCGCCGTCAGGCTCAGCGGCACGACCATCGCCGGGTGCGCCTCGCGCCAGTCCTGCCGGGCCTCCCCGGCCGGCGGCCGGCCGAAGAAGGCCTGATACACCACCGGCGCAAAGTAGGCCGCGTTGAGCAGGGTGCTGGCCACCAGCACCCCGAGGACAAGCATCGAGCCGGCGTCCAGCGCGCCCAGCAGCAGATACCACTTGGACACGAACCCGCCCACCGGCGGCGCGCCGATCATGCTCAGCGAGGCCAGGGCGAACGCGCCAAAGGTGAACGGCATCGCCCGGCCCAGCCCGCTCATCTCGGAGATGTTCTTCTTGTGCGTGGCCACGTAAATCGCGCCGGCGCAGAAAAACAACGTGATTTTGGCAAAGGCGTGGTTGGCAATGTGCACCAGGCCGCCCTCGATGCCGGCAGGCTTGAGCAGGGCCACGCCCAGGATGACGTAGGAAAGCTGGCTCACCGTCGAGTAGGCCAGCCGCAGCTTCAAATTGTCCTTGCTCAGCGCCACCACCGAGGCCGCCAGGATGGTGAACGAAACGAAGTAGGCGGTGGGCAGCCCCAGATGCAGCGCGTCCATCCGGTCCACCCCGAACACGTAAAGCATCACGCGCACGGTCGAGAACACGCCCACCTTGACGACGGCCACCGCGTGCAGCAACGCGCTCACCGGCGTGGGGGCGACCATCGCCCCCGGCAGCCAGTGGTGCAGCGGCATGACGCCGTTCTTGGCGAAGCCCAGCAGACAGGCGACGTAGAGCGCGGTGACCAGGCCGGGGTGCGCGTCGGGCGGCAGGATGCCGGGCCGGATGTCGCGGGCGAAGTCCAGCGTGCCGGACACCAGGTAGAGCGCCACCATCGCCGGCAGCAGCAGCCCCTTGGCCGCCGTGGTCAGATAGACGAGGTATTTCTTCCCGCCCTCGTACCCTTCCTCGTCCTGGTGATGCGCCACCAGCGGGTAGGTGGTGATGCTGACGATTTCGTAGAAAAGGTAAAGCGTGAGCAGGTTGTCGGCGAAGGCGCAGCCCATCGCGCCGAACAACGCCAGGGCGAAACAGACGCTGAAACGGGTCTGCGCGTGCTCGTTCAAGCCCCGCATGTAGCCGGCCGAGTAAAAGACCGTGACCACCCACAGGAACGAGGCCGCCACGGCGAAGAGCATCGAAAGCGCGTCGGCTCGGAGCGCAATGCGCAGGTTGGGCAGCAGCTCGAACACGGTGCAATGCAGCGTCCGGCCCGCGCGCACCGCCGGGATGAGCGAGGCGACCAGGCCGAACATCGTCGCCGCGGCCAGGAGCGAGCAGGCCTCGCGCACGTTCGGGCGTTTGCCCGTGGCCATGACCAGCCCTGCGCCCAGCAGGGGCGCGAGCAGGGCCATGAGCAGACGATGGTCCGGGACGGTTTCCATGCGGTTACCCGTTCAACTCCGAAACGTCCTTCGAGCCGATGGACCGGTAATTCCGATACACGGCGATGATGATGCTCAGAGCAATCGCCACTTCGGCCGCCGCCAGCGCCATGATGAACAGCACGACAACCTGGCCCACCGCCGGGTCGCTCACGAAAAACCGGTTCATGGTGACAAAATTCAGCGAGGCGGCGGAAAAGATCAGCTCGCCGGCGATCAACATGCCGATGAGGGTGCGGCGGCGGACCAAGCCGAAAATGCCGGCGGCCAACAGAAACGCCGCCAGCGCCAGGTAGAGGTGGGGTTGGTCGTAGCTCAGGTTCATCCTCAACGCGCAAGTCCGAATGCCGAATGCCGAATGCCGAAATCCGGAAGCCTCTCAAAGCCTGAGTGCGCAAGGCCGCGTTGGTTGCCGCCCGGCTTCTGCGGGTTCGGGGCTTCGGATTTCGGCTTTCGGATTTCGGATTTCACAATCATGGTTTGGTTCTCCCGTGTCGGGCCACCACCAGCGCGCCCAGAATGGCCACCAGCAACACCACCGAAATGACCTCGAACGCCAGGCTGTAAGTGGTGAGCAGAGCGACGCCGATGTCGTGGACCGACCCGGCGCTGGTCTTTGCGCCCGGCTTCGCCCAATCGTGGCCCAACCCCAGTCGGACAACACCCCAGAACACCGCGCCGCTGACGGCCAGCGCCAGCGCGCCCCAGCCCAGGGCGGCGCGGCGACTCTCGCGCGGCGGCGCTTCATCCGGCTCGGCCAGCATGACCGCGAAGACAATCGTCACGCAGATTGCACCGACATAGATCAGGATTTCCATCAACGACAGGAACGGCGCGCGCAAGAAGTAGTAGAGGCCGGCCAGGCCGAAACAACAGATGGCCAGCCCGCAGACGCTGCGGATGACGCGTGTGGTGAGCGCGGCCAGCGCCGCGCCCGCCACGGTCGCCAGCGCAGCCAGCGCAAACACAAATCCGACCACGTATTCGCTTCCCGGCAGCGCGTTCATGGCGTCTTTTCCTCCATCATCCGTTGGTAGAGGTCCATCTGGGCAAACACCTCTTTGCGCGTGCTGGCCAGGTTGTATTCCTTGGAGTAAGCGAGGGCGTCCACGGGGCAAACCTCGACGCACGCACCGCACAGGCTGCACTGGGTGAAGTTCAGCTTGAACACGGTGACCGACTTGCGTTTCTCGCCCTCGCGCTTGACGCCGTCCACCAAGATGCAGTCGCTGGGGCAGGCCTTTTCGCAGGCCTTGCAGGCGACACACAACGGTTTACCGGTGTCTTTGTCGCGCACCAGCATGATGTGCCCGCGGTACCGTTTGGGCATCTTGAGCGCCTGGCGCGGGTAACGCACGGTGACGGTCGGCTTGAAAAACTGCTGCAGCGTGATCTTCATGCCCACCAGCAGGCTCATGAAACCGAGGCCAAGTTCTTTGAGCGCCTTGAGCATGGTCAGAACAGCTTCAGCATGGCGCTGGTCAGCACCAGCGTGACCAGCGAGATGGGGATGAGGACCTTCCACGACAGGTTCAGCAGCTTGTAAAACTGTGTCCGGGGGAAGGTCCAGCGCACCCAGATGACGGTGAAGATCAGCAGGTAAAGCTTCAGCAGAAACCAGAACAGGCCTGGCAGCACGCCGACCGGGCTGTGCCAGCCACCAAAAAACAGGATCGTGGCCAGGGCGCAGCCCACCACGATGTTCGCGTATTCGGCCAGGAAGAACACGCCGAAGCCCATGCCCGCATACTCGGTGAACGCGCCGGCCACCAGCTCGCTTTCGGCCTCGGCCATGTCGAACGGCGCGCGGTTGGTTTCCGCCAACATGCAAATGAAGAAAACGACGAACGTGACCGGCATGAGCGGGTTGGCTGCCAGCCGGAGGATGTTCCAGCGCCAGAACCCGCCGGCCTGTTGTTCGACGATTTCGCGCAGGCTCATCGTGCCGGTGACCATCAGCAGCGTGATGACGACCAACAGCATGGGCACTTCGTAGGCGACGTTTTGCGAGACCACGCGCGCGGCGGCGATGATGGCGTATTTGTTCCGGGAGGCCCAGCCGCCAAGCAGGATGGCCAGCACGTTGATCGAGCCGAGCGCAAACACCAAAACCAGGGCGAGGTTGAAATCCATTGCGCCCAGGGCCGCGCTGAACGGAACGGTTGCCAGACACATCATCGCCGGCGCGACGACAACCAGAGGGGCAAGGCGAAACAGCACGCGGTCGGCTTGCGGCGGCACGAGCACCTGCTTGCTCGTCAGCTTGAGGGCGTCGGCGATGGGTTGCAGCAACCCTTCCGGGCCGACCTCCGTCGGGCCGGGCCGGCGCTGGATGCGCGCTGCGACCTTGCGCTCCACCCAGACCAGGTAGGCGGCGTTCAGACCCACGAAGGTCAGGATGCCCACCAAGTAGGCCAAGAGGCGATATGGCTCGGGCAGCGTCATCGTTGGCAAATACTAAATCCGGGTGCTGGTTCAACGGTCAATGTCGGGGATCACCAGATCCAGGCTGCCCAACAATGCCAGCGCGTCCGGTAGCAGCATTCCGCGGCAGGCCTCGCCGAACAGACTCAGGTTCGAGAACGAGGGCGCGCGGAGCTTGAGCCGCCAAGGGATTTCGCTGCCGTCGCTGACCAGCCGGATGGCGAATCGCCCGCGGGCGGCCTCGACCGCAAAGTAGTAATCGCCCGGCGGCGGCTTGATCATCTTGGGCACTTTGGGAGCGAGGTGCGGGCCGGCGGGCAGTTTGTCCAGCGCCTGTTCGATGATGCGCAGGCTCTGGGCTATTTCCTCCATGCGCACCCGGTAGCGCGCCATGCAGTCGGCTTCCGGGAAGTGCGGGATGTCGAACTCCAGCTCGGGATAGATCGAGTAGGGTTCGGTCCGGCGCACGTCGCAGGGCACGTTCGAGCCGCGGATCACCGGGCCGGTCGCGCCGTACTTGCGGCACAGCTCGGGGCTGATCGGGCCGATGCCCTCGACGCGTTTGCGGAAGATGATGTTGTCGGTGACCAGCTTCCGGTACATGTCCAACCGCGGCCGCATGTATTTGACGAAGTCCCGCGTGCCGGTGAGGAAGGCGTCGTCCACATCGTTGCACACGCCGCCGAACCGGTAATAGCAGTAGGTCAGGCGCGCGCCCGTAATCCCTTCCAGCAGGTCCACAACCTTCTCGCGGTCGTCGAACGCATACAGGAACGGCGTGAACGCGCCCAGGTCCATCAGGAACGCGCCGAACCAGAGCAAATGGCTCGAGATCCGGTTCAGCTCGGAGGTGATGACGCGGATGTATTCGGCCCGCGGCGGCACTTCGATCCCGGCTGCGCGCTCCACCACCCCCACATGGGCGTGGCAGTAGTGCATCGCCGACAGGTAGTCAATCCGGCTGGGGTTGGGCAAAAACTGGGCGTAGGTGCGGTTCTCGCCCATTTTTTCGTGCATCCGATGGATGTAGCCGATGACCGGCTCGGCCCGCAGGATGTATTCGCCGTCCATCTCCAGTTTGATCCGCAACACGCCGTGCGTGGCCGGGTGTTGCGGGCCGAGATTCAGCACGAAGGTCTCGCGCCCGCTCTCGGTCGTGCCTGTGGGGATCAAGTTGGGGCTAGGCTGCACCGGCGAAATCCTTTCTCAACGGATGAAACGCGGCATCCTCCGGCAACAGCAGCGGCGAAAGGTCCGGATGCCCGAGGAACTTGATCCCGAAAAAGTCGTGCGTCTCGCGCTCGTGCCAGTTCGCGCCGGGAAAAACGCCCTGGATGGTGGGCAGCTCCGGTTTGTCCCGCGGCACGCGCGTCCGCACCACCACATGCGGTAAACCGGCCGGGTGGAAAAAGTCGTACACCACCTCCATCTGGCCCGCCGCCGGCCAATCCACGCCGGTGATCGTATCCAAGCCGAACCCCAGCCCGTCCATGACGCCTGCCGCCGCCACCACCTGGTCGGGCGCGACCGTCACGTCGAACTGAACCCCCTTGTTCTTGGCGTCCACGGCCTGACACGCCGCCCCCGGCAACTGACCAAACCCCGCCTGGAGTTGTTCAAGCGTCGGCGTCATGGCTTGGGGCAATCCGGACACCAAAATCTCCAGGTCGCCGGGAAACCAAGCAAACCTGGAAGCCCTGTCAGCATCGCCTTCGGCAATCCGCGCCCCGGAATCCGAAACACCACTCTCCCGCCCGAGGTCAGACCTGCCGGCTGTGGCCGGGCCTGGGAAGCGGCGTCAGTCACTTCGCGCTTTGGCCTGCCTTCGGCGTTCGGGTCCTGGGCTTCGGATTTCATTCCGGTTTCACGCTGGGCCAGCGGCGCTTGCCGGTGATTTTCTCCTCGAGCGTCAGGATGCCCTCGATCAGCGCCTCCGGCCGCGGGGGGCAACCGGGCACATACACGTCCACCGGGAACAGCTTGTCCACGCCTTCGACCACGGCGTATTGGCCGGGAAACACAAATGGCCCGCCCGAAATGGCGCAGTTGCCCATGGCGATGACCCATTTGGGCTCGGGCATCTGGTCGTAAAGGGTTTTGATCATCTGGGCCATCTTGTGGTTCACCGTGCCGGACACGATCATCACGTCGGCCTGGCGGGGCGAGGGCCGGAACACCTCCGCACCAAAGCGGGCCAGATCAAAGCGCGACGCCCCGCTGGCCATCATCTCGATGGCGCAGCAGGCCAGGCCGAAGGTCAGCGGCCAGAGCGAATTGGCCCGCCCCAGCGCCAGCAGTTCGTCCAGTCGGGCAAACCGGACACGCGCCAGATACTCCGGCGGCAGGTCTGGCGACGTCACCGGGCGTTGGGCTTGCGCTTCCATTCGAACAGTCCTTTCTTCCAGGCGTAAACAATCACAAGCGACAGAATAGCAACAAAAATGAACACCTCAACGAAGTCGCGCACGGGAAACACCCGGTCATAAACCAGCGCCACTGGGATCAAGAACAGCACGTCCACGGCGAACGCCACGAAGACCAGCGCATACAGGTAATAGACGGCGCTGTAGCGAATCCAGGCATCCCCGATGGGGTCAGCGCCGCACTCGACCGCCTGCGGCGTTTTGCGGGCCACGGCGCGGGTGCGGCGGGCGGCCAGCAGGTGCGCGGCAACGAAAGGCGCAGCCGCCAGCAACAGCCCTCCGAAGCAAAAGGCCGCCAGGTAGATCACGTCAAGCGCAGGTCCGTCCTGTATCATTGGGCTGACAACCTTACCCGCACAGGCCCAAACATGTCGAGCGCCGGCTCAACAGGGGGAAGGCGTGAGCGCATCCGGACGGCCCCCGTGTCGTGGCGCAATCTTCCAGGTTGCCGCCCCGGCCGAAGAGGCGCGTCCCCGAACCCGCCGGCCGCCACCGCCAAGCCGCGCGAGGTTCAGAGTCTGGGAATACCGCGCAGCAATGCCTCCATCGTCGCCGGCTGCGTCTGCAGACGCAGCTTCCGGAGGGCATTGTGGGCTTGATAGCCGTTGCGGAGGGGGGCGCTGTCAAATCGCTCCCCCGTGGTGTGTAACCAGAGCGGATGGGGCGCGGCCAGCAACGCAGCAGTCGCTACGCCTCCCAGTGCACGGTAGCCCGGGCAAAACAACCGCGGGCTTAAAAGGGCTTCGTCCTGGTCCGGATCCCACGCCGTGGCGTCCGCCACAACGGCGTCAGCGGCCGGGGCGGCCAGCAAGGCCCACAAACCCGCCGGGCCCTCGCCGTGGAGGACCAGCCTGGGTCTCGTCCTTGAGCCGGGGGCGAGCTTTGCCACGCTGCCGCAAACTGCCAACACGTCCCGGACGCGCTGCTGCAACAAGGTGCGGTTGTAAGTGCTGTAGAAGTCGGCCAAGGGACTGACATCGGGTGTGGGCGAGAATTGGCGGATCAGCAGCACGCCGCAGCCTTCCGCCAGGAGTCCCTTGGCCAGACCTTGGGGCGCACCGCCCGGGTCGCAATACTTTGCCGCACCGTCCTCGTGCACCAGCAGCACCAGCCGCGGCGGCACGCTCCGGGACACCGCCGAGCGGGCCGGCTGGAGGTGCACGGCACTTACGGTGGTGCCGCCGTCTTCAAGGTCCACTCGGAACTCGGCTGCCACGAAGTCCGCCCCGCGCCGCAGCGGCTGGACTGTCACCCGAGCGGCCGGGATGGGCCAGTCCACCTGCAGCGTGTGCCGCCACATCGGCTCAAAGGTGTCTCGGAACGCGGCCAGGTCGGAGCGCCGGCGCGGCAGCAACGCATTCAGGTGCGCGCGGTGTTGGGTCTTCAGCCGGTCGCTGAGCTGTTCGTCGGTCAGGGCATCGGCGGGCAACTTCTCGTCAACCCACACCCGTAGTTGGTCGCCGCTTTCCTTGGAATACGGCAGCTCGGGCGAGGCGGTCGCATCCGGGCGGCCCAGCAACCACCGCTCGAACCAGGCGTACACGGCCTCGCGGCTCGTCCTGTTGTAGTTGTGCCCGGCCTCGAACCGCACGTAGCGCATGCGCTCGGCTGCGTCGAACAGCCTGTAAACGCTCGCCACTGCGGGCCCTTCCACCGCCGGCGTGTCTTTGGTCCAATCCCCCGTGGCGGCCACCAGCAATTGCGGTCGCGGTGCCGCCGCCGCGGCGATGTCCATGTTGGAATACTTCACGCGAAGGCCGGGCGCGTTTTCGCACAAGCAGCCCCCTTGCATGGTGTGCGACACCATGCACACCGGCGCCAACACGGCCACGCGGTCATCCACCGCGCCCAGAATAAATGTCTGCGTGCCGCCGCCGGACGCGCCGGTGCACGCCAGGCGCGCCTTGTCCACGTCCGGCAGCGATTCCAGCAGGTCCAGCGCGCGGATGCTGTTCCACGTTTGGAGGCCCATGAGGCTGATGCCCCACAGTTGGCAGACGGCGTTTGTGGCAAAGCGCCGGTGGCGTTTGTGAAACTCCGCCCCGGGCTGCCCTGCTGCCGGGTGATTGGCAAACCGGGTGTCGTTGTAGCCCACCATGTCGTAAGCCAGGGCAATCATGCCGCGGCGGGCGAAGTTGACGCAGCGGGCCTGAACACTGCCGTCCGGCCCGTCCGTCAACCGGCCGTCGGCCCAGTGGCCATGGGGATTTAGCACCGCCGGAAACGGCCCCGGGCCTTGGCCACGGGGGCGGTAGAGGTTGCCGCAAACATAAAACCCCGGCCAACTCTCAAACACCACCTTCTCCACTGTGTAACCGTCGCGCTCGATGCGGTCGAACACCCTGGCCCGCAGGGGCGTTCGCTCGGGCAGCGGCCACAGGCCACAACTGACCAGCACCTGCTGCCGGATGTCGCGCGCCCGCGCCTCCCACTCGCCCCGCGAAGGCGCGACCGTGAACGTCCGCGGGGTGTTGTGGGTGCGCACTTCATGGGTGGCCGTCAACCCGGCCGCCACCAGTGTGGCCGGGGCCACCAGCAGGCAACAAAGCATCTTGGCAGTCATGGTAAACAGGCCACCGACGCGCCCGGGCGCCCGTGGCACCGGCGCAGTGTTGACTCAAGCCCCCGGGATGCACCAGCGGATTCTGCCTTGGCGGCATGCCGGCGGGCTTGATGGGAGACCGGGGTTGGACGCGATTTGCGGTTGCGCCGGGGCGGGCGGGCCGCGATGCTTCCGGCATGGCACAGGGGCACAAGCCGCGGAAGTCCAAAGCCCTCCTGCTGGGCGTGGGGCTGGACAGCGACGGTCACAAACGCATGACCGCCGGCCCGAATTTCCTGCTGGCCGGCGGCACGGCCGAGACGCACGAGGCCATGACCGAAAAGGCCGTCAAGATCAACGAGAAACTGGCCGCCCGGGGCAAGACGCTCGACACCGTCAGCCACGAGGAGTTCGAGGACATCGCCCACGAAGTTGGCCTGAAACGCCACCAACCGGAGCGGTCCTGAAGCCGTGGCGCGCCGCCCTGGCGCGGCGGGTTGCCCCACCAGGCACACGAGACTTTTGACTTTGGCGGCCGCCAACCCGCCACCCGCGGGCCTTCAGGCCAGCTTCCACGGAGGGCGCATGGGCCGCAACGCCAGCTTCTGGTCGGCCTCGTCGTCCTTCACGAACTGTTCCCGAAGCGGGTCGAACCGCAACTTGCGCTCCAGTCGCGTGGCGATGTCGCTCAACTGACACAGCAGGTCGGCCTGCACGGCCTCCTCGATCGGACAGACCGTTGGCTGGCGGCTCTTGACCGAGTCCAGGAAATTGCGGACGTGGTTGGCGCTGCGGACGGGCAGCAAGCCGGTAAGCGGGCCGGCGGTTTGAGCCAGTTCCTCCGGGTGCGTGCGCAACAGGCCGCGATGCACCAGCACCCAACCGTCCGTGCCCTCGAAGGCTGTGCCGTGGTCGGCAATCGGCCCGTACTTCGCCTCGAACGGCCGCATGTCGTTGAGGGCGTTGACCTCCTCGAACCCGTTGCGCGTGCCGCGGAAATGGAGTCGCACCCCGTCGCCGAAGGTGAAATCCACGTTCCAGGCCACCGCCGTATTGCAGGCCCCCGTGGTCGGGAAAATGGCGCGCCCCTGGATTTCCATTGGGCTGGCCATCAGGGTGGGGTGTCCCCACAGGGCAATGTCCAGCGGATGCACGCCCCAGCCAGCGATGAAGCCCAGGGCGTAATCGTAGTTGAACCACCAGGTCTTGCCCTCGGCCAGGCACTTGTCCGCCGTGTAGGGCGTGAAGCGCGCCGGCCCCAGCCAGAAGTCGTAGTCAATCGTGTCCGGCACGGGCGCCGGTGTGGTCGAGCCGCCGGGTCTGCTGGCGGCGCACCAGACGTTGATCTGGCGCAACCGGCCCAGCCGCCCGGCGCGCACCAGCGCACAGGCCTTCTGGAATTCACCGCTCGAACGCTGCTGGGTGCCGAACTGGAACACGCGTTTGTGCTTCTGAACCGCCCGGCGCAGAATCTGGTCCTCGGCCAGGGACAGGCCCATCGGCTTTTCCAAATACATGTCCTTGCCGGCGCGCGCCGCCGCCACGGCCACGTGCACATGCCAGTGATCCGGCGTGGCAATCAGCACCGCGTCAATGTCCCGCCGGGCCAGCAGTTCCCGGAAATCATGGTAGGTCCGGCAATCCTCATTGCCGTAGCGCCGGTTGACCGCCGCCCGCGCCAGCTCCAGTTGGTCCTTTTTCACGTCGCAAACCGCCACGACTTGCGCGTCCGGTTGCGCCAGGAAACCGCCCAACACACCCCGGCCCTGCGGCCCCAAGCCAATGCCCCCGACCACAATCCGGTTGCTCGGCGCCACACTGCCCCCCCGCCCCAGGGCCGAGGCGGGGAGGATGGCCGGGAATGCGCCGGCCGCCAGCGCCAGCGCGACGGGTGTCCTCAGAAACTCACGGCGGGTCAGTCTTTGGTTTCCGACAGAGGTTTTCATGGTCCAGGCACTTCTTGTTCGAGCTGTCGGTGGCAAAGTGCCGCCAACAGGTCGGCCCGCGCAACTTCAAAACGACGTGCCGCAGCTCGGCCAAGGTGCAGCCGGGCGGGGACACCGAGTGTCGAGGCCGGTCGCCCTGCTTGCCGGCCTGGCCCGGCCGGCCGCCCGCCTACCAGCGCGGCTTGCGGTTCTTCGCAAACCACTCGCACAGCAGTCGCTGCCGGTCCGTGGGCGAGTCCGCCGGCGCGGTGTTGGCCCGGTCCGGGCCGTGTTCGACGCTCCAGCCCTGCCATTCGCGGAAGGCGTGGTAACTCCAGTCCCAGCCGTGCGCCTCGAAAATCTCGATCAGGTCCTTCAAGTAACGCCAGGCGCTGTTGTCCGGTGCCCAGCGGATGGCGCTGAATTCGCCAATGTAAATGTGCGCGTTCCAGTTGGTCTGAAACCGCATCACCGGCTGCAACGCCGCCTCCAGTTGCGCCTTGTCCCAGTGCTTGCCCTGGATGACGCCGGGGTAGCGCAGGGGCGGTTCCTGGCGATACACGCCCTGATGCGTGAACGCGTGCGGCACGTACATGTGCACGCTATAGACCACGTTCGACACCGGCAACGGCGCGAAGTCCGCCAACCCGTCCGGCCCGCCCCAGGACGCCGGCTCGACGATGATCGCCCGGTGCGGGTCAATGGCGCGGATGGCCCGGGCCGCGCGCTCGGCCAGCGCCGGCCAGTCGTCACAGCCTTCTTCGAGGGCTTCCTCGACCGGCTCGTTGGCCAGGTCGTAGCCCCAAATCGGTTTGGCGTCCTTGTAACGAGCGGCCATGCGGCGCCAGACCTCGACGAACTTCGCCTGGCAGGCCGGGTCGCTGAACAAACCGGCGTCCGAGCCAGTGTAGCCGCCGGAAGTCGCCTTGCCGCCCGGCGGCGAGTGCAGGTCCACCACCAGGTAAAGGCCGAACTGCTGGCACAGAGGCAGGGCAGCGTCCAACTTCTTCAACTCGCCTTCCAGCCAGGCGTCGTAATCGTCCAGCGACGCCCGCTGGCCGGCGTGGCCGCGGCGGATGAGTTGCCAGCGGATGAGGTTGGCGTTCCAGTCCTGGCCCAGCACGCGCAGGCCGTCGGCGTTGATGTCCGGGCTGATCATCGCCCCGCGCAGCCGGGGCAGGTCGTGGCCCTTGAAGGCCGGGCCGGGGTTTGCGACGGGCCGCGGCCTGACCGGTCCGCGCGCTACCACCAGCTTCACGTCGTCGAACCACACCTTGCCGGTGACCTCTTCCAGCCCCAGCACCAGCGTCACGGCGGTGGCATCGGGTGGAATTCGTGTCATGAACGCGGGTCGCCGCCAGTCGAACGTGCCGGTCTCGATGGTTGCCTGCGGCCACGACCTGCCGCCGGGCGACTCGATGGCGAGCATGAACTTGACGCCGTTCCAAGGATTCGGCCGGGCGCTTACCTCTTGGGCGCGCACCAGGGCCGAGCCGCGAATCAAGCAGCCCCGCATCGTCTCCACCGGCAACGACCGGCTCACCACAACGGAGCGGGCCGCGGAACCGGCGGGGTTCTCGACCACCAGCGACCGGCTGCCCTGCCAGCCCGGCTCAAGCCGGAATGGACCGCTCCAGCCCTGGCGGGCGGCGGGGCCTTCAAAATCGGATTGGAAACAAACGTAGCCTTTGGCGGGCGGTGCCGGCGCTTGCGCGGCCAGCGGCAGTTGGCCCGCCAGGGCAATGCCGACCAACACGCGCACGACCTTGCCCTTGCAGCGCACCCGCATCCTGTCCCGAAGCTGACAACAAATCCGGTTCATTGTGCGACCAGCCTGCGTCCAGACGTGGCGTCCGTCAACCGACTCCGCCGTGCTTCCGGTTGGCCCGGACAGGGGCAGGCCATCTCACGCTGCTGCCCACACGCGTCGGGCTGGGGACAGCCCGCTCTACCGGGGAATCCGTTCTCGGCAGGGTAGCATCAGCGGCCGATCAGGCCGTACGGGCGCACGGCGTCCTCGCCAACACGGTACTTGGGCGCGGCCTTCAGCGAGAAACTGGCTGCCACGGTGTAGTCGCGAGCCCCCCGACTGTCCTCCTGCGCGCGGAAGGTGAGCGCGCCGGTCCAGCTTCGGAAATCGCGGTAGAGCGTGTAGTACTGCTCCTGCAGGCGGCTGTCGCGCACATTGTAGTAGTGCGTGGCGCGCAGACCCCAGTTCTCGTCCAAGCGGACAAACAGCGTGCTCGTCGCCAGTTCATTGCCCTCGCCCCAGGCGGTGGGGTCGTTCCGCAGATCGTCCCGCAGATAATAATGGCCCAGGCTCCAACTCCACACGTCGGTCGGCTGCAGGGTCAGGGTGTGGAACGCCATCCGCCAGCGGCCGTCGGCCACGCCATAACGGACCTCCGACGAGAGCGACAGCCAGGTGCGCGGTCGCAGGATCAATTCGGAATACAGGTCGGAGAAGGTGTCCTGGCCGGAGCGGCGGTCCAGCCGCCAGTCGGTAAACACGGCCCACTCCACCACGTTTTCCAGCCGGCCCTGGCGTTTGGTCTGCAAACTGTTTCGCAGCCCCAGGCGCAGCACGTTTTGCGCGTCCACCGCATCCACTGCGTTGTAGTCCGGGTACTCGATGGGTAGCAGCCGCAGGCTGGGCAGCTCGGGGTCGAACTGCGGCAGACGGTCCGGCGGCTGGCTGGGATCGGGCACAAACACGTAGTTGACCGACGGCTCGACAATGTGCCGCAGGCCGTCCAGTTGCAGCAGGCGGTTGGTGACGCCGCGCCAGAGGCGTGAGGCCTTGAACGAGACCTCGGCCCCCGTGTTGAACACGCCTCGCGAGCGCTCCGTGGTGGTCGCCCCCGTGCCGCGAGCCTCGCTGTACTGCGTGAAGCGCCCGCCCACGCGCGGGGTCACGTTCAACCAGCCAAACAGTGTCCACGGCAGCACCACCTGATGATAGGTGTCGCCCCGGAACGCCTCGTAGGCCGGCTCGGCCACCCCGTTGGTTTCGGCGTAACGGCGCCGGTAAAAACCGGCCGCACTCTCGCTCTCGTAGTAGAGCGGTGTGGCGCCCACTTGTTGCCTCCAGCCGGTCAGCTTGACCTCCGGCAGCCGCTCGACCGTGTCGAAAAAGTCGTTGATCCGCGGCTGGGCATACACATCCAGGGCAAAGTCGTCCCAGAACCGGGTGGCTTCGACGAACGTGGCTGGCTGGAGATTCTGGCGGTACTCGCTCTCGAAGAAATCGTGCTCCATGCGGGAGTCGCTCTGATAGCGGACCTGCGAGCGGAGGGTGATGTTGGTGAAGGGCGTGGCCAGGTAGCCGAAGTGCAGGCGCTGGCGGTTGTCCGGCAAGGGTTGGCCGGTTGGGTCCTCGCCCGGGGACTGGTCGGCCGCGTAGTAATAGCGCAAAGACGCCTCGCCCCACCGCCCAAGGTGGGCATTGAACTCCGGTCCCGCCCCCACCCCCCGCTTGGTGCGGTAATCCAGGTGCACCACCCCGTCCAGCCGGTCGTTCAGCAGCCAGGTGTAAGTACCCAGCAGAAAGCCGCCGAAGCGACTGCGGTAACCGGGCACGACGCTGAACTGGTTGCCGCGCGCGTCCAGGCTGCGCTTGTAGTACGGGAAGTAGAACACCGGCACGCTGCCCAAAAACAGCACGGCGTGGCGCATCTCCACGTACTCGCCCGGCACGATGGTGATCCGGCTGGCCCGCACCCGTTCAAACGGCGCGGAGAAATCGTCCGTGGTGACAAACGCGTTGGTGGCGGTGTAGGTCCGGTTGGTCGGGTCGGCGCGCAACCCCTCCGCACCGGCAAACACCGGCGGCCGCCCCGTCCGGAACTGCGCCACCGTCATTTGCCGCGTCTTGAAGTTGTAGCGGATGGCGTCGCCCGCCCACACCTGGTCATCCCGTTGAATCCGCACCTGCCCCTGCGCGCCCACCTCACCGGTCTCCTGGTTGGCCACGATGCTGTCCGCCGTCAAAACGGCCCCGCCGTAGCGGACCAGCACCCCGTTGGTGCCCACGGTCATGCCGGTTTGGAAGTTGTAGTCAACCCATCCCTGGTCGCTCAGCGACTCGAATTCCCAGACGTTCTGAATCTGCGCCGCCGCCCGGCCACAAAGCAACACGCCGAGGCTGGCAGACAGAATCATGGCGCGGACGGTCGTCATCGGGCGCGCCCAGCAAACCAAAAGCCCCCGAGCCTGCCAAGCGGGATTTCCACCCCGCCCGCCCAACGTGCCGTCGGCTTCCTGCTGACAGAACCACCGTGCTGTCGGCCTCTTGCCGACAGGACCAACCGGTGCTTACGGCGACAGACCGGCCTTCGGGCAAGATGCCCGAAGCACGGAAAGCCCAAGCGTGCGGGAACGCCGCTGCCATTACCCCAACGTGCTGTCGGCATCCTGCCGACAGACCCCGCCGCAGCTTCCGCAACCAGCCCGTCTTCCGCCGGTCCACCACCGCGCTCCCACCGGCGGATCACCCGTGGCTCGCCCCGTGTCGTTCCTTCACCGCCTGTCCGTGTTTGTCTGGTTCTTGCCCGCCGGCCAGCACCGCTGCGTCCCTGGCACGCCGAGTGCATGGCCCCTGCTCGGTTGCTGTATGGCGTCCAAGATACATTTGATGAAGTTTCTTCAAGAGGTGCGCGGCTACGACCTGGTGACGCGACGGGCGCCGCTGCCGCGTCTTGAAGAAGCCTGGCCGGGGCTGTGGGACGCGCAGCTTGCGGCGGCCGAAGCGCCCCCCTGCCGACGGCTGCAAGTCACCGTCAGCGCCACCGATAACCCGGACCGCCCCCACCCGGTGCAGATTCGCCGTGCAGCCGATTCCTGCGCCACCAGTTGAGCGGCCAGCCGCCGTGTAGCCGGTCAACCAATTGCCGTCAGACCGCGCCCGGCGGCGGTGGCCTGTCCGGTTTCTGGGCAACCCGCCAAACCCCGTGTGCCGGGACGTGGACAGCCGGCAGGCGCGGGCGGTTCACGCGCCCGGCTGATCAGCCGTGATCTCCACCTCCTCGTAACCCAATTGCCGGAACAGCGCGGTCAGTTGCTCCCGCGCACGAACCTCGGCATCGCGGAGAATGCCGTTGCGCCGCGCAGCCCGCCTGATGTCCTCCAACGCCGCCTGGCGGGCGCTCTGCTCCAGGTTCTTGTCAAACACGCGCCACAACCCGGTCTCGCGCTCGATGACCCGCGTTTCGGCGTCGTTGAGGTAGGTGTCGGTGATCTGCGCCGGCGGCAGCCGAAGCCGCACCCGGCGACCGCTCACCGATAAATCACTCGGCTGGAGCTGGTCCAGGTCCACCCCGGCCTTCACAATCCCCTGCGCCAGCAGCAGAACCCGGTTTTCCCCGTACCATTTTACATCCTCCATCAGGACCACCTTCTCGACCACGTACTGCACGGTGACCAGTTGGGCCAGGGCCTGCACCTGGCGCAGCAGATTGGCCGTGGGCTGAAGCCGCTGGCCCGCGGGCGCGCCGAAGCCGCTCCCCAGCCGCGTGCCGATCCACAACCCTCCCACAAAAACCGCCACACCCGCTGCCGCGGCTGCCCACAAGCGCCAGGTCTTCATGGCCGCCAGTCTAACACGATCCCGCGCCAAATCCCGCCCCAAAACGCGCGCCGCACCGTGGGGGCACGAACACCGCCCGGCGCGACCGCCGCCCGCCTACGGCCCCACATCGGCCAGCAACCGCTCCAGAGCCTGGAACAGCCGCGCCTCGATCTCCCCCCGGAACGGGCCGTAGAACCCGTAGTAGATCATCGAGTCTTCAACCTCGTAACCCCCTTCCTTGAGCACGCGGGCCGACGGGATGTAGCAAGGCACTTCGTAAGCGTAACCCACCGGCCAGGGGTGACGGTCGGCAAACTGCCGTTTGATCCGCTTGGCGTAGTCCACCACCACCTCGCCGCCCATCAGGACGATTGTCAGTTCATCACCCAGCCGCAGAACCGCCACCGGCAGGGACACGGCCGCAGGCCACGGCTGGCCGGCCTCGGCCATGCGCTTGTAGGCCAGGGCGCGCTTTTTCACGTGCGTGTTGCCGCTCTGGGCGTCCTGCTCCAGCCGGGCTCGATCGGGCGGCGACACCAGCGGCAGGTCCACCTCCGTGTAGGCCCACTGGAACCCGCCTCGCACCGGGCGCATCGGGCGGCCCAGCACACCCATCACCGCCCCGGCCAATTCCAACCCGTGCTGCCGGGCGTGCAGCAACTGCCCGCGCGGCGACGGGTCCGCATCCGCCCCCATGCCGGTCAAAAACACCGCCACCGCCCCGGGCTGGTGCGCCTCCAAAAGCTGCCGGGCGTAGCCCATGTAATCGCCCGACACCGTGTACCAGTCGTCGCCACTGCGCACGCTGGTGCCGTGGCAGGCGTAGCCGAAGAGAACCGCCCGCACGGCGCCCCGGGTGTCGCAGATGCGCAACACCGGCACGTCGTGGTCGGCCGGGCCGTCCGGGTTGTCGCCGAAAACGACCCGTTCAGCGCCGTACACGCGGCGGTTCATGGCAAAGCCGGCCCGGCCCAGGCCGTATTCCAGCCGTGCCGGCCGGCAATCCGCCAGCGCCGCCCCCACCACTTCCACCAGCCGCTCCTGCAGCAGCCGGCTGTAAGCCGCAATTCGCTCCAGCTCTGCCGGCGCCGCGTCCACCATGTCCGTCAGAGTCCGCTGCAAGACCGGCCCCGAGTGCGTGTGGCTGGCCACCACCGCCACCGCGCCCGGCGGCAACGCGTGCCGGGCGGCCAACTGCTCGCGCACCGGTTGCATGAAGGCCCGGCTGACCCCCAGGTTGTCCAGCGCCACGAACACGAACGCGTCGCCGGTGGCATTCTGCAAGGCCAGCGCCTGGACTCGCAGCGGCTGGTCCAACTTGTCCGCGGGCCGCTTGCGTCCGGCGTAACCGGCCAGACGAATCGGCAGCTCGGGCGTGATGTCGCGCACCGCCAGGCCAACGTTCAGCCAAGAATCCTCCCCGGCCAACCCCGACGCCGCGCCCAACAACCAGGCCCACACCAACACGCGGGCGCGGCCAGACCGAACCTCCATGCGACACGATTGCATATCAAACCTCGCTCGATTAAGCGCAGGACAACGCCACGGCGTCAAATCCGGCTCCGCGACCCGCCCGCCGGCGCTGACGCCCCCCGGCCTGCCCGCGCCGGCGGCGGCGGCGCCCGCGCCCAACCGCCCGGCCCTCACTCGGATTCAAACCCCTGCGTGGTGAACTTCAACGTCCGGCAGTTTTCCGTGACCACCCGCACGAGCTGGTCCGGAGCGCCCTCCGGCAGTCGCGCCTCGATTTCCAGCGTCACGGTGACCTCCGCGCCCGGCTGGCCGACCAGATGCGCAATGACTTCCTCGCCAATCCGCCCGGCCGCGGCCCCGACGCGCAGCGGATCGAGCGGCACGCTGCCGTGGAACCGGCGCAGCCGGGGCGGCGCGGGGGGCGCTGGTGGCGGCTGCACAGGTTTGCCGGGTTGCCCGCCCGTGCCGCCTCCCGCAGGCAGGCCGGCTGGCGCGCCTGCGGCAGACGGCGCGGGCCGTTCCGCGTCCATCTGCCGTCGGGCCACGTCGGGCTTGACCACCAGCCCGGGGGCATCGGCCCCGATCTCGACGCGCTGCCCGGCCCGCAAACCGCGATACCGCCCGGCGGCCTCGTCGAAACTCTCCGCGTAGGCGAACCCATCCGTTGGCCAGGTGAGCGACGCGACACCTTCCCGCACGGCCTTGAGCAGCACTTCCGGCCCGGCCAGCCGGGGTAGGTAAAGGTATTGGGCAAAATCCTCGACCAGTTGGCGCACGGCCACGTGGTCGCCGCGCCAGAGCGGCACGGCATCCAGATGCTTGCGCAGAATCGTCGCGCCCAGCGCGGTCACCAGCAGTTCATCATGCTTGAGCTTGCGGCAGGCCCGCGCGGCCAGCGCCTCGCTGCCCTGCAGCCGAATGGCCTGCCAAGTGATCGGCGCGGCGGGGCCTTCCTGACCCGGCACCAGCAGCCAGCAATACGCCTCGGGCAGGCGCGCCGTCACCACGCCGTCTGCCGCCTGGCACTGCGCCTCGGCCTGCCGCACCTGGAACGGGGTCAGGTTCAGGGTGTCCTTGTCGGCAAGGACCGATGCCCAGGCCAGGAACTTGCGCACCGCCTCGTCCAGGTCCTGCAGGCGCACCTTGTCGGCGGCCAGGAACACCAGCGCGTTCCGGTAAAGCCGCGGGCTGTTGCCGCGGGATTCGAGAATGCTTTGCGCCGCGGTCAGCGCCGGGCTTTCGCCTTCCCTGGCGTGGGGATGCTCGGCAGGCAACACGACCAACCGGGCCTCCGGTTCGTCGGCCACGTCCGCGCTGCTGCGGGGCACGGGATGCACACCGGCCAATTCCCCGCGCCGCCTCAGCTCCTCCCGCAGCCGTCGCTCCAGCTCCTGCGTGACCTTGTCCGGCTCGCGCTTGAGCTGCTCGGCGCGGTCCTCGGCCAGTTTGGTCACGGTGGGCTGGGTGTCATACCAAAACCGGTTGCCGTCCTGGTAAAGGTAGGTAGCCGTGGCAGCCAGCCGCCGCAGGGCAT
>Ga0101944_10002969_pt1 | contig 25241 bp, 20 predicted proteins | sample DewCreD2012metaG_FD_75245 | JGI IMG/M metagenome (GOLD analysis project Ga0101944, IMG submission 75245) | Hot spring sediment bacterial and archeal communities from British Columbia, Canada, to study Microbial Dark Matter (Phase II) - Dewar... ... | reverse complement strand
AAGCTCTTCGGACATTAAATTCCCATGGGATTGAAGGATTGGTGGTTATTGGGGGGAATGGATCACAAACCGGATCAAGCGCTTTAGCGAAATTAGGATTTCCGGTTGTGGGTGTAGCCTCAACGATTGATAATGACCTATACGGTTCAGAAATAACCATTGGGGTAGATACAGCTTTAAACATTGCCTTAGAAGCGATTGACCGGTTGAAGATCACAGCTTCGTCTCACCAAAGAGCTTTTCTTGTTGAGGTAATGGGCAGAGACTGCGGTTATCTCGCTTTAATGTCAGCGATAGCGGGAGGCGCCGAGAGTGTAGTGATCCCTGAGATTGAGACAACACCTGAAGAAGTCGCCGAGAGAATTAATCAGGCATATAGCAAAGGAAAAGCACACGCGATTGTGGTTGTGGCAGAAGGCGCGACCTATAATGCGACAAAATTAAGCGCATATTTTGAAGAACATGAAGACAGGTTGGGATTTAAATTACGGGCAACTGTTTTGGGTCATATCCAGCGGGGAGGGGACCCAGGAGCTTTTGACCGAATTTTGGCAAGTCGATTAGGAGCAGGGGCAATTGAATGCCTGGATCGAGGTGAGTATGGGGTTTTGGTCGGGTTGATAAAGAGCGAAGTAAAAACAACCCCATTATTCGAAGTGGTTTCGAATAAGAAAACCCTAGATCTGAAGTTATTTGATTTAGCAAAAATCCTGGATTAAAAAGAAAACAGCTGTCAATTCGACAGCTGTTTTTATCATCTAATCCGGTGAGGTTTAGAATAATACGCTTGCCAATTCGGAACGATATTGTCTGGTAAGTGGATCTTCATCTCCCAAAATTTCCAATATGCTCAGGAAAACCAAGCGTGCAGTGTCGTTGCGATATTTTTTGTTTACACGCAAAATCTCAAGCAAACCATCTAGAGCTGCTGGAAAATTGCCGAGTTTTGCCAAACGCACACTGTTCCGGAACATGGCATCCAGGTCGGTATCGGTAGAGAGTTGGTTATATTCAAATTCGACCAAAGCTTTTGAGAGAGGGCGGAGTTTTTCCGCCATCGCGTATTGGGGAGAAGGCGGAAAGCTGTTCAGAAGATAATTGGCTTCTTTATTTTGACCTTGAGCAAGGAGAGATTTAATCAAACCCAAGATCAAAGCAGGGTCGTCTGGCGATTGTTCCAGGAGTTCTCTAAATATTTTCTCTGCCTCTGTCCATTTATGAAGCGATAATAAACTTTGAGCTTTTTCTTGGGCAAGTTTTAATGGGCTTGGAGGAACAAGTTTTCCTATGAACTCCCGAATTCTTGGTTCTGGCTGAGCTCCCATAAATTCGTCAACGACTTGTCCATCGATAAAGGCTTTAACGGTCGGGATACTTCGGATGCTAAAACGAATAGCCAGATTGGGATTTTCGTCAACATTTACTTTTGCTAAACGAAAATGACCTTGACCTTCGATAGCCAGTTTTTCTAAGATAGGTCCAAGCGTTTTACATGGGCGGCACCAGGTAGCCCAGAAATCAACAACAACTGGAGTGTTCTTTGAATATGCGATTACTTCGTATTCAAAATCTAATTCATTGACATTGAGAATATAATCAGGTGTCATACGCTATATAAACTCCATTGATGGTTTATCAATACCTGGAATGGATCGAACGTTTATTCTAGCATAATTTTAATGGATAATTATTATAATTTTATCTGATCCCGGCTTCGGTCAATATCTGGTAGGCGGTTTTATCGCCGGTTTCGGCAGCGTTGATCACGTCGATGATGGTTGGGGTGTTGCCCGGCTCGCGCAGGATGGTTCGGACGTTGGATGCGTTTATCCGCTGGTTGACCTGTTGGAGGATGGCGGTGGTGGAAGCAACGGTTTCGAGGCAGCCGATGTTCCCGCAGCTGCATGGTGTCGTCAAGCCGGAAATAGGGATATGACCGATCTCACCGGCGATTTGAAAGGGACCAACATAAGGAATCCCATTTAGCATGATTGCCAAACCGATGCCGGAATCTGCCAGGACGAAAAGGAAATCTTCATTTTCCTGCCGGTGATGTCCATAGCGCACTTCGGCTGCGCCGAGATTGCGGACGATATCATCGACGAAAATATGGGGAAATTCGAATCGTTCCTGCAGTGCGGATCGGATTGGGAAATCTCTTAATATCGCAGAAAGGGTGGGCGTTTCTGTCCAGGATGAAATGGTCCCCGAGGCGGGATCGACGCTTGCCCATAAACTGATACCAATTCCCATGATGTCATCTCGTTTCAGATCACAGCAGTTGAGGGCGCGGCTGATCATCGTTTCCAGACCATCGAGGATCAATTGGCGATCTGCCGGGATATGCTTATTCTCGCTGATGGAGGCGACGACTCCGCCGCAGAGATCGGTAATCACGGCTTTTTGGTGGGTTCCGCTGATATCCAGCCCGACAGCGTAGGCACTTTGGGGATTGATGGCAAGCAGGTCGGAGGGACGTCCGCTTTCAGCATCGGAACGGCCGGCTTCATAAATTAAATCTAGCGCCGTCAGGTCGGCAGTAAGTTTACTTGCCATACTGAAACCGAAGCCCAGCTTATCGGCAATCTCGCGGCGGGTGATCCGTCCGGCGCGGCGGATGATTTGTAATACGTTTAATAAATTCCCATTCGGCATTTGCTTCACCAACACGGTTAAATCCTTGTCTGTATTATAGCACAAACCGTTAAAAACAGCCTAATTATTGGAATATATTACAATAAATAACTTGACTTTAATATTTATATTTGATATGATTATAATATATAAACTCCCCCAGTGAAAATAGAAAGGAATAAAGACGATGCCAGGACCAGGTATGGAATGGATTGGTGAGGAAGAAAAGCAGGCACTGCTGGAAGTGATCGAGGCAGGATATTTGTTCCGTTATGGAGACCCAGCCAACCCGGCTTTCAAGGCAAAGGTGTATCAGTTAGAACAAGAAGTGGCGAAATTATCGAAGGTTCCTTATGCGGTTGCGGTGAACTCCGGCACCAGTGCGTTATTGGTGGCGCTGGGCGGGCTGGGCATTGGACCCGGGGATGAGGTGATCGTGCCGGGATATACCTTCATTGCCAGTATGTCCTCCATCATCTACGCACGGGCGATCCCAATTCTCGCCGAAGTGGACCGCAGCCTGAACCTTGACCCGCAGGATGTGCGTAAGAAGATCACCCCGCGGACGAAGGCGATCATGGCGGTACACATGCTGGGCAACCCGGCAAAGCTGGATGAACTGAAAACCATCGCCGATGAGCATAACCTCTTGCTGATCGAGGACTGCGCCCAAGCTTTTGGTGCTTCTTACAAAGGCAAGCCGATCGGTTCGATAGGTCATGCAGGGACGTTTAGCTTCAATGTCTATAAAACCATTACAGCAGGCGACGGCGGCATGGTCATCACCAGCAATCAAGAATATTACCGCCGTTTCTTCGGCTTCCACGATCAGGGGCACTCGCCTAACCGTACCGGCGTTGAAGTCGGCAACCGCCCGTTCGTTGGCTTGGATTTCCGCATGACCGAACTGACGGCAGCGGTCCTGCTAGCGCAGTTGAGTAAGCTCGACCGGTTGATGAAAACCCTGCGGGCAAAGAAGGGGTATTTCAAGAAAGCCCTGATGGATATCCCCGGCTTGGAATTCCGTGAGATCACTGATGAGGCAGGCGAGTGCGCGACGCTTTGTACCGTTTTCCTGCCCACAGAGGAAATCGCCCGAAAGGTTGCGAAGGAACTCAACACCAAGGTCGTGGCGGATTCGGGGTGGCATGTCTACAATAACATGGAGCAAATTTTGGAGAAGCGCACCATTACCCCGGAGGGCTGTCCCTATACCTGCCCGTATTACAAAGGCGGTGAAGTAAAATATGATAAAGGGATGCTGCCGCAAACCGACGCTTTGCTGAATCGGGCGATCAACTTGAGTGTAGGAGTGATTGACCCCGGTTTGGGTTCAGCCTTCGGCATTTCCTTCAATGATGAGGATTCGTTGATCGATCAAAAAGCAGCGCAGTTCCGATCTGTTGTTCAGAAATACTTGTAAAGGAAAAGCGATGAAATTTCCGATACGACTTGGGATCACCACCGTTGCCAGCCCGCTGGAGGTCGGCGCCGGGGATGCGCCGGCGCTGTTGCTCGAGTTGGTGCAGGCATTCGAACAAGAAGGGTTTGATCGATTAGAGATCATCCCATCTCCGCAGCCGGTAACGACATTTCAACTAGCTGAAGATATCGGTGCTTTCTTTCGCGATCGGCGCGTGGATGCCGTTTGTGTGGTGGCGGCTTCCTGGTACGAGGATTATCTGGTACTGGATATGCTGGAAAGGTGCGATGTGCCGCTGATCACCTGGGCGCGCCCCGGCATGGAAACCGGCTCGTTGTGCGGGATGCAGCAGCTTGACTTCATGTTAAAACAGCTTGGCAAGCCATACTGCTTCTTGTTTGATGAACTGCAATCCAAACCAGCCCTCGAACGGGCGTATCGCTTTGCCGCGAGCTCCGCCCTGAAGGCATTCTTGCGCCGCTCGCGCATCGGATATTTGGGTCACCGCGTGGAAGGGATGACCGAGACAACGGCGAATGAGCTGGCGTTGAAGAGAATCTTCGGTCCGCGGGTGGTCGGCATTGACAGTCAGGTATTCCTCACCCGCGCCGCTTCCATTCCCGCCGATTCGGTAACTTCCGACTGGAAACAAGTGCGGGGTAAGGTAGGGACGGTAACTTCCACCGAAGAAGCGGGGATCGAATCGATGCAGGTAACGCGGGCAATGCGGGAGTTCATCAGCGAAACCGGGCTTTCGGCGGTGGCGGTGGGCTGTTACCCGCATTTGATGGGCAAGGTCTGCCTGGCGGCGTCCCTGTTGGGTGAGGAAGGTATCCCGGTGGCATGTGAGGGGGATGTCAACGGGGCATTGGGGATGCTGATGTTGACCTTTCTCAGCGGCAGTCCGATTCACAACACCGATTTGCTCGATCCGATCCCGGCACAGAATGCCATCATCTTCTCGCATTGTGGATCGGGCGGATTCTCGCTGGCAGAAAGCCCGGCGAAGATCACATTAGGATCGGTGCGGTTGATGAACTGCGGCATGTGCGCTTTGTTCACGGCAAAGCCGGGAGCGGTTACCCTGCTCAATATCACGGCTGAGAGCGACGGTTACCGGATGGCGGCGTTATACGGCGAGGCGATCGAGACGGACATGATCTTCCCCGGTAATCCGATGCGGGTGAAGTTTCAATCCGATTATCGCGATATCTTGAGATGGATCGCCGAAAACGGCTTGGGGCATCATTGGATGGCGGCGTACGGTGATTGGCGTCAACCGCTGGCAGACCTGGCGAAGATGACCGGATGCGGTTGGCTGGAAATGGCATAAGCGGAACTTAAATGATGATAGAAATTGGAGGGCATGATGGAAAAATTTGGCTATCGTTTCTCGTTTGGACCGTGGAATATTCATGAAGGCGCCGATCCGTTTGGTCCGACGGTGCGTCAACCTCGTTCCTTTGAGGAAAAATTGGTTCTTTACAAGGAATTGGGGTTCGACGCGGTTCAATTTCATGATGATGATGCCGTCCCAGGCATAGATGATGATTCACCGGCGCAGATTCGGGAGAAGGCGCGCCTGATGCGTAAGATGCTGGAAGGTCAGGGGTTGTTTGCAGAGTTTGTGGCACCGCGCCTGTGGGAGAACCCGATCACGGTGGACGGCGGATACACATCAAACGACCCAAAAGCCAGGCAGTACGCCTTGGAACGGTCGAAGCGGGCGATCGATATTGCCCAGGAGCTCGGTACCAACCTGATCGTGCTGTGGCTGGCGCGTGAGGGGACGTATATGCGGGAAGCCAAGGATATCGTCCAGGCGACCGGCTGGCTGTTGGAGGCGATCAATGCCATGCTGGCGTATGATCCGCAGATTCGCATCGCCATCGAGCCGAAACCGAACGAACCGATGGACCTGGCGTTCATCCCAACGATGGGACATGCCCTGGCGCTGGGCTTCCAGACCGATGACCCGGCGCGGGTAGGGGTATTGATGGAATCGGCGCACAGTATCCTGGCGGGGCTGGACCCCTCCGATGAAATCGGTTTTTCGCTGGCGTTCAAGAAATTGTGGAGCGTTCACCTGAACGATCAGAACGGCTTGAAATTCGATGAGGATAAATCGTTCGGTTCGGTCGATCTGCGGCGGGCGTTCAATCAGGTGCGCGTGCTGGATGAAAACCGCTTCTGGGAGATCGGCATCGTTGGGCTGGATGTGAAAGCGCTGCGCACCCAGCCGTTCGAACTGGCGACCAAGCACCTGCGCAACAGCCTGGCGGTTTTTCTGCAATTGGTAACGCTGGTGCGCTCGCTTGACCGGCAGAAAATCCAGCAATGGATTACCGCACGCGATTACGAAGAATTGGATTGGTATATCCTCAGCCATTTAATGGGGAAAGCATGAATAAATACAATATCAAACAACGTATCCTTGCTGCCTGGAATGGCACGGCAAGCGAAGTCCCCTTGACTACATGGTGTTTTGGGTTGATGCCGCCGCCTTCGCTGCGCTGGAAACAAGGCGATAGCGAAATCCAATACTGGTATTCACTGCGGATGGAGCATATCCATACCCTGCCCCAACCCTGGACGCTGGAGGATGACTTCCGGCGGGCGCTGGCGTGGCAGAGTTTGGGGGTGGATGATATTTTAGATGTGTCGGTTCCCTGGAACATCCACCCTGAGGTGAGCTGGACAGACTCGAAAATACCGCCGTCGGGGGATGAGGTGTATCCGGTGATTCTTCGCGAATACCAGACCCCGGCAGGCAGGCTGCGGCATGCTGTCCGCCATACCGGAGAGGCATCGCCGGGTTGGGTGATCCAGCCGGAGGTCGTTCCCCTGTTTGAGGATTACAACATCCCGCGGGCGGTGAAACATGCCGTGAAAACTGCTGAGGATGTGCCGTGTATCCCGTATCTCTATACTGCCCCCGATGCAGCTGCGAAAGCGTGGTTTGAAGAGCGGATGGCGAGGGTTTCCGCCTTCGCAGAAGCGAACCGGATTCCGGTGCAGGCGTGGGGGGCGTTTGGCATGGATGGCGTGGTCTGGCTGACCGGAGCGGAGGGGGCGGTGATGATGGCGATGGATGAACCTGAAGTCTTCGGCAAACTGGTGGATATGGTCGCCGCAGCCGATTATGGACGGGTGGAATTAGCAGCAGCATCTGCCGGTGTGGATATGATCGTCCAGCGCGGCTGGTACTCTTCGACCGATTTCTGGTCGCCTAAACATTTCGATCGGTATGTCTTTCCTTATGTAAAACAATATGCCGATTTGGCACATCAACACGGGAAAAAATTCGCCTACACCATCACCACCGGCATTGAACGGATCGGTCCAAAATTGGCCGATGCCGGGGTGGATGTGCTGTATTTCGTCGATCCGGTGCAGGATAACCTTTCTTTGGAGAGGGTAAAAACCCTGCTGGGCGATCGGATGACGCTGGTGGGCGGGACGAATACCGTTTCACTAACCAAGGGCTCCCGGCAGCAAATCGGCGATGAGGTCAAGCGAGCCATAGAGATATTGGGACCAACCGGCAGGTTTATCCTTCACCCGGTGGACGCTTTGTTCCCGGATACACCCTGGTCGGGGGTGGAAGCGTTGATCGAGGCGTGGAAAAGTACACAAGCGTAATCGGAAATACAACCGATGGAGAAGGCCCTAGAAGGTTTGTGAAACCTTCTAGGGCCTTTTTTCGGGTAAAATTGATGATCAATGGTTTTATCCTGAATCGATTTTCTAAGTAGAGGGCGAAATTCTATGACCGCATCTTTCACGTCGAAACAGAGGCTAACCGCTGCTTTTGATCTACAAACCCCCGACCGCCCCCCTATCCTCGGGGGTTGGTTATCTGCGCCGGAGTATATCCGCATCCTTACGGGTTGCAGCGAGGAAGAATATTGGCAGGATCCAGCTCGTTGGAGCATGGAAGCCGATCGCGCCTTAGGCAGTGATGGTATTGTCAATTTATTCACCCCGGCGTCCAGGGAAGAATATCGGATCATTGATTCGCATACGGTAGACGCCCGCGCCGATTATACAATGGAGCGGATCCTGGCAGATCTGGAAGCCTTGCCCGACCCCGAAGAGGTACGGGAGAATTTTGACTTTGAGCAGGCGTATGTTCAATTCAAAGAGCAACATCTGGCGATGCAGGAGCGTTGCGGTGAGATGTTATGGTGCCCGGCAGATTGGGGAATGATCCCCATTGCCTTGAGATATCACGAATTCGGATATGAAAATGCATTGACCCTGCCGCTGCTCTATCCAGACCTTCACCTTAAGATGATGCGGGTGAAAGCTGAGGAGGGCAGGCATACTGCCATGCTGCGGGCGCGGGCGATTAAAGAGGGCATACACCCCAAAGCGATTTTAACCGGCGAGGATTTATGCAGTCAGGAAGGTCCGATGATCTCGCCCCGTTTTCTACGCAAGGATTACTTTCCGCTGCTCGAATATGCCATGGAACCGCTGTTGGAAGCTGGGACGAATCTGGTTTGGCACTGTGATGGGAATGTCCGTCCGATCCTGGCGGATGTATTGGCTTGTGGGTTTGCCGGACTGCAGGGGTTCCAGCGGGAATGCAGTATGGAGTTGGAGTGGATTGTTGATCTCAAGACCCGGCAGGGTGATCCGCTGCTTATTTTTGGCGATATGTCGGTAACAACCACCTTGCCTTATGGCACACCGGCTGAGGTACGGGCGGCGGTTGCAAGATCAATGGAAATATGCCGCGGTAAAGCCAGCCTGGTGTTCTTCACCAGCAACACCATCCTGCCGGATACGCCGCTGGAAAATATCCGCACATTTTGGGATGCGGTCAGGAACAGCCGCTGGTGAGCGTACGCTGATGGGATATAATATAAGCTAATCGATCAGCATAAACGAACGATGGATGATGATTATCCTTGGAAAGGATAAGAGCGTTTTCAAGAAAAAGGAGCGGGCATGACAGCAAGTCCAAGTGTGCAAGTGAAACTGGCTATTGAGACGCATGATTTGTGGCGGATTTACAAATCGGGTGCTTTAGAAGTCCCGGCGCTGCGCGGCATAGATTTAAGCATTCCGGCCGGCGCCTTTGTAGCGGTGAAAGGTCGATCGGGCAGCGGCAAGACGACGCTGGTGAACTGTATCGGCGGTTTAGATCACCCTACCAGGGGGTCAGTACGGGTGATGGGGACGGATTTATCGGGCATGACCGAAGAACAATTAACGACATGGCGGAGAGATAATGTCGGTTTCATCTTCCAATCCTTCGGGCTCATCGCGACTTTTTCTGCCTTTGAGAATGTTGAGATGATGATGCAGATCGCCGGTGCGCCATTTGAGGAACGCCGCAAACGCACCGAGTTTTGTCTTGACCTGGTCGGTTTGAAAAAGTGGCAGCATCACCGACCGTTTGAATTATCCGGCGGGCAGCAGCAGCGCGTTGCCATCGCCCGCGCTATTGCCAATCACCCCCCCTTGATCCTAGCAGATGAGCCGACCGGTGAGCTGGACAGCACCACCGCCCGCGAAATTCTTGCCCTTTTCCGCAACATCATCCAAGAGGAAGGCGCGACGATGCTGATGGTTTCTCATGACCCCTTGGTGGATGAATATGTGGATGAAGTGATTCAGCTTCGGGATGGGCAGGTTTTCCGAGGCTAATCGCGTTAATCAGCCTTCATTTTTTGCAGGGAGAGACAGCCATGAAGAATAGCCGGACGATCAAACTCGGTATCCTCGGCGGCAGAAGGGGAAATCACCTTGCCCAAGTGATCAAGCCGAGATCAGACCTGTATGAGGTGAGTGCATTTTGTGATACAGATGAATCGGTGTTGCTCAAGTGCAGGGAGGATTTCCCATCGGCGAAATGCTACACCCGCTATGAAGACCTGTTGGAACAAGACATTGACGCGGTTGTCATTGCCACGCCGATGAAACTTCACGCAGCACAAACCATCCAGGCGCTGCGGGCGGGCAAGCATGTGCTGGCGGAAGTACTGGCGGCGATAACGTTGGACGAGTGTTGGGCGTTGGTGGAGGAAGTGGAGCGCAGCGGTTTGGTCTATATGATGGCGGAAAATTATTGCTATCATCGTGCCAATCAAGTTGTCCTAAATATCGTGCGCAAAGGATTGCTGGGAAAATTGACGTATGGCGAAGGCGGTTATCTCCATGACTGGCGCAATATCATGTTTCGCCCGGACGGCAGTTGGATCGGTTACGGCGAATTAAAGCATCTCTATAATGGGAATGTCTATCCAACCCATTCGTTTGGACCGCTGGCACAATGGTTTGGATTATTGCGTGAGGGCGGCGACAGCTTGGTTTCACTGGTCAGCTTCGCCACCGGTCAAAACACTGTTGCCCCTTATGTCCGAGAACATTTCGGCGCAGATCATCCGGGGGCACAGAACGATTATTGGAAGATGGGGGATACTTCGATCACGGTTATGCAGACCGCCAATGAAGCCCTACTGCTCCTGCGGCACGATACCAACTCGCCGCGCCCGCACAATGTAAGTCATTACGGGCTGCAAGGCACCAAAGGGGCTTACCTGGCAGGCAGAACCTATCAGGAGGACCCGTTGATCTGGATTGAGGGCATGAGTGAAGGCGAAAGCCCCGGTAATAGCGCCAAATGGGATTCCTTGTGGAAATTTACGCCGGAATATGATGCGCCTTTTTGGCGCTCTATCCCCAAAGAGGAACACCACTGGTGGACGGGCGATGGCATGATGATGCAGGATTTCGCCGATGCGGTTCATGAGGGCACCCTTCCGCCCATCAACGTGTATGATGCTGTTACCTGGAGTGCGATCATGCCGCTCTCGATCCAGTCCATTCGGGAAAAAGGAAAGGTGTTGGAATTTCCCGATTTCACCCGTGGAAAACGCCTGACGCTTTCTTTATAGAACCCTCAATGCCCGATCCATACCATAAGTTTATCAATTTTTACGATTTGTTGATTGAACCGATTGTTGGTGGTTCCCGCCAGCAAGGCTTACGTCTTTACCCGCCTTTGCCCGGATTGCTCGTATTAGACGTTGGCTGTGGGACTGGATCACAATTGGCGTTATACCAAAAAGCCGGCTGCCGGGTATATGGGGTGGATAAATCGCCGGCAATGCTGGAAACTGCCAGGAGCAAGCTGGGACCATCGGCAAACCTGACTGTTGAAGATGCTTCTTCTCTTCATTTTCCTGATGGTATGTTTGATTTAGTAACCTTGTCGCTTTCACTGCACGAATTACAGCCCGCACAGCGTAAAGCTGTGCTGGAGGAGTGTGTGCGGGTGTTGAAACCGAAAGGGAAAATTTTGATTATCGAATTCAATGTGGAAAATTTTGGCGGGTTTCTTGGATGGTTTCGCAAGCTGGCGGTGGGTTTAGTGGAGTCTTCGGCGGGGAAAGAGCATTTTTCCGGATTTCGTCAATTTACCGCCAATGGTGGTCTAAAATCCGTCCTTAAGGATCACCCTTTGACCGTAGAAAAACAAATTTCATCGGGGAATGGGGTTTTTGCCATTTACCTGATTGGGCGTTGATCTGCTTCCTGCAAATCATTAAAATCTTTATAGAAGTTCAGGAGGTAGTTGGGATGGAAGAGGGGAATCCGGTTGCTTTAAAATGCCCTCAATGCGGGGCGGATTTACAGCCCCCTATGGGTGAGACGATAGTCTGTTCTTATTGCGGTTCCAGTCTGATATTCCGGTCAAGAAGTGGAAAGGATGGGGAAGCAGGTACGATGGCTGTACGGGGGATTCACCTCAAGCCTTTCTCGTATGTCGATTCGGCAGGTACCGGCTTGGAGCTGTTCCGCATGCTGGTCCCGGTGGATTGGAAGGTGCAGGGCGGGGTACGCTGGCTGTTGGACAACCCCGGCATGCCGGCGGTGATCAATATCCAGATTCTGAATCCGCAGGGAGGAGAATTATTCGAAATCCTGCCGAATATGAATTTTACCTGGCGCAACCCGATGATGGGTTTCCTGACGCCGGTTGGAGGCAAATATTTCGGGGCAGAAGTGAGGGAGCCGGTGGGTATCCGCCAAGCCTTTCGCCAATATGTGCTGCCGAGGTACCGTTCGACGGTATCGGGTTTGCAGATCGTCGGCGATGAAGTTCTGCCCGATTTACCGCGCCTGGCTCGTTCCGAAGCGTTAACCTCGGGCGGCGCCGCTGAAGGCGGAAAGATCCGTATCCGGTATCGCTGGAAAGGATGGCAGTTTGAGGAAGACATCTACGGCGTGGTAGAAGTCTTCCGTGCGCCGATCTTTTCCATGTTCGGAACGGTGGAGGTAATCACCTGGTTTATTGATTACCTGTTTTCGTTTCGGGCAGTTGCCGGAAAGCTGGATGCTGCTGCACCGCTTTTTTCGGTGATGATCACTTCATTCAAGTTGAACCCGCATTGGTATGCCGCGTTCAAGTCGATTGCCCAGTCGCTTGCCCAACAGCAAATCCAGCGTATCCACAATATCGGTGAGATCGGTAAGATTTATGCGCAGGCAGGTGCTGCCATGCGAGAGCAAAACTTGAGGGATTGGTACGCCCGTCAAGAAATTTTTGATCGAAACGCCGTCGAATGGAGCCGGGCAATTCGGGATATGGATGGCTTTTACGACCCGCACCGTGAAGAGGTAGTGGAGTTGCCTTCCGGTTATGGTCATGCCTGGGCGAATAATTTGGGGGAATATATCCTGACCGATGATCCCAACTTCAATCCGAACGAGATTTCGAATTTGCACTGGGAACCCATGCAGCAATCTTGATAACCGTAGGGGCAGACCTGCGTGTCTGCCCACATAAACAACACATCGGTCGGGGTGACACATCGGTCGCCCCCTACGGTTTTATTCTTCCGAACGGGTCATTTTGCCTTTATCGGCTGCTGCTGCCATTTGACGCGCTGCTTCGCTTTCAGCCGCCATCTCTTCCACCGTCTTGGTGTGCAGGCGGGCGGCGCCCTGCCATTGGCGCAGGCGGACGCGCTTGCCGGTGCGTTCGGCTTCTTCTAACCGGGCTTTGGCGCGGGGAATTTCCGCCGCATACTGTGGCAGCCATTGCGCTTGGGCAACCAGCATTTCGTCCGTCATCTGCCATATTTCTTCGGGGTTGCACACCGCCGCGGTGAGGGGATCGTGCAGCATGGCTTGCTTGAGTAACGTTACATCGCCATGCACCGCCGCTTCCACGCTCATCTCCTGCACGCGCACGGTGGCAGAGCAGGTTGCAGCACAAGCCAGGGGCAGTTTGCCCACCACCGGACTGTGCAGACCGGTACGGTCAACGTAGCCGGGGATCTCGACCACACAGCCATCTGGCAGGTTGGAGATATGTCCCCGGTTGACCACGTTGAAATGACCGCGGTAGATTCTGCCGGTTTCTAACCCCTCGATAATATACGAACCATGCTCTTCACTGCGCTTGTAGGTATTGAGATTTAAAGGCTCTTCCTTTAGCCAGGTGGGGAAATCGGTTTCGAACCAGTTCCTGGATTCGGTGCAGACGCGCAGATAGCCGCCGGTTTCGCCGTTGATCCAGGAAGAGAGATCGATCCATTGATGAATCTCCTCTGGACGCTTGCGATACCAGGGAACGTATTCACTGAGATGACCATTGGATTCGGTGCTGTAATAGCCAAACCGGCGCAGGACATCAATGCGGACTTTTTCGGTTTTGGAGTAATCGGGGTGATTTTCAAATTCTTCCAACAGATAGGGCAGCATATCGATGCCGCGCCACTCTACCTTGATAAACCAGGTCTGGTGATTCAACCCGGCGGCAATGACATCTACCTCATGGCGCGAGAGTTTGGCGTCGGCGGGAAGTTTGCCGTTACGCTTTGCCCAGCGTTCAACGCAATCGGTGATTTGCCAGTGCGCCCCCTGGACGCCGTGGCACAAACCGATAGTGCGCACGCCGCCGTATTGGTTACATGCCCAGGTGTTCATCGCCATCGGATTCGAGTAGTTGAGGAAAAGCGCACCCGATTTGGCAACTTCGCGGATATCTTTACAAAACTCCAACAGGGCTGGGATGGTACGCTGGGCGTACATGATGCCGCCCGGGGCAAGGGTATCCCCCACGCATTGATCCACGCCGTATTTCAAAGGAATGTCTATATCAAGCTGGAAGGCATCCAACCCTCCCTGGCGGATCATGCTGATCACATAATCCGCATCGGCAATGGCCGCGCGTCGATCCAGCGTAGAGATCAGTTTGGCGGGGACACCGCTGCCCTCAATATCCCGCTGGCAGAGCTGGGTGACCATATCCAGGTTACGGGCAGAGATATCGGTGAGGGCAAAAACGGTGTCTCGCAATTCGGGAACTGCAAGAATGTCGCGCATTAGACGACGGGTGAAGCCGATGGAGCCGGCTCCGATCATGGCTATTTTAATGGTCATTGGGTCATACCTCTTTCATTGGATATTTTCATGATGAAGAAAATAAGCGTTCTAAATCTGTTCAGATCGACAAAATGCTTCGAGTTTCGATTAGATTATATGGATTTTTACCATATTGTGAATAGCATTTATGTTTTTGGATACCAGCCGTTGTAGTATGGATGATCGGATAAGATGGGCAGTTCAACATGCTTGCCGGTATGTGCAGAATAGTAGATGGCGGTAATGACCTCAAGCGTATTGCGGGCATCCTGCAGCGTTACCGGCAGGGGCTGCTTATTTTGACGGGCTTGAGCGTACGCCTGAAACTGTCCAGCAAAGTCCTCTAAACCGGGGACATAGTTTTCCATTTCACTTTGGATGCGGGTTTCAATTTCTTGGTCATCGGCGGTGAATTTCCATGGATCGGATGAATTTTTATAGGGCATGGTATTGGATTCGGCGACCAGGTTGGCAAAGCAGAAGCGGTGGCGCGTGATCTGGTCGGGTGAGCCGGTGGTATCGGCGAAGGTCGCCAGAGAGCCATCCGCCATCTCCATGGAAACTGCCAGACAGTCTTCTACCTGGATCGGATTAACGCGGGTCGCCGCGTAGGCATGAAGGCTCTTCACGCCGCCCAGGACGTACAGCAGCAGGTCCAACCCGTGTATGCCGTGAGACATGAGCGTCCCGCCCAATTCGGTCTCATACCTGCCGCGCCAGGGGACCGAATAATAATCCATTTTTCGCCGCCAGGCAATTTCAACCGTTGCCAGATACGCCTTGCCGGTAATCCCGGCGTCGATCAATTTTTTCAGTCGCCGGACGCCGTTGCCGAAGCGGTAGTTGAGGATGGGCATGATCGTTTTTCCGGTGGATTTTTCCAACGCGATCAGTTGGTCTATCTCCGCCAGCGACCCGACGAGAGGTTTCTCGCAGATGGCATCTTTGCCGGCATGCAGCACCTGGTTGAGCTGCTGGAAGTGCAGATACGGTGGCGTGCAGAGATCGACGATATCAATATCGGACAAATCACAAACCTCGTCCAGGCTGGTGCAGATGCGGGGAATGTTGTTTTCGGCGGCGATTTTCTTCGAGATTTCGGGTTCCAGTGAGCAAACCGCTTTGACTTCAAACCGATCGGGAAATTGCCGATAGGCTGCCAGGTGATGGGCGCCGATGCCCAATCCGATAATTGCGATAGGATATTTCTTCATGGTAGGTTATTCCTTGGGATTGGATGGGATGTAGAGATAAGCGCTGAGGGATTCTTCCAAAGGAGAAGCGTTTTCGGTGCAGTAACCCAGGTGTAGATGTTTACGCCAGCCTTCGGCATATTGGAATTTGCCCGATCTCCTGCCCACTTCGGCGGACATGTTTTCCATTTCCAACAGGTAAGAATCCATCCCCTGGGATCGATCCAGCCATTCTTTTTGACTCTGGTGCAGCGCCAGCATCGAGCGCTTGATCGGCAGGACAGCGGTGATATCGATGTAAAAATCCGGTATCACAGGCTGACGCAGCGGATCCCTCAAACCATGCGGCAGGGCATGGTAAATGGTAACCGCCTGATCGATTGGCGGGGCAGGAGGATCGACTTCGAAGTTGGGCATGCCGCGGGTGAAGGCAGCGGTGAGGACCAGGCGACAGGTGTTGGAATGGTCTTCCATATATTCATGCGGGGAATGGGTGAGGATGATCGCCGGGGCAACCTGACGAATGATGGCGGCGAGACGGGCAAGCGTATCCCGCTCATAATATATCTCCAGGTCATCTACGAGGGGTGGATGGTAAATGGCATTGATCGAATCGGCAGCGCGGCGGGCTTCTTCGGTGCGGATGCGGATGATCGTCTCCCGATCATGGTCAACCGTTCCACAGGAACCGTTGGCGATAGTCATGTAGTGAAGCTCCCAGCCGGCTTCGCCCAGCAAGATGAACGTACCAGCCATCATAAATTCGATGTCATCCGGATGGGCGCTGATGGCAAAAACTCGTCTTTTCATCTTTGACTTTATCCTGTTCTCGCGGTTAATCTGCCAGGACATCCACCAGAGCTTTCATGTAGCCGATCGTATAGGCTTCTGCCAGCCGATGGGAGCCGATGACTTGCGGGACATGATCGGGGATCATCACACCATCAAAGTTCACCTCTTTGAGGGTTTGCATCACCTTATACATATTCATGTAACCGCTATCGGGGAAAGTTTCGACGAAGTGAGGTAAGGGAGCTTCCACGTTGCGGAAGTGGACTTTGAACAGTTTTTTCTGATTGCCGAAATAACGGATGGTTTCGTACACATCTTTGCCCATGCCCTCGCCGCCTTCCAGCCAGCAGCCAACGCACAGGCACATCCCGACGCGGGGGCTATTGGCAATTTCCAGCGCCCGGCGGTAACCTTCAAAACTGCTGAAAATGCAGCGTGGGATGCCTCCCAGTTCCGGCACAGGCGGATCATCCGGATGGATGCCGATGTTCACTCCGGCGGATTCGGCTGCTGGAGCTGCCAGACGGATGAAATAGGTGTAGTTTTCCCAAATTTCTTCGCTTGAGAAAATCCTTCCATGAGAGAGGGGAGAAGAATATTTTTGGTCGAACCACCAGCCTTCAGTAGCTTTGGATAAATCGAATGCCCTGGCTTTGGCTCTGCCGCGAGTGAATTCCGGCTCGGTGCTCCAAATGCCGTTGCCCATATGGGCGTAGGTGGTATAAGGAATGCCGGCTTTGCCCAAATACTCCAAGTGTTTGAGATAGAGTTCAATCTTGCGGTCACGGTCGGGCAGGTTGAGGACGATGGCATCCTGATTATGGACTTGCCCGTTGCCCAATCCGTACAGATGCAAACCAGCTTTCTCGAACAGTTCTTTGCGGCTGGCGTAATAATCGGGTCTGATTTTCTCTTCGGCATCCGGTCCGTATATCCAGGCATTGACCGTTTCGATTCCGAGCTGTTTTACATAAGCCAGGTCTTCTTCGGATGGTTCGGCAGATAAATTGGTAGCTAAAATCAATCGGCGCGGCTTGGTCATGGGATGAACCTTTCTATAAGGGGGATTGTAACCACTATCAAGAATTATAGCCACAAATGGATTTATTGGGTTGTTCAGATGATCGATTCGTTGGGGATCCCCTTTGTTTTTCGCTAAAGATTAACCGGGCAGCGTTTTGCTTCGTCGAACATCGCCAGGATATTTTCTACCGGAATATCTTCCTCTAACGCCTGCGACCCTGCCAGAATATAACCGCCGCCCTTGCCCATGATGCCGATCATCCGTCTCACTTCTGCGCGCACCTCTTCTTCGCTGCCGAAGGGCAATACTTTTTGGGTATCGATCCCGCCACAAAAAGTCAGCTTATCGCCGAATTTGGCTTTCAGTACCTCAGGATTCATTCCCTTTGCGCTGACCTGAACCGGATTCAGGATATCCGCACCGATTTCGATAAAATCCGGGATGATCGGGGCAATGGCACCGCAGGAATGTTGGAAAACTTTGACATCATATTCTTTGATGGTGTCATAGAGTCGTTTTAGGGCTGGTTTCATAAATTTACGAAACGAATCCACGCTGATGATCAACCCATGTTGACCCCCGAAGTCATTGCAGTTTTCAATAATATCAATTCGTCCCTTCGCAATTTGTAGAACTTTATGGGTGTAGGCTACCCAGAAATCCGTAACATGCCGGATCAGCGCCTCGACGACCTCGGGATTCAGGATCAGGTTGGCATAGGTATCTTCTATGCCGCACAGCCATGCCACCTGATGAAAAATAGGCGCCCAAACGCCGCCGATGATGGCAAAATCGCGGTGTTCGTCTAATATCCGATCGAGTTGGCTTCCATCGAAATCGTCAATGGAGGGCCAGGGGTATCTTTCCACTTCCTCCACCGTGGATACGCCTTTCAACGGACCTGTGCTGTTGGAATCACCAGCTGTTCCCGCATAAATGGAAGGTGTAATTCCCAAATAATCTGCTTCTTCGCCGTTGAAATATCTTTTTTCGCCAACATAGATCAGCGGATTGAAGATCCACCAGGTATCCAACCCCAAAGTCCTGAACAGCTCTTCATTCGATTTACCGTTCATGTTCAAAGCGGTTTTGATCCGATCGAAATTGGGTTGGCTGGTATAGGTGATATCCAACGGTACCCGATCGATTTCCTGACGCTGGATCGCCCGCATCACTCGTTCTTTTGAATTCATAGTTATATAACCTTTCCTGGAAAAATGTTTCTCAACCGGTTCGCTGATTTTTTCATTCTGACAGGAGATCATACAAAACTGCACCTTCCTGGTGCGCCAGCGGCTTCTCTCCCATCATATCCAGAAGGGTGGGCATGACGCAGTCCGGGGTGATCGGATAGGGTCGGACATAACCGCGCCTGAAGCCCTTGCCTGTGGCGAAAAAGCACCCAATTTCGCCACCCCGCCCGAAACGGGTGGTCGGTCGGCATGAGCCGTGATCTCCCAGATAAGGTCCCATCACGTCCGTAATTGTCTCATCGCCAAAGGGTGAAATCGACCGGTACAAGGTATAACCCGGTGCCGTGAAATAGCGGATATCGCCATCCCATTCACTGCCCAATCCGTAGAATGCACCATCTGCCCGGGCATCAAAAACATCGGTCATCACATGTTGTCCGGTGAGAGGGTCGGTCCAGCTTTGCAGGAGATTGATCAATTCCCGCTTGGTCTTCTGAAAATCTTCTCCCGGCTCGACGATCCCCTCCGGCTCGCGTCCCTTCAAATTTACATTGAGCAGGAGGTATGAAGAAACGTAAGCTCGTGTTTTGGACCAATCCACTTCCTGCTGTCCGTCCTCTCCTGTGCGGAAAGCGATGAAACCATTTTTTGCCAGGTAGCGATTGACCCAGACGCAGCGTCGGCTTGGCATCAAACCGTGATCGGACATAACCACCAGTACGGTGTCCTCTTTCAGTCCATCCAGCAGAATGCCGATCATCTCATCCGCGCTTTTAAGCAAAAGGCGGTGCAGATACTCGTAGTCATCCGCCTTGTCCGGCTCGTATGCGGGGGCGGAGGGGTCTATCTTGTGCATGTAGAAATGATAGAATTTATCGAAAGCGTGCCACTTGGAGAACACACAGGCATAGCCTTCATCTACCAGCCGTAACGCAGCCCGCGCCTGCCAGATTCCCGGCATGCGAAATTCATCATAGAATCCCTCAGCGTCCAGCCAGCCCATCAGCAGGCGCGATATGACCAGATTGTCATTGTACGGACCCAATTCATCAGACAAGGCGCGGGTCAATGCCACGTCACTGGAAAAATCGTACTTGGGGTACACGTTGGAAATGTAAAGGAGAAGGACACCCTTTTGCAGGTCAAGCTTGGTGAGTCGCAGACGAAACTGCCCGATGACCGGTCCGGCAGGAAGAGGATTCGCCAGCCATCTCTGGAAAACGGTGATGTCCCGTTCAAATGGCTTCTCCAACCATGGCGACCACTGATTGAGAACCAAAGGATGTACACTCAGTGGGTGCTCTATATCGCCTTCGACCAAGACGGCGCCGGCGCCTTGGGAGAAGGATCCCAGGTACAGGCTGAAAGGATGCGCCGTCGAATAGCCGGGGTTGCTCCCTTCAACAGTAAAATCAACCCGATAACTGGACTCAAATCCTGCTATAGGAGAAACCTGGCATGGAATGAGATCGACGGTTTCGTACTCGTGCCATTCATACGGACCGCAAGGTTCGCAGCCACAAACCAGCGCCCGCGAAGGAGCAATCGTCCAGGGATCGCCATTCTCAACCGGCTCGCCGGAGTTGCCAATTGCCAGGTGGAGCGGTTCGGTCTGCGGCAAGGAACCGGGGTAAGAGATGGTTGCCGTGCGCTTTTCACGCTGGGCTAAAGCATCCCAGGCGAATGCTATCGGGTTGAAGGTGTCTTTCTTGAATACAAGATGCATCTCCGATAATGGCGCACCCGGTGTGTGCATACAGAAATCGGATATGCCGTTTGTCCAAGGCTTGGTACCGGAGGCGATGCTGGTCCAATTGCCGGGCGTTACCGAAGACGGGAAGGGGAGATTGCAGGCAGAAACCCCGATGTCGCGTAATCGTTTGAAATTGGGCATCCTGCCGGCATTGATCTCAGCTTCAAGGATATCGGACATGCCCCATCCAGCCCAAACAAGATCATCTTTTCAATCATTTTTAACAAACCTTTCTTGCATCAAGAATTTCTGCAGTTCCGCTTAAGGGATTTTATAAAATCATAAATAATAAAGGATTTTAGCATCTTTTCTTGCGGATGAGCATTTGGTGGATATCCCTTTCGACCGATTTCGGATCCGGCGTATAAGGTTTAGAGGTGTACAGCTTGTTATTTTATTGTCATTCTTTGATAATTAGGAAATGAAATCTGATTCAATGAATAAATTACAGGTGCGATATGTCAATGAGGATATCAAGGGTTCCAACCCGGCAAATGCCCGTTCTTTTTATCGGTCACGGCAGTCCGATGAACGCAATTGAAGATAATCCTTTTTCAAGAGAATGGCGCGCCTTGGGCGAAGCCTTACCCAAGCCCAAAGCAATTCTCTGTATTTCTGCTCACTGGGAAACCTGGGGCACGCTGGTAACCGCCATGGATCAACCGCGCACCATCCATGATTTTAGCGGGTTTCCGAAGGCTTTGTACGAAAAGCAGTATCCTGCTCCCGGCTGCCCCTGGCTGATCGAACGGGTTTTACAGATTGTCAGGGGGGCTCAGGTAGGATTAGATTTGGAATGGGGTTTGGATCATGGTTGTTGGAGTGTTTTGTGTCAGATGTTTCCCAATGCCGATATCCCGGTGGTACAATTGAGTATGGATTACACGTTTCGTCCCCAAGATCATTACTTTCTGGCGAAGGAATTGGCACCCTTGCGAAATGAGGGGGTATTGATTATCGGCAGCGGCAACATGGTGCATAACCTGCGCCGGATGACCATTCGGGGGAATGACTTTCGAAACATCAATGAGCCTTATGGCTTCGATTGGGCAGATGAGGCAAACGCATTGTTCAAACAGTTAATCCAAGAGCGAGACCATCAAAAGATGATCGGTTATCCCAATCTCGGTTTAGCGGTAAATCTGGCTGTGCCAACACCGGAGCATTACATGCCGCTGTTATATGCGGTAGCGCTGCAGCAGAAGGATGAATCGGTCATCTATTTTAACGATCAGCTCTTGGCGGGTTCCGTGAGCATGACATCGTTGATCATTCAAAGGGAGGAGACATGAGAAAGAAACCAAACCGACCTTATGTACTGGTGAATGTTGCGATGACAGCAGATGGTAAGATCGACAGCGCTGCCCATCAGGGGGTAGTTATATCGTCCGATATGGATAAAGAAAGGGTGGATCGTTTGCGCGCAGAGGTAGATGCCGTTGTGGTAGGCGGAAAAACCTTGCTGCAGGACGATCCGCGCCTGACCGTTCGTTCGGAGATATTCCGGGAAAAGCGAGTACAAGCCGGTCTGCCAGAAAATCCGGCGAAGGTAGGGGTGATCTCGAACGCTGCCTTGCAGCCCAATTCGCGGTTCTTGACCGCCGGTCCGGCGCGGAAGTTGATCTTTACCACCTTGCGCACCCCTGCTGAGCAGATCGAATTGTTAGAAAAAGCCGGAGCAGAGGTGCTTATCAGCGGGAAACGGCGGGTGGATCTTTCGGCGATGTTAGAATCGCTGTATATTTACGGATACCGTCGAATCCTGGTCGAGGGTGGCGGAACGCTGCTGGCGGCGTTCTTTCGCCTGGGGTTGGTGGATGAATTGAGTATTTATATAGCGCCGCGGATATTCGGCGGTGCAAAAGCCCCTACCCTGGCGGATGGCAGGGGATTTCCGGCAGAACAGGCGCCTTTACTGCGCCTGATGGAGGTAAAAGTTCTGGATGATGCGGGAGGAATTTTGATCCGCTATGAGGTCGTTCGAAGAGAGGAGGAGACGAGATGGGTCTGACGCACATGAAGATCAAAGAACTTTTAGATGAAAACCGCGCCCATGAATGCGAAGGGATGGGGAAAGACCATGTTTGCGTCCGCATTGCCGCCATCGCCGAACTGCCCAGCCGCTTTGGGCAGTTTCACGTGGTGGCATTTTATAACAACAAGGATAACAAAGAGCATATTGCGCTCGTGCATGGGGATGTTACCGATCAGGAAGATGTGCCGGTGCGGGTGCATTCAGAATGCTTAACCGGAGACGTTTTGGGTTCCCTGCGCTGCGATTGCCGCGATCAATTGGAAACCGCGCTGAAGATGATCGGTGAGATGGAACGCGGCATTCTGCTCTATTTGCGGCAGGAAGGGCGCGGGATTGGATTAATCAACAAAATCCGCGCTTATGGACTGCAGGAACACGGTTATGATACGGTTGAAGCCAACCTGGCGCTGGGCTTTCGCGATGATGAACGGGAATACAGCGTGGCGGCGCACATGTTGATGTCGCTGCACGTCCGCTCGGTTAAATTAATCACCAATAACCCGAATAAGATCAACGATCTGACCAAGAACGGGATCAAGGTTACCGGCAGGATTCCCCATGTCATGCCGACCAATCCGTATAACCGCTTCTATTTGGAGACAAAAGCATTAAAATCAGGACATTTGATCGACTTCTACGGCAAGGAACATCTGGCGGAGCAGGCTGACCCGCCTATAATCGAGGGCATGGATGTGGATACCCTGGAAATACTGAAGAAGATGTATTATTAGACTGGTTCATCTTATCCTAAGAAGTTCGGAACCTTCTTCCTCAAGCTGGTCGAACAGAATACCCGTTTCCATCAATTCTTTTCCGCTTTTCTGTACCCGATAGTTGCCGTCGAAATCCTCAATGGTGTAAAGACGGTCATCTTCCAGGTCTTTCATCTGGATAAACCGCTGTGGTTCGCCGCCGGGTAAGCGGAAGACAAACAGAAGATGTTCGGTATGATCTGGCAGGCTGTACTGGAAGGCACACCAGCGGTCACCCTCTCCGCTGCGACGGGGTTGACCGGTAAGGTGGTATAAATCGGCTTCGTTGACAAAGCGGCGGACGTGGTTCTTGTAGAGTTGGGTATGATATTTCAGGCGTTCGGCTACCCAAGCAGGCAACTCAGGTAGTTTTTGGGAGAATCCGAACCAGTTCAGCATGGAGATGCGGGTGTAATAGTCCAACTGATGCTGTTTGAGGTTTGGATCGTGCGGGTTGAATTTCTGCTGGGGCGGTTTGTCGTTTCCCCACCATTGGCTATAACTCCAATGCAGACAGGTATTCGGGGCGATCATTTGGGTAGCGCCCCAAAAGATTTGCAAATCATGGACAGGGTAATCCGGGTCGCTGAGGTAGGTCATGTCGGTGCGACGCAGGATGCCCAAATCAATGCGCAGACCGCCCGAGGAGCAATTCTCTAAGACGACCTCCGGGTGGGTTTTCCTCAGCCGTTCGAGGGTACGATAGTAGCCCATGTAATGCTCATAGAGACCATCCCCTGCCCCATGACCGTGATCGGTTTGGTTACAGCCGGCGCCGGGGTCAAGGTTGAAATCGAGCTTGATCCAATCACAGTTATATTCTTCGATCAGGCGGCAAAGGGTTTGGTATGCCCATTCCTGGACAGCCGGATTGCCAAAGCAGACGTATCCCAAACGTTGACCGTCGCGGGCGGCAACATATTCGGGGTGATCTTTCGCCAATTGGGCGTTAATCCCCAAGCCCTCAATTTCACACCACAAGCCGAAAGCCATGCCGGCTGCATGAACCTTATCGGACAAGGCGCGTATTCCGCCGGGGAAGCGTTGATCGTTGACCAGATGCCAATCGCCGCGGTACTCATACCAGAATGTGCCAGCCTGGCTTGGACCGAACCAGCCGGCGTCCAACGTGCAGACTTCAACACCGTGTTTGGCAGCTTCCTGGACGTTTTGGGCAAAGACATCTTCATTGATTTCAGCATCTTCGTAAGGCCACCAGTGATTCCACTCGACGGGCAGTTTTGCCGAGAGCCGGTTGCGTGGATACCAAAAGCGCCTGCCGACCTTGGCAAATTGCCTTGCAGCCGCGTCCAGGTCTTTCTCCAAGACTAAGATGACCGCCGGCGCTTCCATTTCTTTGCCGGGCGCGAGTTCTTTGCTAAAACACCAGTCGTGCAGCCCTCCGCTCAGGGATAGCCCGCCTTCTGGCAGCGGGTTGAACCGTACCACCCAATTGCCCGACCAGGCAACCGCACCGGTGAGAACCATGCCCGATGGATCGATCAGGGCGAACCAGGGATGGTTGCCTTTTGAGGAACGACCCGATCGGCTCTCCAGGATAAAGGGTTGAGCGAGATCGGTCTGGATGGGTTTATATTCACGCCCCCAATCCCCGCTGAAACCGAAGAGCCGGTAGGCGGAACCGGGGATGTTGATGGCAAAAGAATCGATTCGCGAGATTCGGCAGGGTGTATCGCCGGTACAGCGGACGACCGGCGCCATTTCCAGTAAAGAGGAGTCTTGATAAAGCTTGATATGATGATCCACAGCGAACCCGGGACCGCTGAAGCTGAAGATACCATGATGAACACCGGGAATAGAATCATTTAATGGGTCATTGAAAACCGTGAATTTTTCATCAAAGACCTTTTCTCCTATCCTGCCTGCTAAAGGGCTTATGTTTTGATATAAACTGTTGCTACTTGCAGCAGTCTGTAATCTCCACATAAGAACATACAATGTTTCTGGAAGAAAAATTACTTTCATTTTTCCACTGTTAACCTTTACTTCTTTTAAAGAATGCCCATAATTTTCTGTTAAAAAATTAATATATTCA
>Ga0101944_10002968_pt1 | contig 25250 bp, 24 predicted proteins | sample DewCreD2012metaG_FD_75245 | JGI IMG/M metagenome (GOLD analysis project Ga0101944, IMG submission 75245) | Hot spring sediment bacterial and archeal communities from British Columbia, Canada, to study Microbial Dark Matter (Phase II) - Dewar... ... | reverse complement strand
CCTCGACAATGCGACATCAGGATTGAACCGTGGGGTCTGACGAAGTGGCGGATGAGGTGGGGTCATCGTTTCGCCCATCAGGATCGACGTTGATCGGGAGCCTAGACCCTCCACGAACGCCCCCTGGCCGATAGGGTTCGTCGTTGAGTTGGTCTTCTCACCCGCACAGCATATTTCATCAGGTTTGCTGGATGGTTGGCACACCATCCGCTCATGATCATACCGTGCCTCGCCCAGGGCAACGGCCAAGATGGTGAGGCTGTTTGCCGTGCGGGGATCCAGATAGAATGAAGAATGGCGCCCCATGATCCGGTCTCAACCCTTGAGCGCCCGGGCCACCTTGATCACGGCCGTGGCCACGTCCTCCAGGTCGGCGTCGCTGATCTGCTCATGGATGCGCACGAGGTTGCACAGTTGCGACAGCACCTTCTCGGCGTTGGGGCACAGGCCTGGACGCGGCGCGGCGTGGTCGTTGCCGGCGCCCTGCCACGGCCAGTGGGTGCCGCCGAAGCTGATCTGCTGGGCGAGGGCGTCGTAGAGGTAGAGCGGCTTGCTTATCCAGGTGTCGGTCTTGATGCCTTCGGCCTCCAAAGCCTTGCGGAAGTCGTCGCGGCTGGCGCCCAGCTCCTCTTCGATGACCCGCAGGGGGAAGCCCCAGTAGCCGTGGCCGTATTCCTCATCGGGCGGCGGCGGCGGGGCGATGCCCGGGATCCCCTGGAGCTTCCGCGCCAGGCGCCCACCCAGCTCGCTGCGGCGGGCGATGATGCCCGGCAGCTTCTCCACCTGGGCGATCAGCACGGCGCCCTGCAATTCGGTCATGCGGTAGCAGGGGGCCATGAAGGCGTAGGTCTTGCGATAGGTGCGGTCCTTCGACCAGTCGCAGCCCTTGTCGACGAACAGTTCGGCGCGCTGCGCCAGGTCGTCGCGGTTGACCAGGGTGGCGCCGCCGTCGCCGCAGGTGATGTGCTTTGATTGCTGGTAGCTGAAGCACCCGAAGTCGCCGATGGTGCCGAGCAAACGGCCCTGGTAGCGCACGTAGTGGGCCTCAGCGCAGTCCTCGATCAGGGCGATGTCGCGGCCGGCGATGGCACGGCGGATGCCAGTCAGGTCGGCAGGACGCCCCCAGACATGCACCACCATCACAGCGCGGGTGCGCGGGGTGATCTTGCGGGCGAGATCGGCCGGATCGAGGTTGAAGGTCTCCATCTGCACGTCGACGAACACCGGAATGGCGCCGCACAGCACGATGGGCGCGATCGAGCCCATGTCGGTGACCGGCGGTACGATGACCTCGTCGCCGGGCTTGAGGTCGAGGGCGCCGAGGGCGACGTGGATGGCGGCGGTGCCCGAGGTCGAGGCCACGGCGTGGCTGGCGCCGAACAACGACTTCAGGGCGTCGATAAATCCATAGACCTTGCTGCCGCCGGCCACGAACAGCGAGCCGCTGCGCAGGGCCTCCAGCACCAGCGTCTCTTCGCGGACATCGAACGGTTTGCGGACAGGCAGGAAGTCCCGGCGCACCGGGGTGCCGCCGTGGATGGCCAGGGTGTCGCAGGCGGTGGGCATGGTGATGCTCCTCAATCGGTCAGGGCGTGGCGGATGCGTTCGGCCAGATGCGCCACCCGCAGGCCCAGGCGGCCGTCGGCGGCCGGGGCGCGCCGTTCCGACAGGCGCAGAGCGCGGACCAGATGCTGGAATCGGGGGCTGCCGGCCAGGAGCATCAGATAGGCGGTCTCGAAAGCGATCCCCAGCAGCCAGAAGCCGCGATTGACAAAGCCGAAAATGAAGAAGGCGGCCAGCGCGAGCTGATTCAACGGCATGGCGCCAAGCAGGGGCAGACGGGTCTTCCAACGGAAGGCGGCCTTGAGATAATCCCAAAATGTCAGGGAGTCACCGGCCATGGGCGCCTTCCTGCTGTTGCGCGTCATGGGCGCTTTCGATCTTCTGGAACTCGGCGGCCACCCGTTCGACCGCTTCGAGGAAATCCGGCGCCTTCTGGCGCTGCAAGGGGTCTTCGCCGGCGACGGGCGCCGGCACGTCGGTGATCTCGCGCGCGATGCGGCCGGGAGCATGAGAAAAGATCCAGATGCGGTCGCCCAGATAGACGGCCTCGACGATCGAATGAGTGACCAGCAGGACGGTGGCCTGAACCTCGGCCCACAGCTCGACGATAAGTTTCTGCATGTCGATGCGGGTGGGCTCGTCCAGCGCGGAAAACGGCTCATCCATCAACACGATCCTTGGCCGCAGCACGAGCGTCCGCGCGATGGCGACGCGCTGCTGCTGTCCGCCGGACAGCTGATGCGGATACTTGTGTTCATGGCCGCCGAGGCCGACGCGCTCGATCCACTCGCGCGCCAGATGGGTCATCTTGTAGTCGCTGAAGCCCAGATCGGCGCGGTTGAGCTCCAGACCGAAGCGGACATTTTGAAGGACCGTCAGGTGCGGGAAGGAACTGTATTTCTGGAAAACCATGCCGCGGTCGCGGCCCGGGCCGTGAATGGGCGCGCCATGCACCAGGATTTCCCCCGACGTGGGCGGATGGATGCCCTGAAAGCCGGCCAGCAGGTTCAGCGCCGTGGATTTGCCGCAACCCGAGGGCCCCAGTATGGCGATGAACTCGCCCTTGTCCGGCAGATTATCGATACGGAACGTCAGATGTTCCAAGGCAGTGAAGGCGTGCGGGGTCCCCGGATTAAAGACCTTGGACACGTCGCGGAATTCGATGACCGGTGGAACCGGTCCCACGGCCGGTGGCGACGGACTGGCGGAGGCGGGCGCGTTCGGATCGGACGCCGCCGGGGCGCGCGTCGATTCGGTGTCGGTGGCGGTGACTGGCGGATGGTCCATGCGGTTTGCGAATCCCATTGGGTTGCGGATCGTCGTCGTGGCTATGGCCCGGACCGCGCGTGAATCTGCGTCATGCCTTCTCGCGGTATGGGAAGAGCCGTTTCCCGACCCACGCCCAGCACTTGTCGGTCAGGAAGGCAATCAGAACAATCACGAGCAAGACCAGATAGATGTGTTCGCGCGGGCCACGCCGCTGCGAGACGATGATGATCTCCCCCAGTCCGCGATCCGCGGCGACCATTTCGGCCAGGATGATATAGGTCCAGCCGACGCCGAAGCCCAACCGCATCGCGTCATAAATCTGGGCCATGGACACGCCCAACAATACACGGCGCACAATCTGCCATCGGGTCGCGCCCAGCGTCTGCGCCGTGCGCAGATACACGTCGTCCACGTCGTCGATGGCGCGCACGAACAGCGGCAGCAGGAAAATGACAAACGCCAGCGCCAGGAACATGATCTTCTGTGTCTCATCGATGCCAAACAGGCTCATCGTCAGCGGCACAAGCGCCGGGATCGGCAGATAGGAACTGAAGACCATTGACGGTTGGAACAGCGCCCGCACGCGCGAAAACGACCCCATCAGCAGGCCCAGGGGAAACGCCACGATCAGCGCCACGACAAATCCGCCCACCACGCGCAGCAAACTGGCCATCGCGCAGCGGCTGAGTTCCCGCTCGAACCACAGGCTGCGAATTTCGCCGACGACCTCGATGGGAGAAGGCAAAATCGTCACAGAAATGACCCGCTCCTCGGCCTCGCCGGCCGTCAGAAGCATCCAGACCGCCAGCAGGACGATCCCCGGAATCGCCCCCAGCGCCACGCGCCATCCAAACGGGACCGGCTGGCGGATCGCCAGCCAGCGGCTTGGCAGAAGTGTCTGGTGAGACCGGTCGGCTGAATTCATGCTGTTTATCCTTTGCCGTCCGATGCGCGGAGAATTCGGCGTGTTTGCGATACAACCGCATCTGCCGTGGCAAGGCACTCCTGGCAGATGCCAGCATCCGGCTCAAAGAGTGGAAGCGCGCTTCCCAACGGGTATTTCGACGGCAGGTAGATCGAATCAAATAGATCGCAGCGCTCATCCGTGATCTTTATTATCACGCCATTCCTTGACAGCAGTTCCTTGAGTTCGCCAATACTGTGAGTCCTTTTCACGACGCCAGTCCGCTCCACCAACAACGCCTTCAGCGCCTTCTCGACGGCTTGCTGCAGATTTTGCAGGCACGGATTATGCAGTTCGCTTTCGAGAAGCACACGGGCGGACTGAAGGTTCTCTTCCGCATATTTAAGCCAAACACCGACTTCATCCTTCATAAATAACTTCGCCTCGTTCCAATTCGGAAATAAATGATCCTCTGGGCGCGTCCGCGCGAACCGGAAAGATGTCCAGCGGAATCTGGCGGGCGATCTCGCGCGTCAGCCGGCGATACTTCATCGCCAGCGGTAGATAGGCTTCCTCGCTGTCTTCAATCACCGCCACGTCCACGTCATGCGGATCCGGAGCCTCCAGGAACGAACCGAAGACAATGATGCGCCGCACTTCTTTTTCCGAACTCAAACACTCCCTCAGACGGCGCTTGATGGAAGTCTTCTCGGAACTGGATATCATGTCAACCGCCTTTCCGGTATGGCGCGTCTGGAGGACGTTTACGCCGCAATTTCGATGCCGTCGCGCGCAAACTCGACGAAGATCGACTCTTCATTGTCCCATTCCTTCGGCGTCAGCGCGACGGCTTCGATCAGGGGGTGGCTTTTTAAGATTGCCTCGCTGAGGATTTCAATCCGTTCCCACAGGTCTCTGCCGTTGAAATCATGCGAAATGGCCACAACGTCGATGTCGCTGTCTCTTCGCGGACGTCCATGCGCATGAGAACCGAACAGGATGAGGCGAGGCTCGCGAATTCCTTCGGCCTCCAAAGCCTTGCGGAATTTCACGAGGTTTCTTCTGACTGACGCTTTATCCATGCGATGGCCTCCTTGCTGCGCGTCATAAGCGCGCGGACTCTCTTGTCAGGAAAGACCGCTTGCAGCGCCCGCAGGTCTTCCGGATAGCGCGTGACGACGTGCGCCTCTGTCAATTGAGTGAATAACCTGGCTATATCCTCAGGCGCCGTTGACTCAATTCTGCACTCTCGCGCCAGAAACATCAGGTTGTGCGTCTTCGGCGGTGTCTTGCCGAGACGATGTTGATACAAACCCTTCAAAGCCTTCTCGACCGCCAGATGGCTCATGAAAACCGCATAGATGTTCCGCTTTGATTTGAGCATGGCACGCGCCGTGCCCAGATCATAAGCCGCCTGCTTGAACCATTCCTTCGCTGTTCGCATCTTCTATTCCTTCGGCGCGCGAAGCGTCAGATTCCATATCTCCGGATCGCCCGAAGAGGTCGCGTAGAACGGGCGCTTGGTGACGCCCAGGACTTTTTGCGTCTCGTCGGGCATCGCCGTCAGCAGATACTCCTTGATCTCGCCGAGCGTGATGATCCCATCCTGGGGGGCGCCGCCGCAACCGTCCGCCGCGCCCGACATCGCCTGCAACAGGCAATGCGTGAACGCGCCGTTCTTCCAGGACGTGTGCTCGACGGACTGGCGGTCTGTCTCCGCGCCACACAAATAAATCCAGCCCTTGGGAACGCTCTGTTCGCGCCGGATGCGATCGACGTAGGGCCGCACCGCCAGCGCCCGGTCATCGCCGCGCGTGGCCAGTTTCCCCGCGTGGCATGTGTCCGCCAGAACGACGACGTTGCGCGCGCCGCGCTCCTTCAGCGACTCATGCACGCGGTCCATGCGCAATCCCGTCGCGGGCGCGTTCACCTCCGTGTCATGGCACGCGAAATACACCTTCTCCGGGTTTTCGGGATCAGGAAATCCATGCCCCGCCCAAAACAACACGATCAGATCATCCGCCCCCGCCTTCGTCAGCCACCCATCCAAAGCCTTCTCAATCTCCCGCTTCGTCGCATGCTCATTGACCAGAATCTTGACATAATCCTCATCCCACCCCTGCGCCTTCAGCGCCGCCGCAAATCCCCGCGCGTCCTCATCCGCGAAGGCAAGATCAGTAGGGCCAACTGCAGCTGTGTGTTGATACTTCGAGACGCCAACGACAAGGGCGAAACGATTTCCCGTTTGTGGTGGATGCACTGGCCGCTCTGGTATGGAATTAGGTACAGGCTGCATCTGAAGCGATGAAGGCGTGATCGTGGTTGCACTTAAAACCGTCATTGCCGGCACTACGGGTGATACTCCAGTGGACGGCGATGATGGGGGATTCATCGCCACGATCTGTTGCCCCAGTGGCCCGTCGAGTCGTTGGTGAAGTAGTCTGCCAAATTCTGTCTCGAATGTTTTCAACATCAATAAGCCACGTTTTCGTCGCGCGGGTCCGCCGTCTATGAAGAGACTTATCCATGATGAGTTAGGGCCGAATCGTGTTTGGACGAGAATCTCGTCCAGAACGGTACCGTTCTTCGCGGAAATCAAGAAAGACCTTCCCTCAAATGTGCCTTCTTCATACACATAGACCGTTGGAAGTCCGATAAGATATAACAATGCGAGTGGATTGATGAAGTCCGCCGGGTGTGGATAGCTTCCTGCTTTGAAGTCCCTGATCTCTCCACCAACAACGATGTCGTACGAAACCCGCGCAAGGTTTTCTTGGGTGAATGCCGAACGGATTCTTTCCACTGTCTGGAACTGACCTGAATTCGCAAGTACATCCGCCGCGACATCTGCCGTAACCTTTCCCAATTCGCTGTAAGTCCAGCCCCAATCCCAATCCATACAATGTTGACCTTCCGTCCTATCGCCAAAATCGAAAACGGCGACGCGCAGGCTGGTCTTGCCTTTCGTGGGCAGCGGCGGCGACGGGGTGTATTTGATCGTCGTCGTGCATCCCGCCAACGCCAGTCCCGACATCACAATCGCAAGAATCTGTTTCATCGTTTGCGTTCCTCCAATGCTCAGAATCTTCAGTTCCTATCTCGAGGCAGATTCATGGAGCGAAGCGGGACGGGTTCGCCGCGCCGTGCGCTTCGCTGTCGCCGGCGCAAAACCCAAGGCCGCGGCCGTCTCCGCGGAACGACGAAGTCTTTCGCGGATGGCATCTTTCAGATTCAGGTGCGCCACTTCCGCCCATGCGGCGGCCTTGCAGTCCCAGACTTCCTGCTGTGCGCGAGAAATGGTCGTTTTATGTCGGGTTTTCATAGATCACCTCCAAAGGCGTCGTCATACGAAGGGGCTTTGCATAGTTCTCGAAAAAGTCAATCGTCGCCTCTTTCTTCTCCGGCGCGTCGTCCGCATGGAGAAAGCTGACAACGGACGTGTCTAGATAGATTCGTATGCGCTTCATGGCTGTTTCCTGGTCCGGTCTGACCTATCGTTCATAGATTCGGACTCCTTCGGCGCGCACGATGTGGCGGATCGGCGGATTCAGCGACAGATCAACCAGATCGACGGGCTTGGGCATCTCCAGAATCAGTTTGGCGTAGAACGGAAAGAATTTCTCTGATGCGATTCCTTCGACGGCCAGGTCAATGTCGCGCGCCACCGATTCGTTTCCCAAAGAGGAACCGAAAAGCCACACGGCGCCGGCGTCGAATTCCCGGGCGCAACGTGAAATGGCCTCAATCAGGTTCTGGGAAATCATGGCTGTGTCCAGTCTTCTTTGACCAAGCGGCGATGCATGTCGCGCACGCGCCGTAGCCATCGTTTCTCTTGGGCATCAGGCCCGTTCGCATAAGCCTTGTTCAACGCCTTTAGAAGGGAACGCGTCTCGCTTGCAGAGGATTTGGCCGTGGTCGTCTTCATTTCTGCTCCGGCGGATAGACCATGATCTCGACGCGGCGGTTCAGCGCCTGGTTCATCGGGTCGGCCGGGTCGGCGGGTTCATCCCACGCCTTGCCGGTCACGGCGAACTTGTTCGGATCGAACTTGTATTTCTGGATGAGCGCCTCCTTGACGGCGTTGGCGCGCTCCTGCGACAACCGCTGGACGGCCTCGCGCGGGACGCGGCCCTTCATCGAGCTGTCCGTGTGGCCGACGACGGCGATGATCGCGCGTTCGTATTGTCCGGCCAGCCGCGCCACCTTCTCAATGGTCGCGTCGGCGCTGGGGTCGTAGAGCGTGTTCTTGATGGGATTGCCGAGCTCATCATGCTGCGGCTCATAGATGTTGGCCGAGTTGGGATAGAAGTTGATCCGGATTGTCTGGGTCAGAATGGGTTTTTCCGCGAGCGTGGAGAGTTTGGCGACCGACACTGGCGCAAACGCGCTGATGTATTCGTTCTTCTGGTCGGCAAACAGGCCTTTTTCGTCCAGTTTCTTGATGACCGAGAAGTCCATGACCTGGTCAAAGCGGACAGGCGTTCCGATGAGTCCCAACTCGCGATAAACGAACGTGATATTCTTCCACGTCCGTTCAAAGTTGGCCGGCGAATTGGCGTTGAGGAAGAAGTCTTTGTTTTCGGCGAAGTTGGTCGAATGCGCGTCGGCCAGCATTCCCTTCACCTCGTCGGCGGCCATGCCATAGCCTTCCGCCATCCATTGGATGGATTTGGCCTGGCAGGCGGCGTCCTTGAGCAGAGCCATGCCTTCGAAGATGCCGGCGACCAGCCCCTCGATGATATCCGGGTGGTCCTTGGCAAAGTCGGCGCGGGCGGCCCAGACGTCGGCGATCAGTTTGTTGGCTTCGGCGGTGGTGGTCAGGATGCGCGTGCCTTTGACTTTTTCGGGGATTTTGTAGATATCCGGCGCCCACGAGACGCAGCCGTCGAGGCTGGGGTCGGAGACAAAGGCCGCTGCTGCTTCAAACGCCGTCGCCGTGTATTTGTGTTTGACCTCGCCGGGCTGGATGCCCGCATTCAGCAGCAAATTGTTGATGAAATACTGCGACGGGCTGTTCTGGGCATACACGATGGTCCTGCCCTTGAGGTCGCGCACCGTGCCGATCTTGTTGCGCACGACGATGCCATCGCCGCCGTTGGACCAGTCGATCTGCTGATAGACGCGCGGCGCGGTGCGCGAGTCCTTCATCAGTTCCGGGGCGAACAGCGCGATCATGTCCAGCGTGCCCCACAGGATGTGGCTGTCGCCGGAGGCATAAGTGTCGCGAGCGACAACCGGGTCGTCGATCAACTTCAGATCGACCTGGAAGCCATACTTTTTGAAGAAGACGCTCTCCTTGTTGGGGGCAAAGCCGTTGTTTGCGGCCACGATGGGCAGCCAGCCGATCCACACGTTGATCGGGAACTTGACAATTTTTTCCGCGGCGTCCCATTTGTAGGCGCTGACGCCCTTGACCGGCGGCAGCGTCTCCTGCGGAACGAACTTGTATTCCTTGACCGTCGTGATGCCGCCCAAGTCCGGCGCCTCAGGCCCGGCCGCGGCGTCGGTGGCGGCGGCGGGCGTTTGCGCCGGGGCCGACGTTTGCGCCTGCGGCGCCTTGCTCATATCCACGGTTCGCGTCCCCGGTTGTGGCGCGCCCTTGGGAAACAGCTGGTCGCGGAAGAACCACCCCGCGGCCGCGATGCAGCCCGCGATGAACAGGAAACCCACGAACTTGCCCAGTTTGGTCGGACCTACCGGCTGATTGTCCATGATGCCCCTCCGCAAAACGAGATTGAGAACACGCGAAGCGCCGGGCAAAAACAAAGGCGTGATGCGCCTCCCGCGTTCGGACGCATTGTTCCTCCAGATTACCCTGCGTTGTCAACGCCTTTGCGCGTCAGCCCCCCCTCCGCGTATCCATACTGGCGCCGGCCCCCCCTTGGGCTTTATGGTTCTTTCAAAAGATTTGTGCAACAGTCCGTGGATCAAGTCACGGAAGCGTCTTCCAACTGCGGCGAAGACCTTGGCGGAACCATCGAAGCGTTCGACCGATCGTCGCGAAGCGCTTTGGAGTGTGGAGGCTTGCCTCCGCTATGGAGGGTCTGGCAGCGTGGGTCAAAAGCGGAGGCAAGCCTCCACACGCCAAAGCGCTTCGCGCAGATACGACTGTTGATCCCTCAAATGGCTGCCAACGGCCGCGATGAGCAATCGCTTCTTTCGTCCCCAAGGCTTCCGACCTTCGGCACAAAACGTTGCGATGAAACGGTTTAAAAAGGATTCACCGATACAGCGAGTTTCGCAACGTGTTGTGTATTCTGGCCCGGGCCTCCTCGATCGGAGGGGCGGAGGCGGCATCCCATCGAGTAAAAGCGCGGAACGCCAGGAAGACTCCAAATGCAGCCAGCAGGGCGACGGTCCGGTGTTCAGGCCTCTGCAAATACACACGGACGACGGCGACGGCCGCAAACAAAAGCGCGACGGACGTCCAGGCGATGACGGGCCGGGACAAGAAAGCGCGGGGGCCTGTCTGCAACGGGCGCAGGGCCTCGCGGATTTCGCGGTAGGTCGCGATGAACTTGCGCCGGCCCCCCAATCCCGCGACCGAGCCGGCCGTTTTCAGTGTCAGCACCACGGCCACCAGCGCCATCACCAGACACTCCAAACCCTGCGCCCCTGGAAGGGCGACTCCACCGGCGGTCATTGCCACGGCGACGAACGCCCAGCAGGCCGAGGCGATGCGCCGCCGCCCGTGGCGCAGCGCCAAGGCCAGGCCGGCGGCGAATTCCAGCGGATCCAGATCGGGAATCAAATACAGGTCCAGGAGGACCTCACGGCGGCGCAGCTCGCTCGCGACGCGGCTGCGCGCCTGTGTGACATAGACATAGTAAATCAGAGCGATGGGTAGCGCCAGCAGGGGCGTCCATGGCGGCGCGCCATAGTTGACGCTGAGCCCCAGCGCCAGACCTATCGGAACCAGGCCCAGCCACGAAGCGCATTTGAAGAAACTGACCCAGTTCGAATCACGGACGCCCAAAATCCTCATGGCCAACTGGAAGACCGGATTGGCCCACATGCGGCGGTAGTTCATCGTCACATAGATGTCAGACCCGTCGAGCGACATGCGGATCACGGCCGGACGGTCCGCCGTGCGGTCCTCTTGGGCGAAGCGGGCTTCGATGCGATTGGCAGTCATGGGCACGCTCGTGATCAGCGCGGTTCGGCCTGCGCCTGGCGTTCGATGGCGTCGCGGATGGTCTCATGGATGGCGTCGCGGGCATTGTCCTTGTCGGCGATCAGGCTGCGGCGTTCGGCGATCCAGACGCACAACATCGCGATCAGCGAGAGGGCCATCACGACGGCGGGAGCCAGTTTGGGATACGCGAAGACGCTGACGGCGCACACCGCAGTCAAAGCGAGGCTGCCCGTCCACAAAAGCAGCATTTCGCGGGCCACGGCCCACCCCGCGCCGCGTTCGAGCCACAGCAGGTAGGGGCGCGCTTCATTGTAGGAGGCGATGTATCGCCGCCTGCGGTGGGGCAGCGAGGCGTCGCGGGCCAGCCAGAAACTGAGCAGGATGCCTGCCGCGCCGCCCAGCATGTAGTGCAAGTCCTGGGGTTCTGGGGGCTGATGGATCAAACCGGCGCCCAGCAAGGCCAGTCCGGCGAAGGCGGCCGCGGCGGCGCCCGCCCGCCGTCGCTCATAGCGTCCGGCCATTGCCAGACCCGCAACCAGCAGCAACGGGTCGTAGTATGGGATCAGATACAGGTCCTCAAAACGCCGGCGCTTGAGCAGTTCCAGCGCCACGCGCGCGACGTTATGCGCGGCGATGAGATAATAGCCCACGGCGACCGGGATTGCCAATAAGACGTAATTGATCGGCACGTCCAGTTTCACCGAGGCGCCGGCGATCAGGCCGGCCGGAAGAAGAGTAAACCAGTGGTGGCACAGGAAAAAGCCAGCCCACGACCTTCGCCGCCCTGAAATGAGCAGCATCGACAACTGGTAGGATGGATTTGCGAGAATGGCCTCGCGCGACATCTCGACCAGAATGTCTGAGCCATCCGTCGAACGGCGCACCATCGAATACGTATCGCCCGGTTGACGGCGTGGTGACCGGCAGGTAATCGTGGAAGGCATGGCATCCGAGATTGCCAAGAGTGCGCCCGGCGTCGCAACGGCAATAACCGTTTTGCTCGGAATGTGTATAAGATGGACGGAGGCGTCGATCCGGCTTGACGGGCAGACTTGATGGCTGCGTCGCCTGGATACGGCGACGGCAAGCGAATGGCCTGCCGGCGCGTACCATGCGGAACGAGGGCCGCATCGAAGAGGACCTTTCGGGCAGGGCGCCTCACTTCGGATGGATTGAGCGGTGGAGTTGAGGTTCGCCGATGCACGCGCTGTGATACGATTATATAAAAGCAATCTGCGCCTGACAGGCGATTAAGTTATATTATTTCAATGTTTTGGATTGATGCGATTGGGCGAATCCGCTCAAGCAGAAGGCATTTGCATTCTGTTCCACGGGCCATGGCATTGGAACAAGAACCGGGCTATCGCGTCTGGCCAAACAAAAAGGCGATGGTATGCAATTTGCTCCTTTTCTGGATCGTGTTTGTGTGATATACGTTCTTCATTCTTTCGTGGTTGAAGGGGCGAAACCGATCATGCCGCAGCTTGGCGCCAGATGTGCTCAAGCGTTTTTCAATGGCGTCCCGGCAGTTCGCGTATTGCGCCGCGCCCAAGGCGCGGGCGCCTGGGCCGCAATACTGGCGATTGTTCTGTCGCCGGTGACCGGCATCGTACAGAGCGCGCAACCCTCCACCCCGGACCGGACACGCTCCTCCGCAGCGCAAGGCGCGTCATCGCGACCGCACACGGCGAAGCCGGATATCCTCGCTCCCGGAAAAGCCCGTCCTTTTGTGACGCGCAAAGCGAAGGCGGGCGCCATGAGCAATCAAACCTGGCGCGGCAAGGCAAAACCGGCCCGTCCATCGGAGCCAGACGTTGATCCCGCGCTCGCAGCCCCCCCCGAGACTGCATACAAACCCGGCGTCGTTCGTCCGTTCGAGAGCGACACCGACTTCATGCCCGTCAACCGGATCGATCCCCTCGTGCTGAATGATCTGAAGAAGCGCGGCCTCGAACCGGCGCATCTATGTTCGGATGAGATTTTCGTCCGCCGCGTCTATCTCGACACCATTGGCACATTGCCCGAACCGTCCGAGGTGCGGCGGTTTCTCGCCGACCCCAGCGTGGACAAACGCTCCAAACTGATCGACGCCTTGATGCAGCGCGACGAGTTCGCCGACTACTGGGCGCTGAAGTGGTGCGATCTGCTGCGTGTCAAAGCCGAGTTCCCGATCAACCTGTGGCCCAACGCGGTGCAGGCCTACCATCGCTGGATACGCGATGCCGTCCGCGCCAACATGCCCTATGACCAGTTTGTTCGCGCCCTGCTGACATCAAGCGGCAGCAACTTTCGAGTGGCCCCGGTCAATTTCTACCGCGCGATTCAGGGTCGCGACGCCAACGGGATTGCCGCGGCCGTCGCCTTGACGTTCATGGGGGCGCGTTTTGAGAACTGGCCGGCGGATCAGCGCGAAGGCATGGCTGCGTTCTTCTCGCGCGTCGCCTACAAGCCAACGGCCGAATGGAAAGAAGAGATTGTTTGCCTTGATCCGGCGGCCACCCAGACGCTGAAGGCCCAGTTCCCCGGAGGACGTTCGATTCGCATTCCTGTGGGGGAGGATCCGCGTGTGGTTTTTGCCGACTGGCTGATCACGGACAAAAATCCCTGGTTTTCGCGCGCGATCGCCAATCGCGTCTGGTTCTGGCTGATGGGGCGGGGCATCATTCATGAACCGGATGATATTCGCGACGACAATCCCCCGGTCAATCCGGAGCTCCTGGCTTATCTGCAAGAAGAACTGGTCAAGTCACGATATGATCTGCGGCGGCTTTTCAGCCTCATCCTCAACTCGCGCGTCTATCAGCAGTCGTCGATCCCCCGCGGCGACGCCGCCCAGTCCGAGGCCCATTTCGCATGCTATCCTGTCCGGCGGCTGGACGCCGAGGTCATTATCGACGCGCTGGACTGGATCGGCGGGACGGGCGAGAACTACAACAGTCCCATCCCCGAGCCGTTCACCTATATCCCGGAGGACCACCGCACCATTGCGCTGGCCGATGGCAGCATCAGCAGCCCGTTCCTTGAAATGTTCGGCCGCCCTGCGCGTGACACCGGGCTGGAGTCGGAACGCAACAATATCCCCACGGAAGCGCAGCGGCTGCATTTGCTCAACTCGACCGAGGTCCGGCGGCGCATCGAACAGAGCCGCCGTCTGCGCGCCCTGTACGAGATGACCAAGCGCAATAACAACATCCTCGTGGACGGCGCTTATCTGAACATCCTGTCACGGTTTCCGACGGCGGAGGAACGGTCTGCCGCCGTCGAATACATCACCCGCAGCAAGCAAGGCCAGCGCCAGGGGTTCGACGATCTGGTTTGGGCGCTGATCAACAGCAAGGAGTTTCTGTATCGTCATTGACGCCGTGACGGCATTCGGCGTTCTTACAGGGCAGTCGGAAGCGCGCGCGTCAGCTCGCGGCCTGCGAACCGAAGCCATAAGAACGGTTATGAACGACTCCATTTGGAGGATCGACCATGAGAAACAAAAACGCTTCACACGCCATCACGCGCCGGGAAGCCATCAAGTGGGGACTGGGCGCGCTCGGCGGCGCGTTCGTGGGCGGCGGCGCCCTGCGCGCGTGGGGCGCCGCCGCGCCCGTCGCTTCGGCCAGGCCGGCTCGGGCCAAGGCGGTCATTCAGATTTGGATGTGGGGGGGGCCGGCGCACCTGGACACATTCGATCCCAAGCCCGACGCCGGTTACGACTACTGCGGACCCTACAAGTCGCCCATTGCCACGAATGTCGATGGCATCCAGATTGCCGAGGGTCTGCCCCTGCTGGCCAAACAGGCCGACAAATACTCGATCATCCGCAGCATGACGCATGGGAACAATGGCCACGAAACGGCCTCCTATCTGACGCAGACGGGGCGGTTTCCGGACCGGCTGGTCTATCCGTGCGCCGGCGCCGTCGTGTCGCTGTTCAAGGGTTACGATCATGGCTACAAAGGATTCGTGCCGCCGTATGTCGTCTTGACTGATCCGCAGGGGCGGTTTTCCGAATCCGGCTTCCTGGGCCAGAAATACAAACCCTTTGCCACGGGAGGCGATCCGAACAAGACGCCGTTTGCCGTCGAAGGCATCGTCGCCCAAGGGATCACCGAAGAACGGCAGAAAGCGCGCCGGGACTTGTTGCATCAGCTCGACACGCTTGGCAAATCCATGCCGACTCATCCGCAATTCGCCCGCTTTGACCAGTGTGAGGATAAAGCCTACCAGCTGCTGTTGGGAGATGCGGCCAAACTGTTTGACCTCGGACAGGAGAAAGACGAACTGCGTGACCAGTATGGCCGGACCACGTTTGGCCAATCCTGCCTGATGGCCCGCCGTTTGGTCGAAAACGGCGTCCCCTATGTCACGATCAACTACAAGGGCTGGGACACGCACAAACAGCACTTCGAGTCGATGCGCCGCATGCTGCCCGACCTGGACAAGGGCATGGCGACGCTGCTGCAAGACCTCTCGGACCGCGGCCTGCTCGACAGCACGATCGTATGGTGGAGCGGCGAGTTCGGCCGAACCCCCCGCATCTTGTGGGAGTCGCCCTGGAACGGCGGCCGCAACCACTTCGGCGCCTGCTTCTCGGCCGTGGTGGCCGGAGGCGGATTCAAGGGCGGACACGTCGTCGGCGCCTCGGACGCCAAAGGCGAGACCGTCAAGGACCGGCCGGTCTATCCGCACGATCTGATCGGCAGCATGTATGAGCTGTTGGGGATCGATCCGGATGGTCCGCTGCCCAATTCCAAGGGCATGGACCTCACGATTCTGCCCACCGTTCGCGACGGCGTTAAAAGCGGGGGCCGGCTGAAAGAAATCATGGGGTAGTCTGGGTCAACTGGTCTGCATACATTTCATAAAGCCGACGAGTATCAACGGGGTTGCGGATATGCATTTTCAACTGCGTAATGAGTTCAGGGAGCGTCACGACACATATGGCAATCTGGGATGCCCTGTCTTGCCAGAGGGCGTTAACTTGCTCTGCTCCCGGTTCGCCGAAGCAGTGAGCCAGCAGAGCGGACGTGTCCAACACGTACGTGGCCATTCGAATTATCGCTCGTGGTCTTCGCGCTCTCGCTCGCGAATCAAATCGGCAATGGGATCAGCGCCCGGTTTGAGAAAGCGTCTTCCGGCGCCCATGATCTCAGATGCCAGACGGGCTTGGTCCGGCAGCACGCGTATGACCAATTCATTACTTCGGTCGGAAAGCCGCCAGTCCAGGCGAGCTCCGGCTCGAATCCCAGCCTTTCGCGCGATGGACGCCGGCACAGTCACTTGATTGTTGGCGGTCACTGTTGTAACCATGAGCGATTTATGCCCGCCGTCGTGAGGCATGTCAAGCCGATAACTGCGCCGTTCCGATGGCATAGACGAATGAAGGAGAATCTTGTCATGACGCATCTCCAAAGATTCCTGCCTGCCGCTGTGATGCTGCTGGCATCAGCTGTCAAGGGCCAGCAGGCCAGGCCCGATCCCCATGTCGGCTACCTGTATCCCGCCGGCGGCCAAGCCGGCGCCTCGTTCGAGGTAGTCGCCGGCGGGCAATTCCTGCAGGGTGCCAACGCGGCCTATGTCACCGGCGGCGGCGTCACCGTCAAGGTGACCGATTATGCCCGCGCCCTGAGCCCCAAGCAACTGGGCGACGCCGGGAAAGTCATTCGCCAACTCGTCCGCGACCGCATCGCCGAAAAAATGGGGCGTCGCGCGCCGTCGTTTGAAGGCCGCAAATCCCCGGCGGCGGCCGCGTCCGCCGACAAGCCTGTCGTCAAGTCGGAATCCAAGTCCGACGTCCTGGAGGCCTCGAAAACCGGCAAAGGCGCCGACGGCAAAAAGGCAAAGGACGATGAAGAAAAAATCGAATTGCCCGACCACCCCTGGCTGCGCGATCTGGAAAAGAAAGACCTGACGGAACTGCGCCTGCTGGCTGCCAGACTTTTTGACCCCAAGCGCCAACAGAACTCCCAACTCGGCGAGATGGTCTTCATGAAGGTGACGATCGACCCGGATGCCACTCCCGGCGACCGGGAACTGCGCATCGGCTCGCGCGCAGGCCTGACCAACCCGATGGTCTTCCAGATCGGGCAGGCGCCGGAAGTTTTGGAAATCGAACCGAACGATCCAAAGTCGCGCGATATTGTCCCCTCCAAACAAGGACCGGGGACGGTCGGCGCGCTGGCGTTTTTCGACACCCCCATCGAACAGCCCGTCTTCGATGTGCCCGTGCTGATCAACGGCCAGATTCGGCCCGGCGACGTGGACCGGTTCCGCTTCCGCGCACGGCGCGGACAGCGCCTTGTCATCGAAACCCACGCGCGTCACCTGATTCCCTATCTGGCGGACGCCGTTCCCGGTTGGTTCCAGGCCACGCTTGCCCTGTTTGACGCCAAAGGCGATGAAATCGCCTTCACGGACGACTTCCGATTCGATCCGGATCCGGTCTTGTTCTTCGAAGTCCCGCAGGACGGGGAATATCAATTGGAAATCCGCGACTCGATCTATCGCGGACGCGAGGATTTTGTCTATCGCGTCACAATCGGCGAAAAACCGTTTGTCACGCGGATATTCCCCCTGGGCGGACCGGAGGGCGTTCCCACGGTCGCCACGATCGGCGGCTGGAACTTGCGTGGCAATCAGCTCCCGCTGGACACGCGGCCCGGCGGCCCGGCCCTGCGCATGGTGACCGCGCCCAAGGGCCAGTGGCAGCCCAATCCCATTCCTTACGCGGTCGATACGCTGCCCGAGATTCTCGAATCCGAATCCAATAACGACCCGAAACACGCCCAGAAGGTGGTTCTGCCGCTCATCGTCAACGGACGCATCGAGACGCCCGGCGACGCCGATGTCTTTCGATTCGAGGGGCGCGCCGGCGACGAGGTGGTCGCGGAGATCGTGGCCCGCCGACTGCGCTCGCCGCTGGATTCGCTGTTGCGGCTGACCGACGAGTCCGGCGACATCCTCCAATGGAACGACGACTTCATGCCCAAGGAAGGCCACCTTCACAAGGATGACCAAGGCTGGATCACGCACCATGCCGATTCCTATGTGCGCTGTCGTTTGCCGAAAAATGGAACCTATTACGTCCACGTTCTCGACGCGCAGCAGGCGGGGGGGGATGCGCACGCCTACCGGCTGCGGCTCAGTCCGCCCCGGCCCGACTTTGCGTTGCGGATCGTTCCTTCGAGTCTGAACATTCCCGCCGGCCGGCCGGCGCCCGTGCGGGTGTATGCCCTGCGAGCGGATGGATTTCGGGGAGAGATCGAACTGAGCCTCAAGAACACGCCCCCGGGATTCTCGATCAGTGGCGCCCGCATCCCGGCCGGATGCGACAGCGTGCGCTTTACGGTGTGCGCGCCGCCGAAGCCCATGAAGACGCCCGTCTCCATCCATTTCGTAGGGCAGGCCGTGATTGGCGGCCAGACCGTCACGCGTCCGGCCGTTCCCGCCGAAGACATGATGCAGGCCTTCCTGTGGCGGCACCTCGCGCCTTCGCAGGAGCTGTTGGTGGCCAACGCCGGTTTCGGTCGGTTCGGGGGCGACATCCGTCTGGCCGATGAGCGAACGGTTCGCATCGCGCCGGGAGGCGAGGCCGAATTTCGTGTCCGCATGCCCAAAGGATCGCTCACGGACGCTCTGCAATGGGAACTGAGCGATCCTCCAAAGGGATTGAGCCTGGGACCGGTCCGGCCTGACGATGGCGGCGTGACATTCGTCGTCAGGGCCGACGCCGGGATGGCGGCGTCCGGTTCCGCCGGAAACCTGATCATCGAAGCGTTCACCGAGATTTCGCCCAAGGGGGCCAAAGGATCTTCCGCGGGCCAGAAGCGCCGCGCCTCGGCCGGCGTTTTGCCCGCCATTCCCTTCGAAATCGCGCAGAAATAGTGGCGAGCGATCGCGCGGCTGACGAATGAGGAACTTCATCGCAACCCTCGCGACGCTCATCCATCACGAGAGGCGCGTCAGACGGGCTGGAGAAAGCGGACGCCATGAATGAGTTTCTGAGACGCCTGGAGCATGCGGCGCCGGAGCGGGGGACGGTGGCGGTCTTCTGGCTGGAACAGAGCCACTTCGTTTTCAAGACGTCATCGGGGCTGGTGATTCACGTTGATCCATTTCTGTCCCGGACGATCAAGCCCGATAACTTTATCCATCCCGAGCCGCTGGTCGCGCCGGGGCAGGCGATGGGCGATTTTGTCTTTCTGACGCATGATCACCGCGACCATACCGACCCGGACACCATCGGGCCGATGGCGGCATCGTTTCCGGCGTGCCGTTTTACAGGGCCTCCAGAGTCGTGCGCCCGCTGCGCGTCGGTCGGCATCGAGCCCGAGCGGACCGAGGCGATTCTCGAAGGGGAAGAGAAGGATTACGGCGAGTTCCGCGTCCGGGCGGTCTTTGCGCGGGGAACGGGCGACAAAGACCCGACGACGCATCTGGGCTACGTGTTTGATCTGGGCGGCGTGGTCATCTACCATTCCGGCGACACCCGCCGCGAGCCGGAGCAATACCTGGACCGGCTGGGCGCCCTGCGGGGCCTGAAGCCGTCGGTGATGATTGTGGCGATCAACGAAGGATACAACAATCCCGGGCCGGCGGGGGCCGCACGGCTGGTCAAATGGGTCGAGCCGCGCCTGGCGATTCCGTGTCATTGGGATTGTTTCAAGAACAACACAATCGCTCCGGAGCGCTTTGTCGAGGCGCTGGAGGCCCCGTGGCAGGGGCGCGTCCGGATCATGAAACGGGGGGAGATGATTCTGGTCAGAGGCTGAAGGGAACTGGCGCGATCCGCGTTGGAATTCGGAGGCTTGCTTCCGCTCTGGAGGGCTTTGCAGCGTGGTTGAAAGCGGAGGCAAGCCTCCACACTCCAAAGCGCTTTGCAGCGTGGTTGAAAGCGGAGGCAAGCCTCCACACTCCAAAGCGCTTCGCGACATTACGACCGTTGATTTCTCAAATTGCTGTCAAGGGCCGGAATGAGCAATAGTTTCTCTCGTCTCCAAGGCTTCCGGCCTTTGGCACAAAACGTTGTGAGGAAAATCGGTTATGCCGGCGCCGGAGTGGGGCTGGGCTCGGAGGGGGAGGCGCCGGGCGCCATATCCTTGCGATAGCGATCGATGGCCGCGCTGACGAGGTCGGCAAACACGCCAATCAGTTCCACCTCGCTGTCGCTGAGAGCGCGGCGCGCGGCGCGACGATCGGCAATGATGGCCCCGACACCGGCGCCCTGCGAAACGATGGGGCACACGGTGAACGCGGGCGCGCCCCAGACCGAACGCTCCCACTCGGACAGAATCTTCGAATAAATGGGCGATTCGACATCGAGGACGTTTATCGGCTTGATGTCGTAAATGACCCGGGAAAGCAGGTTGTCCTTGCGCGAATGCGGCAGATGGAGGCGCTTGACGATGGGCCGGATGCCGTATCCGACTCCGGCGACGCCGTCAATGCGTCCGCGATTGCGGTTAAGCAACGCCAAGGCCACGGCATCGGCGCCGGTCGAGGACTGGATGGCCTCCAGGATGCGCTCGATCAATTCGTGAATGGGCACGCCCGAGATGATCGTTCGCCCGATATCCACCACGCGGCGCAGGGCCAGACTCTTGAGTTTGAGTTCGTGCTGCATTTCGTAGATTTTGGCTTGGGCGCGCGCCGCCGCGTCCTGCGCCGTGTCGATCTGGTCGAGTTCCCTGCCCGCTTCTTCGGTGGCCGTGACCCCGAAGATGTCCAGGTATTCTTCCACGCGCCGGCGCATCATCTTCAGAATGTTGCGGACGACGTCCTCGTCCAGGTCCAGGTGCTGCCTGGCCAGGTCCAGAAAGTTCTCTGTCGGGACGCGCAGGGGAATTGCCGACGAAGGATAATAATGCATGGCGAAGATGTTGGCCAGCGTGACGACGTTGCCCAGTTGCTGCGAATAGTCGTCCTTGCGATACTCGGCAAAATGATGGTGGTGGCGGATGCAGCGGACGATCCGCTGGGGCAGGTTCCAGCGCAGGGCAACGGCCTCGCCGACATCCTGATGGCGGAGCTGGAGAACCTGCTCCTCGGCTTCCTCCGTGGTCATCCCCTGATCGACAAGAATCTGGATTTCGGTGAATTCCTCGGGTAGAAATCGCAGGAGAATGATCTTGCCGACGTCATGAAGAAGCCCGGCCACGAGGGCCTCCTCGGTATCTTCGTGGCCGAGGGCGACCGACAGAGCCTTGGCGCAGACGGCGCAGGCGACCGAATGGACCCAGAATTGCCCGAGATAGTCCTCCAGTTTTTTGTCGCGCAGCAACGCGAACATCGAGAGGCCGACGGCCAGCTCGCGAATGCTGTCGAATCCCAGGACGACAATGGCCTGGGAGACATTCGTCGGCGCCTTCGAGGCGCCCGCGTAGAAGGAGGAATTGGCCAGTCGCAGAATCTTGGCCGTCAGCGACTGGTCCTTGAGGATTACTTCGGCGAGTTGGCCGGCGGACCCTTTTTCGTCACGGATGATCGACAAAACCTTGGTCAGCACTTCGGGGATGACGGGCAGGTCGCCCTTCAAATCGACAATTTCAAGGAATGTCTCCAGTTCCATTGCGACCGCTCCTCTGCAGTCCTCGCTCGCGCGCCGCCGCCGGAGCGCCACGGCAATGCCACTCCTGTTTTGTCTTATCGGCATTGACCCCGCCTCCCGTTAATGTCTTCATCGCCCATCACTGTGCCAACACTGTCCAGCGCGTCCACAATGTCCACTCAATCCACAGCGCTTTTCGCCTCTTTCAGCGCCCGACCTGTTATCGTTTGCGCGCGATGGGTGGCGCCGACGCCACATGAGCTGATCCGCGAGGGGGGCGTTCTGTGCCGCGCGGATCGGGTGGTGGCCGTGGGGCGCGCGGACGGCATGGATGCCGCCGGGGCGCAGCGGATCGACCTGGGGGACGCGCTGATCCTGCCTGGCTTCGTCAATGCCCATACGCACCTGGAACTGAGCGCGCTGGCCGGACGGCTCGCGCCAACGTGTGACTTTCCCGGCTGGATTTGTTCCTTGCGGGCGCACGTGACGCGGTGGTCGTTGGATGAGTTGCGGGCGTCAATCCTGCGCGGCGTCAGGGAAATCGCCGCCGCCGGAGTCACGGGGATTGGCAATATCACCGCACGGCCTGAAACCGATGCCGCCCTTTTTGTGGGACACTCCCGCGCCACAGACGACTACGCATTTTGTGATTCCGGGGGCCGCCGAATTCACTGGCGATGTTTCTGCGAACTGCTCGGTTTGCGCGAAGAGGAGGCCGAAGGGCTGTTGGAGAAAACCCTGTTGCGCCAGAGTCTCATCGATTCGTTTTGGCCACGGGCGGCCTTTGGGCTTGCGCCACACGCGCCCTATTCCGTATCGCCGAAATTGTTAAGGCGATGCTTTGAAGTCGCGGACGCAAAGCAAATAGCGATAACAATCCATGCGGCGGAAACCCGGGAAGAGGAGCGGTTCTGCCTGCTCGGCGATGGCGCGCTGTTCGACATGGTGCGTGAGTTTGGCGCCCTGCCCGATGAGTGGCGTCCCCCCCGAAAGCGTCCTCTGGAATATCTGGCGGAAATGGGGCTGGGGCGCTCGCCCGCGCTGGTCGCCCATGCCAACTATGCGAACGACGATGAGATTCGTTGGATGGCTGCGCACGACATCAGCGTCGCGTTCTGCCCGACCAGTCACCAGTTCTTTGATCATGCGCCCTACCCGCTGCGGCAGATGCTTGCGGCGGGCGTCAATGTATGTGTCGCGACCGACAGTCTGGCCAGTTCGACGACGCTGGACCCGCTCGAAGCGGTTCGGCTCGCAGCGCCGCTGTGTCCTGAGCTTCCCGCCGCAGATTGGATCGCCATGATCACGACAAATGCGGCGAGGGCGTTGAACATGAAATGCGAAATCGCTCCGTCGTATGAGCCGCGCCGGTTGGACAGTTTGGACCATGGGGAAGGGAGTCAGAGCAGATCATCGGGGGAGAATCCAGGACGAAACGCCGGCGCGGGCTTCAATGTGTTTTCGCTGGAGCGGTCCTGCAATCATCCGTTGGACGCGTTGTTGCGTGGCGACGCGCGCCTTCTGTCGCCCGAGTCCTGGCAGACGTGACGCTATTCGACCGAAGCGGGCGGCTGGCTCTCGTCGTCGGGCGCCGAAGACGCGGTCCGAAGCCTTTGGAGGACGTCGTCGCGGAATTGCGGCCATCGGCCTTCCATGATGGCGGCGTGGCCGGCGCGCAGAAGGTTCAAAAAGTAATGAAGGTTATGGGTGGTGTGGAGCCGGGCCGCGAGGATTTCGTTGCAGACGAACAGGTGGCGCAGATAGGCCAGCGAGTATTGCAGGCAGGTCGGGCAGTCGCATTCGGGATCGAGCGGTGAGGGATCGCGGGCATAGGCGGCGTTTTTGATATTGAGCACGCCGCGCGATGTGTAGATACGGCCGTTGCGGGCGTTGCGCGTGGGGATGACGCAATCGAACATGTCGATGCCGCGGTCGATGGCCTGAATGAGGTCTTCGGGCGTGCCGACGCCCATGAGATAGCGCGGCCGGTCTTTCGGCAGATACGGCTCGGCGACCTCAATGGCGCCGAGCATGGCCTCCTTGGACTCGCCGACGGCCAGGCCTCCCAGGGCGTAGCCGTCGAATTCGATTTCGGTGGTGCGCTGGGCCGACCAGGCCCGCAGTTCGGGAATCGTCCCCCCTTGCACGATTCCGAACAGCCACTGCTCGGTCGGCCGCGCATGGGCGCTGCGCGAGCGCAGTATCCATCTTAACGTCCGTTCCGTCCGTTCCTTTACCTGTTCGGGCGAACAATCGTGCGGGATGCACTCGTCGAACGCCATCATGATGTCGGGGCCGAGGTTGTTCTGGACCTGCATGGCCTTTTCGGGCGAAAGGAAATGATACGCGCCGTCGATGGGGGAACGGAACGTGACGCCTTCCTCGGTGATTTTGCTGAGGTCGGCGAGCGAGAAGACCTGAAATCCGCCGCTGTCGGTCAGGATCGGCCCGTCCCACGCCATGAAGCGATGCAGGCCGCCCAGATCGCGGATGAGTTCATCGCCGGGGCGCAGCATGAGGTGGAAGGTGTTGGACAGGACGATCTCGGCGCCCAGTTCGCGCAGTTCGCGCGGCGTCATGGCCTTGACCGTGCCGCGCGTCCCGACGGGCATGAAGGCGGGCGTGTGGAAGGCGCCGTGGGGCGTGGCAGCGATTCCGGCGCGCGCGCGACCATCGGTGCGCATTATGTGGAAAGCGAAGTTGGGCATGGGCTGCCCTCGGTCCAGAGGCGTGGCGCGGTAGTGTCTGGGAATCGCCACATCCCAATCAACCCCGTTTGTGGGGCCAGGCGGGAAGCCGTTTTAACGAATCACAGATGGACGCGACCAGCGACAGAGGAATCCCACGAATGGCAGAGCCGTCCCACAGATCACTGAGCGCATCCGCCGAGCATCTGCGGGACGGCTCTGCCATCCGTGGGACTCTTGCGGCTTGCTTGTTGCCCGGCCTGCGTTGGCCACTACGCCCGTCGCCCGCGGAATCAGCCGAAAGTCTGGGGTTGTCTCGATAGCCCTGAAGCGCTAGACTCAGCGCGTTGAATTGAGAAGGTTTCACTGTGAGGCCACCAAGGCGCCTGCTTCGGCGCCAGAGACCTGTTCATGCGCGCCACCAATGATATCAATGTCGAAGGCATCTACCGGATTGTCCCCCCGCGCGTGATCCGTGAAGACCTGCCGATGACGCCGGCGGCCAACGAAACGGTTGTCCGCGGACGCGAAACGATCCAGGCCGTCCTCGCGGGGAGCGACCGGCGGCTGATCGTGGTCGTCGGTCCGTGCTCGATCCATGACAAGGACTCCGCGCTGGAATATGCGCAGCGTCTGGCCGGCGTTTCGCGCGAAATCGCCGATCGCGTGCTGACCGTCATGCGCGTGTATTGTGAAAAGCCGCGCACGACGGTGGGATGGAAGGGGCTGATCAGCGATCCCGGGCTGGACAATACGGCCGACATCAACGCCGGGCTGCGGCTGGCGCGCGAAATCACGCTGCGGGTCAATGAAATGGGACTGCCCGCCGGCACAGAGATGCTTGATCCCATCACCCCGCAGTATCTGGCCGACCTCATCAGTTGGGGCGCCCTGGGCGCCCGCACGACCGAATCCCAGACCCACCGCCAGATGGCCAGCGGCCTGTCGATGCCCATCGGTTTCAAGAACGGCACCGACGGCAGTCTGGACGTGGCCATCAACGCGATGGAGGCGGCCCGCAGCCCCCATTCGTTTCTGGGCATCGACAACGACGGGCTGACGTGTGTCGTCAAGACGCGCGGCAATCCCTGGGGGCATCTGATTCTGCGCGGCGGGCGTTCGGGGCCGAATTATCATCCCGAACACATCGAACTG
>Ga0101944_10002967_pt1 | contig 25258 bp, 20 predicted proteins | sample DewCreD2012metaG_FD_75245 | JGI IMG/M metagenome (GOLD analysis project Ga0101944, IMG submission 75245) | Hot spring sediment bacterial and archeal communities from British Columbia, Canada, to study Microbial Dark Matter (Phase II) - Dewar... ... | reverse complement strand
GGGCCACCACGATGGGGTTGCCGCGCGTGGGATAAAGCCGGGTTTCCAAGCCGATTTGCCGGCAGTGATTCGCCAGCCACTCGGCGCAGCGGCGGAGGTCGCTGGCATGGGAAGCCTGCGCGGACACACTGGGAAAAGAAACGTATTCACCCAGTTCAGCGATAAAACGCCGCTGATGATCAGCAAGGTAACGGAGGACTTTTTTCATGGGTAAAAAATGGGGGATCAGGACTGGCTTAATCTTTTGACGGGCGCCTCAAAAAAAAGCTGGTGGGCTTCTTCCAGGATGGCGGGGATGCGACTGGCAAAGGGGCTATTCGCCAGCACGGGCGCGAGGTCGCGCGGATTGATTTTTCCGGCGTTTTCGCCGGGGAACCAATGGTCGGCCTGGCCCAGCAGGTTGTAACGCATCTTGCCCCAGTCCACGAGGTCGAGCGACTTGGCGTAGGTCCAGAGCCGCAGGATTTCGAGGACGTTGACCTGGCCGGGGACCTCGACGTATTCGGGCAGGCCCACGAACCAGCGGCGGCGCCAATCGGGTCCGAGGGTGCGATCCATCTCGGCGCGCAGCCGCTCCTCGATGGGGGTAATGACGGACAGCGGGTCCTGGTAATGGACCAGGGCTTGGACATGCTCGTCGAAGTCGGACGGTTTGGCGACACCGCAACTCAGGGTGTGGATTTCCGGGCGGGACAGGCAGTAAAGGTCGTTGAACTGCATCGGCGTCAGCGGGCGGCAAAGTTCGACCATTTTGGGCGGGGGGACGTAGAGCTTGCCGCCCTTGTCGTTGGGACTGATGATGAAGACGCCCATGTCGCGACGACACGCGGCCTCCACCGCCGGCCAGTTGAGGTCATTGACAAAATACCAGTGGAGGTTGACGTAGTCGAAGCCGTCGCTGCGAATGGCCTCCAGGATGATGTCGGGGGTGGCGTGCGTGGAAAACCCGACGTGCCGGCAGCGACCCTCCCGTTGGAACTGGCGCGCGGCTTCGAGGCAGCCGCCTTTTTGCAGGGACCACTCGAGGAACTGCCGGTTGTTGATGCCATGCAAGGCCAGCAAATCCACGTATTCCAAGCCCAGATATTCCAGCGAGCGCGCGAAGGTTTGCCGGAACTCGTCGGCGGTGGCGGCTGGCGGAACCTTGGTTTGAACGATGATTTTCTCGCGTGGGAGTTTGGGCAGCAAGCGTCCGAGTTGCATCTCGGACGTGCCGTAGAGGCGGGCGGTTTCGATGTGGTTGATGCCGAGTTCGAGCGCGCGTTGGATGCAGGCTTCGAGGTTCGCCTGGTTGTCCGCGGGGATTTCGCCCGGCGCCACATCCTGCCATTTGAACTGGTAGCGCATGCCGCCGCAGGAAATCACAGGCATCTGGATTTCGGTGCGGCCAAAGCGCCGATATTTCATCGCCGGCAAACTCATGGCCCGATTGTGACATGGGCGCCGAGCCAGGGCAAATCATAACCGGGCGGTTTACAGATTTGATTGCATACCCCCGTTCTTTTAGGCCATAAAGGGCGACTGTTTATGCGCAAAACAAGCATTAAAACGAGCTTTGTGGCGGTGGGACTGGCGGTGCTGGCCAGTGGGATAAGGACCGAGGGGGCAGGGGAGCCCTGGGCCCAATGGCACTTCGCGGGCGCGTCAGCGGTCCTGGCCGACACCAACGCGGCCAAACTGAAAACCATTGCGGCCCTGCCGGCCAGCGCGGAGGTGCGGACTAATTTTATTGCCAAGCTAGGCGCCGCTTTGCCAGCGGCGCTGAATTTAGACCAAAGCACTGAAACTAGCGCGGCGCTGCAGGCCCTGGCGGCGGAATTCTGGCAATGGGAGAGCTTTGGCGAGGTGGCGGCGGACGATGGCCGCGGAAGCCTCGCCGTGGCGGTGGCGGTCCCGGCGGCGAACGAGCCAGCCTGGAAACAGCAGCTTGCCACGCTCAAGAAAAGCGCGGCCGCCCGGTTGGCCCAGACGCGGGAAGGCAAATGGACGGTGGTGGCCCTTGGCGAGAACGCGGAGGCACGATTGGCGTCCCTGACGCAGAACCTCAAGAGCGGTCAGCATCTGAACTTCAAGCCGGATGCCTGGCTGGAGTTGCGCCTGAATCTGCCGGCCCTGGCGGGTCCGCTGGGCCTGCCACTGCGCCAAGATTTGCCGCAGGCGGAGCTTTCTTGGAGCAGCAAGGCCGACAATGTGCGGGTGAACGGCGCCCTGCGTTTCGCGCGGCCCGTGGCATGGAAATCCGAGCCTTGGGCTTTTCCCACCAACACCATTTATGATCCGCTGGTCAGTTTTACCGCCGGCAACGGCCTGGCGCCGTGGCTCGCCAAAACCCGGATCGTGGAGCAACTGAAGCTGGCGCCGGTCCCCAACCAGTTTTGCGCCTGGGGCAACGCAGGCATTGCCTTTTTAACCTTTGTCGCCACGCCGGTGAAGGATTCGACCAACCTGCTTTCCCAAATGGCCGTCAAAGTGCCGCCGCTGGCCTTCCAAGCGGTGGGCAAAGCGCAGGCCGGAAACATTTTCTGGCTGAGCAACCGCGCCGAGTTGGTTTGGCAGGGGCTCCCCATCATGGCGCCCAATCTGCGGGCCTGGAGCGACAAAAAGAGTGAATACCTCATCACCGGTTTGTTTCCGCTGTCACCCAAAGGCAAAACCCCGCCGCCGGAACTGTTCGCGCAACTGGCCGGGCGCGGCAACGTGGTTTATTACGATTGGGAAATCACGGAGGCGCGGGTGCATAGCTGGCGGCAGTTCTTCCAATTGGCGCCGCTGTTCACGGAGTTGCGGCAGGTGCCGGCCAATTACCCGGGACAAAAATGGCTGCCGGCGGTGGCGCCCCTCTTGGGCAACACGGTCACGGAGATCACTTCCGTCACCCCCACCGAGATGGCCTTTACGCGCCGCGGGCACCTGGCCCTGACCGGCTTCGAATTGAACCTGTTGGCGCGCGGTCTGGACCTGTGGGGCACGCCGCCGGAGTTTGGCACCTTCAAGCGCCCCGACCCTTCCAAAGCGCCGAAGACGGACAAGGCCAAAACCGCGAAGTAAGCCGTCCGCCGCCATGCTGAAGCTGGGAGTCAACATTGATCACGTGGCCACCGTGCGCGAGGCGCGCTACCGGGGGCGGGGCCGGGGCGAGCCGGATGTGGTGGAGGCCGCGTTGGTCTGCGAGACGGCCGGGGCGCATGGCATTACCGCCCATCTGCGCGAGGATCGCCGTCACATCCAGGACCGGGATGTCTGGAAATTACGCGAGGTCATCAAAACCCGCCTGAACTTGGAGATGGCCAACAGCGCGGAGATCGTGGGCATTGCATTGCGTTTGCGTCCGGACATTGTGTGCCTGGTGCCCGAGCGCCGGCAGGAAGTGACCACCGAAGGCGGTCTCGAAGTGGCAGCCAATGTGGCGGCGCTGGCCGAGACCCGGAAGAAGATGGATGACCAGGGCATCGAAGTCAGCCTGTTTATCAACCCGGACCCCGCCCAAGTGGAAGCGGCCGCGCGCGTTGGCGCCCAGTTCGTCGAGTTGCATACCGGGGCGTATGCCGAACACTATGCGGACCCCGCGGGCCGGGAGCGGGAATTGAAGCGACTGGCGACAGCCGCCCGTCTGGCGCATGGTCTGGGCTTGAAGGTCAACGCCGGCCACGGCCTGAATTATCAGAACACCCGTGACCTATTCGGGGTGCCGCACCTGGTGGAGTTGAACATCGGCCACAGCATCGTGAGTCGCGCGATTTTCACCGGCTTGGAAACGGCGGTGCGGGAGATGCTGGCGTTGGTTAGGGACTACGCCGGCGGTCGCGCGGGACAGGACCAGGGGCCAGGAGTTGCGTAATATGATCCTGGGGGTTGGCATTGATCTTATCGAGGTGCCGCGCATCGAAAGTTCGTATCAGAAATTCGGCGAGCGGTTTCTGCAACGCATCCTGTGTCCGGACGAAATCGCCTATTGCCTGAGCTACAAACAACCGGGGCCTCATCTGGCGGCCCGGTTCGCGGCCAAGGAGGCGGTGTCCAAGGCCTTCGGCACCGGCATCGGTTCGCAGTTGGGGTGGAGGGACATGGAGGTCCGGCGCAAGGAATCCGGCGAACCCTACCTGCTGCTGCATGGGGACGGACGGCTGCTGCTGGAGCGGCGCGGCGGTAAAACCGTGCATATCAGCCTGAGCCACACCGCTCATCACGCCACGGCGGTGGCCGTATTGGAGGGCTAAGCGCCTGGCCGGCTCAAGCGGTTTCGTCCCTTTGGGCAATAGAAAAAATAATTGACAGCTTCTAATGTTATCTTACAGTAGGGCTTCTAAAGTTTGGCGCGAAAACTGAACTCGCCATGAAATTGCTATTACATGTTTGGAAATCTTCGCTGGGGAAGAAATACTTAATGGCTTTAAGCGGGCTGGCGTTGGTGGTTTTCGCCATCGGCCACATGGCCGGAAACCTCCAGATTTTCCTCGGTCCCGAGGCCATCAACCGTTACGCGCATTTTCTCCAAAGCACGCCGGAGATTCTGTGGCCGGTCCGGCTTGGCTTGCTGGGCCTGGCCATTCTCCACATCGTCACCGCGCTGGCGCTGTGGCGGGAGAACAACCTGGCGCGCCCGCAGGAATACAGCCACGGGCAGCCTCCGTTTGGCGCCAGCCTGGCCTCGCGCACGATGATCGTCAGCGGACTGATTGTCGCCTGCTTTTTGGTGTATCATCTTTTGCATTACACGGTGAAACTGCAGGCGATCAACCTGGGCGCCGGCGATTTCGGCGCCTTAACCGAAACCTTGCGGGATGGGACCACCCGCCCTCATGTTTATAATATGGTTGTGGCTGGCTTCAGCCAGCCGTTGGTTTCCCTGTTTTACGCGCTGGGAGTCGGGCTGCTTTGCTTCCACCTCAGCCACGGCATCGCCGCCATGTTTCAATCGCTGGGATGCAAAAACGGAGCCTGGGGACCGTTGATTGATCAGGCGGCCAAAGTGATCGCCGTGGTCTTGTGCGTCGGTTACCTGTCTGTTCCGGCCGGGGTGATCGCGAAAGTCATCAAGCCCGATGTCCGGCCCCAACCCCCCGCCTTGATATTGAAGCACAGCACTTCCCAACCATGAAGCTGGAATCCAACATCCCCGCCGGCCCGCTGGCCCAGAAATGGGAGAAGCGGAAGTTCGATTACAAATTGGTCAACCCGGCCAATAAGCGCAAATACGAGGTGATCGTGGTGGGCGCCGGCCTGGCGGGAGCGTCCGCCGCCGCCACGCTCGCCGAACTCGGCTACCGGGTTAAGAATTTCGTCTATCACGACAGCCCGCGGCGCGCGCACAGCATCGCCGCCCAGGGCGGCATTAACGCCGCCAAAAATTACCAGAACGACGGCGATTCGGTGCATCGCCTTTTTTACGACACGATCAAGGGCGGCGATTTTCGGGCGCGCGAGGCCAACGTCCATCGGCTGGCGGAGGTCAGCGTCAACATCATTGACCAATGCGTGGCCCAAGGGGTGCCGTTTGCCCGTGAATACGGCGGGCTGCTGGACAACCGCTCTTTTGGCGGGGCGCAAGTCTCGCGCACTTTCTACGCGCGTGGGCAAACCGGGCAGCAGTTGTTGCTGGGCGCTTACTCGGCGCTTTGCCGCCAGATCGGCCTGGGCGCGGTGCAATCCCATACCCGCAGCGAAATGCTGGACCTGGTGGTGGTGGATGGACAAGCCAAGGGCATTATTGTCCGCGATTTGATCACCGGCGCCATCAGCCGTCACGCCGCCGACGCGGTGGTGCTGGCCACCGGCGGCTATGGCAACGTTTACAACCTCTCCACTTACGCCCGTCATTCCAATGCCACCGCCATCTGGCGCGCCTACAAGCGGGGAGCCTGCTTCGCCAATCCCTGCTTTACCCAGATTCACCCCACCTGCATCCCGGTATCGGGTGATTACCAGTCCAAGCTGACCCTGATGTCCGAATCCCTGCGCAACGACGGCCGCATTTGGGTGCCCAAGAAGGCGGGCGACAAACGTCCGCCGGCGGAAATCCCGGAGGCCGAGCGCGACTATTACCTTGAGCGCCTCTATCCGAGCTTCGGCAATCTTGCGCCGCGCGATATTTCCTCCCGCGCCGCCAAGCGGGTCTGCGATGAGGGCCGCGGCGTGGGCGAGAGCGGGCTGGGGGTATATCTCGACTTTGCGGAGGCCATCCGGCGCCTGGGCGAGGACAAGATTCGCGAACGGTATGGCAACCTGTTTGACATCTACCACGAAATCACCAACGAGAACGCCTACCGGGTGCCGATGCGCATCTATCCCGCCATTCACTACATGATGGGCGGCCTTTGGGTGGATTACAATCTCATGAGCAATCTGCCCGGTCTTTTTGTGCTGGGCGAAGCGAATTTTTCCGACCACGGCGCCAACCGGCTGGGGGCCAGCGCCCTGATGCAGGGTTTGGCGGACGGTTATTTTATCATCCCCTACACCCTCGGCAATTACCTGGCCACGCAAAAGCCGGATCAGCGGCCCAGCACCGATCATCCCGCCTTTAAGGAAGCGGAGGAGAATGTGCGGGGAATCATCAAACGGCTCCTCAGCCGCAAAGGCAAACGCTCCACCGCCGATTTCCACAAGCAGTTGGGGCGCCTCTTATGGGAGCATTGCGGCATGGCCCGCACCGAGGCCAGTCTCAATAAGGCGCTTCAGGCCATTCCCGTTTTGCGCGAGGAATTTTGGCAAAACCTCAACCTGCCCGGGGAGGCCGAAAGCCTCAACCAATCCTTGGAACGGGCGGGGCGGGTGGCGGATTACATGGAGCTGGCCGAATTGCTTTGCCGCGACGCCTTGGAGCGGCGCGAATCCTGCGGCGGCCATTTCCGGGAGGAATACCAATACGAGGATGGCGAGGCCCGGCGCGACGACGAAAATTTCGCGCACGTCGCCGCGTGGGAATACCAGGGCCCCGACAAGGCTCCCGTTCGCCACATCGAGCCGCTGGTGTACGAGGAAACCAAGATGAGCACCCGGAGTTACAAATGAGTTATGAAAGTTAAGCTGAAAATATGGCGGCAGAAAGACCAGCACAGCGCGGGCCGGTTCGAGGTGATTGACTCGCCGGAACTGAATCCCAACATGTCTTTCCTGGAGATGCTGGATGTGGTCAATGAAGATTTAACGGCGACAGGGCGGGAGCCGGTCGCGTTTGACCACGATTGCCGCGAGGGCATTTGCGGCACCTGCTCGCTGGTCATCAACGGCAAGCCCCACGGCCCGCATCGTGGCGTCGCCACCTGCCAGACCTATATGCGCAGTTTCAAGGAGGGCGACACCATCATCGTCGAGCCTTTCCGCGCGCGGCCGTTTCCGGTGGTCAAGGACCTTATTATCAACCGCCAGGCCTTTGATAAAATCATGCATGCCGGCGGCTTTATTTCCGTTCGCACCGGCGGCGCTTGCGACGCCAACGCGCTGCCGGTGCCCAAGGAAGCCGCGGATGCGGCCATGGACGCCGCCGCCTGCATTGGTTGCGGGGCTTGCGTGGCGGCCTGCAAAAACGCCAGCGCCATGCTTTTTGTGGCGGCCAAGGCCGCCCATCTGGGTTTGTTGCCCCAGGGGCAACCCGAACGCTACCGTCGCGCCAAGGCCATGGTCGCGGCCATGGACGAGGCGGGCTTTGGCAATTGCACCGTCACCGGCTCGTGCGAGGCGGTTTGCCCGAAAAACATCGGCTTGGAATTCATCGCCCGGCTGAACCGCGATTTTGCCCTCGCACTTCTCAAGGGCGAACGCCCCGCCGCCAGCGCCGGCGCCGGTTAAAATCTCGTATCCGTGGGCGGAACGCTGGATGGGCAGCAGGGCAGGGCGAAGGAAGCCGCCGCTTTGCCGGGCGCGCCGTTCTCGCCGCCAAGGTTCGATTCCGAGGTTACTGTATAGTCTCCGGGACGCGATACACAATTTGTCATCATGCGCGGCGTTCTCCCTCTCCCCCCTTGGGGGGAGAGGGCAGGGTGAGGGGGCGCGTGTCGTCTATCCCAAGCACTCATCAGTAGGAATGAATGATTCAAGGCGCTTTGCTACATCACCACCTCGGTGCCAACCCCTTCGTCGGTGAAAATTTCCAGCAGCACCGCGTGCGGGACGCGGCCATCCACGAAGGACACCTTGCTGACGCCGGCCTTGAGCGCGGCGACGGCGCTGTCCACCTTGGGGATCATTCCTTTGTCAATGACACCGGCCTTTTTTAGTCCCTGCACTTCATGGGTGCCAAGATGGGGAATGAGGGTGGCGGGATCCTTGGGATCGCGCAGCAAACCCGGCACGTCGCTCATGAACACCAGGCGTTGCGCCTTGAGCGCAATGGCCGTCATGGCCGCCGCCACATCGGCGTTGCAGTTGTATATTTTGCCATCCTCGCCCCGGGCAGTGGGGCTGATCACCGGCGTGATTCCCTTCGCAATGCACTCGAGGAGTGGCGCGGTGTTGACCGCCGTGACCTCCCCCACAAAACCAATGTCCACTATCTCTCCCTTGTGGTCCACCAAGGTCTTTTTCTCGCAGGTAAAAATGTCCGTGCCGGCAAAGCCGCGGGCCTCACCGCCAAGCGATTGAATGGCGGCGACAATTTCCGGATTGATTTCGCGGGAAAGCACGCGGTCCACCACCCCAACCGTCGCCTCGTCGGTGACGCGCATGCCTTGAACAAAGTTCGCCTTCAGTCCGGCGGCGTCCATGGCGCGGGTGATGGCCTTGCCGCCGCCATGCACCACAACGGGGTTGATTTCGACGGCTTCCAGAAAAACAATGTCCCGCGCCACTCCGTTGCGCACCTCAGCGTCGGGCGAATCCATAAAGCTGCCGCCATATTTGACGACAAAGGTGGCGCCGCTGAACCGCTGGATGTAAGGCAGAGCCTCAAGCAGCGTCGAGGCCTTGGCGATTAGGTCTTGCATAGGTATTTTATGTTAATCGTTGGTTAGGTAAAAAGAGCCAAGTTGGTTTCCTCCAGGTTGGGTGCGTAAATGAAAGCCCTGTTACATTCGCAGGGCTCCTTTCCCCTCACCCTTGAGCCCTCTCCCTCTGGGAGAGGGAAATCAGTCAGTCGGCGCCGATGGCAAACGATGCGTCCATCAACCTCGTCGCCCCCCCTTGTTCCCAAAGCCGGCGAATACGTCGCCCTCTCCCTAAGGGAGAGAGGTCCTTCTTGACGGGGCAGACTACTAATAGATGCATGGACTAGGCTACCCCCAGCCATAAGGCTTGGTTTCCTCACTTTGCGCGGTGGAATAGCTCGACGGACGGCCGTCCCCGAGGAGAGTGCCCACCGCATCACCGTCCGGCCGAGAGGCTGAAGCCAATCCCGTAGGGATGGAATGTTTATAGCTCGCGTCCGCAACCAACGTCCCAGCCCCGTGGGGGCGGCATATCGGTTGTCCAGTTGATCGTCGTTAATCCCCATGCCGTCCCTACGGGACTGGACTGCCATCGGGAGCCCGCGTTCTATAAACAGGTCATCCCTACGGGATTCCGCCAGAAACATCACTACCAACAACCCATCGTCCGGGAAGCGCCGCAAGCATGACCAGTGGCGGGCCATTTTCCCGTTTCCTCACACCGCCGGAAACAATGCGGCCGCAGTCTGGCGGGTTTGCGCCAGCCAGGCCTGCCGCGTCTCGACCGCGCTGCCGATGACCGGGCTGAAAACGAGCCGGTGGACATCGGGAATGCCGCAGATGCCAAACACAACTTTTTTCCAAAACACCTCCAGCGGGTCGCCGTAAAGCTCGATTTCCTTGTCCTGCGGGTTATTGGCGGTGGTGATGACCAGGGCTGACTTGATTTTCAGCAGCCCCACCGCCTTGCCGCCGCCTTTGCCGTCCGGCACAAAATTATACGCGCGTCCGGGCCGCAGGACGCGGTCTATCCAGCCTTTGAGAATGGCCGGCGGCTGGCACCACCAATTGGGATGCACAATCACCAGGCCGTCCGCCTGCTCCAGTTCCGCCGCGTGCTTTTCCACCGCCGCCGGCATCTTCGCGCCGCGCGGAATCTCGCCGGTTTGCATCAGCGGGTCAAACTGCTCCTGGTAAAGGTCGTGGAAGACGACTGCGTGCCCATTGGCCTTCAAGACACCGATGGTTTCCGCCGCCAGGGCGTGGTTAAAGCTGCCGGGAGTGGGATGTCCGAGAATCAGGGATATCTTCATAATTTCAAATCTCGCGGTACCGTTGGGCGATGGGGATGCGACGCCCGACGCCGAAGGCTTTGCTGGTGACTTTCAATCCGGGCGCGGCCTGCCGCCGCTTATATTCACTGAGGTCAATCAAGCGAATGACCCGCCGGACGTCGGCCTCATTGAAGCCGGCGGCGATGATTTCAGCGGCGGATTTGCACTCAACCACGTAGGCTTCGAGAATGGCGTCCAGCGTGTCGTAAGGCGGCAGCGAATCCTGGTCGGTCTGGTTGGGGCGCAGTTCCGCCGACGGCGCCTTGGCGAGGGACGATTGCGGGATGATTTCGCGCTCGCGGTTGATCCAGCGGGAAAGGCGATACACCATCTGCTTGGGCAGGTCGCTGATAACCGAAAGTCCGCCGCACATGTCGCCGTAAAGAGTGCAGTAGCCCACCGCGCTTTCGCTTTTGTTGCCGGTGGTCAGCAGCAGCGAGCCAAACTTGTTGGACAAGGCCATGAGCGTGACCCCGCGCAGCCGCGCCTGGATGTTTTCCTCGGTCACGTCTTCCGGGCGGCCGGCGAAAATATCTTTCAATTCCGCTTTGACCGCCTCGAACGGTTTTTGGATTGGAATGACATCGTAACGGATGCCGAGATTGGCGGCGAGCGCCCGGGCGTCGTCCAGGCTGCCTTGTGAGGAGAACTGGGAGGGCAGGGAAATGCCATGAACGTTCTGCGGTCCCAGGGCTGCCACCGCCAGACAAGCGGTCAGCGCCGAGTCAATGCCGCCGCTCAGTCCCAGCAAGGCCGATCGGAAGCCGCACTTGTGCAGATAATCCCGCAAGCCAAGCACCAGCGCGTGATAGACCTGTTCCTCCTCGCAGCCCTCCACCAATTCCATGGGCTGAGCCTGGTCCAAATCCACCATCAGGAAATCTTCCGCAAAGGCCGCCCCTTTGGCCACGAGCCGTCCCCGGGCGTCGAAAACCATGCTATTGCCATCAAATACCAGGTCGTCGTTGCCGCCCACCAGGTTGCAATAGACAATCGGGCGGCCGGTCTTGGCCGCCACGCTTCCCACCATGTCAAAACGGGTTTTGGTTTTGCCCAGTTGCCAAGGCGAAGCCGAGCAGTTCAGAATCACTTCGGCCCCGGCTTTGACCAATTCGCGCGTGGGATTTTTCCGGTAGCGCCGCCGATCACGCCAAAAATCTTCATCATTCCAGATATCCTCGCAAATGGTCAGGCCGAGCGCGCGGCCGTCAAAGTTAGCGGGGGGATTTTCCGCGGCCGGCTCAAAGTAGCGGTCCTCGTCGAAAACATCATACGTCGGCAGGAGGGTTTTGGACCGGATGGCCAGGACTTGCCCGTTCTGCAGCAGCGCGACGGAATTGGTGAATTCACGGCCGGGCCGAAGTTGGCTGCGCCCGACAAAACCAACCACCAATCCGGCGGCGCCGGTGGCGTCGCCCAATTCTTCAAGCGTTCGCAAATTACCGGCGACAAAGGCCGGGCGCAGCAGCAGGTCGCGCGGGGGATAGCCGGCGATGGCCAGCTCCGGCGTCACCACCAGGGCCGCGCCGGCCTGCGCGCCGCGGCGATAGGCGTCCAGGATTTTGTCGCGGTTGCCGGCAAAGTCCCCGATGGTGGTGTTGATTTGGGCGAGGGCGATTTTCATGGGCCACGTTGGCGCTGGGTTGCTCTGTTCATGGGCGGCGCGGAAAAAAGGTCTTCTGCAAAGTGCCAAACTCAGTGCGCACCACGGCGCCGGTGGCTACCCCGTGCCGCTTGAACCAACCTTGCGTGGTTTCCAGCACATATTGCACCCGATCGGTACCGGCGGTGACCGATTGTTCGTTGCGCGGCTGCAAATCGTGGATTTCCAAAATTATCCCGTCGGGGTCAATATAGGCCGCCGACAGGGGGACGACGGTGTTTTTCATGTAAAAGCTGGCGCGGTGCGGCACGCCGAAAACGAAAAGCATGGCTTCGTTTCCGAGCAGGTTGGTGCGGAACATCATGCCGGTGGCGACCTGCACCTGGTTGGTGCAGATTTCGGCCACCAACTCATTCGCCCCCAGCCACAGCTTCATCGTTTTCAGCTTGGGCTGCGCGTGATTCAGGTGGATATTTTCCAGGACCGCGATGGTCTCGGTGGCCTCGGACAGCGAGGCCTTCGGCCCGCCAGCGTCCGGCTTCCCGCAGCCCGCCGCTGCCCACGCAAGCAATCCCGCTCCCGCCCATCGCCAATAAATCTTCACCCCCCCAAGCTTGGTGCAAAAACCGTTCCAATTCAAGCGCGAGCTGCGGTAGGAGCCGGCGTGAGGAGGCTCTAATTTCCTTCAGCGAGGTAAACGGATTGTGACGGGCGAAGAAAAAATTAGAGTCTCGTTCCCTCGACTCCTACGGGGGACGGGCGTAGGAGCCGACGTAAGGAGGCTCTAAAATCGAACGCGAAAAGGCCATCGAATGGCGAAGTGGGTTGCGAGAAGTCAGAGTCTCGTGACCTCGACTCCTACGGGGGACGGGCGTAGGAGCCGACGTTAGGAGGCTCTAAAAAAGGACGCGAAAAGGCCATCGAATGGCGAAGTGGGATACGAGAAGTCAGAGTCTCGTGACCTCGACTCCTACGGAAGACGGCGTAGGAGCCGACGTAAGGAGCCTCTAAAATCGAACGCGAAAAGGCCATCGAATGGCGAAGTGGGTTGCGAGAAGTCAGAGTCTCGTGACCTCGACTCCTACGGAGCACCGCAGGAGCCAACGCCAGGAAAACTCAGGAGCAAGCTCAGGGGCTGCTGAGTTGGAAAAAGCGTTTTTGGCCGGCGAGCGGCACGGTCACGGTGAACAAACCGCCGGCATGCGCAGGCGTCAAGGTCGAGGGCGCCCAATTGGGCGCGCCCCCAAGGGCCGCCGATTCCTTCAAGGTGAAGCCCGTGTAGGTATCGGGCCAGGAAAGGGTGAACAGGCCATCGGCAAAGGCAAAGTTTATCACTGGCTGAGGGGCTTGCGGTGGTTGGGCGAGCAGCATGATGTCGAAGGTAATGTCCGAGGAAGTCGCGTTCTGCTGGTGAATCTCCACAGCCAGGATATTCCATCCCGCTTGCAGGTTGGTTGCTGAAATGTTTCCCGAGGTCAGGAAAACCGTGCCGTCCTGGCTCTGCGCGCCACCGGCGGCGAAGTTGGTGTAAGTCCAGGTGGCCGGCATATTATTGGTGTAAATGAGGTTGCCGTTTAAGTACACGGCGCCCGCGTCATCCGGCAGCAGGCGAACCACCAAATTGGTGAAAACGGAAGGGTCCGAGACATAGAAGGGGTGCCGGAAGAAATAGGCGGGATACTTGCTGCTGGCGTTCGGCCCATAGCTGATGATGGTCCGCGTGGGATGCGCCTCGCCATAACTGGTGCCGGCGCCGTCGCCATAGCCAAGGGAAGCGAGGCCGTTACTCCACGAGGAATCGTCGTAACTCAAGGCCATCCAATTGGCGCCGGGATCGGTCCCCAGGTCGAAATAGCGCCAAGGAGCGCCGTTGGTGACCAGGTAGGTATAAGCGGGATTGTTGGTGACCGTGACCACCACCGGCGCGGAAGTGGCCCGGGCGCCCAGCGAATCCACCGCCACCGCGGTCAAGGTATGGACGCCCGCCACCGGGCTCTTGTAAATCCAGGCATACATGCGCTCGTTGGCCAGGATCATGGGATTGGTGAAATTGGCGGATACCGGGTTGCTGAACATCAAGGTGGCGCCATTGTAAAAGAGCACCGCGGCAATTGGCGTCGAGGCATCGGGATCTCCAACCCTCGCCCAGTTGGTTACCGCCCGTCCCACCGGCACGGTCAGCGAATTGGTTTCATTCGGCGCCTCAAATATCACAAAATTAGTCCAGACCGGCGGGCTGTTGGGCAGGATGTTGACGGTGATGTTCGTGCTGGTCGTGGCGCCGGAGTTGTCTGTGGCGTCCGCGCGCAACACCAGCGCGCCCGTTTGCGAAGGCTGGTAAAGGAACACGTAAGGCGAAGCGTTGTCATTCGCTTGCCACCCGCCGTCCGCGTAAAAAGCCACGTTGGTTACCAGACCGTCGCTGTCCGACGCGAGAATGGTATTGGTGATAACCTGTCCCAGCATAAAAATTTGGCCGTTGGTTGGGCTGCCAAAGGCGACGACAGGGGGGACATTGGGAGCGATGGTGATTGAATTGGTGCTCGAATATAAAACGGCGCCGCTGGCGTAGTCCGCTCGCGCATAAACCTGGTAGCTGCCGCCGGGCAGGAGGGTGGAATAGGAATAAGGCGGCGTCGCGGTGGCGTGGACTGGCGTGTCGTCCACAAAGAAAGCCACGTTGGTCACGTTACCCCAGACGGCGGCGCTGATCAGCAACGGGGTGCCGGAGGCAATGGCCTGGCCGTTGGTCGGGCTGGCCAGCGCCACGGAGTCGGGGATGGAAAAGACCACATTGTCAATCGCGATGACCGGGTCGGTAAAGCCGCTGTCGTTGGCGTCATACCAACGCAAATAGAGAATGCCGCCAACGGGCACGGCGGCGGGCAGCGTGAAGAGTTGACCCGCGCCAATGCCCTCCACGCGGTTGGTGATTTCGTTTCCGTTTAGCGGCACGGAACTGACTTGCATATTGGTCAGCGTGATGAAATTCCAAGCGGCGCCCAGGTCGGTGTAGGTTGCGCCGTCCAGACTGTAGCGCAGGCGAATGGTCGTCCGGTTGGTGTTGTTTTGGTTGGCGGTCCGCCACATCTCCCCATCATACTGAACGGTAAAGGATTTGATGGGCGAGGCGGCGTTGTTTTGAATCCGCACTTCCATGTTCCGATCGGCCCCGGTTGGCCCCAGGCCCAGCGCACGGTCCAGCCCGCCGAACTCGCCGCAGTTGAAGCCCATGATCGTGCCGGTGGGAGCGATGGTCCCGCTGTTGGTGGCCACGATGTTGCTGTTGGCCAGCGACCCGCTGCCCACATACCAGCCGGCGGGGGTGGTGGTCCCGTCCGGCCCCATGGAATCGAAGTTCTCCGTGTATGGGCTGGCGGTAAAGTTAATCACGGTTTGCGCCATGACAGAAGCTGCCCAAAGGTGACAGACCGCGACCAACAGAATCGTTTTATTCTTCATAGTTGCCTGGTTTGGACCGAACAGGGGTGAGATTCTGAAATTGGCGCGCAAAAAGCAAGCGAAATTTCCTGGTAGAAGGGCGGGGCGCCGCCGGCTTTTACTCAGGCCCCCGGGTCACTCCCAAGTGGCTCATGGCCTTGAGCTCCCGCCATACCTGGCCGCCGCTGATTTCACCGCGCAGCAGGCGCCGGTATTGCGTGATCGCCTGTTCCACCTGGCCCGGGGTTTCCTGCACAAATTCGACGCGAAACCGGCGCACCCCCAGCGCCAGAAGGCGGGGAACGGATTCCGCGCCGGTTTGCGCCAGGCCGTTGAAAACAGTGTTGCGGCAACCGGCATCGGCCTTGACTGGATGCTTGACCCCCACCCGATCGCGGAGTTGGACCTCGTGCTTCTCGCACGGACGTCCGCAGTTGGTATAATCCGTCCCGGATGAGAGAAAAGCGCAGAACAGGCAGTGCTCCATATGGAACATGGGCATGTGTTGATGCACGGTAACCTCGAACCAATCCGGCGGCGCGGCCTTGATTAGGGCCTCGATCTGGGCCGCGTTCAGGTCGTAGGAGACCGTGAGCCGCTCCAACCGGTAACGCTCCATAAAATAAGCGGCCGCCAGTGGATTGGCTGCATTCAGCGAGTAATCGCCCACGCAACGCGCCCCGGCAAAAAATCGCAGATGATCATAATTGCGCGCCAAATAGCCATCCGCGCCGCTGGCCTGAACTTGCCGCAAGATCCATTCCTCCCCCGGCTTGAATATGCGGGGTGGCGCCACCCAAACCTCGCGCCCGCCCGCCGCGCGCGCCAAGGCCACCGCCCCAAGGTATTTTTTCGGATCATCAAATTCGCAATAAATGGTGGCGACTCCGCAACGCAAGGCGGCCTCCAATTGCGGCTCGTTTCTGACCAGCACGATCAGCTCCGCCGGGGCCTCCGCCCCGCGGCTCAAGCCGGAGCGAGGTTTCGACAGCGCATCAAGGGCGGACGAAGTTCTGATCGTCCAACGAACCGACCCGGCCCGGTGCTGCTCCAAAGCTGCGACCGCCGCGCGCCGGAGCCGGTTTAATTCGCTCAGCGGCAGCATCACCCGGCCTTCGAGGCGGTTGACCAATTGGCCCAAGCGGAGCGGCGTGCCGCCCAGCCGCCCTAATTGCTCCGCTAGTTTTTCGTCGGTTAATGGCTGCTTTTGCGCCGGGGTCAGCGGCAATTGCGATTGCACCTCGATGGCGAGTCCTTGCGGGTCGCGCAGGCTCAGGCGCAAGGGCCGGCCCGTCCGCCCTTGGACCACCATCGTTACCGGCTGCTGATGCCGCGGTTTGTCGCCCTCGAAACTTTGCCGCCAGCGCCTCTCCAATTCCGGATCGCTGGTCTTCCAAAGTTTGTCGCCAGCCCGGACCCGGCTCAAGTCCACATCGCCCCGGCCAAAACCAACGGCCACCGGACGTCCAAGCTCATGGACCGAGTCCTGGCGCGACTGCCGTTCGTTCAAAAGCTCGTAAATTCGCCCCCCTTGCTCCTCCAAATCGGGCCTGCCCGCATCAAATACAACCCCGTCGCCGAGTTTGAGAGGAGCCTCCAATACAAGGTGGACCCGCCCCTGCGACACCTTGCTGACCGTGCCCAGGAAAACCCCGCGCTTTTTCCCAAAGCGGCCATGCACCAGTTCCTGGTTGTTAATCCCCTTAAGCCAACCGCTGTAAAGCCCCCGCGAAAACGCCATTTCCAAATCGTAGCGGTATGCGGACGTGTCCACTTTCGCCGGGACCGCTCCCTCCTTCGAGTCGCCCGGCTCGCTCCGCTGGCGCATCACCTGGTCCAGCACCGTGCGATAAATTCGCGTGACGTTCGCGACGTATTCGGGGGTTTTCAACCGTCCTTCAATTTTCAGTGAAGCGACCCCCAGGCGCGCCAAGTCCGGCAACAGGTTTAAGGCGGAAAGATCCTGCGGACTGAGCAGATACCGGCGGTCGCCCAAGGGAACCACCTGGCCGTCGCTGAGCAGTTCGTAAGGCAGCCGGCAGGCCTGGGCGCAAACTCCGCGATTGGCCGAACGTCCGCCCAACGATTCGCTGGTGAGGCATTGCCCGGAGTAAGCCACGCACAACGCGCCATGCACGAATACTTCCAAAGGCAACCCCTGTTCCGTCCCGGCGCCATCCCTCAATTCCTCCTGGAGGCGGCTGATTTCCCGCAGGGAACATTCCCGCGCCAGGACCACCAAATTGCAGCCCAACTCGCGCGCGAAGGCCACGCCGGCGGCGCTGGTGATGGTCATCTGGGTCGAGGCGTGGATCGGGAAATCCGGCGAGATCGCCCGAATCAGGCGGACCACGCCGACATCCTGGACGATCGCCGCGTCCACGCCCGCAACCATGAGCGAGCGCAAGTATTGCTCCGCCTCGGCCAACTCTTCGGTGAAGATCAAAGTATTGAAGCAAACGTAGCCGCGGAGCCCCCGGCGGTGTAAAAATTCCATCAGCCGCGGCAAATCCGCCGGCGTGAAATTGTCCGCGCGCAGCCGGGCATTGTGCCGTTCCAGGCCAAAATAAATCGCATCGGCGCCATTCTCCACCGCGGCCCGCACACACGGCCAATTGCCGGCCGGCGCGATGAGTTCCGGCGGGCGAAGTCCCGGCGGAGGCGGGCCGGACTCGCCGGGCGCGACGCCCAAGTTTGGCGCGGTTGCCGTCATTGCCCTAAATATACGCGAAAGCGCCGTCGTTGGCCATCCCGAAGCCGCCGGGCGTTGCGCGCCGCCGGACGCCTTGATGCTTGCGCGCGTTATTCCTTGAGCCGGGCCGGGTCGAGGCCGCGCCCCAAGCACCATTCTTTATAGGCGATGGGCGAGATTTCCGAAGGCTTGATCTCACTGCGGCCGCCCCAGAAAACATTCGTGTAAAGAACCGGGATGCCCTCCTCGGCAAGGTGGGCGTCAATGGCGCGCTTGTGCGCCAAGACGGTTTCCTTGTCCGTGCCATGCGCAACCCCCATGATGTTGACGTTGCGGAAGTCCGGCCCGGCATCGCGCCAGTAAGCGTGCGTCATGATATGGTGCCGCCCCACCTCCTTGCCCGCTTCGATCTCCCGTCCCGGCGGCACCGCCCAGTGGAACAACGCGTTGAACCGCGTCACCCTCTCGCCATCCTCCAGCGGTTTGACGTGTTCGAGAAAGGTGGAAAAACGGCCGATGACCTTGCGACGGTTCAGTTCCTCAGCCGCGGCGACAAATTCCTCCAAGGATACCCCGGCCTCGCGCGCCCGCGGCGCCCAGAGGTCGCCTTCCAGCTCCTCCGGCGCGAAGTCACGCTTCAAGGCCACCAGCACCCGCCATTCCAACTCGCTGAGCGTGGTGACCGTCACATCCGCCGGTTCGGCGGGCACAGCGGCGCGGCTGCCGGGTTGCAACCCGCGGCGGCGCATGTGCCCCACCCCCAGCGCAAAGACCTTGCGGGCCGGCATCAGCCGATAGCTGAGCGCCCCGGCCAGGCTCAGCAAATAATCCGCGTGCCGCGTCATGGAAAATCCCTGGGGCACTTTGAGCGTGGTCCAGAGTTTGTATTGCGCCCCGGCGGCGCCGGGTTCCGCCGAGCGCAGCACCACATGGCCGGTGAACGGATCATTTTGAAACAAGCAATCAAAAGCGGCTTCCAGCCGGGCCTCCGGCACTTCCCACGCGACCAGCGCGCCCTGCGCCAGGTTGGTGGCCAGCAACGTCTGGCGCACCCGGCGAATGATGCCGGCTTGCAACATGGCCTGGATGCGCTCCCGCACCAGGCCCGCCGCCAATCCTGTTTGGCGGGCAATTTCCCCCAACGGATCGCGCTGGAACCCCTGCACCTGGTCTTCGCTGACCGTCAGAATCCTCTCATTAACCGGATCGGTGATACCGGTCGGCACTGCTATTTTTTGCATGGCGCGAAAAATAGGCGCGGATTGACGAATTGGCCAATAAAAATCTCCGCGCCCGTCCCCAAACAGTCTGGCGGCGTCATGGGGCCAGGCCGTAATTCTTGATTTTCACATAGAGGGTTTGCCGGCCGATGCCCAGGCGCTTGGCGGCGGCCAGTTTGTTGCCGCCGGTTTCCCGCAATGCCTGCGCTATGGCATTCCGTTCCATGGCTTCCATCAGGCCCAGGTTTCCCGTCGCCTCGGGCATTTCCGCTTTGATGGAAAGATCCGCGGCCTCGATGCTTGGTCCGGCGGCCAGCAAGACCGCTCGCTGAATTTCGTTTTGCAACTGGCGCACGTTCCCCGGCCAATCGAAATTTTGCAAACAAGCCGCCGCCGCCGGTGAGAATCCCTTGAAAACCCGTCCGGCCTGCGCGGAATAGCGGGCGAGAAAAGCGTTGGCCAGCGGCAGGATGTCTTCCCGCCGGTCACGCAAGGGGGGCAGGGCGATGGTGACGGTGCTGATGCGGTAGTAGAGGTCCTCGCGCAATTTGCCGCCCCGGATGGCTTCCTGGACCGGACGATTGGTGGCGGCGATGATGCGGCAATCAATCGCGTAGCTTGAGCGCCCTCCTACCGGACGCACTTCCTTGTCCTGCAACACGCGCAGCAGTTTGCTTTGGGTGTCCACGGGCATTTCGGAAATCTCGTCGAGCATAAGCGTGCCGCCTTCCGCCTGGCGAAAGAGACCCTGGCGATCGGCGGTCGCGCCGGTAAAGGCCCCTTTGACCGAGCCAAACAACTCGCTTTCGATCAGTTCCCGCGGCAGCGCGGCGCAATTGACCTTGACGAAAGGACCGTTGGCGCGCGCGCTTAGGCTGTGAATCAGATCGGCGACGACTTCCTTGCCGGTGCCGCTTTCCCCCACCAATAGCAACGGCACGTCGCTGGGGGCGACCCGCTCGGCGGTGCGCACCACGGTTTTCATCAAATGGCTTTGGAAGACCGGCGCGTGGCCGCCGCTCATGGCGGAGAGCGCCTTGCGCAGGCTGCTGGTCTGCTCGCAAAGGGATTTGTGCTCCAGCGCCCGTTCGACGTTGAGGATCAGGGCGCGGGAGTCAAACGGCTTCTCCTGCACACTGTAAGCGCCCAGTTTGGTCGCGGTGACCGCCGCCTCAATGGTGGCGTAGCCGGTCAGGATGATGACCTCGGTGGCGGGCCATTGGCGCTTAAGTTTGGGCAGCAGGTCGAGGCCGTCGGCGTCCGGCAGCCGCAGGTCGAGCAGTATCACGTCTGGCGCCGCGGCGGCCTCAAGCAGCTTCAGCAGGGCCGCTCCCGTTTCCACTCGGTCGGCCTGGTAGCCTTGGCTTTGCAGGATTTCGCACAGCAGCGTGCTGATTTCCGGCTCGTCGTCAACAATGAGGAGTTTGGCTTTCATGCCTTTTTCGCATTAAACCGGCTCCGGCAGGCGCGGGTAAAGCTTAAAAACAGGGCCAAATGTTCGGGGTAGCGCGTAAAAAGCCGCTCAGGATGGTATTGCACCGACACCAGGTAAGACCTTGCGACGCGTTCCTTGGGCTTCCATTCCATCGCCTCCACGATGCCGTCCGTCGAGCGACCAACGGCATGAAATGCGGGGGCCAGCCGATTTACCGCCTGGTGGTGCGAGCTGTTCACTTGCAGGCGGGTGGCTTGGGAAATGCGGGCCAGCAGCGAGTCGGGCGCCAGATCAACATCGTGCACAGGCTGGTCCTTCTGATCGGAGCGCCGGTGGTTTAAGGCGCCAGGAACTTGCTGCGGGATGTCCGCGAACAGGGTGCCGCCCAGGGCCACGTTTAAAATTTGGTGCCCGCGGCAGATCGCCAGCAGCGGTTTGCCGAGCCGCAGCACTTGATCAATGAGCTGGCACTCCAACAGGTCCCGCTCGGAATGGTCCGGAACCACGGTCCGGCGAATTTCCGGGGGCAGCCGCCGGGCATACAGGCTCGGCTGTACATCGTCGCCACCCGTCAATAAAACCCCGTCTGTTCGGCGCACCAGCTCGGCGACGGCACCCGCATCGGTGAGGTTGGGGACCACGAGCGGCAGGCCGCCCGCTGCGACAATCGCCGCCGGATAGCAACTGGAAAGACTGACCGAGGCGTCACCGAACTCGGCGCCTTTGGCTTGGCTGCTGGCGGTAATCAATATGACCGGTGACCTGGCCATGGGTTATCCAATGGCGGGGCAGTTGCTCACTCCCGCCACTCGGGGAATCGGGATCGGATCATCTGCTGCACCCGCTGTTCCTCGTCCGGCGGATGCCGCCGGCGGGTGATCAGCCGACGGATGGCGTCCAGCAATTCCAGCCAGTCCTCCAGCGGCGGTTCTTCCACCGGCTGCCACTGGTCATACCGCCGTCCGTGCCGCTGGAAAAATTCCCATTCGCGGCCCACGTGGCGGGCGTAAACGTGTATTTTTTCGCCCTCGTCGGTGACCCGCCGCCAACTGATTTCCGATTTGTGGGCCATGTTACTCCGGCAAATCCACGGCGGCGACCGCCATGGCGGCGATGCCTTCGCCACGCCCGATGAAACCCAACCCTTCATTGGTGGTGGCTTTCACCCCCACGCGCGTCTCCGGGATGCCCAGGGCCAGGCCCAGGTTGGTCCGGATCGCCCTTACATGGGGCGCCAGTTTGGGCTCTTGGGCGATGACCGAAACGTCCAAATTGATGATCCGTCCCCCCAGCTTCGCCGCTTGGCGGGCCGCTTCCTCCAGAAAAATCCGGCTTGGCGCCCCTTTCCAACGCGGGTCTGTGTTCGGAAAGAAGTGGCCGATGTCTCCCAGCCCCAGGGCCCCCAGCACCGCATCGCACGCCGCGTGCATCAGCACGTCGGCGTCCGAATGCCCCACCAGCCCTTTGGAATGGGGAATTTCGACGCCGCCCAGCACGCATTTTCGTCCGGCGGCCAGCGGATGCACATCATATCCAATGCCTACGCGAATCATGTCGGGGGATATTAAGCCACCAGCGCACCCGCACCAAGAATTTTAGTTATCTCCTGTTTTCGAGGAACGCTGGCGATCGGCCTAAAGCTGCGTCGAACCGGGTTATTCCCGGGCGTGGTCGCCACGATATCAGACCCTCTTTGCGTCGGCGCCTACGCGGTGGGTGGCAAGGCGTGAAACTACTTTTCGGGGGTTCTTCGCTGTTTTCGGTGGAATAACGCCGCCAGCCCGGCAGGGCGGTGGAAAATAGCGGTTCCTCGACGTTTCCAGTGGGTAAAGGCGGGGCAAGGAGCATCGGTCAACCTGCTGTTTGACAACGGAAACCCTTTGTATTCGTTGGCGCCTTTTCCCCTCACCCTTTATCCCTCTCCCTTGGGGAGAGGGAAACATCGCTGGCGGCGCATGGTGAAACCGCAGATCTTGACCACTTCGAGCACTGGCGAACGGGTCTCCCTCTCCCCCAGGGAGAGGGAAGGGGTGAGGGGAAACCGCGCTATCGAAAACCCCAAGCCTGACGTTATACACCGTAATTCGCTTCCGGCAATTCCACCGAAACATCGAAGAACCAAAATAGCCCACCCTTTCAAGGGTGGGCTGCGGGTGCAGGAAGGCCCAAAGTCCCGGAGGGACGAAAGAAAATCGTCGGAGGGGCGGCGGTAGTTGGCGGCGAACGCGCGCGGATTTCTTTCGCCCCTGGCGGGGCTTGGGGAGTCAGGCGGGGCGTCGTTCCCAGCAATAAATCGCTGGGCGATTACCTGCCGCCCCTGGCGGGGCTGAGCGCAACGATGCCTCCCAAACCAGGCGACCCCCTCACGAAAGAGACACTTGGCATTCCACTGAAAACAGCGAGGAACCTTTTCGGGGAAGTCTCTCCCCGGCCGCTGTCCGGGCACAACGTCCATAGCCCATCTGGCGTCCAATCCGGGTCGGATTTGGGATTGAACCTCGGTTCCAAATGAGGCTGAATCGTCGGGCGATGACAACCAAACTTCAGGCCATGCTGCTGGCCGCTTGGGGCGGCATGGTTTTCTGGACCCTTGCGGCGCCGGCCAAACCCAACCTGCTGATCATCCTGGCGGATGACCTCGGCTTTTCCGACGTAGGCTGTTATGGCGGCGAGATCGCGACGCCCGCGCTCGATCGGCTGGCGGCGGGCGGGCTGCGCTTTACGCAGTTTTACAACACCGCCAAATGCCATTCCTCGCGCATCAGCTTGCTCACGGGCCGCTACGCTTTTCAGGCGGGCGATGTCAGCCTGCGCCGCGCCGTTACCGCCGCCGAGGTTCTGGGGGCCTCCGGCTATTTCACCGCCATGGCCGGCAAATGGCATCTCGATCGCCAGCCGACCGATTTCGGGTTTCAACGCTATTTCGGCCACCTCAGCGGTGCATGCAATTATTACCGGGGTGACAAAACTTTTCGCCTCAACGGCCAGCCGTGGGCGGTTCCCGCCCAGGGATTCTACACAACTGTGGCCAATGTGGATCACGCGCTAAAGTTTTTGGGGGAGGCGCGCGCATCCCAAAAGCCCTGGTTCCTTTACCTGGCTTTCAACGCTCCGCACGCGCCCTTGCAGCCTTTGGAGCAGGATTACCGGAAATACCTGGGGCGCTATGACGCCGGCTGGGACGTAATGCGCGAGGCGCGGGTGAGAAAGCAGGCGCAGTTGAATCTCTTCGGCAAAACCATCGAGCCGTCGCCGCGGCCCGAGCATGTGCCCGCCTGGGAAAGCCTTGGCGCGGAGCGAAAAAAATGGGAGGCCCGGCGCATGGCCGCGTATGCGGCGTTGATTGACCGGGTGGATCAGGAAATCGGCCGGCTGTTGGCGGATCTGGAGCGGGCGGGAGAACTTGACCGCACCCTCATTCTTTTTTTTAGCGACAACGGCGCCTGCCCTTATGATCGGCGCAGCCATAACCGCGAGGGCAACCCGTATGACCCCGACACCACCTGGAGCGACAGCACCGGCTGGGCCTGGGCGCGCAATTCGCCTTTCCGGTTTTACAAGCAAAACCAGTTCGAGGGCGGGATCGCCACTCCCGCCATCGTGCATTGGCCGGCCGGTCTTAAAACCAAACCGGGCGCGCTAGTCCATGAGCCAGCCCATTTGGTGGATGTTTTACCGACCCTGGCGGAATTGGCGGGCGCGAGGCTGCCGGAGCGATGGCCGGGCCGCGAGTTGACCCCGGTGGCGGGCGTTTCCCTGGTCCCCATCCTCAATGGAGGATCCCTCGGCTCACGTCCGCCCATTCATCTGCTTTTCGGACGCGACCGCGGCTTGCGCGACGGGGACTGGAAGCTGGTGAGTTTTCAGAGCAATCCGTGGGAGCTTTACCAGCTTTCGCAGGATCGCACCGAACTGCGCGATTTGGCCTCCCGCGAGCCCGCCATCCGCGATCGCCTGGTCAAAGTTTGGCACGAACTAGCCGAAAAGGTGGTTCTGGCGCCGGCCCAGGCACGTGCCCCCGTGTCGGCCAGCCCCGCGCCCGCGCGGCACCGCGAGTGGACGGATTTTGACAAAGAACTCGGGGAAACAGGCAAAGCCGCCGAAGGCAGAGCTAAAGCCCGCGCCGGCGGCGAAGCTGCCGGCCTCCGCGCCCGGGTAGGAACCAAATTGACGATTGAGAAAGGGCAACTCGTGCTGGCCTGCACCGGCGATGATGCCGGGTTGGCCATGGATCAGCTTCCAGATTTGCCGCCCGGCCCCTACCTGCTCCAGTGCCGTTTGCTCAGCCAGGCGGGCGGCGATGGCGAGGTCTATTTCACCACCGACGCCAAAACCAAGCTTCCGAACGGCCAGCACGCGGTTTTCCCGGTTAAGCATGACGGGCAATGGCAGGAGATTCGCCTCCGGCTCGATACCACCAAGCCGTTGCGCGCCCTTCGTTTTGATCCGTGTGGCGCTCCCGGGGAAGTGCGCCTTGAAGCGCTGCGGCTGACCGATCTCGAAGGCAAGGTCCTCAAACAATGGCCGTAGCCGGCAAATCTTTTCTGGTTCCTCGACGTTTCCAGTGGGTAAAGGCGGGGCATGGAGCATCGGTCAGCCCGCTGTTTGACAACGGAAACCCTTCGTATTCGTTGGCGCCTTTTCCCCTCACCCTTGGTCCCTCTCCCCCAGG
>Ga0101944_10002965_pt1 | contig 25263 bp, 22 predicted proteins | sample DewCreD2012metaG_FD_75245 | JGI IMG/M metagenome (GOLD analysis project Ga0101944, IMG submission 75245) | Hot spring sediment bacterial and archeal communities from British Columbia, Canada, to study Microbial Dark Matter (Phase II) - Dewar... ... | reverse complement strand
CGCTGCGCTGCAACTTCAGCACGGTGGACGCCGAAATGCGCGTGATCGACCGTCGCGCGGGGCGCATCACCGACGGCACGCGCGAACTGGCGGAGGCGGTCAACGGCGTCGAAATCGACGGCGTGCAGTGCTTTTTCAAGGAGTCGGTGGCGCATCGGGGCGCGCTGGTGCTGCGCGGCGAGGGGCTGAGCCATCGCATCACCGATGTTGACCCGCACGCGGAAGGCGAGCCGATACACGCGGCGCGCCCGTTAGACCCCGACGACCCCGCCGCTGTGCGCACGGCGCAGGTGGTGAACGCCTTCGTGCGCCTGAGTTATGAGCGGCTGAACGACCACCCCGTGAACCGCGCGCGTCGGGAGCATGGGCTGCCCCCCGCAAACATCATCCTGCCGCGCGGGGCGGGCGTCGCGCCCCACTTGGAGCCGTTCCCCCAAAAGCACGGCATGACCGCCGTCGCGGTGGTGGAGACGGGGCTGATTCGCGGCATCGCGCGGTTCGTCGGGATGGACACGCTCGACGCGCCGGGCGCAACAGGCGGCGTCGACACCGACTACGCCAGCATCGCCGACACGCTCGCCCGCGCCCTGCAGCAGTACGACTTCGTGCTGTGCAATGTGAAAGCGCCCGACCTGTGCGGGCACGACCGCAACCCGCACCTGAAAGCGCAAGCCATCGAGCAGATTGACGGTTTGGTCGCGCGGCTGCTGGAGGGCTATCGCGAGCCGTTTTATCTGGTCTTCACGGGCGACCACTCGACGCCATGCTCGGTGGGCGACCATTCGGGCGACCCTGTGCCTGTGCTGCTGCACGGACCCGATTTGCGCGGCGACGAGGTGCTGCGCTTCCACGAGTACGCTTGCGCACGCGGCGCACTCGGACGCCTACGCGGGGGCGACCTCGTGCCCATCCTGACCCAACTGATGGGCGTGCAGGAGAAATTCGGCGCGTAGTGGGGTATACTTAACCCCCGACGCTGACGGAGAGGCAATAAGCGATGGCATCGACGAAAACGCAAACGGAACGCCCTGGTCTGGTCGCGCGGCTGCGCAACTGGTTCCACGACATCGTGGCAGAGTTGCGCCGCGTCACCAAGCCCACGCCCGAAGAGACCACCCAAATGATGCTGGTGGTCATCGGCTTCCTGCTGGTGGTCGCCATCTGGTTCGCCGTGTGGGACACTGTGCTGACCTATGCGACGCAACGCATCGAAATGTGGGTGGATAGCCTGTGACGCTGAGGGAGTCGGACATGATAGGCATGGCGCGGACAGCATGGTATGTGGTGCGCACGCTGGTCGGACACGAGAGCAAGGTGAAGTTCGCCATCGAAAAGCGCGCAGAGGCGAAGGGACTGACCGACCGCATCTTTCAGGTGCTGATTCCGACCGAGCAGGAGGTGCGCACCAAAGGCGGCAAAAAACAGACCATCACGCGACGGGTCTTCCCCGGCTATGTGCTGGTGGAGATGATTCTGGACGACGAGACTTGGACGCTGGTGCGCACGACGCCGGGCGTCACGGGCTTCGTCGAATCGGGCGGCAAACCTGTGCCCCTCTCGCCCGAAGAGGTGGACGAGATCAAGCGCTCCATTCTGGAGAGCAAGGAGCGCCCGCGCATTGCCTTCTCGCCCGGCGACACCGTGCGCGTGATCGAAGGCGCGTTCGCCGACTTCAACGGCAAGGTCGAAAGCGTCGACGCCGAACGCAGCAAGGTCAAGATTCTGATTAACATCTTCGGGCGCGAGACGCCTGTGGAACTGGAAGTCGACCAGGTGGAGAAAATCACTTAGGAGGCGTATCTATGGCGAAAGAGGTAATCAATGTGGTGAAGTTGAACCTGCCTGCAGGCGCGGCGACGCCCGCGCCCCCCGTGGGACCCGCGCTCGGTCAGGCAGGGGTCAACATTATGGAGTTTGTGAAGGCGTTCAACGAGCGCACCGCCAGCATGAAAGGCTCCACACTGCCTGTGGAGATCACGGTCTACAAAGACCGCACCTTCACCTTCATCGTGAAGCAGCCGCTGGCGTCGGACTTGATACGGCAGGCGGCAGGCATCCAGTCAGGCTCGGCGAACCCCTTGCGCAACAAGGTCGGCAAAATCACGCGCCAGCAACTGCGCGAAATCGCCGAGCGCAAGATGCCCGACCTGAACGCCAACGATGTGGAGGCGGCGATGCGCATCATCGCGGGCACCGCGCGCTCGATGGGCGTCGAAATCGTCGACTAACACAACCCAGTGGCAGGGGCAACCGCTCCGCTACGACCACAGGAGGCAACCATGAGAGGACGCACACTCAAGAAGAAACAGCGCCACAGCACGCGCTATCAGCAAGCCGTGCAGGCGCTCGGCAACGGACAGCAGACCTACTCGCCGATTGAGGCGATTCGCAAGGTGAAGCAGACCGCCACCGCCAAGTTCGATGAGGCGGTCGATATGGCAGTGAACTTGGGCGTCGACCCGCGCAAGAGCGACCAGATGGTGCGCGGCGTGGTGAACCTCCCGCACGGCACGGGCAAGAAGCAGAAGGTGCTCGTGTTCGCCAAAGGCGAGCAGGCGGACGCCGCACGCGAAGCGGGCGCGGATATGGTCGGCGCAGAGGACATCGTCGAACAGGTGCAAAAAGGCTGGAAGGGCTGGAAAAACTTCGACCTCATCGTCGCGGGGCAAGACATGATGCCCATCATCAGCCGTATCGGTGGCGTGCTGAAGGCGCGCATGCCCAATCCCAAATCGGGCACGGTCTCGCCCAACCCCGCCAAAGTGGTGGAGGAGATTAAGCAAGCCTCGCGCGTGGAGTATCGCGTGGACAAGGCGGGAATCGTGCATTTGCCCATCGGACGCGCCTCCTTTAGCGAGGAGCAACTGCTGGAGAACATGATGGTCGCCCTCAACGCCCTACTCAAAGCGAAGCCTTCCACCTCCAAAGGGCGCTACCTGCAGAAAATCACCCTCTCCAGCACGATGGGACCGGGCGTGCAGGTCGATGTGCAAGAAGCGCAGCGACTGGCGGAACAGGTGAAGGGTTAATCAACCCAAGCTGCTACATCCAGATCTGAGTAAGCGAGATTCCTCGCTCCGCTCGGAATGACAAAGGAGTTTTTCGCCTAAACCAACTTGTCATTCCGAGCCGAAGGCGAGGAATCTCGGTATAGGCAGCAACTCGGCTTAATCATCACGCACGGCAGCAACCCCGCCGTCGCACCTGTGTTTCATCGTCGTGTGTAGTGATACTCCCAGGTCGATTCGCCCGGCGGCGCAACGAAGTCCCATAGGAGCTCCGTGCGCGGGTTGTCGCGCGCTTCGCTAACATAGTACCAATACCAGTTCGGGTCAGCGAAGGTATGTGTTTTGACCACCACGCGCGTTGGCGTGCGCGTGGCGTCTACAAACTCACCCAGAAAGCGCAGCCGCACAATCACGCGCGTCGGCTCCTTGCGCTGGTTCAATACCCGCACGACCACACGCTGCTTGGGACGCTCATCGCTCACAGTTGTAGCGCGCCAGTCGAACGAATAGCCCGAAACCGCCACAGCCAATAATACCCAGCCCGTAGGTTCGCATGGCGTCAAGAGGATACCTCACGACGACTCGCGGATAGCGCGGAGGGTGCGAACGGTTTCCTGCGCCAGCGCCATCCACTGCTCCAGCCCCAGCGTCTCGGCACGGGTGGAGGTGTGAATCCCCGTGCGCCGGAGAATCGCGGAGGCGCGGTCAGGATCGTTGAAGAGCGCGCTGAGCGCATTCCGAAGCGTCTTGCGCCGCTTGCCAGCGCGTGGGTTTGCTGCGGCAAACCCACGTTCCGCACAGGTTGCCCTATCAATGTCAAGTAACGCCCGAAAGTGTGCCACTCGTTTACGGCCAAAGTGTGCCACCCAGAATGCCTGGTAGACAGCCACTCCTGTGCCTCCTCCGACGTTAAGAAACTGCTGCGGGTTGAGCCAATCGCACCTCCTGTTGTAAGGGCTGCCGTCCCCGCGCGCGGAAGCTGTCACCGGTAATCACCAGGACATCGGCGGCCGCCTGTTTGGCCATTTTCACGGCCCGAGGAATGATCCCGTCGTCGCTGGTCGCCTCGCTGCCCACGGTGTCTTTGCGATTGGGAATGCCGAACAAGATGACCCCGCCCAAGCCCAACTCGGCGGCTTGGCTTACTTCGTCGGCCAAGAGGTCGGGCGAGAGCTGGGCTTGGCCGGGCATCGACGCAATCGGGTTGCGCAGGTTGTGCCCCTCGCGGACGAACAAGGGTTGAATCAATTCGGCCGGCGTCAATCGTGTCGAACGAACCAACTCGCGCACCGCCGGATGATGGCGCAATCGCCGCATGCGCACGGCGGGAAACCTGCCCGCGAAATCCGTTGGTGAACGCCGTTCGTCACTCATGACTGCTCCGTTGGGACGACTGACATCGATCGGCAAGCACCCCGCTGGTCCGTGTTGCCCATCGATGAGATGTCATCTTCTTCGCGACATCTTCTTGCGATCTTCAGTCCTTTTCTTCCTCTTCATTTTCAATGAAACCCAGTTCGATTGTAATCGCCGCGCTGTTCGGCTACAACGTAACGGGATGGTGTTTTTCGATCCCTTTCGCGGCCGGCGATGAGTCGCTCTTATTGTGCGGCAACGTCCCTTCCCGATTCCGCAGTGTATAATCTTCGTGGTGGGCGCGTTCTGCTGTTCGACGGCGAAACGCGTTGAGCGACCTACACCACCAGACTTCGATTTCTTGGTCTTCCAACAAGAACTCCAGCGACCACAGGGAGCGGGCTTTATTGATCTTCGCAAATCATGACGCAAGTCCGCCGGATTCTCGGTTGCCCGCGTCGCTTGGTTCGACGAAGCCTAATAGGCCGGGTGCGGTGGCACCGATTGGCCGGCGGCCCTGCCGCCCGATACTACTAACCCAAGGGTTCTTGTTCTTCCGACAAGAATTCCAGCGACCAACGGGAGCGGGTTTGCGGCCTGGTACGGCAGTACCTGTTAGCCGGCGATCCTGCCGCCATGTTGCATACGCTTCAATCAACGCTGACCTTGCCGCTGCCCCTGGAGCAGGTGTTCGCGTTTTTCGCCGATGCCGCCAACCTCGAGCGAATTACGCCGCCCGAGTTGCGCTTTCGGATTATCACGCCCCAGCCGATCGACATCCACGAGGGCACTCGGATTCTCTATCGCTTGAGCTTGTATGGCGTTCCGTTTTCGTGGGAGACGCTGATTTCGCGGTGGAATCCGCCCACCGAGTTCGTCGATGAACAACTGCGCGGGCCGTATCGGCAATGGGTTCACACGCACCGCTTTCGAGAGTGCGAGGGCGGCACGCGCGTTGATGACGAAGTCGTCTATCGCCTGCCGTTCTCTCCGGTCGGAGAAATCGTCTATCCGGCCGTGCGCCGCCAGCTCAATCGAATCTTTCGCTACCGCAGCGAGGCCATCAGCCGGATTCTGCTGAATGACAACCGCGGCAAGCAGGAAAGTTGAAGCTGGGAATGGGAAAACCGCAAGTCCGAGCACAGCGACGGCGCACCGCGGCACGGGCGAAAGCACCGCGCACTTTCCCTTGAGCGGCCCGTTGAACAAGACTCACAAGAGTTGCGCGCAGGCGTCGCAATCCTCGGGAAAAACATAGTCAGCAAAGGGCAAGAGCGATTTCAACGGGCTTTTAGCCGAACGTGTTTTCCCGACGGTCGATCGCCTTCCGGCTTATGGCTCGATCAACAACGCTTCGTCGCCGACGGCCAAAAGCACCGGCTCGTCGAAGGCCAGGTATTGAGACAACGTTCGGCCGTGGCGGCGGGCCAGCTCGAAGTATTCGTCGCTGAATTGCTTGACCCGGCGGGCCTGTTTCTCTTGGTCGGGCGTAATCCGCGAGTCGATCCACTGCTTGTCGCGGCGGTAGAACGTGCGGTTGCCGATCTGGCGAACGTTTTGCACGACGGCATCGGCCTCGCGCTTGCTTTCCTCGGCCAGGCGATATGCCCGATTGTCGCCCGCCCCGCCCCTTCCGGTCGGCGCGGCGGCGGCCTCGGCGGCAAAGCGTTGTAGCGATAGATCGGCGGCCGGCGCGGCCGGGCCCGCGGCGCCCATCCCTTGCAGTCCGCCCTTCAGCGCCCGTTGCGCCACCCCGGCCGAGCCGTCGGTAGCGGCCAGGGCGTCGAGCCGGTCGGCCGCGCGGCGGACGTTCTCGGCTGTGCGATGGATATCGACCGAGTCGTCGGCCATGAACGACGTGTACGGCGTGAGGATGCCGTGCCGAGTGGAAAGGGCCACCAGCTCTTTGATCAGCTCGTCGTTCTTGCCCTTCAGGTCGATCTCGTCGAGGATTTCGCCGATCCGCCGGCCGGCCCACAGCTTCTCGATGAATCCGTTGGTTTCGTCGGTGCTGTGTTCGACGAACGCGGCCGGAAAGTCGAACTTCTCTTCCTTGTCGCCGATTCGCCCGCTGACCGCCACCTTGGCCGTGCCCGGCTTCTTGTAGCGGCCCACCACCACCAACTGCTCGCCGGCGAACAGGTCGAACGACCCCTTCGGATACACGCGGTTGACCACCGCGCCTTCTTCCGGCTTGGCGTCGAAGGCGAAGTCGAGCTTCACGTCGGTCAGCACGGGCGACTCGATCCGCGCATAGAGCTTGCCCACATGGGCTTCGATGTCTTCTTCGGGGCGAACGTACAGGCTTTGCCCGAAGTTCTCGCGCACCAGTCGATCGAGCAAGCGGCTGTTCACGTCGTAGCCCACGCCGAAGCTGAAGACCCGCGCGCGAACCTTGTTCGCGCCCTTGGCGGCCTCGACGATCTTCGCCTCGTTCGTTTCGCCGGCGGTGGGCAGCCCATCGGTCAGGAAGATCACATACGTGGGCCGCTTCTCGTCTTGCAATTGGGCCAGGCCGGCCTTCAGCGCACCTTCGATGTTCGTGCTGCCCCCGGCATAAAGCCCCTCGACGAATCCTAATGCGGCCTTGCGCGTGTTCTCGTCGAATCGCTGCAACTCGGGCCGAAACGCCTCGACTTGGCTGTCGTAGGCGATGATGTTGAACAGATCGCCGGGCCGCAACTTGTTCAACACGTCTTTCAACGCCGCGCGAACCTGCTCGATCTTCTTGCCGCTCATGCTGCCCGATCGATCGATGATGAACAGCACGGTTTTCGCCGGGCGTTCGGCGCCAGGGGCCGCGATTTGCGGGGTGGTCAACAGCAGGAAGTAGCCATCGTCGCCTTTGTCGGGCCGATAGCTGATCACCCGCGTGCTCAGTTTCTCTTTGCCCACATCGAAGAACAGACGGAAGTCGGCCGTGGGCACCTCGTTCTTCGAACTGTAGGTGACGACGGCATGCTTTTCGTCGGGCCGCTTGATCTCGACCGGGTGCGTCGGGCTGTAGATGTTCTTGATGTCGTCGGCGCTTTCGATCGACACGCGAAGGTCGATCTTTTCCACCGGCTTCGAGGAATACTTCGCCGGGCTAAGCGGGAAGATGAAGTCGCTTAGCCCGTCCGACTGCCGCAACAACTGGCTGTAGCGGAGCGAAACGGTGCGCTTCGCCCCCGGCGGAACCGGGAACACGCTCGTCTTGAACATGCCCGTGCCGATCCACTCCAGCAGGGCCGGGTCGCGGTTCTTGCGAACGATGTCTTCGTAGATCTTTCGGGCCTCGTCGGCCTTGAGCAATTTGGCCGGGTACTCCTTGCCATCGACCATGAGTGTCATCTGCTCGATTGCCCCATCATAGGGCAGCGGGAAGACGAACGAGGTTTCGATCTGGCGGCTGCCCGTGTTCTCGAACGTTTGCGACACCTGGACCGAAGCCACCTGATTGGCGATCTTCGCCTGAACCTCGACCTGGTTCACCTTGTAGCTGGCCGGCGGTTCCGGCTCGGGCCGAGGACGCGGCCAAACGGGAGGAGGATAGGGTGGATGCGGGGGATGGGGCGGCCAAATAATGATCGGCCGGGGCAGCGGCACCGCCACATCAGAATCGACCACCACCAGCACGCCTTGGCCAAACGCCAGCGCCGGCGCCCAGGCAGCCAGCACCGCCACGATCAACAGGGATGAACGAGCCATAACCTTTTTCCTCCCAATCAGTTTCGCACTGGTTGCCGCTGTTGCCATCGAATGGATTGCCTTGTTTCTCGCCACTTGCTGCGGTCGGATCGGGCCGATCGGAGACCTGAGTACCGAGCAATCGACCGAACGACCGACCGAACAACCGCGAGCGATGGCGATCTCGTTCTTTTCGACGAAAGGAGCCTGACGGAAGTTCCCGAACGGCACAGGTTGCCAGGCTGAGACGTTGTTTTCCGCGCGAGCCGGGCCGGGGGGTTTCCTTGCGAGCCGGGCTGGAGTTCGACGAATCGACAGGATTTCGGCTCGAAGAAGCGTCGGGGCTGACGGACGGACGGTCGGGGATATTCTCCGCGGCTGCGGTTGGCCGGATTCGCGGTCAAAAAAGCGACCAGCCCGACCGATAAACGCGGACCAGTTGGGCAGCGGCCTCGTCGTCGCCGGGGCAGGTCATCGCCGGCGGGTCGAACTCGATGGCCCGATCGAACTGCGAGGCAATGTTGCCCAACAGCACCAGTTCGGTGAGCACCCCGCCGTAGCCGAAGTTCGACATTGCCGCCGGGCCGCCACGGCAAGCCGCCAGCCATTCGCGCTCGTGGCTGCCCGATCGGGGCAAAGTCGGCTCGGGCCGCCGGGCGTCGCGCCAGCGTTCTTCGGGCAGCAGCCGGTAGCTCGAATTATGCCCGGTGGCGTGCAGCACGCCCTCGCTGCCGATCAGCAGGCAGCCCGAGTCGTCGAGCCAAGGGCCTTCGCCCCCGCACACCAGCTTCCGCTGCAAGTGCGGCTCGATCGCCTCGCGGAAGCCGCGGGCCTGAATGCCGTTGCACCACAATAGCCGCACCGGCGGCATCGATCCGCGGGCGGGAAAGTCGTAGCGGATCATCTCCCAGTTGGGAAAGCTCACCCGATCGCGTGCCGAAACGGCGGCCTCGACCTTGATCATCGGCCGACGGTCTGCCGCCGGCTCGTCCTTCGGTTTCTCGTTCCACAGTTCGTAAAGCCGCAGGGCCATGCATGGCAGATTGGCGCTGTGAATCGCCCAGTTGCCCAGCTTGCCGGTGCCAAAGTCGCGCCACGATTGCCACTGCATCCATGCACGGTGGTACTCGCGGGCCGCGGCAGGGCCGAGCCAAAGGTCCCAATCCAACCCGGCCGGCACCGGTTCGCTGCCCGAGGGCGGCACTCGCCGAGCGTTGCCGCCGCAATTCCACACGACCACTTCGCGGATCGGGCCCAACATGCCCGACTGCACGATCTCCACCGCCTCGCGGAAGGCGTGCGTGGCCGTGCCCTGGTTGCCCATTTGCGTGGCGACGTTGGTTTCGGCGGCCAAGCGGCGGAGCGTTCGAGCCTCCCAGATGCTCGTGGTCAGCGGCTTTTCGCAGAAGACGTGCTTGCCCTGACGCATTGCGGCCGCACTGATCGGTGCGTGGTTGTGGTCGGGCGTGGCGACGATCACGGCATCGAGCCGGCGATCTTCCGCATCGAGCAGTCTGCGAAAATCACGATACTTCGGCGGCTCCGGCAGCTTCTTGAACGAGTCGGCGGCTCGGGCATCGTTCACATCGCACATCGCCACAACGCGCTGGCCGATGCGCGGAATCGTTTCGACAAACCACTGCCCGCGCCCGCCCACACCGATCAACGCGATTCCCAACTGCTCGTTGGCGGCATAGCCCAAGGCCGACGCCGGCGCGAGCAGCAGCGGCCCACACGCTGCCGACGCCGCGGCCGTCGCTGCTGTCGTCGCGGCTGAAGCCAACACCTGCCGTCGCGAAACCCCGGGGGCAGAACTCGCGAGGTGTTGCGAACGGCAACCTGCGGGAGGCTTCGGCATTCCGTTTCGATCAATTCGTCGATTGGACGCGCTCATGGCGATTGCCTCCGCGTCTTGTTCGAGCGTCGTTTCTTTTGCGACGGCAAGGGGTGCCCTTTCGCAGGGCGGTAGGACCGCCGGCCAATCGGTGCTTCCGCACCCGGTTGCAAACCCGCTCCCGTTGGTCGCTGGAATTCATGGCGGGAGAACAAGACTTCCGGGGGTGGAGTTCCCCGGGGCGGCAGGACCGCCAGACGATCCGCGGCGACGGTCAGGCCGATCAAAGCACTTTGGTGAATCCCGGTATGGCCACGGGATACTTGCCGTGTTCGTCGGGGACGACCGGCGGCGGGCTGTCGAGCGTGAACTGTTCGATTCCCGGCGCCAATTCCACGGTGCTCGCCAAGGCGTCTTTCCAAGTGATCTCCTTGCCCGACTCGCATGCCATGCGGCCCAAAATGCCGGTCATGGCGGCATAGGCGCAGCGTTCGGCTTCGCTGTAGGGGCGGTCTTCACGGATGGCCGCAAAGAGCAGATCGTGTTCATGCTGGTAGTGATTGTGGGGCGGCCCCTGGTAGCGCCAAATCACGTTTTCGGGCACGATCCGATGACCGCGGTAGATCTTCGGGTCGGTGATGCCTTCGCCCAGCACGGCCGCGCCCTTGGTGCCGTGGATCACGTCGCCGAAAAAGCCCCAGCAGTCGGCCATGTGCCTGCCCTGCGCGAAGAGTCGGGTGCCGTCTTCGAAGCTGTACTCGACGGCATAATGGTCGAACAATTGGTCGGGCTGAGTGCGCTGCTGTCGCCCCCCCTGACCCTGTGCGGAAATCGGCCAGGCGTTTTTCACCCAGCAGCACACATCCAAATTGTGGATGAGCCAATCGAGCAAAAAGCTGCCGTTGAGCCAGGTGAAGCACGAGTAGTTGCGGATCTGATGAGCCATCTCGGTGGCCCCGGCCGGTTTGGGCGAGAACCCCACCGGCCCATGGCATCGATACGCCCAACAGGTGATCACGTCGCCGATGGCCCCCTGGTGGATTTGGGCGACCGCTTCTTCCAACGGCCGATAGTGCCGGCTCATCAATCCGCCGGCGATCTTCAAGTTCTTCGCTGCGGCCGCCTGGCCCGCCTTGATCACCCGCCGCACCCCGGGCGCATCGACGCCGAACGACTTTTCCATGAACACGTGGCAACCGCGTTCGACGGCATACTCCAGGTGCAGCGGCCGGAAGGCCGGCGGCGTGCATAAAAGAGCCACACCGCCAGGGGCGATGGCATCGATCGCCTTGCGATAGGCGTCGAAGCCGACGTAGCGGCGGTCTTCCAGCGCGATCTTGTCGGCGTGATTCTTTTCGAGATTGGCGATGCTCCCCTTCATCCGGTTCTCGAAGACGTCGGCCATCGCCCACAGCTTCGTCGGTCCAGCGGTGGAAAGCGCGTTATGCGCCGCACCGGTGCCGCGGCCGCCGCAGCCGATCAGCGCCACCTTCAGTTCATTGTTCTCCGCGGCATGGGCGCGGGGAAGCCAGGCCGAGGCCAATGCCGAGCCGGCCGCCAACCCGCCCGAGACCCCCAAAAAACGGCGACGCGATTGTTGCTTGCTGCGCTCTGTCATCGATCGACTCTCCGAAAGGATGCGTGCTTAATCGGCACACGGACTGCGAGGCCAGGGCGGCGGGGCCGGAAGCGATCCGACGATCGAATTCGAAATCGCCGCCGGCGCTTCCGGTCGAATCACAGCCGCATCGTAATCCGCGGCAATCGGAGAGTCAATCAACACAGGGCGCGAAAGCCGACGCCTGCCGCAGGGCGTTGCCGGCTCAGGGACGGCGCCGCCAGAAGCCGAACAGCCCGGCGGCCGCCGCTGTTGCGAACAACGCCCACGTGCTCGGCTCGGGGATGGCGTTGACGATGACATCGTCGAGCACCAGTTCGGTCGTGGGCGGCCCGCCGAACATCGACAAATCGACATGGCCCCAGTTGTAGAACTCCACGTCGATCGGCAGCGAGGGGTTCAGCGGCGTCATCACGAATTCATATCGAGTTGACGCCCCGTACATTCCAGAGGTCGAACCGGGAACCGCGAAATACTGGATGGGATCGCCCGGCAAGACGTTCGTTACTCGAAGACCGAATATCCCATCGACACCGGGAAACGGATTGGGAGCGGCATCTTCGCCCGAAACCCAGAAACTCAACAGATATGCCGGCGCGGGAGTCAGGTGCGTTGGAATAGACTGTTTCAGAACAACCGGCGCCCCGAACATCGGCGAGAAGGTCGGCGCGCCGGGAAAGACGACTTCCCGCGTCGGCAGAAACGTCGGCGGCAGACTTACTGTCGTTGCCGCATTGCCGAAATATAGCGCCGCCCGCCCATCGGGGATGGTGTCGGACTGGGCCAAACCCGACGGCGGCACCGGCCCATCAGCCCCCCAGTATGCGTAGTTGCTCGCTGGGCCGAGCGTGGTCCAGCCAAGAGGAGACGCGAAGGGCACGTTCGTTGTTCCCGTCGCCCAAAAGACATAGTTCGGCGGGCCCGGCGGCGGGGCTCCGATCTCGAAACTGCCGTTGACCACCAAGTTGCCTACATGCGTGCCGAGCTGCGGACCAACCGGCAAAAGCGTCAGCGCCCCGACGGCGGTAGAGGTCGTCATCGACAACGCGACGAGCAAAGCCAACGTCGCCCAACGACCGCTTGCGAAGAAACCTTGCGACTTCATGGCAAAACCTCCCGAAACCGAATGTCCGCGTCGCCGCTTCCGACTGAAGGGAGAAGAGAACCCGGTGACGAGATGCCGCCAATAAGCCGCGGCGACCAAAAGCTTACGGAAAGCATCTCGACACCCAGAACGCGTTCGGAACGGAACGCTGTCGAGAAAGAAAACGCCTCGTCGTAAGCTCTAGTGGAATGAAGTTCGGCCCGTATTACGCGCGGGGAAAAGCGATTGCTTTCGTCTCACGCGTTGCCTAGTGCCCGCGACAGCGATTTTCTCGCGACCGGGCACAGAAATGATACGAACAGAGGCGATACTGTCTATTTTGGCTGTGCGTTTTGACTATTTTCTAGCAAAGACGTGTTGAGACGAAATGCTCGATCGAATACGGAAGGCTAAGATTCAAAACGATTTCATGCGACAAGTCCGTTTCGCTCCTTTGACCGTCCCGTTTTGAAGCAAAACAAAGTGGACACTTTGGTTTTTTGAAAACGCATTCCTTCGCTTCTTGGATCCCTCAAGATGTGCGACAACGACCGGACTTGGTCGTGAAGACGCAAATAACTACTATCAAATAGGTTGCGACGATAGCGGCAAGGCTCTGTCCCCCTTTGCCGAAGGAAAAGACGCCCTCGGTTTGGGCAACGGGAAGGGACCCATCGCTTGGCCGAAGTCAACTCAAACCATCCAGACGCAACTCCCCGCAACGCTCGGACGCACTGTCGCCACGAAATATTGATCTTGGTTTGCCCCGCCCATTGTCGGTATCCTGCCCGCTGTGAACATCGCGGTCTTCTTGCCTAATTGGCTCGGCGATTTGGTAATGGCGACCCCTGCGCTTCGAGCGCTGCGTCGTTTGTACGGGTGCCGCGCGCAGATTTCGGGCGTGGTTCGGCCCCATTTGTTGGAAGTGCTTGCCGGAACGGATTTTCTTGACGAGCAGCGCCCGTTCGATCCTCGCTCGGCCGAACCGGAGCATCGCCGTTGGGCGTTGGTGCGATGGATGCGCCGGCGGCAGTTCGATTTGTGCCTGCTGCTAACACATTCGTTCGATACCGCCCTGATGGCCCGGCTGGGCGGGGCGACGGCACGGGTGGGCTACGCCCGAAACTTCCGCGGTTGGCTGCTCAGTCAGAGGCTTGTTCCGCAGCGGTCTGCCGGCCGAATCGTGCCGGAACCGAATGTCCAGACCTACCTGGCCTTGGCCGAGGCAGTCGGATGCCCGCCCGAGCCGCCTCGCTTAGAACTGCGGCTGACCCCCGAGGAAATCGCCCGGGCCGACAACGCCTGGCAAGCGCTCGATTTGCGCGGCGACGGGCGGGTGGTGGCATTGAACAACAGCGGGGCCTATGGGGCGGCCAAGCGATGGCCCAATGAGCACTGCTCGGCGCTGGCGCGGCGCATTGCCGAAGAACTCGACCACGACGTTCTGGTAATCTGCGGACCGGCCGAACGTGAGACGGCCCGACAGATCGCCCAGCAGGCCGATCATCGTCGCGTGAAATCGCTCGATTCCCTGCCGCCGAGCATCGGGCTGACCAAGGCCTGTCTCGAGCGATGCCGGTTGACCGTTTCCACCGATAGCGGGCCGCGCCACGTGGCGGCCGCGTTCGGCCGCCCGGTTGTTACCTTGATGGGTCCCACGCTTTCCATCTGGATCGAAAACCCGCTGGTCCGCGGCGTCGATCTCCGCGTGCCGTTGGAGTGTTCGGGCTGCGGGCGGCGGCAGTGTCCTTTGGGCCACCATCGCTGCATGCGCGATCTGACGCCCGAGTTGGTGTTCGAGCACACGGCGGAGCTGCTCCGTCGCGAGGCCGTCCGCGGAGCGGCATAAGAGAACTGCTTCTTTGCCGGGATAGAACAATGCGCATTGGCGTGGCGATTGCCCAATTCGACCCGCAGCGAGGCGGCGCCGAGTATTGGACGTTCCGCCATGTGAAGCAACTGATCGCCGACGGCCACGAGGTTCACGTAGCGGCTCTCGATTTCGCCGCGGGGCACGGCCTGCCGATCGCGGCTCACCGCATTACCGCCACCGCTTCGCCCCTGGCCCGAGCCGCCGCGGCCGAACGCCTCCTTCGACCGTTGAATCTCGACGTGGTTCACGACATGGGCCTCGGTTGGTTCGGCCGGGTGTTTCAATCGGAAGACGGATCGCGGGCGGCGCAGTGGGACCGCAACCTGGCGATGCTGCCGCCGGCGTTGCGGGCGATCAAGCGGCTGCTGATGCGATGGCTGCCGCGCTATGTCGGGCAACGCCGTTTGATGGACCGGCAGTATTCTGACCCGCAGCGGCTGATCATCGCCATCTCGCGGATGTGCGCCGACGACTACCAGCAACGGCACGGCGTTGCCAGCGACCGGCTGCGGGTGGTCTATCACGGCGTCGAAACCGACCGCTACACGCCCGACCGCTGCGCCGCACTGCGCCCGGCCGCGCGCCGCGAGCTGCGATTGCGCGATGATCAATTGGCCGTGCTTTTCGTGGGCCACGACTTCCGCCGCAAGGGGTTGGCTACGGCCGCCGGCGCGATCGAACGGCTGGCCGCCCGCGGAATCGACGCACGGTTGCTCGTCGTCGGCGGCAATCATCGCGGTCAGCGGTTGCCGATGCGGCCGCTTCGCGCCGGTCTGCTCCTGCCCTTGGGCGCCCAACGCGACCCATTGCCCTTCTATGCAGCGGCGGATGTTTTCGTGCTCCCGTCGTACTACGATCCCTTCGGGCTGGTCGTGCTGGAAGCGGCGGCGTGCGGCCTGCCGGTGATCACCACGCGATGCACCGGAGCAAGCGAACTGCTCTGCGACGGCCGCGAGGGCTATCTGCTCGACGATCCCGGCGACGCGGCCGCGGTGGCCGAGCGGCTCGCGCTGCTGGCCGATCCGCAACGACGCCGGGCGATGGGCGCGGCCGCCCGGCGCACCGCCGCGGCCTATAACGTCGAGCGCAACTACCGCGAAACGCTGGCGGTGTACCGAGAGGCCGTCGAACGGCGCGAAGCCGGTCTGCGGGCGGCCTGAAGCCTGTCGCCGCAGCGGAGAGAACTTGCCGGTTGCCCGGGCCGGAACGAGATTGTGCGGTGTTATCGACGCGGGGCCATGCGGCGTGTTGCAGCGATCTCCCGCACTGTGTTGATGCGACGTCCGCCGGGGTCGTGAAACGATGTCCCGCACGGTCGTGATACGATGCTGTTCCCGCAATCGATGAGGAGCAGCAAGCTCACTCATCGGTATTGGGTTCGCCGACCGAACGGAGGTATGCGGCCAACCGATCTTGCAGGTCGAGGATGCCCTGCCAGGGATGAGCTTCGAGCGTTATTTTATCGCTTTTCTGTTGGACGCGGGCCGCGGAAATCACCTGCCGCAATCGCAGTTGCAGGTACAAGAGCAATTCGGCCAATTGGGCGGCCTGAGCCGGCGAAAGATCATCCGGCAGTTCGGGCGGAAGCAAGGTGTGGAGTCGAGCGCGGGTTTCGGCATCGCCAAACGAACGCAGCTCGTCGTCGAGGAGGACGGAGCTGGTATCCGGGCCTGCGTCTTCCACATCGAGGGGGATGCCCGAGCCGAGTTCCGCATGGCGAAGCCCGGCCAAGCGACGGGCGATCTCGTCGCGCGAGCCGAACAAGAGCATGCTGCGGCCCACTTGAATCACATCGCCGGGACGCAGCACCCAAATCTGGACGCTTTCGCCGTTGATCTTGGTGCCGTTGGTGCTTTGCAGATCGGTGAGAACGAGCCGGCCGGCGTCTTCCTGGATTTTCAGGTGGAAGCGGCTGACCCGTTCGTCGTTCAATTGCACGGTGTTGCCGTCTTCGCGGCCGACAGTGACCGGCGTGGGCAAGTTTTCGAAGGCCCGCCCCCGATCCGCCCCATCGAGCACGCGCAACGTCACCCGAGCCATAGACGGTTCCCATGCGCTGCGATGCAGCGGCAGGCGGTGCGACCGTCGCTGCGGCCGCCACTGACCCGCCCGCCTTCTGCCTTGCCGAGACTGTAGGGGATTTGCCCGCGCCCGCCAGTCCCGCACCATCGAAAAGAGGGGCTACTTGCCCGCTTCGTCCAAGGCGGCTTGCAGACGATTCTTCGGCTGAACGCCGACAAAGCGATCGACGACCTGCCCGCCCGAAAACACGATCAGCGTGGGGATGCTGCTGATGCCGTATTGTGCCGGCGTGTTGGGATTGTCGTCGATGTTCATCTTGACGACCTTCGCCTTGCCGGCGTTTTCCGCGGCCAATTCCTCGACGACCGGGGTGAGCATGCGGCACGGACCGCACCACGGGGCCCAAAAATCCACCAGCACCGGCTGATCGGCTTGGAGCACTTCGGTTTGGAAACTGGCATCGGTTACTTCGATGGCTTTGCCCATCAGATATTCTCCCTGAATTGTTCGCGCCAGATCATTCTTTTCATTGTTGAGCGCCCGATCGTCGTCGGCCGCGATTGGCGGCACAACCTTCAGCTCAGCTTGCCATTATAGAAGGCGGCCGCACGGCGTCAACGAAGCCCGGGAATGCCCGCCGGATCGAGCGAACCGCGTTTCGCGGCAGCATCCGAGGAAAATGGTTCAGCGGTGTGTGGCGATGAGCGAAACGCCGCTCATACTCCGCTCATCGAAAGCGGGTATCATCCGTTGCTCGACAGTGCCGCACGTGCAAGCGCTCGGGCGAGGCCGATTGATGGGGCAAGGCTCGTCGGCGTACACTGGGGAAGTCGGCCGCGGCGCGTTTTGACCACTCGGTTTCTTAGGTTTCTTGAAGGCGGCCGACGCCGGACAAGTTGGACAAGTCGGACAAGTCGGGCGGGCTCAGTCCAATCGGTCGAATTGCACGAATCAGACCCGTTGGACGAATCCACCAGACTGTTGACCTCGGCAGGGCCGGGCGAGATCGAACGGCATCGAGGCAGAGGAGCGATCGGTTGTGATCATTGGTCCGTTATTCACGCGTGAATTGGCCACGGCCCCGCGGCGCCCGCGGCTGTACTTGGTTCGGGCGGCGTATCCGGGGATGCTCGTTGTGTTGATGCTAACCGCCTGGTTGGTGCTGACCGGCACGCAACTGGTGCGCGACGTGGGCGACTTGGCCCGCTTCGGCGCGCTTGTTTTTCAACTTCTCGCTCCGCTGCAATGGGCGCTGGTGGGGTTCATTGCGGCACTGTCGGCGGCCGGGGCGGTGGCTCACGAGAAAGATCGCCGCACCTTCGTTCTGCTGTTGCTGACGCACTTGACCAACAGCGAACTGGTGCTGGGCAAGCTGCTGGCCAGTTTGCTTTCGGTGGGCGTCATGCTGGCGGCCTCGCTGCCGGTGTTTTTGTTGATCACCTTGTTCGGAGGGGTCTCGTTCGAGCAGATCGGCCGGGTGTATTTGGTCACTGCGGCGACGGCGCTGGTGTGCGGCAGCTTGGGATCGACCATCGCCCTGTGGCGCGAAAAGACGTTCCAGGCCCTGGCCGTCACCCTCTTGGCATTGGTGGTGTGGGTGGCCGTGGGCGAACTGGCCGCCGGCGGGGCGATTTCGGCGTTGGGCCTCGGGCCGGCGGTCGAGCAATATGCCGCCTTGCTTAGCCCGTGGAGGGCCTTGTCGGCCGCCATGCAGCCGTTTCCGGCCGGTTGGGGCACAGTGGGGGCGAAGATCGGCGCGCTGTGGGGCGCCGACCCGACCCTTGGGTTCCTGCTGTTTGCATTGGCGGCGGCCGCAGTGCTGAACGCAACGGCGATGGTCTTCGTCCGGCACTGGCATGTGGTGCGCGACGAGCAGGGCGCCCGCGCGGCGGTCCGAGTTGACGATCCCGCAGTCGCCGGCGGAAACGAGTCTGCCGCTGAGCAGGCGGCGATAGCGTCGGCAGTTTGTTCGGCGGAGCCAACAGCGAAAACGCGTCCGGTGTGGGACAATCCGGTGCTTTGGCGCGAAGTGCGCACATGGGCATACGGCCGAAAGGTGCTTGCGGTTCGCTTGGGCTATTTGGCCCTGTGCGTTCTGGCGGGCGCGGGGCTTCAGTTGATGATCGAGGGCGGGCGGTTGGCCGAGTACGGCTACGGGGCGGCCGTGCTTGTGCCCTTGGTGCTGCTCAGCTTGGTGCTGGTCAACGCCCAGGCCGTCAGTTCGCTCACTGCCGAACGCGATGCGAAGTCGCTCGATCTGCTGTTGGTTACCGATCTGACGCCTGCCGAAATCGTCTTCGGCAAGCTCGGAGGGGTGTTCTACAACGTCAAAGAGATGATCGCCGCTCCGCTGTTGCTGCTTTTGTATCTTTGGTGGCGCGGCGGGATCGGTACGGAGAATCTAATCTACCTGATCGGCGGCGGCGCGGTGTTGTATCTCTTCGTGGCGGTGGTCGGTCTGCACATGGGCATGATCTACGAGAACACGCGGATTGCCACGGCCACGAGTTTGGGGGCCGTGTTCTTCCTCTTTCTCGGCGTGGCCGCCTGCATGAGAATCATGGTGGCCTTCAGCGGGTCGTTCCACGCGCAACTGTTGCCGTTTGCCGCGTTGGGCGTGTTCGGCGGTTTGGGGCTGTACTTGGCGCTGGGCGCCCGCAACCCTTCAACCGCCTTGGCCGTGGCCTCATTCGCTTGCCCGCTGGCCACGTTCTACGCCCTGACCAGCTATCTGCTGGGGGCTACGTTGGGCGTCTTTCTGGTAACGACTGCGGCCTACGGGTTTGCCACTGCCGCAATGCTGGTGCCAGCCGTGTACGAGTTCGATACGGCCACCGGCCGCGCGGAATGAGCGGGCCGACGGTGCGGGCGGGCGCCGAGCGGTGGGGGCCGGCCGCGCGGTCCGCTACTTATGGTAGCCCAGTTGTTTGATCACCGAGAGCATCTCTTCGTAGGTGATGAAGCGGCGGCGATGCAAGAGTTTGTAAGAGTCAATGGCGAGGGCCAGTTCGCGGGCGTCGGGCGACAGGCCTTCGTGGCTGTCGGCGAACTGGCGGCGCTCGATCCCGACCGAACCGCCCGACGAATTGGGCGAACGGCGATCGACGAAGGTTTCCACGGTGGCGTCGAGGATTTCGGACATGAGTTAGGCTCCCGGGGACGAATCCCTCTGCAAACGGGTTGCTCGGCCGATGCAACCGCGGCCAATGGTTGGACCGCCGCACGCCGCCAAAGCAACAACCAAGCTCGGCTCGGCCGCAAGAAGAAACGCTCGGCTGTTGTGTGTTCGCGCCGAGCACTTCCCAAGGGCCATACAAACTTAGCTTCGCCGCGAAAGCGCGAGCACGAATCGCCGCGGCCGAACCCTCTGCTCGACGCGCGCCCAAAGGCGGACAAAGCCGACGAAAGCGATTGTGCCGACTGTATCGACGCCGGCCGCAACCTGCGGCGGATGCGGATTTTCGCGGCAAAAGCGGCAAAAGCCGAGAGCCGTTACCGTTCGTAGGTGCCCATCAGCACCCCTTCGGCCAAGATGTGGTCGCGGATTTCTTCGAGAAGTTGTTTCTTCGTTACGCCCGGCTCGATCGTCAGATGGCCATCGAGGGCGTAAAGCCGGAAGTAATAATGGTGCGTGCCGTGGCCGGGCGGAGGCATCGGGCCGCGATACCCGACGTTGTCTTTCGGCCAGGAATTGCGGCCCTGCATCGCCCCGGACGGATGCTTCAATCGCAGATCGCGCGGCACGCCTTCGGGCAAGCCCGTCTCGCTCGCGGGAATCTTGTAGATCACCCAGTGAACCCAGGGTTCTTCGGTCGGCGCGTCGGGGTCGTCGCAAATCAACACCAGTTCTTTGGCTTTGGCGGGCACGTTTTTCCAAGCAAGCGGCGGCGATACGTCGGCACCTTCGCCTGTGAACTTCTTCGGGATGGGATCACCGTGTTTGAATGCGGAACTGGTGATTTCGATCGTCATGGTTCGCTCCCCCTTGGCTTGAACGTTTTTCGGCTTGGCCGGGGTTGCGGCCTGTTCGGCCGCGCCCGGGCCGCATCCGATGGTTCCCAACCAGACAGCGACTGCCATCAATGCAGCGGCCGGGATCTGCCCTTTCATCGCCGTTTCTCCTATTCCACATATCGTTGTACCACGGAGAGCGAATCGCTTGAAGCGCCGCGCGGTTCGGGGGTTGGCGGAGCTTCCGCGATTCATCCTTTGACGACGCCGACCGGCCGCAGCCGCGCCACCTTGCGGGCTAGCCCGGCCCGATGCACCACATCGACCACCACGCTGACATCTTTGTACGCGGCCGGCTGTTCCTCGGCCAAGCCTTTCCAGTGACGGCAACGGGCGGCCACGCCCCGCTCGGCCAGCTCTTGTTCGATCCGCCGTCCGCGGGCATGGGCGACCGCCGCCGTCCGCGACATCACCCGCCCCGCCCCGTGGCAGGTGGTGCCGAAGGTCTTTTCCATCGATGCCGGTTCGCCAGCCAGCACCCAACTGGCTCGGCCCATGTCGCCGGGGATGATCACCGGCTGGCCGATGCGGCGATACGCCTCGGGCAGTTCGGGATGCCCGGCCGGGAACGCCCGAGTCGCCCCCTTGCGATGCACGCAAAGCAGCTTTTCGCGGCCGTCAACGATATGCCGCTCCATCTTGGCGATGTTGTGGGCCACATCGTACACCAATTGCAGATCGAGCTGTTCCCAGTCGCGGCCGAAGAACTCGGCGAAGACCTCGCGCGTTTGCCACATGAGCAACTGACGGTTCGCCCAGGCGAAGTTCGCCGCCGCGCGCATCGCGCCCAAGTAGCGTTGGCCTTCGTCGCTGCGCACCGGAGCGCAGACGAGTTGGCGGTCGGGCAATGCGATGCCGTAGCGCCGCGGGGCGTCGCGCATCTCGCGCAAAGCATCGTCGCAAATCTGGTACCCCAGCCCGCGCGATCCCGAGTGAATCATCACCGCCAGCGAACCCAGGGTCAAACCCATCGCTTCGGCGGCCGGCGGATCGCAGATTTCTTCGACCACCTGCACTTCGAGGAAATGGTTGCCCGAGCCGAGCGTGCCGCATTGATCGCCGCCGCGGACGAGGGCGCGATCGCTGACGAACTCGGGCCGCGCGTCGGGCAGGCAGCCGCCGGCCTCGGTGTATTCCAGGTCGCGCTGCGTGGCCAGGCCCTTGCCCCGCAGGTATTCCACCCCATGGCGGAGCAGGTTCTTCATCTCGCTGCCGCCGAAGAGGTACTCGCCGCCCTCGCCGACCCCGGCAGGCACACGGCGGAAAAGCGCATCGATCAAGGCGTTCAGTCGGGGACGCACTTCTTCATAAAACAGGTTCGAGCGGATAAGGCGAACGCCGCAATTGATGTCGTAGCCCACCCCGCCCGGCGAAATCACCCCGCCCTCCTCGGGATCGGTGGCGCACACCCCGCCAATGCAGAAGCCGTAGCCCCAATGGATGTCGGGCATGGCCAGGCTGGCCTGCTGAATGCCCGGCAAAAAGGCGACGTTGGCCACTTGTTCGGGCGCTTGATCGGCGCGAATCTGATCGAGGAGCCGCTCGTCGGCATAGATTCGCCCCTCGACGCGCATTCCCGCCTTGTACTCCGGCGGAATTCGCCACGTACACTGATCGATCTGTTCCAAGGGACCGCTGAAGCCGTCTTTGCCCATAACCGTTGCTTCCTGCTCTCCGCAACCAAGCCGCCCGTTTCCGCGGCCGCCTTCCTTGCCCACCGCATCGCGTCATCGTGGCGACTGCACCGTTGCTCCGCGAGCGTTCGGCCGGAAAGCACCGCCGGGCGTCCATGCACCCATGCTCCGAAGAATCGCCTGTGCGGTTGCTCGACGGCCGCCGCTGCCGCCAACGGATCGGCCGGCAGGCGAATCATCGACACTGCCGGCGCGCCGAAATGAGCGCTCTTCGCCTGCAAGAACGAGCCGTTATCGAACAACGTTTTTGTCGTGCCCGATGTTGTACCGACATCCCGAGTGCTATCGCAAGAGGCGGCCGGAAAACACGGTCGTTCGACACGGCCCGAGATCGACAACCTTTCGCGCGGTGCGCCGCATAAGAATTATAGATCGACGATCACCTCGGCCAACCAGCGGTTTTCATGGCGGGCCACTTTGAGCCTGTGATAGGTGATCGCCTTGACCTCTTGGCCCAATTCGTGACGTTGCCGATCGACCGGCTCGCCGCGGGTCTCTGCCGTCAGCCCTTCGGCATCGAAGGCGACTCGGCATCGGGCGGCCAACCAGTGTTCGGCCGCAAACAAATAGAGGAGCTCATCGAGCCAGTCGTGCAGCAGTTCGTCCCAATCCGTTCCCCGAATGCGAATCTGCCGCGTTTCGTTGCGGGCGATTGCTTCGGGATTGCGGCAAATGATCGAGATCAACCCCGCGGCCGCCTCTTCAAAAAGCGATTCGACCGAATCGGCTTCGACGCGCAGACCCAAATCGGCGGTGTGCTCGAAGGTGGTGAACATGCGATTGTTTCTTCGGGTCCCGTTGAAGAAATCGGTCGTGCTCGCTGCCAAACCGCTGAAAAGGCCCGACGGACCCATTTGAGCGTCGAAACCTCGGGAAACACGCGGCAGGGAGCTTGCAGGCCCGACTTTTTCCACGGGCCGCCAAGTGTCGCTTTCTTGCCGCCCCCGGCTCGTTCATGGCAACTGTTGCGATCCCTTCCGCCTGCAAGCGAGTATTCTCCGCTTCAAGTTCCCGGTGCGTGGCGGCCACGGCGCCGCACAGCATGCCGCGCATCGTCCTTCCGTGGCAAGGCCAGTACTTCGCTTTGCGGAATCAACAACTGCTATTCGGAGGTTTATTGAGAGATGGGGACACGATGTCTCCTCGACGGGTTGGGGCTGCCGGTCCGAGCCGCGGTGTGAAATCTTACGGTGTTGGTTTGCCGAGGGTTTTGAGGCGTTCGATGATTTCGAGAGCGCGTTTGGCCTCCTCGGTGCGGCGGTATTCAAGGCGCGCTTTGCCGTCGTCATTCCATTGTTTTACGAATTCCCGCGAGAGGCCTGGGTCGGTTAGATCCTCGCTCTCAGGGAGATCCCAGGAATCCGTGCGAAATTCCGGCACGGGCATATCCTGATGGCCTTGGACTTTGAGGTTGCCCATCGGGCTGTGTCCCCAGGCATAGCGCAAGGCGACCGGCTTGGGCACCAACGGACTCCAGACGTGGACGATTTTGGCTGCACTCCAGAAGTCTCCTACGGTCGAGTTGCGGGCGTAGGCTTTGTAGAATTTGCCATCTTCGCCGGCAAGGGCGAAGCCTTCGATGATGGGCGACATGTCGTCCGGATGAACACGCCTGTCGAAGGTGAGGATCATTTCATCTCGTTCGGTTTTCACGGAGAGCAGCTTCGCCTCGTCCCATTGAACCTTCTTGTCATAAAATTTGTTCAGAGCCCAACGTGCGGCGCGATGGCCGAGTTCGACCTTTTTGGTCGGGTGCAGCCCTGGCACCTGCACATCGTAGGCGGGGATGTAGCCGTTGTTGAGCGGGTCGTTCAAGTCGGCAACCCCGAGTCGCTGAGCCTCGCGGATGAAGGCCGGCCCCGGAGGCTGGAGTTCGAAGTCCTCCTCGTTCTGCGGTTTTCCTCCGGCGCAGAAACCGATCACGCCGTAAACAATTGTCGGGTCATTGAAATCCTCACGAACCCCTTCGATCAGGGCTTTGATCATCCAGCGGTAGAATTTGGGACGACAGTTGCCCGTCATCGCGTTGTTGTAGCCGTGGTGAAGCAGCACGCCTTTGATGTTGTAGCCTTTGAAGACTCCGAACATGCCGTTGTACACGCTGCCGGGATGGCTGGGGCTTTTGCCGGGAATGTTCCAGGAGGGAACGTTCTCCGCGTGTTCCGGTTTTTTCGGCCATTTGTCTTCGGGCAGTTTCTTTGCTTGGGCTTGTTTGAGCTTGATTTCATAGAGCCGGAGGGCTTCTGCTCGCGCGTCAAAGGCGGCACGCTGGGTCTTGATGTACTCGACCAGCGCCCTGCCGGAGGGGATTTCCTGGAACTTGTGAGGCGGCACCAATGCCTCCATCGACGCACCACCGCGGGAGTTTTTGATCACGCCAATCGGGATGTCGAGGGATCGCTGCATCTGCGCGCCGAACGCCAGCCCGATGGCGGAGAATTCCAATGCCGTCTGCGGTGTGGAACTCACCCAGCCGCCGGCGTCGATGCGATCGCGATTGATATCCTCCTGCGGATCCGCCTGTTCGTTGGTGCTGATGGAGAACAAACGCAGGTTCGGCAGCTTGGCTTGTGCGGATTCCGTATCCCCGTTCTTCACCCGTTTCAACGGTAACGCCATGTTGCTTTGGCCGTACATGACCCACACGTCGCCGATGAGGATGTCGTCCAACTCGACTTTGTCTTCGCCGCTGGTCACGACGATCGCGATCGGCTCGCTGCTCGCCTCGCGGGCCGGGAACGCGACTTCCCACCGGCCCAGACCCGCATAGTCTTTTTCGTGACCGGACACCTCGACGGGAGCCGCTGCCTGGACCTCTGCCGTCGCCGTTTCCTCGCCGAGTTTCACGGTAACCGTCTGCCCCGGCGTCGCCCAACCCCAAATTTTGATCGGCTTGCCGCGCTGGATGACCATGTGGCTCGTGAAGATCGCGTGCAACTTGAGCGGCCCGGCTTCGAGCAAAGCCGAGCACACAGCGAGGATGACGATGGCAAATGAAAATATCCGGACACGATGCATCACAGATTTCCTTTCAGTTCGTGGTTTGGCGGTCTCAAATCGCAAATACAACTTTCGGGAGGGTTTTGCTCGAAGA
>Ga0101944_10002961_pt1 | contig 25293 bp, 22 predicted proteins | sample DewCreD2012metaG_FD_75245 | JGI IMG/M metagenome (GOLD analysis project Ga0101944, IMG submission 75245) | Hot spring sediment bacterial and archeal communities from British Columbia, Canada, to study Microbial Dark Matter (Phase II) - Dewar... ... | reverse complement strand
CGCGAAAAAGTTCAAACGCCACGCCAAGATTCGCGCCTCATCGGCGCATAAAAACTCAAGGCGGGTGCTTCCACCACGCCTTTTCCGCCAGACACTCATTAACACCCCGCTTCAGCGGGGGGGGCGGGCGGACGGGATAGTAACTCAACGGTTTAACCGTTTCAGGCCGCGCTCACGGTTAAACGGTTGAAACCGTTAAGACCAGCGTTCACCCGCTAGTCACCAGTCTGAAGCCAGGGGTTAATGGGCGGCGGGGGATTTACACCGTGATTTATGGACCGATTTCAGACCGTGCTTCGCCCCAGCGCGGGCTCCTGCGCGATGCGCCGCCAAAAAAAACGCCGGCCAAACATTTTTTCCGCACTTGGCTAAGGTTTGGGGATTTGCCGACGGCGGCTTTTGCCCTTAGATTTCCGGCGTGATTTACTTGGACCACAATGCCACTTCGCCCATGAGCGCCCGCGCATTGGAGGCTTGGCTGGCGGCCAACGCGCAATACCCGGCCAATCCCTCCAGTCCGCATCGCCTGGGGCAGCGCGCCGAGGCCGCCTTGAACCAGGCCCGCGAGCGCCTGGCCGGTTTCCTTGGCTGCCATCCATTGGAAATTTTGTGGACCTCCGGCGCCACCGAGTCCGCCAACCACCTCTTTTTTCACCTCGCCCGCGCCTCCCGGGCCCCGGCCCGAGTTTGGATTTCCGCCATCGAACACCCATGTGTTCTGGAGTCGGCGCGGCGCTATTTTCCCGGGCGCCTCCGATTGATCCCGGTCACCCCCGATGGGGTGGCGGACCTTGAATGGATGCGGCACAAATTGCGGCGGCGACGCCCGGCGCTGGTAGCGGTTATGGCCGCGAACAATGAGACGGGAGTTCTCCAACCCTGGGAAGCCATTGCCGCCCTCTGCCGCGAGCATCGAATTCCCTTTTTCACCGATGCCGTCCAATGGCTGGGCCGCCAGCCGGCCGCGGGGCTGGGCCAGGCCGATTTCGTCTCCGGCAGCGCCCACAAGTTCGGCGGGCCGCGTGGCATTGGTTTCCTCAAAAGCCCCTCGCAAGGCCCTCTCCACCCGTTGCTGGTTGGCGGGCCGCAGGAAGACGGGCGCCGGGCCGGCACGGAGAACGTGGCCGGCGCGCTTGCCTTCGTGGACGCTCTGGAAGAGCGGGAGCGGCAGCTTGCGCATCAAGCCGAGGCGCCCTTGCGCCGCGCCAAGGAGGAGTTTGAACGCCGGTTGGCCGAACTGCCGGGCTGTGAAATCGTGGGCCGGGCGGCGCCCCGCCTCTGGAACACCACGATGGTTTTATTGCCGCCAGCGCCCTGCCGGCTTCGCCCTGTTGTGCAACTGGACAAGTTTGGTTTTGCCGTCTCCACCGGCAGCGCTTGCGCCAGCGGCAAAGCGCAGCCCTCTCATGTGCTGGCCGCCTTGGGTTTTGGCGCCGCCGCCGCCGACCGGGCATTGCGGTTCAGCGCCGGCTGGGAAACTCCGCTGCGGGACTGGCAAAAGTTGTTCCAGGCCCTGAAAACCATGCTGCGCCAGGCGTGAGATCGGCGGCCAATTGCATGGCGGAAAAACCCGGGAAACCTCAAGGCAATGACGTTTGCAGAAAAGGGGGCAGGGGACACTCCAGGGTGTCGGCAAAGGCCCGGATTAATTCCGCCTCCTCAAGGCGGATGACACCGTCGGCGGCGACGGCATGAGTCATGGCGTTGAGGATTTGGGCGCGGATAATGGGCAGCGCGGCGGCGCATTTGTCGAGGGCGGCGTCGAGATTGCCAGGGTGGCACTGATCCCAAGCGACAAAAGGCAAATCAAATCCGCGCGGTTTTAGCTGGGCGACGCCCTCCTGGAACGCCTCTTTGGCGCGCGCGGGGTCGGATTGGCCGGCGTGGGCGAGGGCGGACAGCAACAGGCCGACTTCATCTTTGACGGCCTTCAATGAGTAATAGTCCACCCGCGCCTGGGCGCCGCGTGAAAAATAGGGCGTGAGGTGGTGGCGCAAAACCTTTTGCAGGGCAAACTCGAACAAGTCCAATTGTTCGTCGCTGGCCACCAGTTCCTGCACCACCCGCTGGAACAGCTCGTATTGCCCGGTGGACATTTGTCGCAAAGCTGGCAGCGCCAGGTCCAGCAACGGCAGCCGGGTGGAAACCGGCATCTGGCGCAAGTGGGACAGCAGACGCCTTGACTCTTCCGCCAAGCCCGCGGAAGTCATCAAGCCAAGCTGTTGAAGCTGCGCTTCCTGCAAGTTGCCGTCTTGCGACAGCAGCAGGGCATAAACCAACGCGGTGGCGGAGTAAGGCTGGACCACCGCCTCGGCAATAGCCGCCGGCAATCCGGCCCGCAAATCGGCGGCGAATTGCAGTTGGGCCGGAGCGGGCTGGCCGGCCTGCGCCAGAGCGGTTCCCACCGGCACGGCGCCCAGCACGGGCGGCAGCGGGATGGCTGGCGGCTGGATTTTAGCTTTGCCCGCCGCCGTGACGACCGGCGGCGCGGCGCGGCGTGTTTCGTCAATCGGCGGACGCACCGGGGGAAACACCCCGTCAAAATTTGGCTCCAAAGCCCGGATGCGCTCGATCAGCGGGGGATGCGTGGCGGTCAAACCCGACCAGGTCAATCCATTGCTGAAAAACAGGTGGCCGGCCTCGATGGCGCGGGGAGCTTTAACAATGGAGCCTTGCGATAGGGCGCCGATTTTTTTGAGGGCGGCGGCCAATCCCGCCGGGTAACGCGTGAACTGGGCGGCGGCGGCATCCGCTAGAAATTCGCGCTGCCGGGAAATGGCGGCTTGGATGAGCCGCGCGAAAAAAGCGCCAAGAAAGCCGATGGCCAGCAGGCCCAGGCCGATCAGCACCACCTGCCCGCCGCTTTTCCCCCGGGTGCGGGAGCGGGCCAGAACGCTGCCAATGGTGGTGAGGGCCAGAATACCGCCGATAAGTCCCATCAACCGGATGTTCAGCCGCATGTCACCGTTAAGAATGTGACTGAACTCATGCGCGATGACCCCTTGCAGTTCGTCGCGCGTGAGCCACTTCAGGCTGCCGCGAGTCACGCCGATGGCGGCGTCGCTGGGGGAATGGCCCGCCGCAAAGGCGTTGATCCCCTCCTCTTCCTCCAACACATATATTTCCGGCACCGGCACACCCGAGGCCAGGGACATTTCTTCGACTACATTCAACAGGCGGCGCTCGCCCAAATCGCGGGTTTGCGGGTTGACCGGCCGGCCGCCCAGCGCGCGCGCGACCGCGCCCCCGCCGCTGGACAACTCCATGATCCGCACCAGGCTGCCGATGCCGATGACCGCCCCGGTAACCACGACCGAAAACAAAAACACCTCCGCGCGCCACCATCCTCCCGCGCCCTTCATAAAGACCATGAGCAGGAGGTAAACCGCCAGAATCGTCGCCAGCACCGCCAGCAGGAAATAGCCGATATACAGCCCGGTGCGGCTGCGGGCTTTCTCCTGGCGCTCGAAGAAATCCGTCATGGACAAGCGATTATTTAACAAAGTTCTGGGCCTTCAGCCAGAAAATCAGGTCCCTGGCCCACGGGTGGGGGTTGGCGAAGGGGGGCTTGTCGGCCAGGCCGATGCCATGCCGGCCTTTTTGATAGATATGCAGGTCAAAAGGAACACCGTTCCTTTGCAAGGCGGCGGCAAATTCCAGCGAATTCTCGACTTTCACGGTCGTGTCTTCCCAGGTGTGCCAGACGAAGCACGGCGGGGTTTCCTTGGTCACTTGCAATTCGTTGGAAAGTAATTTGACCAAGTCCGGGGCCGGCTCTTTGCCCAGCAGGTTGTTTCTGGAGCCGGCATGGGTTAGCGGCCCCATGCTGATGACCGGGTAACAGAGCACGCCGAGGTCCGGCCGGCAGCTTTCCTTTTCGACCGGATCGGCGGCCTCGGGTTGTCCTTGATCGAAATGAGTGACGGCGGTCGAAGCCAGATGCCCCCCGGCGCTGCTGCCCATGACCCCGACTCTATTGGGGTCCACTTTCCATTCTCCCGCGCGGGCCCGGACGAGACGAACGGCTCGTTGCACATCGAGCAACATCGCGGGATGCCGGTAGCCCTTGGACCCGAGCCGGTATTTCAAAACGAAGCCGGCCACTCCGTGTTGGTTCAGAAACAACGCGTAATCTTTGCCCTCGTGTTCCGCCAACCCCCCATAGCCGCCTCCGGGACAAATAACCATCGCGGCGCCGGTGGCCTTTTCCGCCGCCGCCGGATAGGGGGTCAAGGTGGGAATATCCTGCTCCGCCTTGCCCAGCGCGCCGGGCGCGCCGCCGGGCCAGAGCGGCACCGCTTCCGCCGCTTCGGCGGCCGTCGGCCAGACCCCGGCCATTGAAATGACTCCTGCCAGCAACATCGCTTTCATGGGGTTAGGCTAAGGGTTTTTGTTGAGGAATCAACCCTGCATTGTCGAACAGGGTTGGCCGGCAAAAATACTTGCGGCGATTCAATTTTGCGCCATTAATAACGGCATGGCGGAGATTGGGAGATACGAGCAAGTCTATGGCGCGCATTTACAACAACATAATTGAAACGGTGGGGAAAACGCCGCTAGTGCGGCTGAACAAGGTTACCGCGGGCTTGGCGGCCACGGTGCTGCTTAAGTGCGAATTTTTCAATCCGCTGGGCAGCGTCAAGGACCGCATTGGCATGGCCATGATTGAGGATGCGGAAAAACGGGGTTTAATAACTCCGGAAACCACGATCATCGAGCCGACCAGCGGCAACACCGGGATTGCCCTGGCGTTTGTCTGCGCCGCCAAAGGTTACAAGCTCATTCTCACGATGCCCGAAACGATGTCGCTGGAAAGGCGAACCCTGCTGGCTTTGCTGGGCGCCCGCCTGGTGCTGACCCCGGGTGCGGAGGGGATGCGCGGCGCCATAAACCGCGCCGAGCAATTGGCCAAGGAAATTCCCCAGGCTTGGATTCCCCAGCAATTCGAAAATCCGGCCAATCCGGAAATACACAAAAACACCACCGCCATCGAGATTTGGGAGGACACCGGCGGCCAGGTGGACATTCTGGTGGCGGCGGTGGGAACGGGCGGCACCATCACTGGATGCACGGAGGTGATTAAACCTAAAAAGCCCTCTTTCACCGCCATTGCCGTCGAACCTAAAGACTCGCCCGTTATTTCGCAAACCTTGGCCGGGCAGCCGGTGAAACCGGGCGCGCACAAAATCCAGGGGACGGGGGCGGGCTTTGTGCCTAAAAACCTGCATCTGCAGGATTCACAGGGCAAACCGCAGATTGTCGAATGTGTGCAAGTGGCGAATGAGGACGCCTTTGCGATGGCGCGCCGACTGGCCAAGGAGGAGGGGCTCCTGGTGGGCATCAGCACCGGCGCAAATGTTTGGGCGGCCATCGAAGTGGCCAAGCGTCCGGAAAACAAGGGTAAGATGATCGTCACTATCGCGTGCTCGACCGGTGAGCGCTATTTGAGCACCGCCTTGGCGGATGAAGCCCGCCGGGAAGTGGGCGGTTGATCGTCCCCGCGGGCGGGGGTAAACCAAACGCTTTGAATTTTTCGGGTTGACGGGTCGTCCATCTCTTTGCAAGCGGGGCGGTTTGCAATAATCGTTCGGCTGGTTGCCTACGGCATTCTTATCGTTTTGGTGGCGGCAAGGGAAAAGGTGGGATGAATCTGCCGGCCCGATCTTGATTCGGGGGGCAATAAGCGCCTAGGTGCATCGCTAAAACGCTTATTTTCAGTCAGTTGCAATTAACATTGTCGGTTCGCTAAAAAAAACTTGCCAAAGGGGCCAAGGCCATTTATAAATTGCTCAGGACAATGATCAAGCCGCTTTAAGGTTCGGTTTCATGCAGGCGGCGGTTTCCCGAAGGTTATCCAATATCGAGGGTTTAGTGGATTTCCCGATAGACAGATTTCGGTTGTCCAAGAACTAAAAGAGAAAATGCAAAAAAGCAAAGTGGCAGCTAATACAGACGCAACAACCTATCCGGAGTTTGGCGGGGGATACTTGGAAATTTCCGAGAAAGGGTTCGGATTTCTCCGCTCGCGGGAAGGTCATTATTCACCGAAACCAACCGACATCTTTGTCACGCCCGACACCATCAAACGGTGTTTTTTGCGGGAAGGCGGTTTTGTGGAGGGCGGCCTGCAGCCGCCGCATCGCGGCACCAGCCCGCAATTGAAGAACGTCGAGCGGGTGAACGGGATTCCTTTCGCGGAATACGTCAAGACGCTGCGTTTTGAAAACCTCACAACGATTGATCCCATCGAAAAGTTCCGGTTGGAAACCACCCCGGACCTTATCGAAACCCGAATCATTGACTTGGTGACACCCATTGGCAAGGGCACCCGCGGGCTGATTGTGGCGCCGCCGCGCACCGGCAAAACCACGGTGCTGAAACAGATCGCCAACGCCATTACCGCCAACCATCCGGAAGTGCATGTGCTGGTATTGCTTATTGACGAGCGCCCGGAGGAAGTGACCGACTTTCAACGCTCGGTTAAGGCCGAGGTCGTGGCCTCCTCCAATGATCAGGACTTGGAAACCCATGTGCGGCTGTCCCGCTTCATGATCGAGCGGTGCCGCCGGATGGTGGAAGCGAAAAAGGATGTTTTTGTGCTGTTGGACTCGATCACGCGCGTGGCCCGCGCTTACAACAGCGTGCATGGCGGCAGCGGTCGGACGATGACCGGCGGCGTGGACGCGCGGGCGCTGGAAATCCCGCGCAAGATGTTTGCGTCGGCCCGCAAGATCGAGGAAGGCGGCTCCCTTACCATTATCGCCACCGCCTTGGTGGACACCGGCAGCCGCATGGACGAGTTGATTTTCCAGGAGTTCAAGGGCACCGGCAATATGGAACTGATCCTGGACCGCAAGTTAAGCGACCGCCGGCTTTTTCCGGCCATTGACATTCCCAAGAGCGGCACCCGCAAGGAGGAGAAACTATTCCCTCCCAAGCAAATCGAATCGGTGCGGAAGTTGCGCCGGATGATGGTGGACCTGAATCCCGTCGAAGCTATGGAGACGCTTGTCGCGGCCTGCCGCAAGCATAAAACCAACGACGAATTGCTGACCAAGCTTGAAAAGGGCGTCTGAGGCGCGCTTGACCCCCGGGTGAAAGACAAAACGGCCACCCCATCGTCCAAACAGTCGCGTCCGCCGCTGGAGCGGATGCATCGGATTCACCGGGCTATTCTGGCTGGAAAGTATCCCAACGCGACCACGCTGGCGGGGGAAATCGAGGTTTGTACCAAGACCATCCAGCGCGACATCGAGTTCATGCGCGATCGCCTGGGATTGCCCATCGAGTTTGATTTCTCGCGCAATGGTTTCAGGTATGCGGGAGAAGTGGCCGATTTCCCCGCCCTCCAAATCACCGAGGGCGAGCTTTTTGCGCTGGTGGTGGCGGAAAAAGCGTTGGAACAATACCGCGGCACCGATTTCGAAAAACCGCTGTTGTCCGCCATTCGCAAGCTGGCGGACACGCTGCCGGACACCATTTCCTTCAATTTCAGCGACTGGGAGCGCTCGATTTCCTTCCGCACGCGCGCCCAGCCCATTATTGACCTGGACATATTTCGGGTGCTGGCCGATGCCTGCACCCGCCGGCGGCAGTTGCGTCTGAGCTACCGCAAAGCGGGCGCTTCCAGCGCCGAGGACCGGCTGGTGGACCCCTATCACCTGGCCAACATCAACGGCGAATGGTTCCTCTTTGCTTATGACCATTTGCGCGGGGACCTCCGCACCTTCGCCCCCACCCGCATCCGCGCCGCGACCGCCACCGGCGCCACCTTTGCGCCCCCCCGGAAATTTTCACTCGAGGAACGGTTGCGGGACAGCTTCGGGGTCGTCAAGGGGGGAGGCGATTTTCAGGTTGTGCTGCGCTTCTCGCCCAAGGTGGCTGATTACATCCGCGAAAAGCGCTGGCATGAATCACAGCAATTGCGGGAACTGAGTAATGGCGGGCTGGAGATGCGCCTGCGTTTGTCGAGCTTGGCGGAAGTCGAACGCTGGGTTCTCGGGTGGAGCGGCCACTGCGTGGCGCTCAAGCCCCGCGAATTGGCCGAGTCCGTGCGGCGGGCGGCGCAACGTCTTCTGGACGCCCATTGACGAATCCCGCGTCGGGGTGAGCGGCGGCAGGCCCATCCGGGTTCGATGCCGGATGGCCGCGGCGGCCGCGCAGGCGCAACCGCAATTCAACCACGGATAAACACGGATGGACACGGATATCAAAGATTTGCGAAAGCAGAGGCTGGCACCTGGCGGGTGAAGGTCATTCCTGCTTCAACATCGGTGTTCGTTGTTGTTCATCCGTGGTTTACAACTTCCCCGCTCCCTTCTAACTGCGGAATCCAGGGTGAAATCCATTCCTGCTTCAGCATCGTGTTCAGCCGGGGTTACAACTTCCCCGCCCCCTTCCAACTGCGGAATCCAGATTTATGACGTGGCATTGGTTGCCGCGCCAAACGGAAGGGGCAATTGCAGGCTGGGGCGGCCGAGACCGCTGGCGCCCAGTCCCAGCAGGCGGAGCGGGCGGGTCACCAACTTATGCCGCGCCAGCAGGAGGCAGCCGAGGCGGTATAGCTCGCGGGCTTCCGCCACCGGTTCGTCCAGCGTCATCTGCCGCGTCAGGGTGGTGAAATCGCTGTAACGCACCCGCACTTGCACGGTTTTGGCCGCCAGGTTTTTTTCCCGCAGTTCGGCGGCGATCTCCAGGGCCTGGCGCCAAAGGGTGGCCCGCAGGGTGGGGCGGTGGTCGGTGTCCCGCAGAAAGGTGTTTTCGCTGCTGACGCTCTTGGTTTCGGTGCCCAGCTCAAGGCGGCGATCATCCTCGCCCATTGCAAACCGCCGCAGCTCCTCCCCATACGATCCTACGATGGCGCGCAAATCGCCCGGATAATCCTGCAAATCGCCCACCGTTCGGAGGCCCATCTTTTCCAAATGCGCCTCGGTGACCTTGCCGACGCCATACAGAACACGGACTGGCATGGGCCGCAGGAAGGCCGCTTTGCCGGTCTCGGGGATCAGGGTCAGGCCGTCGGGTTTTTGCAAGTCGCTGGCCAGTTTGGCGAGCAGTTTGTTGGCGGCGATGCCGATGCTGGCGGTCAGTCGGCGCTCGCGGCGGATGCGCTCTTTCAGGGCGCTCGCCAGGGGCTTGGCCAGGGCCAGGCTGGCATCCGGCGTGGCGGCCTGGCATTGGGCCGACCAATCCAGGTAGGCCTCGTCCACCGACACCTGCTCGATGACCGGGCTGGTTTCGGCCACAATCTCCATAATCCGCGCCGATTCTTCGCGGTAGGCTTCCATCCGGGGCCGGATGAAAACTCCCTGGGGGCAAAGCCTCCCGGCCGTGGCGCTCGGCAGAGCCGAACGCACGCCAAATTTGCGGGCCTCGTAGCTGGCGGCGCAGACCACTCCCCGCTGGGTGGGTGGGCTGCCCACAATGACCGGCTTGCCTTTCAGCGACGGGTTGTCCCGCTGCTCGACCGAGGCGTAAAAGGCGTCCATATCGAGATGCAGTATCACCCGGTGCATCAGGGCTTTGATGTCACGCGCTGATCATGCCTGTCAAGGGATGTTTGACATGCCTCGGCCAGGCGGTATAGTCCGCCTCCGTTTTGGCGATTATGAACAAAAATCCGCATGTGGCAGTGGTCGGCGCGACGGGAGCCGTCGGCGTCGAGATGGTGAAAACCCTGGAGAAGAGAAACTTCCCGGTGGGCAAGCTGACTTTGCTCGCTTCCGCCCGGTCCGTCGGCAAGACGCTGGACTATAAGGGCCAGGCGGTGCCCATCGCCGAATTGAAGGAAGATTCGTTCAAAGGGATTGACATCGCCCTCTTTAGCGCGGGCAGCGGCATTTCGAAAAAATTTGCCCCGCTGGCGGCCAAAGACGGCTGCGTGGTGGTGGATAATTCGAGCTGCTTCCGGATGGATGACACCGTGCCGCTGGTGGTGCCGGAGATCAACGGCGCGGACGTCAAGCTGCACCAGGGGATCATCGCCAATCCGAATTGCACCACGGCCATAACGCTGATGGCGCTTTACCCTTTGCACGCGGCCTTCGGCTGCCGGCGCATCTTTGCGTCGAGCTACCAGGCGGTGTCCGGCACCGGCGCCAAGGCCATCGTCGAGCTGCGCAACCAGGTCAACCAGATCGTCAAAGGCGAGCCGGTCACCAAGGAAGTCTATCCGCACCAGATCGCCTTCAATGTCCTGCCCCACGTGGACTCGTTTCTGCCCTCCGGCTACACCAAGGAGGAGATGAAAATGGAAAACGAGGGGCGCAAGATCATGCATCACCCGACGTTCAAGGCCAGCGTGACTTGCGTGCGCGTGCCGGTTTATCGCGCTCATTCGGTCGCCGTCAGCGCCGAGTTCGAGAAGCCGGTCACGGTGGAAGCGGCCCGCGCGGTCCTGCTCAAGGCGCCGGGGTTGGACGTGGTGGACGATCCGGAGAACAAGAAATATCCGATGCCGCTGTTCACCGCCGACAAATACAACTGCGAAGTGGGCCGCCTGCGTCTGGATTGCGCCCTCGACAACGGCCTCTGCTTCTGGGTGTCGGGCGACCAGCTTCTGAAGGGCGCGGCGCTCAACGCGGTGCAGATCGCCGAGGAATTGTTGAAATAATTCCGCTTAGGCCGTTTCCGGTTCCAGGCCAAGGGCCGGCTGCCCGTCCGGCGAAACGAAATCGTGCGCGTCGCCGGCGGGTTCCAGCCCGAGATCGCGAATCATCTGCAAATCGGCCTCGACCGCGCGGTTTAGCGTGGTGAGGTAATTCCCCACCATCAACGCGCTGGCGCCCGCCGCGAAGACCATGCTTTGCAGGTCGCGCAGGTTCACCGCGCGCCCGCCGGCAATCTTGATCTCCTGCCGCGGCAGGATGAACCGGAAACAGGCGATGGTTTTGAGTATTTCCAATGGCGGCAGGGGCGGCAGGTGCTCGAAAGGCGTTCCCTTGATGGGGTTCAGGAAATTCATCGGGACAATGTCCACTTCCTGCTCCCGCAGGGCAAAGGCGAGTTCGCAGCGGTCCTCGCGGGTTTCGCCCATTCCCAGGATGCCGCCCGAGCAGAGGCGAATGCCCGCCTGGCGAAGAAATTTCAGCGTGTTCAGCCGGTCGTCGTAAGTGTGCGTGGTGCAATGTTGCGGGAAAAAACGGCGGGAGCTTTCCAAGTTGTGATTGTAGCAGGCCAAACCGGCTTCCTTCAGACGGTCGGCTACCGCCTGGCTTTTAATCAGCCCCAGAGCCGCGTCCGGACGGGCCTGTCCGCCGTTGGCTAATTGCCGGATGCGCTCGCAAACCTCGTCCAGCATCGGGCCTTCGTTGATGCCTTTCCAGGCCGCCACCAGGCCTAGGGCGGTGACCCCGTTGGCTTGCGCTTCCGCGGCCGCTTCGTCCACCGGCTCGGGGTCCACAAATCCGTGGCGCGGCGAGTCGGTTTGATAAAAGGCCGATTGCGCGCAAAACTTGCAGTTCTCCGGGCAGCCTCCCGCCTTGGCGTTGATGATCGAGCAGAGGTGGATGCGGTTGCCGTGATAATGTTCCCGAATCCGGTTGGCCCACGACAGCAGATCGAAAATGTCAGCAGAGGTTTCCAAGTAAAATAGCGGCAGCGCCTCGGCGCGGCTCAGCAGGCCGCCGGCAAGCACCCGGCGGCCCAGGCTGGCGATCAGGGCGTGATTTTTGGCGTCAAACAACGTCGCGTTCATATTTGACACCATAACCTTTGCGCCAAGGCGCGCAAGTCTTAATAATTAAAATTAGGAAAATTAAAAACTTTTATTCCGGGTTGGGCAAATCGCCAAATTTTCTTATCTTTGGGCGGCGTTGAAACCGACGAACGAAAATAGTGAAGCATGAGCCCGTTTCCTGGGATTGACCCGATCCCCTTGCCGGGGCCGGTCTGGGTGTTCAAGGCGCTGCACCTGCTGACCACCGCGCTGCATTTTGCGGCGGTGGAACTGCTGCTGGGCAGCCTGTTGGCGGCGGCTTTCTTGAATCTGCTGGGAAGCCGGAGCGCCGGCGAGGCGGCCCGGTTGCGGCTGGGGGCGGCGGGCGCGCTGGCCCGTCGGCTGCCGATCATCATGACTTATGTCATTAACCTGGGCGTGCCGCCTTTGCTGTTTGCGCAGGTGCTCTACGGACGGGCGATCTACACCAGCAGCGTGCTGATCGGGGCGTGGTGGATTTCCGTCATTTTCCTGCTGATGCTTTGCTACTGGCTGCTTTACCGCTTTGCGGCGCGGGCCGAGGCCGGTCAGTCCGGCTGGAAAGGCGCGCTGCTTTCGTGGCTCGTCGCCGCGGCCATTGCCAAAATTTACAGTGTCAACATGACCTTGATGCTGCGCCCGGAGGTTTGGGGAGATTTGTATTCCGCCGGCGCCTATGGCTTGAAGCTGCCCACAGGCGATCCGACCGTGATGCCGCGCTGGCTGTTGATGATCGTTGGCGGTTTGCTGATGGCGGGCATGTGGATGATCTGGCTGGCCGGTCGCCAGGCAATGACAGCGGACCTGGCCGCCTATCTTCGCCGCCAAGGCGCGCTCCTTGCCGTCTTCACGTTGCCCGTGTTGGGGGCGGTGGCTTGGTGGGTGATGGGCGCCCAACCGGCGGCGGTGCGCGCGGGCTTGTGGCAGAGCGTGCTATATCAGGCCGGCGCCGGCCTTTGGCTGGGGGCGGCGGCGACGGCGGCGGTGGTGGCGGCGGCCAGCTTGGCGGGAAAAAAACCGAACTTCCTGGCCTGGCTGGCGATGGGGGCCGGGGTGCTTATGATGAGCGGCTGGACGCTGGTGCGGGATGGCGTGCGCGACTTGACCTTGGCGGCCAAGGGATTTGCCATCCAAGGGCCGGACCTTTGGGGGCGCGCCGTGGCGACGAACTGGTCGGTGCTGATTTTATTCCTGGTTTCCCTGGCGGCTGGTTTGGCGGTTATGGGTTGGTTGATTTCAGTGGTCATGCGGGCCAGGACTATCGAGGAGGGAACCAAATCATGAATGAACCGGCGGCCCCATCAGAATTTTGCGAAGATTCGGCGAATGTTGCCCCGCGCCGCGCCTTTGTGCGCGTGGCTATGGGCGGCATTGGCCTTTGTTACGCGGCGGCGATTGGCTATCCGGTCTATCGCTACTTGTCGGCGCCGGTCGAAAAAGCGGAGGTGCTGGCGGCCATCACCGAGGTTACTTTGCCGGAAGCCCAAAAGCTGCCTTCCGGCAGCGCCCTGATGTTCAAATTCGGACCCTTTGCCTCGTTGTTGATCCATCATCGCGACGGCGGTTGGTCCGCGTTCGACGCCAAATGCACGCACATGGGATGCACGGTGCAATTCGAGGCGGACAAGGACCGCATTTTTTGCGCCTGCCACGGCGGCACTTATGATCCCAAAACCGGCGTGAATACCGGCGGACCGCCGCCCAAACCCTTGAAGCAATACGAGGTCAAGGTTTCCGAAGCCGGCATCGTGGTTTCCCGCGTCAAAACAGCATAAGCCCGTTATGAAAGCATTGGCGGCATCGGTTTATCAATGGATGGATGAGCGGCTGGGGCTGGAGGAAGCGCTGGCTTTTGCCCGGCACAAAACCGTGCCCGTTCACCGGCACACTTTCTGGTATTATTGGGGGGGCATTTCGCTGCTCTTTTTCCTGATCCAGGCCTTCACCGGCATTTTGCTTCTCGTCTATTACCGCCCCGGTCCCGAGGCCTACGATTCCGTGCGCCAGATCACTTACGACATCAATTTTGGCTGGCTCATTCGGTCCGCCCATTCCTGGGCGGCCAACCTGATGATCGGGGCCATCTTCATCCACATGTTCTCGGTTTATTTCATGAAAGCCTATCGGAAACCCCGCGAAATCGGCTGGTTCAGCGGCATCGGGCTGCTTTTGCTTTGCATGGTTTTCGGTTTCAGCGGCTACCTGCTGCCGATGGATGAGCTGGCTTATTTTGCCACGAAGGTCGGGCTCGAAATTCCGCAGAAAACCCCCGTCATCGGTCCAGTCATCGCCAACCTGATGCGTGGCGGCTTGGAGGTGAGCGAGTTTACCGTGCAGCGTTTTTTTGCCTTGCACGTTGTGGTGTTGCCGGCGCTGTTCCTGCCGTTGCTGGGGTTGCACTTGTGGCTGGTGCAAAAGCACGGTAATGCCTGGCCGCCCGCCGAGGAAGTCAAACCGGCGGCCGAGCGCAAGACGATGCCATTTTTCCCCAACTTCCTGGCCAAGGACCTGGCCATGTGGCTGATCACCCTGAATGTGCTGGCGGTTTGCGCCGCGCTCTTTCCCTGGGACCTTGGCGAGCAGGCCGACGCCCTCAAGGCGCCGCCGCCGGGAATTCATCCCGAGTGGTATTTCATGAGCTCCTTCATGGTGATCAAGCTTTTCCAGGGCGCCTGGGGCCAGGCCTTCGCCATGGGCCTCTTTACCCTGGGCCTCGTCTTGTGGACGCTGGTTCCCCTCTTTGATTCCACCCGCCATGCGGGTCAACGGGGCAAATACGCCACCTACTTTGGCCTGCTGGTCGTGGTCATCCTGGCGGTGACCACCATTTGGGCCTACTACGCCGTGGCCGCTGAAATTCAACAACACGCGCAAGGTCTATGAATTATCCGTTTTGGGACGTGCCGCATATCGGCAGCGGCTGGGTGATTGGCCTCATCGCCATCTTCCACGTCATGATTTCGCATTTTGCCGTCGGCGGCGGTTTTTATCTCTGGCTGGCCGAGCGCAAGGCCCTGCGGGAAAACCGCCGTGAATGGCTGGTGATGCTGCGGCAACATTCGAAGTTTTTCCTCGTTTTGACGGGCGTGTTTGGCGCGGCCTCCGGCGTGGGGATTTGGTTTGCCATCGGCCTGGCCCATCCCGAGGCCACCAGCACCCTGATTCACAATTTTGTTTTCGGCTGGGCCATCGAATGGGTTTTCTTCATGGTCGAACTCACCACGGCGGCGGTGTATTATTACACTTGGGGCCGGATTCCCGACCGACTGCATCTTAAAGTCGGGTGGGTTTATGCGGTTGCCTCGCTTTTCACGCTCATCATCATCAACGGCATCCTCACCTTCATGCTGACCCCCGGCGCCGCCTGGCTGTCGGTCGCCGGCTCCGGCCAGGAGGCCGCCAAATTTTGGGCGGCTTTCTTTAATCCCACTTATTGGCCCAGCCTTTTTCTTCGCACGCTGGTTTGCGTTTCCCTCGCCGGCATCTGGGCTCTGGTGACGTGCAGCCGCCTCGATGGCGAACGTCAGCCGGCCTTAAAAACCGAACTGGTCCGTTGGAGCGCCAAGTGGCTGCTGCCGTCGTTCCTCTTGCTGCCATTAGTGCTGGCCTGGTTCCTCTGGCAGGTGCCCGAGTCGCAAAGGGAGCTGCTCAAGCTTGGCATTTCCACCATTGGCAGCGGGGCCTTTACGCAGGTCACCCGCATCTCCATGCTCATTGCCCTCACCTCGGGCACCATCGTGCTGGTGGTCTATTTCCTCGCCTGGCGGTCACCCCGCGAGTTCACCCTCTCGCATGCCCTGGCTGTGTTGCTCCTCGGCTTGATTGCGACCGCATCCGGCGAATACACCCGCGAAACCCTGCGCAAGCCCTATGTCATCGGACAGCACATGTATTCCAATGGCGTGCGAAAACAATGGGTGGCGGACAAGTACAACCGGGAGGGGTATCTCATGCACAGCCCCTGGGTCAGCAAAGATCCCGCGCTGCCGCCCCAAATGGCAACGGGCCAGGCGATGTTTCGCGGTCAGTGCATGTCGTGCCACACACGCGATGGCTATCGCTCCATGGAGCGTCTGTTAGCCGGACGCAACCCGGAGGCCATTCAAAATCTCTTGAAGGTCCTCCACGAAAACAAAGAGAACAACCCCTATCGTGCCTACATGCCACCGGTGGTGGGGACGGCGGACGAAATCGCCGCGCTGGGCGCATATCTGGCGGCATGGTCGCCCGCGTTCAAGCCGCCGCCGGCTAAGCCGGCCAAATAATTGTTGGGAATTTTTTTTGGTTCTTCGCTGTTTTCGGTGGAATTGCCGACAGCGAATTACGGTGTATAACGTCAGGCCTGGGGTTTTAGATAGCGCGGTTTCCCCTCACCCCGTCCCTCTCCCTTAGGGAGAGACTTCCCCGAAAACCGGTTTCGCGCCTTGCCACCCCTGAACCGCGAAGGAGCCGACGTAAGGAGGCTCTGATTTCATGGCCATCACGCCCGGGGACCAATTTGAGCCTCCTTACGTCGGCTCCTACAACCAGAGGGTTCATGGGGAGGGAGCCCCGTTCGCCGGCGATCATTGTATCCGCAGCCCCCGATTTCACAATGCGCCGCCAGCGATGTTTCCCTCCCCCTGGGGGAGAGACTTCCCCGAAACGATTTTTCGCGCATTGAACCCATGAACCTTGTAGCCGCCGAGGTAACGAGGCGGAAGTGTTTGGTGGCCAGTGAAATCCACCACATTACGTCGGTAGCTACGAGCGAGAGGTTCATGGGGAGGGATCAAGGGTGAGCTTCTTTCATCCGCAGGATTGCCTCCCATTCAGCTACTGGTTACTCTCCGTCCATGCGTATCGCGTTTAAGGAATGGGCGGTAGTGGTGGATGCGCTGGGGCGCGGCGACCAGATTCTCATCCTTCGCAAGGGCGGCATTGCCGAGGGGCCGGGCGGATTCAAAGCCGAGCACCCGGAGTTTTGGCTGTTTCCGACGCTTTTTCACCAACAGCGCGAGCGGGTGATCGAGCCGGCGCGGTGGCGCTATGATGAAATCGCGCCGCATTTGCCAGAGGTCGGGAAAGTCCGGCTGGAATTCCTAGCCCGCGTGGTCGGGGTGTGGCGTTTGCAAACCCTGGCCGAAGCGGAGCGCCTGCGCGACCAGCATATCTGGCGCGACGAAGTCATTGCCGGCCGCTGCGACTGGGGGCGGGAACCGGGGCTTCACGCCCTGGCCGTTCGTGTCTTTCGCCTGCCCAAGCCCGTCGAGTGGCCCATGCGCCCCGAATACGCCGGCTGCAAATCGTGGGTGGAATTGGAGGCGGACCCCCCGAAGGACGGATTGTCGCCAGTGCTAGGCGAGTCTGAATTTGCCGCCAAGTTGGAGTGGTTGCGTTCCGTATTGCCGGCATGAAACTGCCGCGGATCATCTTGGCCTCGGCTTCGCCGCGCCGCGAGGCCTTGTTGCGGCAGTTGACATTGGATTTTTTGGTCAGCCCGACCGTCGTCCAGGAATGCGACCACGCCTATTTGACGCCCCGCGAGATTTGCCTGCTTAACGCCTACCACAAGGCCCGGGCCGGGGCCAGGCAGTGGCCTGATGAATTGGTCTTGGGCGCGGACACGGTGGTTTGTCTCGGCCACGAGCTGTTCGGCAAGCCGGCCAGTCTCGCGGAGGCCCGTTTCACGCTGGCGCGCTTGCAGGGGCGAACCCATGAGGTCATCACGGGTGTGTGCCTCTTTTGGGCGCGACACCCCCGGGCGCGCCTGTTTGCGGAGACCACCCAAGTCACCTTCAAGCAGCTCAGTCCGGCGCAAATCCGGGCCTATCTGAATAAAGTCAACGCTTTGGACAAAGCCGGCGCCTACGGCATCCAAGAGCACGGAGAGATGATCATCCAAAGCATTTCCGGCTCTTATAGCAACGTCGTGGGCCTGCCGCTGGAACGGCTGCGGCGCGAACTGCGGCATTTCGCGCGCCGGAATTCGCGGCCGGGGGGGATGTGACCGTTGGTCACCCAACTTTGGAAATCATTCGCTTGGTTGACATTCCGCTCCGGCAGCGGACGCATTGTTGGCACAGCGCTGAAAGGGCTTTTATTGACCATGATGAACGCGGCAAACCGCCCCGCCCGCCAGCCGCAACTCCTCTTCTCCTGCGGCTTAAATGATTCATGCCCAGACATATACCGTGGCGCGGCGGGTAATTTCCCCTATGGGGAGGCACTGCCAGCGCCCATTTCTGCGGATGCCCAAGAAGCCAAAAAAGAACCAGTTTTTAGCAAAAGCGGGTAAGCAATTTGGCATTCCATGTATTAGTGTTTAGAAAAGTATGTTAGGTGGAATTAAACATACCTAATATAGACATTAAACTTTTGTGGCGCATAGACTGACAACTTGCACCTTTTGCGGGGTTGGTTGCGGGATTTACCTGGCTTCGGAGGGGAATCGGTTGACAGGGGTTTACCCGAGCATGTCGCACCCGTCCAATCAAGGGCGGATTTGTGTGCGCGGTTGGAATGTGCATGAGGTGGCCAGTTCCACCGATCGCCTGCGGCAGCCGCTTTTGCGCACCACCAATGGTTTTAAGGAGGTGAGTTGGGAGAAGGCCATCGAATTTGTGGCGCGCCGGATGCGGGACATCCGGGACTGGCACGGAGCGGACGCGCTGGCCTTTTTCAACTCCCCCCGCTGCTCGAATGAGGAAAGCTACCTGCTGCAAAAGCTGGCGCGCGCGGTGGTGGGCACCAACAACGTGGAGCACGGCACCGGCGTCTATTGCAACAACAGCATAGATACCCTGCTGGAAATGATCGGACACCCAGCCACCACCAATTCAGTGGGCGAGTTAAGCGAGAGCGAGGTTTTGGTGGTGGATGGCGTGGATTTGGGCATGCAACTGCCAACCATCGGGGGAAGGGTTATCCGCGCCCGGCTGAACGGCGCGAAACTAATTGTTGTTGATGCCCGGCGCCAGCGGGTGGCCGAGCAGGCGGACTTTTTTTTGCAGCTACGCCCCGGCACCCGCGCGCTGCTTTACGGCGCGATGGCGAAGGTGATTGTGGACCGGGGCCTGATGAACCTGCCTTTCATCAAAAGCCATTGCCGGAATTACGAGGCCTTTCTGGAGGCGGTGCGGCAATATGACCTGCTCGCGGTGGCCGAATGTTGCGGGGTGCCGGCGGAGCGGATTGAGGCGGCGGCCGTGGCGTATGCCCAGGCGAAATCCGCCGCCATTTTATATTCCACCGGCGTGGCGGCGCGCGGGCGGGGAAGCACGCGGGCCTTGGTCAACCTGGCTTTGTTAACCGGCAACATTGGCCGGCGCGGCGGCGGCATTTTCGCTTTGACCGAGCACAACAACCTGCAGGGAACTTGCGACATGGGCATGCTGCCGGACCGGCTGCCGGGCTATTGCCCGGTAGGCGACGAAGCGGCGCGCCGCCGTCTGGAAATCCTTTGGAAAGCCCGCGTGCCTGAGACGCCGGGACTGGACGCTCAGCGGGTATTTGACAATGCCGGGGGCGGCCAGGTGCGGGGCGTCTGGCTGCTGCGCTATGATCCGGTGAACACCGCGATTTTTTGCGATGCCGCCAGCGCTTTGAGCAAGATGGAATTGGTGGTGGTGCAGCATCTGTTCATGACCAGCACGGCTCAATACGCCCATGTGATTCTGCCGGTTGTGGCTTTCGGGGAGGAGAGGGTTTCTTTTACCAGCACCGACCGCCGGATTCAATTGGCGGAAAAGGTCATTGAGCCGCCGCCGGGGCCCAAGCCGGCGTGGCGGCAATTGACGGAAGTGGCGCGCGCGCTGGATGCGGATTGGCACTACCAGGACGCCGGGGAAGTCATGGAGGAAATCACCCGGGCGGTGCCTTTTTACAGCGGGGCGACCCACGAAAACCTGGCGCGGAACTATGGCCGGCAGTGGCCTTGCACCCGTGACAAGATGCTCGGCACCAAATACCTCTTTGAGGAGGGGATTCCGCCGCAGGCCTTCAATTTCGCCGTGGTGCCCAGGCCGCAGACCCCCCAGGGCGCCAGCGACGATTACCCGGTCGCGGCGATTTTCGGCAATTCGCTTTACTACTGGAACCAAAACGTGCTGGTTCAGCACAGCGAGACCCTCAAGCGGGAATTGCGGGTGTTGTTGCTTGATTATCCCGAGGGTTTCGTGGAGGTGAGCGAGGAGGACGCGCGGCGGCTGGGCGTGCGCGATGGTGAGAAGATCAGGCTGGTGGGGCACCACGGCAGTTCCGTGGCCGCCGCCCGCGTAACCGGCGAAGTCCGCAGCGGCACGATCACCGTCCCCTTTTTTGTCAAGGAAGTCATGAAGCAAATCATGGGTGAGGGCGCGTTTGAAGCGGTCAGCCGCACCAAGCCCGTGTTTGTCCGGTTGGAGAAAGCTTGAAGCCATGCGCGCGCGGATCATTGCCCGGAACGAGGTGCTGAAAATCGTGGACTTGCTGCGGCGGGACCACGAGGTGGTGGCGCCGTTTCGCGGCGGCGGCCGGGATACTTTTTTTGACACGGTGACCGATGAAAACCGCGGCCGGATCGAGATTCATCTGCCCAATCCTTATCTGCCGCCGAAGCGCTACGTGCTGCCGCAAATTGAAAAGTTGCTGCGTTTTCGGCCTCGTGACGGCACCTGGGAGTTGCTGCCGGAATTCAACGACCGCAAGCGCGCAATTTTCGGCCTGCGCTCCTGCGACGTGGCCGGCATTCATCATTTGGACCGCTTTTTTCTGGGGCGCGAGTTCCGCGATCCCTATTATGAGCGGCGGCGCAAAAACCTGTTTATCGTCAACGTGGTTTGCACCGACCCGGAGCAGGACATTAACGATGAGTGTTACTGTCTTTGCTCGGACACCGGGCCGGCGGCGCGGGATCATTTCGACCTTCAGCTCATGGATTTGGGCGAGGGCGAGTTTATGGCGGTGGCGGGCACCCCCGCCGGCGAGGCCCTGTTTGCCGAGCCAATCTTCCGCCCGGCCACGCCGGGGCAGGTCGAACGGCGGCGGCGGATTTTAAGCGAGGTCCGCCACCGTTTTAAGAACACCACCGGCTGGTTTTCGGCCACCGTCCGCTACATCAGCCGGGGGCAAGTCCTGGAAAAAACCTGGGAGGAAATCGGCCATCGGTGCCTGGAATGCGGTGGATGCACGTATGTTTGTCCGGCCTGCACCTGCTTCACCGTGACGGACCGTCCGGTTGGCAACGGGGAAATTGAGCGGGTGCGTCTGTGGGATTCCTGCGCCTTGGGCGGCTTCACCCGCATGGCTGGCGGCCATAATCCCCGGCGCGCGGTTCATGATCGCCGCAACCGCCGTTTTTTCCGCAAATTGGCGCACTATTTCATTCAACGGGAACTTTCCATGGCCTGTGTCGGCTGCGGGCGTTGCGCCGCCGTTTGTCATGGGGATGTGGGCATGCCCAGCGTGGTCGAAATGATTCGCCGGGCCACCGCCGAGTTGGACCGCCATGAACCAGTCAAATCCTGAAAACATATATCTGCCTAAACTGGCCGTTCTGGACCGCGTGGTGGATGAGATTGACGAGGTCAAGACGTTCTTCTGGCATTTCAAAGAAGAGGCGGACCAGGCGGCCTTCCGGCGCTTTCGACCGGGGCAGTTTGCGCAGGTCTCGATTTTTGGCGCGGGCGAGTTTCCCGCCTCCTTGCCGCCCAGCCCGACGGAGGAGGAAACCTTTTTCACCATTCGCAAAGTGGGCAGCGTGACCGACGCCCTGCACCGCTTGCGACCGGGGCAGGAGTTCGGGGTGCGCGGCCCCTATGGAAACGGTTTTCCGATGGAGCAATATCATGGCCGCAACCTGGTCTTCGTGGCCGGCGGAATCGGCCTTATCCCGCTGCGTTCCTGCATTGTCTATGCGCTGGCCAACCGGGATAAATTTGGGAAAATTCAAATTTTCTACGGCGCGAGGGTCCCCAAGGACCTGATGTATCAGCCGCTGTTGCGCGAATGGGAAAAGGCCGGCGGCTTCGAATGTTATCTGACCGTGGACCGTCCGGATGCCGACTGGAAGGGGCATGTCGGGGTGGTGGGCAGCTTGTTCAAAAAGTCCGGCGTCCAGGTGCCGGTTGCCAATACGACGGCGTTTGTCTGCGGCCCGCCGGTGATGTTCCGCTTTGTCATCAAGGACCTTCTGGCGATGGGCCTGCCGGAGACAGACATCGTTTCCACGCTCGAGCGTTACATGAAGTGCGGGGTGGGCAAATGCGGCCATTGTTGCATCGGAGTTGCCTATGTCTGCGTGGACGGCCCGGTCTTCACCTTCCAGCAAATCCGCAAATTGGGGGAGGACATCTGATGGGCGATTTGACCTCCCAACTTCGGGACGCGCTGATTGGCCGCGTGGCGGTCGTGGGGGTGGGGAATTGCGACTGGGGGGATGACGGAGCGGGGACACGCCTGGCGGCGGCGCTGCTGGCGGCCGGGTGTCCGGACGTTTATGTGTCCGGCACGACTCCGGAGCGGGTCTGCTTTCACTTGCCGGAGCAAGGCTTTGACACGGTGCTGTTCCTGGATGCGACCGAATTTGGCGGATCGCCCGGTTCCGTCGTGTTGTTGGACGCGGCTGGAATTCAAAGCCGGCATCCCCAGGTCTCCACGCACAAAATTTCGCTGGGCACCCTGGCGGCGGCGATGGAAAACGCGCGCGCCGTCAAAGTCTGGCTGCTGGGCATACAACCCGGCTCGATCAAGCTCGGCGGCTTGACCGGGCCGGTGTCGGACACCGTGGACCTGTTAAGCGAACTGTTGAGCGAACTCCTACAGCGGCGGGTGGAGAAGACGCCATTATGATGACCGCCGAACAATTGGTGACGAGCGCGTTGCTGGTCTGCCTGGCCGGCGCGGTGGCGACCTGTCCCCTGGGGGGGCGCAAGCGGCTGGCGGGGTGGGTGGCGTTTGGGGCGGCGGCGGCGGCGGCGGGGCTGATATTGTGGGCGGCGGGGCGGGTGTTGGAAGCGGGGCCGGGGCGGGCGCTGGTGTTGTGGACATGGGAGCGGTTTGGTTTTGCGCTGCGGCTGTATGTGGACGGCTTGAGCGCGGTGTTTTTGGTGTTGATCGCGGTGGTGGCGGTGCCGGCGGTGTTTTACAGCATCCGCTACATGGAGCATTATCGGGACTACGGGGTGGGGCGGTATTATCCGAACCTGCTTTTGTTTTTGGCGGGGATGATCGGCCTGGTGACGACGACGGACGCGATGTTTTTCTTTTTCATTTTTTGGCAGATGATGACGCTGACGAGCTACGCGCTGATTCGGCATGAGCATCGGCGGGCGGAGAATTTGCGGGCGGCCAACCGGTATTTGGTGATGATGCAGTTGGCGTGCGGGTTGACGATGGTGGGGGCGGAGGTGTTGGCGGCGGGGACGGTGCGGGTGGGGAACGAGGTATTGGCGAAGTATGATTTTGACGCGATCAGCCATCATTTGCCGCGGTTGCTGGCGGAGCGGGGGTGGTGGGTGGGGTTGGCGTTTGGGTTGTTTTTGGCGGGTTTTGGGATCAAGGCGGGGATGTGGCCGTTTGGGCGGCTGTGGTTGCCGGACGCGCATCCGGCGGCGCCGTCGCCGGTGAGCGCGTTGTTGTCGGGGGTGATGATCAAGACGGGGGTGTATGGGTTGATGCGGTATTTTTTGTGGCTGGTGCCGGCGGGATCGCGGGGGGAGTATCCGCTGGGTGTGTGGGGTTTGGTGATTGCGAGTTTGGGGGTGGTGACGCTTTTCACGGGCACTTTTCAGGCCTTGAAACAGGAGCAGTCCAAACGTCTGCTGGCTTTCCACAGCATTGGGCAGGTGGGCTATATCCTTTTGGGACTTGGCGCCTGCATGACTTTGATGGCCTCCCCGCTGCTTTCACTGGCAACCCTTGCTTTCTATGGAGCTCTTTTTCACACCCTTAACCACGGGATATTCAAGGGCCTGCTGTTTTTGAACGCTGGTTCGGTGCTTTACGCCACCGGCACGCAAGACCTCAACCGGCTGGGCGGCCTGATGCGATATATGCCGGTGACAGCCGTTACGACGCTGGTGGCCTCTTTCAGCATCGCGGGGGTGCCGCTCTTCAACGGTTTTGCCAGCAAGTGGAGCCTCTACTCAGCCACGTTGCGCGCCGGCGGCGAGGCGGCCTGGCTGCCGGTCTTTGGCGTGGTGGCCGTGCTGACCAGCGCCCTCACGCTCGCTTCGTTCATCAAGTTCTATGGCACGGCTTTTCTCTCCCGGACCAGTTCATTGGTGGCCGAGAAAGCACAAGGCCGGGCGGTGATCGAGGGCGACTGGCATTTGCGGCTGCCGCAGATATTTCTGGCGGCGCTGTGCCTGCTATTGGGTTTGTTTCCCATGGCGGCCTATGCCTTGATCTTGGCTGGGTTAAATGCCAGCCAGCAGGGGTTGGGCGGAATGCTGGGCGGCCTGGAAGCCGGCGGCGGCGGTCTTTGGCAGGGGCTTGAGGCCGGACACGGAGCGGCCCTTTTCCGCCCCTTGATGCTCGCCGGGGTGGTGCTGGCCATGCTGGTTCTCGCCCGCTATCTGGCGGGCCTTGGCGGCTCTGTCCGCCGCGTGGTCAGCCCGTGGTTTTGCGGTTACGCGCCTGAAGCCGAGGTCACGCGCTACAGCGCCCGCCATTATTACACGGAGTTCAAGCGCCTGTTCAAATGGGCGGGCGGGGTGGCGCCGCCGGACGGACAGGCCGTGTCCCCGCCGAAAAACGTCTCGCACGAATCGCCGCCCCTATGAGCCCGTCGCATTACATAGTCGCGGCTTTGCTGGTTCTGTTGGCCGGCGCGGTGGCGACCTGTCCCCTGGGGGGGCGCAAGCGGCTGGCGGGGGGCCATCCGGCCTCGGCCGTCGCCAACAACTATCCGCCGCTGGCGACGATTCTGTTTGCCCCGTTGACATGGATGACGCATGCCGCCGCCTATGCGCTCATGGTCGTGCTGGCTTATATTTGCTTCGCCCTGGTGTCCCTGGTCTTTCCCATGCTGGCCACGGGGCATAAAAGCCCGTCGGCCCTGGGGGTTTTCTTTTTCGTCAGCGGCCTGGCGTCCTATGGGCTGCATTTTGAGATTGAGCGGGGGCAATACAACCTTCTTCTGATGGCGTGTTCGCTTGGGGCGGTCCTGCTGTTTCACCGCCGGCCCCGATGGAGTTGGCTGGCCTATGTTCTGCTTACCTTTGCGATCCAGTGCCGAATCTATCCCGCGATATTCCTGCTGATGTTGGTCCGCGACTGGAGGGACGGGAAGCGCAATTTTCTGAGGATCGGGGGACTGGTCGCGGCGAATCTGGTCTTGTGCCTGGTCCTGGGGTGGGACGTATTTGTCGAGTTCGTGAAACTGACGAAGTTTAATATGGCCCAGCCTTGGGCCTGGCAGGGCAACATCTCGATCCGTGGCTTTCTGATCTATATCGCCCGCGCGGATTGCCCTTGGGCCGGAATCGTGCCGGATTTGTCAGCCCTTGTCCGCAATCACCTGGAATCGGCGGCGCTGGCTTTGACGGGCTTGTATGCCGCCATGCTGGCCTTCGTCATTGGGCGGTTGCGGAGCGAATCCGAGCGGCTCGCGCGTGGCGGTGTCGGTTCAAAAACGC